>Ga0308160_10008216_pt1 | contig 10209 bp, 9 predicted proteins | sample PhyFR1_FD_201036 | JGI IMG/M metagenome (GOLD analysis project Ga0308160, IMG submission 201036) | Phyllosphere microbial communities from UC Gill Tract Community Farm, Albany, California, United States - DLSLF.R1 | ecosystem: Host-associated > Plants > Phyllosphere > Unclassified | place: USA...
AATACCCGTCGACTGCCTGAATAACTGCCATCGTTTGACCACGTTTCGTCTTGAACTCTCGAATCTGATCAATATAACAGACTAAATAATGTGTTTCCGAGCCGACGCCAAGATCATGGAAATAAGCAGATTCAACCGGAGCTTTCATTGCTGTCGTCAACGGCGAATACGTCAACCAGAACCCAAGCGCTTCCCGTTCTAATCGTGCCCAGTCGGAATCACTTCGTTTCGAGGACTTCTGTGTCCGGCGTTTCCCGAGAATTGCCAACTCGTCTGGAAGTAATGTATTCGACGACTCAGTGAAATATTCGAGTACTTCTTGTTCAGCGAGTCCGCGATCGCCGTGTGTCGCTCGATCTAGCGCACCACTGTAGAGTAACAATTCGATTTTTGCGCGCTCCTTCTTGCCCCATCCGACGTGGGTCAATAGATCAGCAATCGTCGCCGTATGCTTCGACGCGTCCTTTACACGCTCGAATTCTCGCTCAGAAATACCTTTAATCACATGGATACCGAGACGAATTCCTTTGCCCTCTAACGAAGAACGGTAATCCGAAATCCAGACATCCGGCGATAGGACAGGAAGACGTCGTTCACGCATCAATCGGACGAGACGCTCCGGTTGTTCGACCGAGACAAGCAAGAAAATGTGCGGAAAATGCGCTTTGATATATCCAAGGGCATAACTAATTTTTGAATAGGCGACCGCGTGGCTTCGGTTGAATCCATACCCAGCAAATCGCTCGATTTGTTCATAGAGTGATTGTGCGATTGCATCATCGAATCCATTCGACTTTGCTCCTTCGAGAAAACGAACCCGTTCCCGTTCGAGCGAATCCGTACTTTTCTTAGAAATTGCACGCCGTAATAAATCTGCTTGTGCCAGTGTAAATCCAGCCACTCGACGGGTGATTTCCATGACTTGCTCTTGATAGACGATGATGCCATACGTTGGTGAAAGGACGTCTTCTAAAACGGGATGCAACATTTGATAAGGTTGACCGGCTTTTCGTTTCGCGTACAGATCAATGAATTTCATTGGTCCTGGACGATAGAGTGACATCGTTGCTACCAAATCCTCGAACCGATTTGGTTTGACTTCGCGTAACGTCTGTTTCATACCTGTCGACTCGAATTGGAAGATATCATCCGTCTCAGCGCGGGCAAAGACTTGGAATGTTGCACGATCTTCCTCTGGAATTTGCGTGAGCGTAAAGGATGGCTGTTCGCGACGAATCAATTCTTCCATCCGACGCAAACGACTGAGATTTCGTAATCCTAACAAGTCAATTTTTAACAATCCTTGACGCTCCAACGCCTGCATCAGGAACTGCGTCACATACCGTTCATTTGGTCCCGTTTCAACAGGTGTCGTCTCGACGAGCAGTTCAGATCCAATGACGACACCAGCCGCGTGAACCGAACGTTGTCGCGGGAGACCCTCGACCGCTTGTGCCAATTGCAACAGTTGCCGGCGCTTTTCGCTTCCAGAGAACCAACGATATGTCTGTTTATTTTGTTCGATCCCTTGTAATGTCGTTGATTTTCCAAGCTGTTTGACTGCAGCATCTAACTCATCTTTCGAAAACTCTAGCGTCCGTCCGACGTCTCGAAGAGCGGCTTTGGCACCGAGCGTCGACAATGTACCGATTTGAGCAACGTGATCTTTTCCGTAACGCATCACGAGATCCTCTAATACTTCTTCGCGTCGTTCGTCTTCGATATCGATATCGATATCAGGCATCGAAATCCGCTCAGGGTTCAAGAATCGTTCGAATAGTAATCCATATTTCAATGGATCCACCGTCGTAATTCCAAGCGCATAACTGACAAGTGATCCAGCTGCTGAGCCTCGACCAGGTCCAACGAAGATACCTTTCGCTTTTGCGCTACGTACGAGTTTTTCAACGATTAAGAAGTAATCGGCAAATCCCGTCTTATCGATGACTGATAGTTCATAAGCGAGACGTTCCCGTGCCGCTTCACTTTCATGACCATGTGCCAGTAAACCTTCCTCAGCACGTTTCCGTAACAACGCATTCGAGTCTTCCGCAATACGTGGAAGTGGACGTTGTTGATAAGGTAATTCTAAGCGTTCAGATGTCGTCGCAAACTGCTCCGCCATCGTAATTTCTCGCTCGGTAAAGTCTTCGAGTAACTCTTCCCGGGTCTTTAAATGCATCAGACGATCTGTCTTTTGGTCTTGGAACGTCGTCGCTTCACCAATCGCACGTATTGCTTGATACGCTGGCGCTTCATCTCGACGAAGATAACGAACAGGATCGACTGGTACAGTCTCAACACCAAGGGCTGCTGCTACTTCGCGGTAACGCGTGCGACTCTCTCGTTCGACCGTTGAACGACTAGAGGTTACTCCCATATATGTACGCGCTCCTTGAACGTGTCCCATCCATTGAACGAAGGAACGACGTAGACGCGTCGCGTCTTCAGATGCTTGACGCAGTGGAACGAGCACCGCGATCAGTGATGAAACTTCAGTCTCCCCCTGTCGACTGGCTAGTCGATACAGTTGACGCAGTCCATCAGAAGAAAAAGCAAACCATAAGATACAAAATTCTTCTTCTTCGATTCGTTGCTCCCATCCGACGATCGGCTGCATATTTCGACGTTGACATGCATCGATGAATGCGGGAACTCCTGTTAATGTCGTTTCACAGATGACCGCTCGTCCGATGTGTCGACGGACTAGTTCATCAAGATAAGGGTCGATTCGAACTAAACTTTGCAATGGACTAAACTGCGTCCGAACATTTATATGCATCTTCCATTCTCCTTTCTCTTCTGATGGAGGTTTTTAAAAGTTTTCAGAACATTCATATCTAACTGACTCAAGTACTCGCCATCTGATTTATTATTCGCTACAATAAGTATAGAAATATCATGACGGGTACGGAAGGAGCGTTTCTCATGATTTTGAATCGCAGTCAAATCGCACGTGAAAAAGTCGAACAACTAAAGCTCGGTGTTACCGCTTTTACTGAAACGGAAGAAATCGCTGAGAAGATTCGCAAATCTGTCGCTGAACTTCAACTGAATGTCATTGAAGACCACACAGATCGTGGCGTTTGGTTCATTCCGCAAGACGAAACAAAGACGCAATAAGCGTAAAAAGGCTGTTCGCTTCGCTTCCTCTATGAGAGGAGTGAGACCGAGCAGCCTTTTTCCGTTTAAAACTGGAAGTTAGCAGCGACCTCGTCCAGACGACGGATGACACGTTCGACTTCACTCAACTGTCCAATCGTTGCACCAGACGCCATCGGATGTCCACCACCATTGAATTCTTTTGCTACTTCATTGATGACAGGACCCTTCGAACGAATCCGGACACGGACTTCCTTGTCCGTTTCAAGGAATAACGCCCAACACTTCATTCCTTTTAAACCAGCAAAACTATTGACGAGTAACGATGCTTGCTCAACCGTCGCCCCAAACTGCTTCAATGTATCTTGTGTCAAAACGACATAACCGACACCTTGATCCGTCAATTGAATATGTTGTAGGACGTATCCTTGTAAGTGAAGCGCCGCAAGTTCTGTTTCGTACATATTGCGATACAACCAGTCCGTATCGATTCCTGCATCAATCAATTGCGCTGCGACTTCAAATGTTCGTTTCGTCGTACCACGGAATTGGAAACGTCCCGTGTCACCGACGATCCCAGCGTAGAATTGAATGGCAGCTAATGCTGGAATCTCATATCCCCATTCATTCAATAAATGAACGAGCAGTTCCGATGTCGAACTCATCGTCGTATCGACGAGTTGCACGGGCGCGTATGGATCTTCATCCGGATGATGGTCGATTTTAATGACATCTTTTCCTGTCATCGCAACTTTTCCATCGATCCGCGCTTGGTTCGCCGTATCCAGAATCACGACTAACGCCTTTTTATACAACACGTCATCGATTTGATCGAGCTCCCCCATGAATGACAGTGATGCCGCCATCTCACCTGCTGACAAAACTGTTTTTTCAGGAAACTGATGTTGTAATGTTAATTGTAAACCGAATTGACTACCGAGTGCATCGGGATCTGGCCGTTCATGACGATGAATAATGATCATATCTGCCGCTTCAATCATTTGTTTGATTTGCTCTTTCACTGTGCACAGCTCCTCTAATCTTGATATGATACTAGATGAAGACAAAAAGGAGGTCCTTTTAACATGCAATTCATCCTCATCGCCCTCATCGTTTTCTCGCTTGGTGGGTATTTGTTAGCAAAACGCCGCGCGTTCCATACGAAAAGCACGAACCGAAAATACTTGTTCAATACGCAAGCGAGCATTTGGTTGAGCTTGTTCGTCATCCTATTCGCCGTCAACCAGTTCGTTTCCGGGAACGGATTAACGACACTCGTCGGGAAAATCGTTTGTTCCATTTTAATCATCGTCGGTGTTGCTTCATTCATCGCCGGATTCATCCGTTACAAAAAGATTTATCCGTATGTCGTCCGCGAGATGGAGCAATCATGAGCTAGATTCAGAGGAACCGAAGTCCATCGACTTCGGTTCTTTTTGATTCATTTAACGATCGATAAGTTGGGATGTCACGAGTGCCTTCGCAACGATTTGTGTACCTTGATACATTTCGACATCGACCTTCCCGAATTTTCGACCGACATCAAAGACATTCGCCCGGATCGTTACCGTGCTCTCGATTTGAACAGGTTTAATGAAATAGATGCTGACGTTCTCGATGACAAGGTCACCTTTTTTCATATGGCGCAACATTCGCGTCGCTCCTTCGACTAGAAGCGTCGTCAACACCCCACTCGAAGCAGTCCCCATGAAGTTCGTCATTTGCGGCGAGACCTCAAGCGATAAGTACGGTCCCCGTTCGTCCTCTGCCGCCTTGATCTGTCCTGTAATTAGATCGTCGAACGTCTCTCCGACTTGTGGCTGACGATTCGCGAGTTGCAGTGCCTTGAGGACGTCTTGACGGCTAATGATCCCGAGCAATCGACCGTACTGGTCGATGACCGGTAACATCTCGATCCCTTCCCAGACCATCTGATGCGCAGAGTTCGTGACACTTGTCCGAATACCGACTGTAATTGGATGCCGTGTCATGACTTTTTCAACAGCCCAGTCATGCGGACGGTCAATGATGTCCTTCGCTGTCACGACACCGACGACCTTCATTTGTTCATCGATGACGGGATAACGATTGTGTTTCGTCTGTTCGTTCAACTCGTGCCAACGTGAAATCGGGTCCGTCGTCTGCAAATAAAACGTATCATGCAACGGAATTAAAATATCCGAAACGAGTAAAATCTCTTTTTTGATCAATCGATCATAAATCGCTCGGTTAATCATCGTCGCGACCGTGAACGTATCGTAGGACGTCGAAATGATCGGCAACTCCATCTCATCCGCTAATCGTTTCGCATCCTCTGTCGTATCAAATCCACCGGTAATCAATACAGCAGCGCCTGCTTCAAGCACGAGTTCATGCGCTTTTTCGCGGTTTCCGATGATGACGAGACTATCGACATCGATATAGCGCATCATCGCTTCGAGCTTCATTGCGCCAATGACGAATTTCGTCAACGTCTTGTGTAATCCATTTCGACCACCGAGCACCTGACCGTCGACGATGTTCACGACTTCCGCGAATGTCAGCTTCTCGATATTTTCTTTTTGTTTCTTTTTAATCCGAATCGTCCCGACTCGCTCAATCGTCGAAACGAACCCTAAATTTTCTGCTTCCTTGATGGCGCGATAAGCCGTTCCCTCGGATACGGTCAAATCCTTCGCGATTTGTCGGACGGAAATCTTTGTTCCGACATCAAGATCTTCGATATGTCGAATGATCTGTTCGTGTTTCGTAGGCATACTGTATCCCTTCTTTTCCTTTTTTCTACTCTCCTGTAATTATACTGTACTACTCTAAAGATGAAAACGTGTACTAGTCTGATTTACGATAAATGTTTTTCGAACCGGACGATGATATACTTATGTAGAAAATGAGTAGAGAGGTGGAATCATATATGAGCGAACGTACGAATCAAATCAGTGAATTCCTGAAAGAACAAGGAATCGACTTAGCCGTCGTCACTTCGAAGGCAAATGTCTTTTACTTCTCAGGAGTCTACGCTGAACCCCACGAACGTGTCATGGCGGTTCTCGTCGATGTAACCGGTAAGCATGTATTATTCTGTCCGGCACTCGAAGCAAGTATCGTTGCAGCGAGTCCTTGGGAAGGAGACGTCGTGACCTATGAGGATCACGAAAACCCATTTGATCGATTAGCAGAATTATTCGCGACATTCGAGCACTCGAATAACCGAATCGGTATCGAAGGAGAACACATGACGTTTAGTCGCTATCAGGAACTAAGCTCACGTCTCGAGAACGCAGCCATTCTTGATATCGGTGAGTCTTTACAAGCGCTTCGTCTGAAGAAAACACCGGAAGAAATCGCTATTCTTCAAGAAGCAGCCACACTTGCGGATGAAGCAATCGAAATCGGTAAACAAGCAATCCGCCCAGGGATCACGGAAATCGAAGTCATTGCAGAAATCGAATATGAAATGAAGAAAAAAGGTGTCCGTGAGATGTCATTTGATACGCTTGTCCTATTTGGTGCAAACAGTGCTGATCCGCACGGTGTACCCGGCGACCGTGTCATCCAAGAAGGCGACTTCGTCTTATTCGACCTCGGCGTCGTTTGGAAAGGCTACTGTTCCGATATTACACGTACCTTCATTTATGGCGAAGCGAACGAAGAACAGAAAAAGATCTATGAAACGGTTCGCCAAGCACTTGAAGCCGCGACAGAAGCGAGTCAGATCGGCACGACACTCGGTGCGTTAGATAAGGCAGCCCGTGACGTTATTACAAACGCTGGCTACGGACAGTACTTCACGCACCGTGTCGGTCACGGACTCGGAATCGAGGTTCATGAATTCCCGTCCCTCGCGTCAAACAACCTATTGACGGCTGAAGCTGGTATCGTCTACACACTCGAACCAGGCATTTATGTTCCAGGTGTCGGTGGCGTCCGTATCGAGGATGATATTCATCTCACTGCGGAAGGTCCAGTTGCGTTAACTCGCACACCAAAACATCTTCAATCCATTCCATCATCTTAACTCAAGAAAAATGGAGCTGACTCAACAGTCAGTCTCTACAAAGATAAGGGTGGCAGAATGATAATCTGCCACCCTTATCTCGTGGATGACGCGTCACACGCCACTCCTACAGGAAAAGCGCATTTATGCGCTGTCAGAGACGAACAAGACCCGCTTTCCTGCTTAAATGAAGCAGGAAAACTGGCTTGTGTCTCGCCTGAGGAAAGAGCGTGAAAAGACGCGTCATTCTTTTTTTGAGTCAACCTCATTTTCTCTTACTTACGGGATTGATGGACGACATTGACGCCACCTGTCACATCGAGGATTGCTCCCGTGATCATACTTGATTCTTCTGCCAGCAAGAAGGAGATCGCACGAGCGATATCTTCTCCGACACCCGTTCTTCCGACCGGCGTCGCCTCGTCTTGCTCCGCTTCAGAAATTTGCTTCGTCTTATTGTCGCCGACGATGTTTCCCGGGTTGACCATATTGACCGTAATGCCGTGTTCCGCCTCTTCAAGCGCTACACTCTTCGTCAAACTTACCATCCCGCTTTTAGCAGCAGCGAACGCTGCCCGGCATACCCATCCTGGCGCTGTTGCACTTTCCGGGAAACCGTACGTAATGATTCGACCGTAGGCTTGCTTACGCATGACGGGCAATACTTGACGCAACAGCCAAAAACTAGCTGTCAGATTTCCGGTGATCACTTCATTCCATTCCTGATCCGTGTAATCCACCAATGCTTTTCGTTCGAATATATAAGGTCCTGCATTAAGTATCAACGCATCAATCCGACCTTGCTCGTTGATTGCTTGTTGGGTTGCGCGTTCCAATTCTTCTTGATTCGTCACATCCGCTTGAATCGTCATGAGATTCGGATGTGTAAATTCGGGTTCGGAACGATGAAACGCTGTCACTCTCCAACCTTCTTCCAGTAACTGGCGCGTCACTCGTTCTCCCAGTCCTTTTGTACCTGCTGTAATTAACGCGTGCCTCATCTTGGCATCGCCCCCTTTCACTGACTCCATCTTACGACGGAACAGAAAGGAAGGACAATTTTTAGAACTCACTGAATGTTTCATCCGCTCCCAGTAAGAGAATGGTATAATTAGGTTGTACTCATCATATCGATTACGAAGGGATGGATTCATCATGGCAATCGTCTATCATAATGTACTCGTAGCAGTAGATGGCTCAAAAGAGGCAGAACGTGCCTTTGAGACGGCAATCGATGTTTCATTGCGAAATGATGCAAAATTGATCATCGCACACGTCATTGATACACGGACATTCGCAACAGTAGAAGCCTATGACCGCACCATCACGGAACGTGCCGAATCTTACGCGAAGGAATTGCTAGACGAATACGTCAAGACTGCTCAAGATCGCGGTGTACAGGAAGTCGAAGTAGCGATTGAATACGGCTCACCGAAAGTAACGATCGCCAAAAAGCTTGCCCCTAATCATGATGCTGATTTAATCATCTGTGGCGCAACTGGTTTAAACGCTGTTGAACGTTTCTTCATCGGTAGTGTCTCTGAAAGCATTACGCGTTACGCAAAATGTGACGTCTTGATCGTCCGTTTATGAATCACTCTTCGTCAAAAAGCCTCTCTTCCTTCATTTCAAAGGAAGAGAGGCTTTTTGACGATCTGCTTAAATAAAAAACCATCGAACCAATGTCCGATGGTTTGCAATCATTTGTATTTTACTGTGACCGAACGACGACCCCAGTTGAATGCTTCTGAACGAGAGTAGTAAAGGATATCCATCTTTTTCCCTTTAATGGCACCGCCGGTATCAGCAGCTGTATACGTCCCTTTTAATTTCCCTTTGTAATACACTTTCACTGTCGAACGAAGTGGAATGACACGTGGATCAACCGCTACGACTTTCTTTTTCGAGCTTTTGATGTTCCAACCGATTGCTGTCAGATTACCACTACCTGGATCATACGGCGTGTAAGCTGTTGCGCTTACGTTCGTGATTGTTTTCCAACCACCTGTCGATTGTTTTTTCGAACTGCTTGACGTCACGACTTTTGAGTAGCTTGCGCTAAGGTAAGCTGTTTTACCTTTGTAACTTACTTTATACCAGTTACCTGTTTTTGCTTTGTACGATAACGTTTGGTTCTTATATAGAAGACCGAGCTTTTTCGAAGAAGTAGTAGCTTTCTGACGAATGACTAGGCTATCGACTGTTGACTTGACGCTTTTCTTAGTTGCAGCCTCTGCTTGAAGACCTGCGAACGAACTGAGTGCTAACACGACCGTTAAAACACTTGCGAGCATCCGTTTCATCATGTATTTTCTCCTCCATCATTGTTTCGTGTTTGTTAACTGAGATTAATATACATGACAAAACGAGAGAGTGCCGTTACATATAGACCACAAAAATATGTCTGTACTATTACTTTTATGTTACAAAGGACTCATTTTTTTAAGAAATCGCCCTTTTTCAGGTTTATTTTTACAAAGATGACGATTCATTTTTCGTTATATGACAAACAACGTAACAACAGATCGTACGTTCGTATATTTTCATTCTTAGATTTCATCAAAAAAAGGACTGAATCGTCGGAATAACGACTCAGTCCTTTTGACACAATTATGCGTTTTGAGCAACTAATCCACCAACACGAACCGTGTCGCGTGCAATCATCAATTCCTCATTCGTTGGAATGATGATGACTTTGACTGGCGAGTGTGGGTAGTTAATGAAGAGTTCTTCTCCACGAGCTCCAGTGTTGAGTGATGGATCCCAGTAAACGCCCATGAATTCAAGACCACGTAAGACACGCTCACGGATTGAATCTGAGTTTTCTCCGACGCCCGCTGTGAAGATGATCGCATCGACACCATTCATCTCAGCAGCGTATTGCCCGATGTAACCGTGGATACGGTTCGCAAAGATACGGAGTGCCATCTCTGAACGATGATTTCCTTCTTTAGCAGCTGTCTGGACATCACGCAAGTCACTTGAAAGACCTGAAAGACCGTAGATTCCAGACTCTTTGTTCATGACGTTCAAGACGTCCTCTGCTGTTTTCCCTGTTTTCTCCATCAAGAATGGAATCAACGCTGGGTCAAGTGAACCAGAACGTGTTCCCA
>Ga0308160_10008217_pt1 | contig 10208 bp, 11 predicted proteins | sample PhyFR1_FD_201036 | JGI IMG/M metagenome (GOLD analysis project Ga0308160, IMG submission 201036) | Phyllosphere microbial communities from UC Gill Tract Community Farm, Albany, California, United States - DLSLF.R1 | ecosystem: Host-associated > Plants > Phyllosphere > Unclassified | place: USA...
CCGACGCCGCCACTTCGGTAAATGTGGCGGAAAAATTGGGTTTCAAAAACGGGGATCTGATTCAGGAGTTCGGTTACGACGACGATGTCGATTTCGACTTGCGTGACGATATTGAGGACCTCACCGGCTCCGAGATGCTGGACGAGGACGACCATGAAGTGGCGGACGCCGTCATCCTCTGGTGGCGCGACGGCGACGGGGACCTGGTGGACAGCCTGGTGGATTCCCTCACCACCCTGAGCGAAAACGGCGTTGTCTGGGTCCTCACCCCCAAATCCGGCAGGGACGGCTACGTCTCGCCCGCAGACATCCAGGAAGCCGCACCAACCGCCGGCCTGCATGTCACCACCTCCGCCGGAGTTTCGAAGGACTGGAGCGCCACGCGCCTGGTCAGCAGGAAGAACAAGTGACGGCAGCGGTTGAGGCCGCTTCTGCAGCTGTCCCTGCGCTGGGAGCAACGGCGCCTGACTTCGAGCTCGCCAACCAGTATGGCGAGCCCGTGCGGTTGTCATCCTTCCGCGGGCAAAACGTGGCGCTCGTTTTCTATCCCTTTGCGTTCTCCGGCATCTGCACCGGAGAACTGTGTGAAATACGGGACAACCTGGGCATGTTCAAGGACTCGAACGCAGTGGTCCTGGCAGTGTCCGTTGACAGCAAGTTCAGTCTCCGGGCCTATGCTGCGCAAGAAGGCTACGAGTTCGACCTCCTCGCCGACTTTTGGCCGCATGGCGCGGTGGCCACGGACTACGGAGTGTTCGACGCCGGCAGCGGCATGGCCAAAAGGGCCACCTTCATCATCGATTCCGAAGGCAAAGTCCGCTACAGCGTGGTGAATCCGCGCGGCCAGGCGCGCGACTTCAACGAGTACCGCACCGCCTTGGCGGACTTGAAGCGGGCCTGACCCGCCATGCCTGGGCAGCGGCGGGGGACGGGTCTTACCGGCTTTGCCAGCATGCCGCCGGTGCCCCCTGGACCGCCATCCGGGGAGGAACTGGAGGTGTTTGTTCGGATCCGCGACCTGCTCGCCGGCGCCCCGTTCGCGCTGCTGACGGGTGCCGGGCTCAGTACCGACTCCGGCATCCCGGATTACCGTGGTCCGGACTCGCCGCCCCGGTCGCCCATGACCTACCAGGAATTCGTCCGCCACGCAGACAACCGGCGGCGTTACTGGGCCAGGAACCACATCGGATGGTCGCACATGCGGCACGCGGGCCCCAACCAGGGCCACTACTCCGCCGCCGAACTGGAACGGCGCGGCTACCTCACCGGCCTGATCACCCAGAATGTTGACCGGCTGCACCAGGACGCGGGCAGCTCCAACGTCGTCGATCTCCATGGCAGGTATGACCAGGTAATCTGCCTTGACTGCGGGCGTACCTACTCGCGGCGGCTCCTCGCTGGTGTTTTCGAGGAACTGAACCCTGATTTCCTGGAACGGGCTGCAGCCACCGGCCTGGTGGAAATGGCGCCGGACGCCGACGCCACCGTGGAAGACCAGGCCCTCATTGACAGCTTTGTGGTGGCAGTCTGCCCAGCCTGCGGCGGAACCCTGAAGCCCGACTTCGTCTACTTTGGGGAAAACGTCCCCAAGGACCGGGTTGAACGCTCTTACGCCATGGTGGATCAGGCGGCTGCCCTGTTGGTTGCCGGTTCTTCCCTAACGGTGATGAGCGGCCTGCGGTTCGTCAGGCATGCAGCCAAGGAGGACAAGCCCGTGGTCATCATCAACCGGGGTGCCACCCGGGGCGACGACAAGGCAACCATCAAGCTGGAGGCGGGGGTCAGCCAGGCGCTGCAATACCTTGCCGCTGAACTTCCCTCCCTTTAGGGAGCACTTCCGTCCCGATTCGCGTTTCGTGCCTCCAGTCCGGTAGAGTCTATGTTCGTTGGTTGCGGCGGAATGGCCGGAATCAATGCGTTTCGGGTCTTTAGCTCAGCTGGTAGAGCGCCACGTTTACACCGTGGATGTCATCGGTTCGATCCCGGTAGGACCCACCATTCAAACCCCGTTGTTCCGCCACCTGGCGGGGCAGCGGGGTTTTTTTCGTTCCGGTTCTCCTGCCGCGCGCCATTGTCTGACCCCTGCCATAGGTTGCAGCAATGGAACACGTCATAGTGCACACAGACAGCAACGGAATGCCGACGTCGGTGCTGAGCAGGGGCAGGGAATGGGCCGTGGGTGCCGAGCCGGTCAGATGGTTTGAGCGCATCAACTGGTGGGAAACCAGCCGCCGGATGCCAAAGGGCAGCGGCGGCGTGGACGTTGAGGTCCTGCAGCTGCAGGTCAGGCTGGGAAACAACAGCAGGTCAGCCCTGGCCACCATGTACCTGCAGCGCGACGGCATGGGAGGCGGGTGGCGGCTGAGGGAATCCGCAGCAGGAGCAGCCTGAGGGCGGGACTGCCATCCGGGTTGGCTGCGGGCATTGGAAAACCCTCCACCGCGACTATTGGGGGATGCCGCGGGGGAGGGCCTGTGATGAATATACCGTGAACTGCCGGAAACAAAAAGCCGCCGCGATTCATGACACCAGGCGGGGCCGTTTGGGGTTAGTGGTTGGGGCGGAGCATTGGCTGCGGCAGCCTGTGCCGCCTCATTGCCGGACGGGGATGAACACCCGTGGCTGCTGCGTCCAGGTATCGGCCATCTGGGACATTGTGCGCCGCATGATCCGGTCGGACGCTTCGCGGGCGGCTGCGGCATCGCCCCTGGCAATCGCCTCCGCCACGTCCTCATGCCACTGCAGCGCGGCCTGGTGTGGGTGGTCCGGCATCAGGCCATGGACAGTACGGCCCGTCAACGTTTCGGCAACCTGACCCATGAGGTTGGCGAACATCTCGTTGCCCGAACCCGACAGCAGCAGCGAGTGGAACCGGATATCCAGTTCCAGGAAGCGGGCAACCTCCCCATTGTTCCCGGCCTCCCGCATCTCGCGGGCAACATCCACGAGCTCCATCCGCAACGGCGCCGGGGCGTTCTGTGCTGCCAGTTCGGCAGCCGCCGGTTCCACCGCGGCCCGCAGTTCCGCAAGGGAGCGCAACTGCGCACCGCGGGCGTCGCTGGCCAGCCGCCACCGAATCACCTGCGGGTCGAAGGGATTCCAGCGGCTGGCCGGCAACACCCGAATGCCTACCCGCTTGGTGGTTTCCACCAGCCCCAGCGACTGCAGGACCCTGACGGCTTCCCGGATTACCGAGCGGGAAACCTTCAGTTCATCCTCGAGTTGCTCGGCGAGCATGACGTGGCCGGCAGGGAGGTCCCCCGAGATAATCCGGGTGCCAAGGTTTTCGATGGCACGGTGGTGGAGGCTGCTGGTCATGCTGCTAAGCCTAGTTGTTGCCGGCCTGCCGCCTGTCAGCCCCCTGAATCCGGCTGCGACACAATGGGTTCCATGACGCGGACGTTACTTTCGCGTCACCGCCAGAATATATATGCTTTATTCCGACCCCCTGATCTGCCCCGGTGACTTCCCGCCTGTGGAAGCCGGCAGCCGAGGCGAACAATGAATTGGAGTTATTGATGTCTGCACACATCGGTGTCACCGGCCTCGCCGTCATGGGCGCCAACCTGGCCCGTAACCTGGCCCGCAACGGGTTCACGGTTGCCCTGCACAACAGGTCGGTGGAGAAGACGGACGCGCTGCTGGAAAAGCACGGTTCGGAGGGTGACTTCATCCGGACCGAGACCCTGCAGGAACTGGTTGACTCCCTGGAGAAGCCCCGCCGCGTGCTCATCATGGTCAAGGCCGGCAAGCCCGTGGACTCCGTCATCGAGCAGCTGGAGCCGCTTCTGGAGCCGGGCGACATCATCATCGACGCCGGCAACTCCCACTACGAGGACACCCGCCGACGGGAAGCGGCGTTGGCCAAGAAGGACCTGCACTTCGTGGGCGTCGGCGTGTCCGGCGGCGAGGAGGGCGCACTGAACGGCCCGTCCATCATGCCCGGCGGCTCCAAGGAGTCCTACAAGGCCCTTGGCCCGCTGCTGGAAAAGATCTCCGCAAAGGTCGACGGCGAGCCCTGCTGCGCGTGGATCGGCACCGACGGTGCGGGGCACTTCGTCAAAATGGTCCACAACGGCATTGAGTACGCCGACATGCAGGTCATCGGCGAGGCCTTCGACCTGCTGCGTTCCGGTGCCGGCATCGAGCCAGCCGAGCAGGCAAAGATCTTCTCCGACTGGAACAAGGGCGAGCTGTCCTCCTTCCTGATCGAGATCTCCGCTGAGGTCCTGGGCCACGTGGACGCCAAGACCGGCAAGCCGTTCGTCGACGTCGTCGTTGATGCCGCCGGCCAGAAGGGCACCGGCCGCTGGACCGTTATCTCTGCACTGGAACTTGGCTCGCCGGTGTCCGGCATCGCCGAATCCGTATTCGCCCGCGCCCTCTCCTCCCAGGCCGCACAGCGCAAGCTGGGCCAGGAACTGCTGGCGGGCAACGAGGCCACCGTCGAGATCCCGGAGACGTTCGTCGAGGACGTCCGCCAGGCCCTCTACGCCTCCAAGCTGGTCTCCTACGCCCAGGGACTGGACATGCTGACCTCCGCCGCCAAGGAGTACGGCTGGGACCTGAAGCTGGACGAAATCGCGTCACTGTGGCGCGCAGGCTGCATAATCCGCGCCGAACTCCTCAAGGACATCACCAAGGCCTACGCCGCTGATGAGAAGCCTGCCAACCTGCTGTTCGCCCCGGCGTTCACCAAGGCCATTGCCGATGCACTGCCGGCCTGGCGCCGCGTCGTTGCCACGGCCGTCCAGCTCGGCATCCCGGTTCCGGTGTTCTCCTCTTCGCTCGCCTACTACGACGGCCTGCGCCGCAAGCGCGTAGCCGCCGCCCTCATCCAGGGCCAGCGTGACCTGTTCGGTGCCCACACCTACGGGCGAATCGACACCGAAGGCACCTTCCACACCCTGTGGGGCGAGGACAAGTCCGAGGTTGAAGCGGTGGACACGCACTAGTCTGCACCGTTTCCGGCCCGGCGGCCGGCGCTACCCGATACTCTGGGGGCGCCGGCCGCTGGTGTTTCCGGCCGGACTCCGCACTGCCTGTCCGTCCCGTAGCACCGACCCCGAGGAGTCCCGCCCATGAGCCAGCCCGTCGTCTTTGTCACCGGTGCGTCCACAGGAATCGGCTTTGAGGCCGCAAGGAGGCTCGCGGCCCACGGCTTTACGGTCTACGCCGGCGCCCGCCGGGTGGAGAAAATGGAGCCGCTCAGGGCTGACGGCGTCCGGATCCTGCCGCTGGATGTGACCGATGACGCCTCAATGGGTGCGGCGGTGGGGGAGATCCTTGCAGCCCACGGCAGGATCGACGTGTTGGTCAACAACGCCGGTTACGGGTCCTATGGCTCGCTGGAGGAAGTGGCGCTTGCCGAGGGCCGGCGGCAGTTCGAGGTCAACCTTTTCGGGCTGGCCCGGATGACGCAGCTCGTGCTGCCGGCCATGCGTGCCGCCGGCAGGGGCCGGATCATCAATATCTCTTCGATCGGCGGAAAGATGTACGAGCCGCTGGGCGCCTGGTACCACGCCACGAAGTTCGCTGTGGAGGGTCTCAGCGATTCGCTCCGGGTGGAGGTCAAGCCCCACGGCATCGACGTCTCCATCATCGAACCGGGCGGCACCCAGTCTGAATGGGGCGCCATCTCGGCCGAGGGCCTGTTGGCCAATTCGGGTTCGGGTCCATATGCGGCGCAGGCCAAGGTGGTGGCAGCCGCGCTGGCCTCCACTGACGGTTCGGCAATGTCCTCGCATCCAGAAGTCATTGCGGAGGCGATCGTCCACGCTGCCAGCTCGAAGCGGCCAAGGACCCGGTACCCGGTGGGCAGGGGCGCCCGGGCCATCCTGCTGCTGCGCCGGCTGCTGCCGGACCGTGCCTTCGATGTCGTTCTGTGGACTATCTACCGGCGTTTCCCCGGCTAGCGGACGAAGCCAGGGCCACGCCCGGACTGCGTCCGCTAGATCCGGTACTCGATGTCGTACTCGGCCGGGTCCACTGCGGGCTTGGTTTCCCGCTGCGCATCCCGGTGCCGCCACTTGGCGGGGACGCCGGTGACGATCGATTCCGGCGGCGCGTCCTTGACCACAACTGCGTTGGCGCCCACGGCACTGTCACGGCCGATGGTGATGGGCCCCAGGACCTTTGCTCCCGCACCGATGGTGACCCGGTCCCCGATCGTGGGGTGCCGCTTGATCCTGGCCAGGGAGCGCCCGCCGAGCGTAACTCCGTGGTAGATCATCACGTCCTCGCCGATCTCGGCGGTCTCGCCAATGACCACGCCCATGCCGTGGTCAATAAAGAACCGCCGGCCGATCGTGGCGCCGGGATGAATTTCGATTCCGGTCCAGGAGCGCCCCAGCTGGGACAGGAGCCGTGCCGGGAAACGCAGGGCCGGGTTCTGCCACATGCGGTGGGTCAGCCGGTGGATCCAGATGGCGTGCAGGCCGGAATAGGCGAAAAAGTTCTCAAAAGAACCTCGAGCCGCCGGGTCGTGGGACCGGGCGGCGTCGAGGTCTTCCTTCAGTCTTGCGAAAAAGCCCACAAAGTTCTTTCTACAGGAAACGGGCGGACAGCGGACTGATCAGCCGCGGATGTCGTCATAGAGCACGGTGGAGATGTAACGCTCACCGAAGTCGCACACGACCGCCACAATCAGCTTGCCGGCATTCTCCGGCCGCTTGGCCAGCTCCAGGGCCGCCCAGACGATGGCGCCCGAGGAGATACCTCCGAGGATGCCTTCCTTGACGCCCAGTTCGCGGGCCACGCGGACAGAATCCTCAAGGGTTGCGTCGATAACCTCGTCGTAGACGTTGGTGTCCAGCAGTTCCGGGATGAAGTTGGCGCCCAGGCCCTGGATCTTGTGCGGGCCGGGGGCGCCGCCGTTCAGGATGGGGGAGTCCTTGGGTTCCACGGCAACGATCTGCACGCCGGGCTTGCGCTCCTTCAGGACCTGTCCCACACCGGTGATGGTTCCGCCGGTGCCGATGCCGGCAACGAAAATGTCCACGGCGCCGTCGGTGTCGGCCCAGACTTCCTCGGCAGTGGTCTTGCGGTGGATTTCCGGGTTGGCTTCGTTGGCGAACTGCTGGGCCCAGATGGAGTTCTCGGTGTTGGCCACGATCTCCTGGGCCTTTTCGACGGCACCGCGCATGCCCTCGGAGCCCGGGGTGAGGACGATCTCGGCACCGAAGGCGCGCAGCATGACCCGGCGTTCGGTGGACATGGTCTCGGGCATGGTCAGGATGACCTTGTATCCGCGGGCTGCACCCACCATGGCAAGGGCGATGCCGGTGTTGCCCGACGTGCCTTCGACGATGGTGCCGCCGGGCTTCAGGGCGCCCGACTTTTCCGCGGCGTCGATGATGGCAACGCCGATACGGTCCTTGACGCTGTTGGCCGGGTTGTAGAACTCCAGCTTCACGGCAACGGTGGCATCCAGCCCCTCGCTGAGCCGGTTCAACCGAACCAGCGGGGTCCCGCCGACCAGTTGCGTCACATCGTCATAGATCCGTGCCATGTACATACGCCTATCTCTAAGGGGTGGATACTGAGGTCAGCCTAACGAGGCCTTGTGAAGGGTGGCTAAGCGTTAAGCCATGCAGAGTAATATTTCCGCGCCTTGGCCAGCTTAGGGTTGATGATCACCTGGCAGTACCCTTGCTCGGGGTGTTTGGCGTAGTAATTCTGGTGGAATTCCTCGGCCACATGGAAACGGGGCAGGCGGCTGACTTCGGTGACGATGGGATGCGGCCACAGCGCCTGGTTGCGTTCGATCGCTTCCTCGAACAGGATCTTCTCCTCATCGGTTTCGTAAAACATCGAGGAACGGTACTGGGTGCCCACGTCGTATCCCTGGCGGTTCAGCGTAGTGGGGTCGTGCAGGGCGAAGAACATGTCAAGGACAACCTCGGCCGGGATGACCTCCTCATCGAAGGTCACCGCCACGACCTCTGCGTGGCCCGTGGTTCCGCTGCAGACCGAATAGTAGTCAGGCTCGGGATCGTGGCCGCCGGTGTAGCCCGATACCACCGATTCCACACCCCTGGTCTTCTGGTAGACGGCGTCGAGGCACCAGAAGCAGCCTCCGCCAAGAACAAAAGTTTTCATGACCTCTTCAATGGTTGGCGGCGCCGGATCATTCCCCGGGCGTTCTGCGGCGCCTGCCGCAAACTGCGGCGGCAGGAAGCCGATGGGGTAAAACTAAGACTATGGAACCTGTGGACACCGACGTTACCGGCCAGGCAGATCACGACGGCGAAGCCTCGTCCGACACGCCGGCTCCGGCCGGTTCCGCCGACGCCCCCACCTTGGCTGAGCTGCTCCTGGCAGTGGAGGAGCTGTGGCCGGAATCGCTCGCTGAAGGCTGGGACGAGGTGGGGCTTGTGGCAGGACACCCGTCCTCGCCCGTGTCCAAGGTGATGTTCGCCGTGGATCCCACGCTCGAAGTCATCGAGGAAGCCGTTGACTGGGGAGCGGAACTGCTGATCACCCACCACCCGCTGCTGCTGAAGGGCGTCACATCCGTGGCTGCCACGTCGGCCAAGGGCCGGGCAGTCCACCGGCTCATCGAATCGGGGACGGCACTGCTGACGGTGCACACCAACGGGGACTCCGCCGTCGGAGGTGTGTCCGACGTCCTGGCCGATGCCCTGGGCCTCCAGGACGCCGTCCCGCTCACCGTCGCCGCAAATGGGTTGCCGGAAGAAGGCATCGGACGGGTGGGCGACCTGGCGGAGGCGATGAGCCTGGGCGACTTCGCGGCACGCGTTTACGGGATTCTTCCGTCCGTCGCCGGGGGAGTGCGAGTCTCCGGAGACAAGGACGGACTGGTGCGGCGCATCGCGGTGTGCGGCGGCGCCGGGGACTCGCTGTTCACGGAAGTTCGGGCCAGCAACGCCGACGTCTACGTGACCGCCGACCTTCGCCACCACCCGGCATCGGAGGCGCGCGAGGCTGCCCTGAACGGGCGGCCCTACCTGGTTGACGTTTCGCATTTCGCCAGCGAATGGCTCTGGCTGCCTGCCGCGGCAGCTGCCCTGGGCAACGTCCTGGCGGACCAGGGCCACGACGTGGAGATCCGTGTGAGCACCACCAACACCGACCCCTGGGACTTTATTCTGACCCCCGGCTGAACTCCCGGCCGGGCGAGGCGGGGGAGCAGGCCACGCGCTAGAGTCTAGGAAGCGCCGGTTCGGTGCCCGGCTGCGGCCGGAAGGGATCTAGCGGAGGTAACAGTGGCCAAGGCAGCACCGGCGGAACAGTTGAAGTTGCTCGAACTGCAAGGGCTCGACGCCCGGCTGAAGGGCCTCGCCAACCGCCGCCGCACGCTCGAGAACGATCCCCGCATCAAGGATCTCGAGGCCGCCCTCACCGTTGCCAACGGTGAATTGGGCGCAGCCAAGGTGGCCGTGCACGACGCCGAGGCAGAGCTGAAAAGGGCCGAGGCCGACGTCGAACAGGTTGCTTCGCGCATCCAACGCGACGAGGCGCGGCTCAACAGCGGCACAGGCCTGTCCAAGGACCTGGTGGCATTGCAAAAGGACATCGTGTCGCTGAACAAGCGGCGCTCGGACCTCGAAGACGCGGAGCTCGAAGTCATGGAGCGGCTCGAATCGCTGCGGGAGCGCCAGGCGGCCCAGCAGCAGATCGTCGATGACATCCAGGGATCCTTTGGCACCATCCGCGCCGAACTTGATGCAGCTCTCGCCGAGGTGGAAACCGAAGCCGCAGGGATCCGCTCCCAGCGCACCGATTTCGCCGCAGGTTTGGACGCAACCATGCTGGCCGTCTACGAAAAGACCTTGGCAAAACGCGGCGTGGGCGCGGCGAGGCTCTTCCATGGCACCTCGGAAGCCTCCGGCATGAAGCTCAGCCCCGGGGACCTCGCCGAGATCAAGGCTGCAGCTGCCGACGAGATCGTCTTTTGCCCGGACTCCGGCGCCATCCTGGTCCGCTCCGACGAGTGGTCCTGACCTGACCTCGGGACTGCCCGGCAGATCAGCCCGGCAGGATGATGTTCAGGGCATGCGGTTTGCGGGCGGTGCCCGGCACGAGCTCGGCATCCCACTTTTCTCGGGCAGCCTTGAGAAGGTCCGACGGCGCGGCCGGGGCTTTTCCACGGCGCACCAGCAGGTGCCGCGCCAGTTCGCCGCGGGTGTGCTTGGCAAAGTGGCTCACCACTTTTCGCACACCGTCCGTCTCGGTGAAGACGTTCA
>Ga0308160_10008218_pt1 | contig 10208 bp, 9 predicted proteins | sample PhyFR1_FD_201036 | JGI IMG/M metagenome (GOLD analysis project Ga0308160, IMG submission 201036) | Phyllosphere microbial communities from UC Gill Tract Community Farm, Albany, California, United States - DLSLF.R1 | ecosystem: Host-associated > Plants > Phyllosphere > Unclassified | place: USA...
AGGTGCCGCATTCGAGTACCGCCTGCCAGGGGGTGCTGCGCTTGTACCTGCGCCATATATGGAAGAATGATTCGGTATAGGTCGAGCCGCAGCTGGTGCTTTTGATGGTCCAGCCCTTGACCCTGATCCAAAGAAAGCGAAAGCTCCTGAACCTTTCGGTTCCTCCTCTGGTCCAAATACCCCAAGGTCCGTTGGGGGAGTCGTGACTGAAACAGTCTCGCCAGAAGAACCAGACTGTTCTTGATCGAATTTGACCGCAGATGAAGATCGATATAGAGCGAGATGTTCCTTTGAAGCTCGACGGGGAACAGGGAAGAATCGAGATGGCGGAGGTGTCCTCTTTGTCTTGGCCGCAGAGAATGAGATCATTCCTTCTTCCTGCTCTTCTTCCTCGGCTGCCACAGTTGAAGATGAAGCGACGGCCGCACCCAGATCTGCACCACCAAGAGACCGTCGAGGCGATTCCGAATAATGTTTGACTGGTTTGACATACGTCGAAGGTGGCTGAACTACCGTATCCTGAGGAGACATGAGGACAGGAGCATCGGGCCTGAAAGCGGCCTGGACAGCAGCGCGGGCGGCAGCGACTTCCTCGACATCCCTCTGAATTTCCAACTCCTTTTCAAACGACTCGTCGATCCAATCCGCCATTTCCGTCAAGACTGGGTTGATTTCCTTCATCAAACTAGCCATTTGCATGAACCCATGCCCCCATCCCTCGATGATCCGCATTTGAACCCAATCATCATCCGTTTCGCGAAGGATATGATCCGGATCACTGGTTTTTGCTGATGTAGACATTCGTAGACCTTCCCCAAATTTAGTAGCTACGCCTTGAGCTTTCGATTCAGCCTCGGCGCGTCGGGCTCGTTTGGCCTCTCGAACTCGACCTGAAAAGATGACAGTGTCGTCCACAAAAGGATCGCGTTCTCCGCAAATAAGGTAGACTGGCGGGAAATGTGCCAACAAATGGGCAGGGGCAAGGACTGGTGAAATGTAGTAATCCGTCTCGAAATCGGGATTGAGTCGAGGACCGATATAGAGGATAGCCATGGCTCGCATCTACTATCTGTACACTGCCTGCCGAGATGAAAGAGGACTCACCATACTGGGGGAAATGATACGATCCTGGAAATACCCTACACGACTCGTCATGGTCATTCGAGTACCGATCGGGGCTTTCCTCCGCTTCTTCTTGTCGACTGGAGCCACCTTTTCAGGAGACTCGAATCTGAGGTCGAAATGGCGTTCTTCCTTTGGCGTCTTGACCCGTTCCCTCAACGATTTGTCCGCCTCTCTGCGCATATCAAAAGCCCGCACAGTCCGAGTATCATCGTCGTCATCGGACGAGCCCGAGTCTTCGGAACTGGTCCCTATCGATCCTCGCCTTTCATCCATAGATCCAAGCTTCTCCGATAGGACCCGTGGGAGTACTGCGGACCAAGGTGTGGCTGGACTAGTACCCTTGGGTGTTTTAGATCCACCAAAAGCACTTTTCTCGTCTGTTGGTGACATGGCAAGTCCGGGTAGTTTCGATGAGATCGCTTCTCCCCAGCTCTTCTGCCTAGACTGCGTTGGGGTACGATGTGGCCGTTTGACATCGTCGACGACTGATAATGGTGATTTGTGAGACATGTGGTCTTTACCTTGCTTTAATCCTGGGATATGATTTTCCGAGTGTTCTGTTCTGAGAACTCGCAGATTCGCTGGGGACATCCAAGATGTGAAATTGAAGTCCAGTGCAGGATAGGCGAGGATAATAGAGACTGGTCGCGGTATGGCGGTGTGGTGTTCGAGAATACGAATGATGATTGTCGTACAGATGTTGCCGCCCCTGCCTGTCAGCCCTTGTCGCTCTTGTGTCCATATTACTCACGCAGAATCTCCAGTGAGTACCACACCCAGTCGACCAGTCTTCATACCGATACATCGACCCTTGGTCTCCTGTATCGTCCGATAAGCATCAAATCCCTCTTCGATTGCCCAAGGGTACGGATCTGAGATCAGCCTAGACCCAAGCTTCACGAGCAAACTTACACTCGGGTGCTTTGCCATAATCTATTCCCAAGACAGGCTTTCCTGTCCGCTTGGCCCACAGCCTCAATCTCTCCTCGTGACAATCCGGTCCCATTGCTATGAAGCCTCCACCTGGGAAATCGACGACGAGCTCAGTAGCTGAGGCTAGCTGTTTCTCGGATCCGTCAAAGAACAGCAGCCCCTTGACGGGAGGTAGATTTGCGCGCGATGACGAAGCAGGTCGGGGAATGATGACTTCCCTTACGAGCGGGACGCGTGGTCGGTGGAATGTCGTCAAGAGGCGGACCTGCCGTCAGCTATGTCATTTACGATAACTCACATATGGATTGCGCGTCTTCTCCCATGTAACCCGGAGCATTTCAACGGTGCATAACGCTCTGAATCGTCGAAGCTGTTCTATCAGCGAGATTATAAGCGGTGACTTACGACTTCATCCCCGTCAGATGCCCAAATGAGGTAGTAGCCAGAAAAGAGGACACTGCAGATATCCTTGAGCCATTTCGGACGAATGGCCATGGCTGATGCGAAGCCCGCATCGAATGCTGTATTGACGTATGTCGCACGGTAGTATGAGCGAGAGTACTGCTGGTTAGCCCATAGCTGTAAGTCGATGGGGACATACCAATCTTGCCAGTGGTTCCGGAGCTGCGATATAAGCGGATACCTAGTTGGTAAAGGCCTGACTCACCTCCTAGTCCAAACAGATCATCCAGATGCCTCAGTGCATATAGTATCGTAAAAGTCCCAAGGATCAATTGATACGGTGTAAAATGTTCTTCACATCAGCGCTCTTCGACTCCAAGGGGCAAGTCATCTCACTTAATCGTTCATTGACCCTATTCATCCATTCAGTCCCAAATCTACTCCTCCCAACTAATGCAATCCATAATCTCCACCACCAAGTCTTCTTTCCCTGTCCGCCCTTGCCAGGTCTTCCGCCACTCGCACCGCTCGGCCCAGCTGGCAGACCTGTGCTTGTTCGTGTAGGTAGCGGAGCACCATCACCTTTATATAACCTCCAGATCCAGAAGAATAGAACGAGGAATATCTGTGATCGACGAATGGACGCAGACGGTCGGCCTAGGATATGGTCGATCATTTCGAGTTGGGAGCTTGGAAGAAGTGAATGTGGTGACTACCGTTGCTCCCCGTCGACTTCTGATTGATCACGATCGAAATCAAGGCCCTCCTCGTATGATTGAGCTGAGAAGCACCGGCTTTATCGCTTGGGTGTACTGAAAGCTATGTCGATGTTCAGCATGGATTTGCCTTTGTTCCTCATAAACGTAGCGAAGTCGGCATAAGGTTCAAGTTCCAGCTGGAATCGGGTATATCGCGCCGGAACTTCAGACCTCGATGATAATGTTGCTCCGATTGTAACGGAGTCGATCGGTCCGTTTGGTCGCACTAGATGTACAAACTTACAGATGACAAAGTGCTACAGGTAACCAAGAGTCAACTACTGCGACTCATTGAGTTAAACCGGTCCCCCGAATCCCGAAGGATGACTGTAATAATTACTACTTTGGGTAAATGTATCGAAGAGATAACCCAATGTACATCAGACTATTGCTCATTCTCACATCAGCAAGCAATGGGCACAGATAAGCCACCTAGACATGTAGCTGTGGCTCTCGTGTTCGACAGAGAAGCCCATAAACTACTCATGGTATCCAGTAGAGCTCATCCGGGAATGTGGATCCGTGAGCCTCCCACATTCGAGAGGGGAAATAGCTCACGATATCCTCTTTCTAACTCCTACCTCTTACCTTCATAATTACCTACTCTTACTTTGAATAATAGTACCGAAAGGCGGAATAGAGGAGGGTGAGACATCAGGTCAAGCGGCAGTCAGGGAGTCGTTCGAGGAAGGTACGTCAGTCACATGCTTGCTTGTAGCTGAGAGATAGCCGGAACACCGAGAGATATCCCAGCACCAACCGATGAAGATCGCTTAATGATGCTCACGCTTGAAGCAGGAGAGGGACAGAAAAGAGCAGCAGTATGGCATATACATATTATCGAGACATCGGAAGAAGCGGTGTCTGCGCAAACTGAATGGTATGCTATCGCCCAGTTTCCTAGCGTGGCTAATAAGAAGGCCAGAGGCACATGAGCGAATACGAGAATGGGTAACCCCTCATGAATGTTTGGCTCGTATACAGGCTTGGTCAAAAAGTCCCGCTACTGCTGGAGATATTGCTGCGCAAGGAGGGGTTGTGGTGGAGAGTAAGAGCAAGAAAGCGGGAAAGGAGGGTTCAAAGGCGAAAAGGGAAAAGAAGAGTGGAGCTATGGAAATGGCCTTGAGGCAGTTTGTCGATCTGAAAGGCTGGGAGAAAGGTGTATAAGTCAACACCGGGACGTCGGATACGACATGAATTGTTAAGCAATCTATGATTAATGCATTCAATCCATTCCAAGATTCTCTCCCGACGCATCTACTCGGGGTGTTCCCGGTTGTATTGCCCATAAACAGCCTCCCTGATCTGTTCCTTGGGCGCAACTTTGCCAGTCCACATTTGGAACTGTCTGAATCCCTGCAAGCATAGAATCTCCAATCCAGAAACAGCTCTCCACCCATTCTTTTTCTTTGCCAATTCCATCAAAGCAGTCTTCCTAGGCTTGTACGCAAGATCAATCGCAACTCCCTTTTCGCCTTTCAAACAAACATCTCCGTCGAGGTGGATACCTGATTTATCGAGAGTTAAAGATTCTCCCGGGACGGTGGATACTACCACTGACGGAATCACGGTGAGTTCGAGAGAGTCGATGACGTTGATATTGAAATTTTCGGGGAAGGAGGATTTGACGGCTTCAGCATTGGCTTTGGTTCGGTTGTATAGGTAGATGGTCGTTGCTCCGAGTTTGTGCATGGCGAAAATGGCAGCTCGACATGTTCCTCCAGCACCGATGACTAAGACATCCAATTTCCCACCAACAGTTGTCGAGGGGTCGAGGTTGATCTTGGCGGCTTCATGAATAGCTTGCCAGTCGGTGTTGTCTCCGAAGAATTCCCTCTCGCCTTTATCGTTCAGGTACGGAACGACGGTGTTGACTGCTCCAAGCATCTTGGCGTTCTCCGAGACGGTATGGAGGTGAGGAATGATCTTGAGTTTCAAAGGCATAGTAACCGATGCCCCTCCAAAGTCGGGTGCGTTGTAAGTGTCCAATAATCCTTGTTCGACGTCGGCGAATTCAAGTCGTTCATACACATGGGGGTATCCCAACGCCTTGAAGCCAGCATTATGTAGGGTTGGCGACATGGAATGCGAGATGGGACTACCGGTAATGTAGAATCTTTTCGAGGGTAAAGTACCGATTAAATGTCGAGCTTGGAGAATTTCCTGAGCGGTCAATTGACCAGGAGCGGCTCGAGACGGTAGAAGCGAGTGCGTAATGGGTGTAAGGACGGTATTGTTGACTCGAGAAAGCTGTCCGAGTGCGCCCATGTTGATTGCCAACAGTGGCTTGGAGGTATGTGATTCGGCAAACAGGGACAATTTGGCGTTGTCCGATGCTGATTTAGCGAATCCGACAAGCTTGACGATATCGCCATATTTCAAGCAGTTGAGGTATTTTGCCTCGACAGCTTGTCCATCCCAAGCCATCTTGCCGCTCCAGTCGTGCCATGATGCTAGAATAAGCGAGTGCTGCTTGGTCTTGACGATATTGTCGAGAACGGAAGCAGGCCATGCCATTTCGAGATCGACAAATTCACATCCAGATCGAAGACCCAATTCAACCAGTTCTTGGTAGACTTCAGCCTGGTCGCCGGGGAAGAAACCACCTTGATCCTTGGATCGGACAGAGTAGACGATAGGTAGATTGGTGACGAGTCGAAGCATCGATAGTTGTTTCGCAACGTAGGTAATGACAGGGACATTCGTGCTTGTAGGTGCGTTTCCGTCCTTGCTCAATAAATCAACTCGGAGTTCGATAGCGTCGGCCCCTTGAGTCAAGGTCGACATGTGTGCAAGAGCGGGGGTAATGTCGGGAAAAGTGAGTGAAAGGAAGTTGGTAGGTTGAGAACCCCTCCCAGTCAACTTTGGTCGATTATCATCTCCACCGGTAATAAATTGGAAGAATCGTTCACATTCAGCTCGCATGGCTCGGACGTGATCTTCCTGAGACTGCCCACCAAGAGGTTCGAGGGTATTGTAGAATTCGTAGTTCGAGCATTGTTGGTACCAAGGTTCCCTCCTCTTGAAGACCTCCTCGAATGATTCTCCCCAGTTTGGCCTCGCGGCTGTGGATCCGATAGAGTCCAGGAACCCTTCGATCGCTTCAAGTTCACGAGTGACATGAATGACCACTCCACCCGATGCGGCGTGTTTAGAGAGGATCGTCCTAGCTTCTTCCGTCTCTACAACACCTCCTCCCAAACCAATGATGTGATCACCTCTGGTCTCTTTCGTGAGCTTCTCCAGGATCTCGGTTTCGGTCTTTCGGAAAGCGGGCCAGCCATGAGCAGCGACGTAATCAGAGACAGATGATTGGGTATGTTCGGCAAACACATCATCGGCATCGGTATATTCGCCTCGAATGACTTCGGCAGCTAGTCGACCGATATAGGTCTTGCCAGCACCTCGCATACCGATGAGGAAGATGGGGTGATCAGACTTCTTGGCGGGCAATGTGGTCTTAGAGGAAGAAGCGTGAGAGGTCTCGAGCTCGACTCCATCAACAGCAATACCAATCTACCAGTCAGCTCTATTCCTGTCACAACATGAAGGACTTACCTTGTTCTGGAGATCGTCCCAGAAGTTGGGCCAGGTCTTTTCGACACATCGTTTCTCCTCGATTACGGTCTTTTCGATGATACATCCCAAGACACTGAACGCCATGGCGACTCGATGATCATCGTAGCAGTGAACAGACGCTCCTCGCTGTAGCGATGTATGGGTCTTGCCAAAGACGATGATTCCGTCTTCGAATTCGTCTGTCTCGACACCAAACTTGGCTACTCGAGTCAGCTCGAATACAACGCGGAGAGTCATAAAACTTACCAAGCTGATCCCTCATTGCCTTGATTCGATTACATTCCTTGACTCGCTGATTCGCGATTCCGTAGATCCTGCTTCCTTGTGGCTTTAGACCTGCAACTTCTCGTCCTGGCAAACATGGAAGAGTGGCAACAGCAGCAAGTACTGATGCAGTCAAGAAAGCGTCGGTCATGGGTTCCATGTCCACATTGCCCAATGCTCGAAGTTGTCCAACAGGTGGACCGGTAACTTTGGTAGAAGTAGCGGTTTGTTCGACCGTACAGCCCATTGGCTCTAGGACTTCCTTGGCGAATTGAGCGTCACCTTGTAGAGACGAGGATCCGATGTTGGAGATAGTACAGGTAGTACCAGTGATAGCGGCGATAGCTAGGGGGTAGGTGGCACTTGAAGCATCACTTTCGACGCTGTAATTTGATGGATTGACATAAACGCCCTTGGGGATGTAGTAGACGTCAAGCAATTTACCGCTGATTTCATCCTTTTGACGTTGAACATCGATTCCAAACTCTCTCATCATGGCAATAGTCATGTCGATATAAGGTTGCGAAATGACTTGACCACCAGTAAGTTCGAGAGTGACTTGCTGTTTAGCGTAAGGGGCGCAGAGGAGAATCGAGGAAACGTATTGACTCGAAACACTAGCCGCCAATTGAATATGACCGCCCTGGAATCCGTTCGCCTCGATTTGGAGGGGTAGACAACCTTGAGATTCGAGGTATTGGACTTTGGCGCCGTTGGACGCGAGGGCATCGACAAGTGGGCCAATGGGTCGTTGTTTCATTCGTGCGTTACCGGTGATGATGGTCGAGGTGACATCGGCGGTGGTATCGGATACAAGAGCGCAAACGGTGGTAAGGAATCGAGAGGCGGTACCAGCGTTCCCGAGGTATAGCTCTTTGCCTTTCGGAGGAACGGTCAATCGACCTTGACCACCTTGGACGACGATTGTATCTCCTCCGTCTTCCCATGAGAACTCGGCCCCCTAACAAGTCAGCTTATGTATGAGTACAATGCGGACTGGGCTAACCTTGAGTTCGGCGAGAGCGTTCATCATGACAGCGGTATCGTCGGAATGTAAAAGGTTTTTGACTCGGCAAGTACCCTTTCCAAGGGCAGCAAGGACAAGTGCTCGGTTCGAAATACTCTTGCTTCCAGGAGTAGCCATTGTGATGGGCGACTTACTTGGAATAGCGGAAATGACGGTAGCCGCTTCGCAAAGTACCTTTCGGATCACATCATCGGCAACGACCGAAGCCTTCTCCTCGTGAGTCTTTCCAATTCTAGAAAGCAAGACAATCTTCTTGGCAGGTCCAGAATTCTTTTTGTCAATCTTCATGATATCCAATAATCGCTCCACGCCAAGTTGACTCGAAGCGGGAATAGAGGTGATTCGCCTGTCGCTCAAAGAGACGGGAAGACCGTATGCCTGTAGACACCTCGTGAGACGTCCAACAGCTACTTGGGAGAGGACACCGAGTTGCCTAGCGACTTCTGCTTCGAGGATGATACCGACTGAAACGCATTCTCCGTGTAGCATAGTTGGGGTGAGGACAGCTTCGATAGCGTGGCCGATAGTATGACCAAAGTTGACTAGGTTTCGAAGTCCTGTTTCTCGTTCGTCGATAGTGACGATATGAGCCTTGACGTAGATTGACCCAGAGACGACTTGTAGTAGGAGAGTTTGGGAGGATGTTCGGTCGGATTCGTGTTGGCCGGCAGTCGGGTTGTTGGTGAGTCGGGTGGAAGAGGCGGTGATGATCTCAGCAGAACGTGATTCGAGAGCAGCAAAGTCATCTGCCTTCCAGATGGCCGCGGTCTGTTATTCAGCTCATTTCCCAGGAACAGTTGGACAAAGCTGACCTTGACGACTTCTGCCATTCCGTTCGCGACCTCCCTGGATGGGAGGGAGGTCAAGAATGCAAGATCCACAAAGATATAGCTAGGCTGCCAGAAGGCTCCAATCAAATTCTTTCCATGTGGTGTATCGACTGCGGTCTTTCCTCCGACAGCAGAATCGACCATCGCCAATAAGGTAGTTGGAATTTGAACAAACTTGACTCCTCTCATGCTATCCGTCAGCTCTGAATCAGGCAGTAAGAGGGGGCTTACAAGGTAGCAGCGACAAATCCAGTCAAATCTCCAATAACTCCACCTCCGAAAGCAAGGACCACAGTATCCCTCGTACAGCTCTGATCTAGCAACCAATCCTCAATCTCCCCTTTTACTTTCCGGCTCTTGGCTCCTTCTCCAGGTGCGACCTCATATACAAGGAATCTCGCTTTACTTCCATGATCCTTGGCGGCTTTTTCGAAAGCAGTTCGGACATCGGGAAGGTAAAGCTGAGCAAGGTTCGTATCGGTAACCAGGGCGTAGGTGGAAGATGGAAGGGTCGAGAGGATGATATCAAAGATATAAGGGAGGAGATGGAATCCGCAATGAATCGACTCGTTTCCCAAGATCGATATCTTGAGGACATCTGCAAGCGACGACATTGTTGCAGAGAGGGTCGACGGCTTTGCGCTGTCCTTGAGATGGAATGAAAGGTATAATAGTACTGCTGCCTCTGACTTTTTCGGACCGACTCGAGCGAAGGCTAAACCCGCTTAAACTCATTTCGGGCGAAAGTTAAGAGTGGCACTGAGGATATTACCTCCTCTTCCTCCCAAGTCATAGGGACTCGTCCTGTACACTGATGGACATGAATGCGGGATCAAGAGCGCATTTGTTGCCAGTGCTGAGACTCTAAACGAGTCCTCGAAGTTCCTCATTCACAAGCTTCGCCCGATATCGGTCTCGGACATGTCAAGTAGATGCCTAATGATAATAGTCGTAGAAGGCAGATTGTCAATACTCGCGTCCTAGATGGACTGCTTGGACAGTCTTGCTGGTACAAATCTCAAGGGGCGCATTTGGTTGGGGTGATCGCAACGGGAGGGTTCTACTGACGGCGAAAGGACCTTGAGCTGGACGGTGCAGCCCGATTTGTGATACATGGATCACTCCTTATCTCGCTCGGACCAGGGCTGACTAGGTACACCGAGCTGCGCATTCTCAGATACAAACTGACCTACCACTATGCGTTCTTCAGCTTTGCCATCGTTATTGTTCTAAATAAGGTTTGTTTTCAGGGACGAGGTCCCAAAAAGTAACTAAACGCGTGAAGATCAG
>Ga0308160_10008219_pt1 | contig 10205 bp, 9 predicted proteins | sample PhyFR1_FD_201036 | JGI IMG/M metagenome (GOLD analysis project Ga0308160, IMG submission 201036) | Phyllosphere microbial communities from UC Gill Tract Community Farm, Albany, California, United States - DLSLF.R1 | ecosystem: Host-associated > Plants > Phyllosphere > Unclassified | place: USA...
GCCTGCGGCGGGGCAAACGAGAAGGCCTTGCCCATATCCGCGGCGGGCTTGCTGTCGGCCGACGCCGGCTGCGGCATGCCGGCCTGCGCCAGGGAATTCATGCTGTTGCTCATGGTGTGCAGCGCGGCCAGCGTGGCGCTCTGGACTTCCAGCGCCTGTATCGTGCTGCGCAGCATGCTCATGTTGACGTTGAGCCAGGACTCGACTGCCTTCAGGTCGGCAATCTGCTTGTTCACGTCGTCGACGGACAGGGAAGGCATTGCCATGCCGGGTATCTTCATGCCGCCCCACAGGTTCTTGACGAACTCCAGTGTGTCGGTCATCGCGCCCACGCCTGGAATGCCGGACATGCTCGAATCTGCCATGCTGATCTCCACGTTTGATGTCCGACTAGCGTAGCAGAAAAGCCACATAAAAAAACCTGCCCGGGCAACGATTCCAGTGGCGGGTTAATACATCTTGACCTTGATCGAAGCCGGAGTTCTACGGCCGCGTCATCCGGCAACTGGTCGGCAGGGCGGTTTCCTCGACCGACAGATAACGCTCGGTGCGAAAGCCGTAGCCGCTGCCTTCATTGTCGAAGCGCGCGCCCTCGCCCTTTTTCTGCATCACCGACACATACAGCGGCTGGATCAGCTGATGGTCGGCGGCGCGCATGGTGGCCTGGTGGAAGCTGTTCCTGAACTGCGCGCCTTCCAGCGCCCGCGCCACCGCCGCCGCCTCCGTGCTGCCGGCCTTTTCGATCGCCGTCGCCAGCATGGCCACCATCACATGCATGCGCAGATGCACGTAGTCGTCCTTCGGCGACGGATAGCGCTTGCCGAAAGCCTGGTAGAACGCGTCGCTGGCCGTGCCGCCTGCATTCGGATGCCACTCGGCCACTGCCCGCACCCGTCCCACGCCGGCGTCGCCAATCGCGGCCGGCGCGCCCAGGCCGTTGCCGTAGAAGGTGTAGAACTTGGCGTCCAGGCCGGCCTCGCGCGCCGCCTTGACCAGGAGCGTCAGGTCGTTGCCCCAGTTGCCGGTGACGATGCTGTCGGCGCCGCTGGCGCGGATCTTGGCCACGTAGGGGGAAAAGTCCTTGATCTTGCCGATCGGGTGCAGTTCGTCGCCGACGATGGCAATGTCCGGCCGCTTGGCTTCGAGCATGCTGCGCGCCGCCTTCGCGGTCTGGCGGCCGAAGCTGTAGTCCTGGCCGATCAGATAGACCTTCTTCGCATGGCTGTCCTGGCGTATCACCTCGGTCAGCGCATGCATGCGCATGTCGGCATGGGCGTCGAAGCGGAAATGCCAGAAGCTGCATTTTTCATTGGTCAGCGCCGGGTCCACCGCGGAATAGTTCAGGAACAGGATGCGCTGGTCGGGCGCGCGGCCATTGTGCCGCTCTACCGCGTCGATCAGCGCCGACGCCACCGCCGAGCTGTTGCCCTGCATCAGGAAGCCGATGCGCTGGTCGGCCAGGCGGCGGAATTCGATCAGCGCCTCTTCCACGCCCTGCTTGCTGTCGAACACGGTTAGCGCCAGCGGATGCCTGCCGTCGGGCAGACGCACGCCGCCGGAGGCGTTGATCTTGTCGACCGCCAGCTGGACATTGCGCGCGACGGCCTCGCCGGCATTGGCAAAGGGGCCGGACATGCCTTCGACCATGCCGATCCGGATCGGCGCGCCGGCCGCGGCGCCCTTGGCAAGAAGCAGCAGCAGCGCCGCCAGCAGTGTTCTGAACATGGTGCCCCCGCGAAAAAGGCGCCATTCTACTTGCTCTGCCGCGCCGCAGCATGACCGGCGACCGTTGGCCGCCGAGCGGCTACACTAGCGAAATGTCCGAGAAACATTCCCCCATCCAACGCTGGCGCGGTCCCCTGCTGCGCATGCTGGCCGTGCTGGCGGTGTCGCTGCTGCTGCACGCGCTGGCATTGCATTGGGCGGGCGGCCATATCGGACTGCCCTCGCTGGCCCAGGACGATGCGCCGCCGGTGGCGGTCGCCCTGCTGCCGCCGCCGGCGCCCGTTGCGACGCCCGAGCCGCCGCCACCGCCGCCGCCCAAGCCCAGGCCGCGTCCCAAGCCCAGGCCAAAAGCCGTCGCGCCACAGCAGGCCAGCGCCTCGCCGCCCGCTGCACCGCCCGCCGAGAGCACGACCGCGCCCGCGCTTGCCGATGCGGCACCGGCCGGAAGCACGGAAGCCGGCGCCTTCGCCGAGGCCCCGCCGCAAGCCGCGCCGGACTCCGCCCCCGCCCCTGCGCCTGCACCCGCGCCCGACCCTGCAGCGCCCGCGCAGGAAAGCTTGCCGCGCTACCAGGTGCGCATGCCGCCCTCGGTCGACATGAAATACGACGTGCGCGCGCTGCGCCAGGGCAAGGAAGTGTATGGCAACGGCCGCATCGTCTGGCATGCCGACGGCCAGCGCTACCGCATCGACGGCGAGGCCGGCGTGCTGTTCTTTACCGTGCTGCGCTTCCAGAGCCAGGGCGGCTTCGATGACTTTGGCGTGGCGCCGCAGAGCTATGTCGAAAAGCGCATGCGCAAGGACGAGACCGTCACCCGCTTCGAACCCAGCCCGGGCAGCATCCGCTTTTCGTCCTCCGCGGCTTCCTATCCGCGCACCGGCGGCGAGCAGGACCGCGCCAGCATCGTCTGGCAGCTGGCGTCGATCGGCCTGGGCGATCCGGCGCAATATGCGCCCGGCGCGCAGTTGCGCATCTTCGTGGCTGGCGTGCGCGACGCGGAACCCTGGCTGATCCGGGTGATCGGACAGGAACGGATCGACACGCCGGCCGGCGCGATGCAGGCCTGGCATGTCAGCCGCGTGCCGCTGCCGGGCTCGCGCGACCAGAAGCTCGACATCTGGCTGGCGCCCGAGCATTCCTGGTACCCGGTGCGGCTGCGCTTCACCGAAACCAGCGGCGAATACCTTGAACTGGCGGTGTCGGCGCTGCAGCCCGCCCCGCCGATCTGACATGGAGAACCTGCCCGCAATGCATTTCCGCACCCTCTGCACGGCGCTGCTGTGCCTCGTCGCCAGCGGCGCCGCACTGGCGGCGGCGCCGCCGAAATACCCGACCCGGCTGCCGCCGCCGGCCGAGCTGGACTACGGCATCAAGGCGCGTCAGAGCGGCCTGTCCCTCAACGGCGAAGCGACCATGCGCTGGGACCACGGCAGCCAGGGCTATACGATAGGCGTGACCACCCGCGCCATGCTGGTCGGGAAGATCCTGGACGAAAAGAGCGAAGGCGGCGTCGATGCCTGGGGCCTGGCGCCGGCGCGCTTCACCGAGCAGCGCTACCGCAAGGGCGCGACCAGCGTCACCTTCGACCGGCCGGCGAAGAAGATCCGTTTCGAGGCATCCGACCGCAGCTATCCGATCCAGGGCGGCGAGCAGGACCATGCCAGCGTGGTCTGGCAACTGAGCTCGGTGGCGCGCGCCGCGCCGGCGAAATTCAGGGCCGGCTCGAACTGGCACTTCTTCGTGGTCGGCCAGCGCGACGGCGATCCGTGGACCTTCCGCGTGGTCGGCCAGGAAAAGGTCAATGGCCCGTCCGGACCGACCACGGCCTGGCATGTGACCCGCAATCCGCCGCCCGACGCCAAGGGACGCCAGCTCGACATCTGGCTGGCGCCCGACCTGCAGTGGTACCCGGTGAAGCTGCGCTATACCGAAAACGACGGTGATTACATCGAACAGACGCTGCGGGAAGTCCGTAGCCAACCAGCAAAGTAAGGAAAAACACAATGAGCAATGCAGAGGGCGCCCTGGTACTGTTTTCCGGCGGCCAGGATTCCACCACCTGCGCCGCCTGGGCGCTGGAGCGCTACGAGCGGGTCGAAACCATAGGCTTCGATTACGGCCAGCGGCATGCGGTCGAACTGGCGGTGCGCCCGGCCGTGCTGCAGTCGCTGCGCGCGATGTCGCCCGAGTGGAATGCGCGCCTGGGCGAGGACCACATGCTGGACCTGGGCCTGTTGGGCCGCATCTCCGACACGTCGCTGACCAAGGACGTGGCGATCGCGATGCAGGAAAACGGCCTGCCCAACACCTTCGTCCCGGGCCGCAACCTGCTCTTCATGATGGTGGCCGCCACCCTGGCCTACCGCCGCGGCCTGGACGTGCTGGTGGGCGGCATGTGCGAGACCGACTACTCCGGCTACCCGGACTGCCGCAACGACACCATGCAGTCGCTGCAGACCACGCTCAACCTCGGCATGGCGACCGACTTGCGCATCGAGACGCCGCTGATGTGGATAGACAAGGCCCAGACCTGGGAACTGGCGCGCGAACTGGGCGGCGAGGCGCTGGTGGAAATGGTGCGCACCGAGACCCATACCTGCTATCTCGGCGAGCGCGGGGAGTTGCATGACTGGGGATATGGATGCGGGGTTTGCCCGGCTTGTGAGTTGAGGGCGAAGGGATATCGGGCATTCAGGGAAAAGGCTTAGCATGGAATGGGCGGCAGGCCGCCACATTCCCGCTTCGTCACAGGGTGGAAGAACAGCCGACCTGCCTGACCTGCAACTGCCCAGGGATGACATTTTGCGAAAAATGCCATCCGTCTTCAGTCCACGATGCGAAGAAAGAATCATCGGATGAGATCGGATCGGTGGTGTAGCCGGATGTATTGCTGCCGGTAATGGCCTTGCAAAGCGAATTCATTGTCTGCAAGCCTGATGGCTCCTGGAACATTCCCAGTTCAACCAGTACAACGCCATTCACCCTCGGTTGGAAACAGGTGACCGAACGATCCAGCTGAATAACACCGTCGCAAGTCAGGATGGCGCCTTTAATGATCTGCGTAGCCAGGAATTTTCCGATGGGCGCAGTCTCTGGCGCGTTTTCCCCTGCTGCGCCCTTGTCTCCCGTTGCGCCTGCCGGCCCGGCAATGCTGTTCCCATTGCAGACATACCGGGTTTCCTGCACCTCGCCATCATCCAGCAGTCCATTGCCGTTCACATCTGCGCCAAGCTGCAGCTTCTGCCCACCGGATGCACAATTCGCGCCGGCCGGCTCGGCAACGGTACGCACCAGCGTGCTGGTTCCGGGTGCGCCGTTGGCGCCATCCTTGCCGTTGGCGCCGTCCTTGCCATTGGAGCCATCGCCGCAGCCGGCCAATGCCAGGCTAACAAGCAATGCCGTAGCCAGAACTGAAAGTGTTCCTGATGCCATGTAGTTTCTCCCCGTGGATGAATGTCTGCTGAAACGACGTGTATATCGTCAGACGACGTGGATGAAACTCTGGCTGACGTTTGTCGATACACCATCCTGTAGTGGAGTTTTACTGGCCGGTGTTCAACCGCGTCGTTCATCGTTATTGGGAATACTTTTGGCGGAAAACCGGCCACATGCGCCGCCCGGTGCAACCGGCATGTCGCCGGCTTCTACAGTCTGGAGGCGGCCTGGCCTTTGGAGGGGAATGAGAAGCGCCAGCAGCAAGGCCGGCGCACAAGGTCAGGGCCTACTTCAGCGCCTGCGCCGCCTGCAGATGCCCGCGCAACTCCTCCGCGCCGGACATCGTATAGTCCTTGTTCAGTTCCAGCTTCACCAGCGCGGTCAGCTGCTGCGGCAGCAGCTTGCGCAGCATGCCCAGGAACTGGGGCGACACCACCAGGCACAGTTGCTGGAACCGCCCTGCCCGCTGCGACTCCTCCAGATAGGCGACGATGTCGCGGGCGAACAGTTCGGCCGCATGCTCGTCGGGTGTCTGGCGTGGCTCGTAGAGCTTGTTGGGCGCGGCGCCGCCGGTGTTGTGCATGCTCTTGGTGCCGGCGGTCGGGCCGATCTTGTCCGACTCGCTGCTCTCGGCGATGCGCAGTCGCGCGCCGTCGTTGACCATGTCATTGACTTCTTCCAGCGGCGCGGCCGCGTTGGCCTGGGAAAAAAACCTTGCCCGGCTTGCATTTGCTGAGACGATCCACGTAGCGTTCATGTTGTCCTTGTCCTGGCTGTCTGTTGAGAGAAAAGTTCGATGCCTGTGCCAACCGAAATGTTCCGCGCCGGCGGCCCCGATGCCGCCGCCAGCCCGCGCCGGCTTGCGCATATCGATGTCCTGCGCGGCATGGCGGTGTTTGGCATTCTGCTGGTCAATGTCTGGTCGTTTGTCTGGGGCTTCGGCGCGCTGCGTTATGGCGCCATTGCCGAGCCGTCCTGGCCGGACCGCGTTGCGGTCTTTGCGGTGGCCCTGCTGGCGGAGCAGAAGTTCTATCCCATCTTCGCTTTCCTGTTCGGCGCCGGTTTCGCGCTGCAGGCCCGTTCGCTGCGGCGCCGCCTGCGGGACCCGAGCCAGGTACGTGCCGCGCTGCGCCATCGTTTCCGCTGGCTGCTGGGCTGCGGCATGCTGCACGGCATGCTGCTCTGGGCCGGCGATATCCTCACGGTCTATGGCGCGGCCGGCTTGCTGCTGCTGGGCCTTTTCGACGCCCGGCTGCGGGTGGTGCGCGCCAGGCTGCGCGGCTGGGGCCTGCTGTGGCTGGTCGTGGTGGCGGCCAGCGTGGCGCTGTCGCTGCCGTCGAGCGGCCCGGACGCCGACGATGCGCGGCAGGAACAGGCCATTGCCTATATCGAGGATGCGCAGGAAGCGCGCGCCATCTATACAGAAGGCACGGCCGGCGAGGTCGCCGCGCAGAGACTCTCGGACTATCTGGCGGTCACATCCGGATCGCTGCTGCTCGTGCCGCATCTGATGGTGCTGTTCCTGCTGGGGATCTGTTCGGTGCGGCTGGGATGGCTGACCGCGCCGCGGCGTCATGCGCTGCTGTGGCGGCGGGTGCGCGCCATGGGCCTGCTGGTCGGGCTGCCGCTGAATCTGGCCTGGGCCGCTGCCGCGGCGACCGAAGCAGCCAACCCGCTGGCCGCAACGGGCCATGGCGAACTGGCCTATGCGCTGCTGCCTTTGAGCGGTTCCCTGCTGGCCGCCGCCTATGTCGCCACGCTGCTGCTGGCGCGCGGTTCGCTGGCGCGGCGGGCAAGCGCCTGGCTGGCGCCGGTGGGCCGCATGTCGCTGACCAATTACCTGATGCAATCCCTGCTGGGCGTATGCCTGCTGCAGGGCACGGCGCTGGGCGCGCAGGCATCGCCGGCGGCGCTGATGCTGGTCGCGCTGGCCATCATGCTGCTGCAGTCGCTGGCCTGCCGCTGGTGGCTGGCGCGCTATCCGCAGGGACCGATGGAATGGCTGGCGGCGCGCGGCAGGCTGCGAGCGTGAGGCGGGCGCCGCGTCAGGCGCTTTCCTTCTTGTAGGTTGCCAGGCGATAGAGATAGGTCGCGGTCAGGAAGCCGACGATGGCCTTGGATACCGGATCGAGATAGCGGGCGACGGTATCGTACTGCGCTTCCAGCAGGTAGCCGGCGCCTGCCAGCAGGCAGGACCAGATCAGCGAGCCGATCGCGGAATAGGCCAGGTAACGCGGCAGGCTCATCGCCGCGATGCCGGCCGGCACCGAGATCAGGGTGCGCACCGCCGGCACCAGCCGGCCGAACAGCACCGCCTTGCGGCCATGCCGTTCGAACGCCTGCAATGCCTTGTCGATGTCGTCAGGCCCGACCGTGAGCCAGCGGCCGTGCTTGCCTGCAAGCGCGCGCAATCTTTTCCGGCCATAGAGACGCGCGGCGTAATACCAGGGCGCGCTGCCCGCCACCGAGCCGGCGGTGCCGGCAAGCAGCACCGCAAACAGGCTCAGCTTGCCGCTGGCGGCAGTAAAGCCGGCCAGCGGCATGATCAGTTCCGACGGAATCGGCGGGAAGATGTTCTCGGCGGCCATCAGCGCGAAGACGGCGAGATAGCCGTGTTCGGTGATGAACCGGACGATGAAATCAAACATGGCGCCTTGCCGGCAGTGTCATGTCGCGGGCGAACGGCGGCGCGGCGGCGGGCGCAGGCGCCGCGACAGCGGTGCGGCCCAGCCGGCGCGACGCGTCAATAGCGATGGGCCTCACCCGCCATCTTGCTCAGGGTATAGATGGAATACAGCGCCGACAGGCCCACCAGGCCATACACCGCGCGCGATGCGGTGGTCATGTCGCCGAAGATCGTGGCGACCAGGTCGATATTCATCAGGCCGACCAGTCCCCAGTTGATGCCGCCGATGATCATCAGCACCATGGCCAGCCAGTCGATGGCGCCCATGCGGCGCGCCATGCTGCTGCCGGCAGGCGAGCGGCGCTCGGGCGTGTGGCGCCTCTCGGTAAGATGCGGATTCATTGTTGCCATACGAAACTCCTTGCTTGTGGCGTTGGATAAAGGGCGGGGGCGTGGAAAGACGCGGCAATGCGCTGGTAGGGCATGGCCGCGATGTCAGGCGTTTAGAGAAGGCGGCTTTGGCCCAGTTCCGGGCGGCTACCCCCCATTGTTTGCGCTTGCACAATGCGGCGGAGGAAGAACGGCGCGACAGACTGGAAATGCGCAAACCGCCAGCGGCAAAACCAACGAATAATTCTTATGGGAAATAAATTTGTCACATATCTTGACCCACCTTGTAGATTCAGTGACGATACGGCTCCAGTTCCCCCGCCTCGTCGAAACCTCTGCCCGCCAATAATGATGTTCCGAAAACACATCAGCCTCCATGTCTGCCTGAGCGCTGCCTCCTGCGCGGTGATCCTCATGCTGGCCGTCGCGCTGGCCGGCGTGCTGGGCGAACTGGCCAAGCACGAGATCGCCCGCCTGGCCAGCGCCAATATCGAGGGCCTGTCCCAGCAGATGGCGCGCGAGCTGTCGGCCGGCATGGACGACTTCGCGCGCGACGTCGAAGTGCAGGCAAGCCGCGACGTCTTCCGCGGCGCAGGCACCGCACCGGCGGAGACGCGCGCCGCCCTGGAGCAGTTCGTCGCCACCCGTCCCGAATACGCCTACCTGGCGCTGATCGATGCCGCTTCCGGCAAGGTGCTGGCCGCCACCGGCGGCGTGTTCGAAGGCGGCAGCCTGACCGGCCGCCCGGTGTACGAGGAAGGCCGCAAGGGCGCCTTCGTCGGCGACGTGCATGAAGCGGTGCGGCTGGCCGAACTGCTGCCACGATCATCCAGCGGCGAACCTCTGCGCTTTCTCGATGCGGCCGCGCCGGTGCGCGACCATAGCGGGAAAATCGTTCGCGTGCTGGCCGCGCATATCAGCTGGCAATGGACCGAAGGCGTGCGTGCCAGCGTGCTGGGTCCGTTGAAGGAAAAGCGCGGCATCGAGATGCTGATACTCGACACCCGCGGCAAGGTCGTTCTGGGGCCCGACAAGAGCACGCCGGTCGGCAGCGCGCTGAGCCAGCTGACCAGGCGACTGCCCGACGCCAGCGCCAGCGTGATCGGCTGGTCCGGCGGCGCCGACTATCTGACGGTCATGACCCCCACCGAGCCGAGCGGCCAGTTTCCCGGTTTTGGCTGGAAGGTGGTGGCGCGCCAGCCGGTTTCCGTGGCATTCGCGCCGGTGGCCATGCTGCAGCGCGGATTTTTCGCCGGCGCGCTGGCGCTGGGCCTGCTCGCCGCCGGCATTGCCTGGTTCGTCACCGGCCGGCTTCTGAGGCCGGTGCGCAAGCTGGCCGATTCCGCACTGGCGCTGGCGCCCGCCTTTCCCGCGCCGCAGAAGGCGGGACGGCGCTTCGGCGAGATCGCCCAGGTCGAGGATGTTCTGCACCAGCTGGCCAATGACAGCCGCGCGATGTCGCACACGGCGCTGATGCGGGAACTGGAATTCGTCACCCTGGCCGAGTCGCTGCCGCATATCGTCTGGCAGGCCGACCCGCAGGGCGCGCTGGAATACCGCAACGAGCAGTGGCATACGACCTTTGGCCCCGGCCCGGTCACGCGCCTGGAGCACCTGGCGGCGCTGACGCACCAGAGCGACGTGCCGGTCCTGAGGCATGCCTGGGACATCAGCCGCGCCAGCGGCGCCGACCTGCACTGCACGGTGCGCCTGCGCAGCCATGACGACAGCGCCCATGTCTGGTTCCGCATCCATGGCCGCGCGCTGCGCGCCGAGGACCAGCGCATCATACGGTGGGTGGGCACCATCACCAATGTGCATGACGCCATCCTGGCGACCGAGCGCACCGAGCAGGCGCTGGAGATGGAGCGCCATGCCCGCACGGAAGCGGAGCGCGTGGCCTTGATGGCCGACGAATTCCTGGCCACGCTGTCGCATGAACTGCGCACGCCGCTCAATGCCATTGCCGGCTGGGCCGAACTGCTGGCGCGGCGCGCATCCGGAGACGAGACCGTGACCCGCGCCGCCG
>Ga0308160_10008221_pt1 | contig 10203 bp, 14 predicted proteins | sample PhyFR1_FD_201036 | JGI IMG/M metagenome (GOLD analysis project Ga0308160, IMG submission 201036) | Phyllosphere microbial communities from UC Gill Tract Community Farm, Albany, California, United States - DLSLF.R1 | ecosystem: Host-associated > Plants > Phyllosphere > Unclassified | place: USA...
CCTTTGCTACGCTCTGGTCCTGGTCTCTGTGCGAGAGGTCTGCCTGCCTAGCGACTAGGACCACTCATTCTCTCTCTCACGCCTCTGAGTGGTTCTCGTTCTCGTCTCTGTGTGTGTGTGTGTGTGGCCCCCAAGTCGATCGGTCGATATCGAAAGACATCTTGATCTGACGTTCGCTCAAGTGACCCTGCTTCTTGCGATTTTACTTCGTCGACAACACCAACAACCACAAAAGAAAACGGGTCAAAATGGGTGTCAGTACAGCGATGGATTCTCTTCAGGATATGATCGGACGGAACGGATGAGGCTGACAAGTCTCCTTGCTCTCGTCCTTTTTTTCTTTTCTTGCATATGCACGCATCTCTTGATGGTGGCCTTTCACTGTCCTCTTTAATGATCATGGAACCTCCCCCGTCCCTACTATCGAACGGACACATCTATCTAAACTTGGACCCTCAACTCACAGCGAGTCATTAGGAACCAACGTAAATCCGGCGGGATCTTCAAGGCCCACACCCACAACAGGAAGAACCCTGCCAAGCTCAGGCCCCTTGACTTTGCCGAGAAGAACGGATACATTCGAGGAATTGTCAAGGACATCATCCACGACACTGGTCGGTGAGTGTCGAGACGGAACCGATGAAGATGGGAATATGGGAGAGGAGGGTCGGAATCAAGTCGAGGATGCTGGGAGTGCAAGTCGGGATCGAGGGAATCTGGCAGAGCTCCGAAATAGACATAGCTGGACGCCGCCGATTTTCGGAAGATTCGATTCACCCGCACCTCGACGACAATTCCGGTCGCCTCTCCCTCCTGGGTTTCTTCTTGTCTGCCTTTTACTGATCGCGCGACGTCTTGCTTCTCATCAGAGGTGCCCCCTTGGCTACTGTCGTCTTCCGAGACCCTTACCGATACAAGGTCCGACAGGAGACTTTCATCGCTACCGAGGGTCTCTCTACCGGATCTTTCGTCTACTGCGGAAAGAAGGCTACCTTGAACATCGGAAACGTCCTCCCCATCGGTCAATGCCCCGAGGGAACCATCGTTTGCAACATCGAGGAGAAGACTGGTGACCGTGGTTCGCTCGCCCGAACTTCGGGTAACTACGCCACTGTCATCGGTCACGCCGTTGACGACAAGAAGACCAGGATCAGGCTTCCTTCCGGTTCCAAGAAGACCATCTCTTCGCTCGCCCGTGCTACCGTCGGTATCGTTGCCGGAGGTGGACGTGTTGACAAGCCCCTCTTGAAGGCCGGAAGGGCGTTCTTCCGAGCCAAGGCTAAGAGGAACAACTGGCCCAAGACTCGAGGTGTTGCCATGGTGAGTCGCCAGACGACCGTTCAATATGTCATCGAGACGGATTTGCTGATTGTGTCGCTGGACTATATTAGAACCCCGTCGATCACCCCCACGGAGGTGGTAACCACCAGCATATCGGAAAGGCCTCGGTAAGCATACTTCGGTGGAAATACCTAGCTCATCTTGCCAACTAACCCTTCGCCTTCGGTTTCGTTCTCATTGTTTAGACCATCTCCCGTTACGCCAGTGCCGGTCAGAAGGCTGGTCTTATCGCCGCCAGGAGGACCGGTTTGCTCAGGGGTACCGACCGTACCGAGATCTAAGCGATCGCGGTATGATGGTGACGGAGCAAGAGAAAAGTTGGAAGGATGTGACGACGAGAGAATCGCCAATGAGCGAAGTTTGCATGTACCTTTCTTCTTTGGGATGGAGTCGGGTGATGAGCGTGGATTATGCATCATTCGTCTTACACATACAGACGCACGAGTTGGACGCATATCGTCCCCGAACCACAGCGCGAGAGACTCATGTACTAGACCGCATACACCTGATGCCCCTTGACTGCTTTCCGAGATAGACCTTGACGCCTTGCGATCTGTTCGTGCTCCACTCATCAAGGCAAAGGGAATTGGTAAGACTGGAACACATGTTTTTATTGATTCAGGCTCGGCCATGCGCACTTAGTAGTGCGGAATTATACATCTTCAGGCTCTGGCTCTAACAAGTCTCATCACCCAGTCTTGTACTGCCTCCACTTCTCCGTTGTCCTCCTCACTCAACTCCGCCAGCTCTTGCTGTCTCTATCCCTCGCCTTGTCATTTCCTTTACTGCTTCTTGGCAGCACGAGCCAAAGCGCGTTCGTGAAGATCAATACCGACCAACTGAGTGAGCGACGCGGGGGAAAGGAACCTTCGTGCATTAGGATCTGTTCAGAACGCCACATCAAGCTTAGACTCACGATCTTGCTAGCCTTCCAGAATTGAACCATGTTGATAATGTTCTTGAGGAAGCAAATGGGACCAGTAATGGCAGCCAAGATCTGAACCCATGTCACCTGCTTCAAGAACCAGATAAGGATCTTGGTTGAACCAGGGAAAGCCTTGAAGATCCTCCAGGCCTTTTCAGGGTGTTTGGCAGTCGTTCCAACAAGCGTGCTGACCGCGTAGTCAACGACGGACGAAGGGAGAAGGGATGTCGAGTAGAATTTGTTCAGGTATAGGCAGACGTAGAAAAGCTCATTGCAGAAGCAGACGAAGAACAGGGTTCGCTGTGGCATGTCGTAGATGTGAGTCAACTGCATCTCGACTCTCTAGACTTCAAATGAACCCTTACACTATCGTTGTAGTAGTACCACAAGATCCTGCTGACCTCGCTAGTCACAGTTTTGTGGCTGGTGTTACCAGTAGCCAATGACCTAAAACCGGAGTTATTTCAGTCAAGCGGAGTGAGGAGCGCTCGCAGGACCCGACAAACTCACGAGTACATATGAATGTAGTGACTCGCAAAGTCGAGCGAGATTAAGAATTGGAACAACAACGCATATCGGGGGTAACCGGCAGCCAAAAAGCAAAGCAGACAAGAAGTCGTGCATCTGATCGCGTGACCAAGCGTCAAATCAGCCTCTTATACTCAAAAGACGTCTTGCGACACATACCGATCAGTAACCATGTCAAGGACGGCTCCGAATTTGCTGGTTTGGTCTAGCGCTCTGGCAGCCATACCGTCGACAGCATCGAGCAAGCATGAGACTCCGTAAAGAAGGGTACACATCTTTGGGTGGTACGGCATGTAGTATAGGGCGAATGCTGCTAGCACGACCCGAGAATACCCGATGATGTTTGGAACCTGGAATTTGTCGAGCGAATGATCTCAGCGTGTAATAAGCTGAAGTTCTGTTCTTTAGCCGCTCACGAATAGGAAGACATTCTCGTCCGTTGTCACAGTACTGCGTGGCCGAGCGAGATATACAATGATTATCAGTTCGGGACGTTACCAGGAAAGTATCCCAGCATTCTCTCGACTTACGCAAGGTCGACCGCGCTGTTTTGAGTGCATGATGTAGGTTGCAAAGTCAGTTAGACAGTCACGACAAGATAAGCGTGCAGCCCGCAGTCAACAAGTATCCTCTAGCTGGACCGCTCGGGGATTCTCAAGTTTCAAATTACTGACTATTTCGCGTCCACATCTTCCCTCGTCTTGCTCATCGATCTAGACCTGGTCTTGATTGCTGCTTGATCCATCTTCAGTTGAGACTTGGAAGCTTTTTTGGTGAGCGTAGCTGTCTTGCTAGATACAGGTGTCGAAGGAGCGGATTCAGCAGGAGGAGTGGCTTCAGTGCCGGCTCGTGTAGTGACCATTGACGATGAGTGATTAGGGTATGAAGGCGATCTGGGACTTGCAATCCAGATTATAATGAGGTGCAAAAGTCAATCAAGAGAAGCAAGCATTCAACGTAGAAGAGACACGACAACGACGGGCTTTGGGATGACAGAGCTTGCACTTCTTTCCCCAAGAACGCGCTGACGTCGGTCGTACAAGCCGACGGAAGCTGACGCGCTGACTAATGCCGTCTCACATATTCATCAGTTGGGCGAACATTTTTCCAAATCGGACCAACCAATCTCAATACAGACGAGCGACCACAATGACATGGCTTGTAGCATTGTATTCTATTCAGCGGGTACGAGTTCGTTCTCTCATCTACAAGATACGACGCCGCTTAACGCAACGTAACAAGCTCTTCTGAGGAAGTCGGGTCTGTTGCCGACCGCGAGTTTTGAATCAGCTCCCGTTCTACGTCATTCAACTCTGGCAGACATGACTTACGGATAGCAACACAAGAGTCAAAGTCGGCTTTAGTCGCACCCATCTTGATAGCAACACCGACTAGAAGCAGAATTAAATCGTCAACAAAAGCGTATAAGATCTTGACCAGTCACCGGATACTCACATCCTTGCAAAATCTCATCACTGCCTTCACCGATGATATGCAAACCAACAACCTTCTCGTTGGCTCCTTGGCAGATCAACTTGTACGCAGTCGGCTGCTTGTCCTTCTCCTCGAGCATAGCAAAGGACATGGCCTTGAACTGTTCGGCCAGTTGTAAGCTATCGCCAGTCGCACAGCAGGACTATTTGCGGTTACTCACCGAGGTGTTGTAGATCTTCAAATCGTCCTTTCCGAACTTTTCGATCGCTTCAGGCTCGGTCATACCAATCGATCCAATGGTAGGGTGACTATGACGATGTAGAGGCGAATGTCAGCCCTAATCGGAAGCAAGCGCTTTGCTGCGGCCCACTCACGAGAAGACAACACTGGGAATGTTGTCGTATGAGAGCTTGTCGGTCTTGTACTGCTCGGGGCCGAACAATCTGTTTGACAATCTCCTTCCAGCGGCAATGGCGACGGGAGTCAACAGAGCTTTTCCAGCGACATCTCCAATGACGTAAACGCCCTCGACATTGCTGTTCTGATATTCGTCGGCAACAATGTCTCCCTGCTTGTCCATCTCGATGTTATCGAGCGTCTCAAGCCCGAGCTTCTCAGTGTTGGCGTGACGACCGATGGCCCAGAGGAGAACATCGACCTCGACGGGTTCATCAGAGGAGTCGGTGTAGACCTTGAGACCGGTTTCGGTCTTCTCGACCTTCTTGACGTTGGTGTTCTTGTGGATGTTCATACCAGTTTTCTCTGTAGTGGGACCGCAGTACAAAGAACGGCCTGGTCAGTCGACCTCCGGAAACATCGTGTAGAGTCAGTCGACATACCCATGTAGTCTCCGAGGACGTCCTGAAGCATCGGGTCGAAAGTCCTCAAGACTTTGTCGTGCCTGATCATCAAGTGGGTCTCCGTTCCGAGGGTGTTGAAGACACCAGCAAGCTCGACAGCAATGTATCCGGCGCCGACGACAGCGACCCTCTTGGGCTGCTCCTCAATTTCGAAGAATCCATCAGAGTTGATTCCGTGCGAAGCACCGGGGATCTTGTCGTCGGAAGGGATGGTAGGACGTCCACCAACAGCAACGACAACCTTCTTGGCCTTGACGTTGTACGAGGTTCCGTCGTCTCGAGTGATCTTGACCTCGTTCTTGTTTACGAAAGATGCCCAACCTTGATGGTAGGCGACCTTGTCGTTGACCAAGTTCTTCTCACTGCCGAGTCAACCCATGTCAGTGATCAAACACTGACTCGTAGTTCACAGTTGAAAGACGCACTAGATTCCATTCAACCTTCGGATGTAAGCGTCCCTCTTCTTCTTGAGGTAGCTCCAGTTAAACTTGGGAAGAGCAGCTGCAGTAGCTTCATCTCCAAATCCATAGTATGGAGCCTTTCGCAGGTTGTCAGCGACGTCGGCAGTGTACCACATGATCTTCTTGGGCACACATCCTGTCGGAAAACCGATAATCAGTATGAGTCGACGAATACTTGACGGTATCGTACTCACCAACATTGACACAGGTTCCTCCAAGCTGGGGGGAACCCTCAGCAAGCCCGACTTTGGCGCCGTAAGAGCCGGAAGCTCGTCGCTGCGCACCGGGCGATGCCCTCATTGTCAGCGCCCTTGTGTGTCTTTCTTTTCTGAGCACAAACTCACAGCACAAGCCAATCCACCGGATCCTCCTCCAATGACAAACATGTCATACTCCTCGCCTTCGGCTTGTTCTTTAGTGATAGGAGGCATCGTAGTAGCAAGGGTTCTTCGAATCTGCGAGGCGAGAAATAGGGCGTCAGTTGTCGCCGAGTGGCAAGCTACTGAAGGCGAGCCGTTGCATGCTCACGTGGTCTAGTCTTCGGAAGGCAGTGGGTGAGACGCAACTGCTTCGAGAATGTGAAAGTGCGGTTTGAGTCGAAATGCTGGAGATCGACCTGGTAGTCCTCGTCTGAATCGAACGGAGTTGAGGGATGTTTCGAACGAGATAAGTTGACCTTGCGCGAACGCTCGGAGTAAAGCAGATAGGGGCGAGTGATGCCAGGATGAAGGGCGTCGGAAGGGAGAAAAGCAAGATGCGATGGCAAAAGTCTGAGCATCCTGACCTTGCCTCAAAAGATAGCTGATCGAGTTATATCTTCAAACAAGTCTCTGCTTCGATCGATTCGTCGCCCTGGTGGCTGCGTTTGCCTGCTTAGCCATAAGCGGAGTCAAAGCTACCAAGCTTGGTAAGGGTTACATCCGGAATGCCGAAAAATTTGCTTCCGCTGCTTCGAGCTCACTCAGCATTTGTCTTGTTGACATTTCTCGAGGTCAATCAATTACGAATATCAACTATGAGTAGCCTCGATGTATACTTCACTATTGCTCGTGTTTGTGCACAAGGACCTTACTGCGGGACACTCAGGTCTGGAAAGCTCCAAAGGTTAACATGTTCATTGCATCCGACAATCGCGTGGCCGGCAAGGTCAATGTGCTGCTGATCAGCAGCGGGAGCGTTGCAAGCATCAAGATCCCCCTCATTGCCGAGGAGCTATTGAAGGTGAGAGCCGTGTCGCCGTTGGCAGATAGCCTTTTGTAACTGATGGAAAGACATCAATATGTGATCTGCAGGATGAAAGGTTCCAGCTCCAGGTCGTTGCAACAAAATCCTCCCTAACATTCTTTTCTAAGGATGATGTGAAGAAACTTGGAAGCAACGTGTGGACAGATCAGGACGAATGGGGAGTGAGTACCCTGCTTGCGGAATCTTATCTGTATCGAAGAATCTGAACCAGCGCTCTTGTATTGAAATTTTTAGAGCTGGAATAAGATAGGGGACCCTATCCTGCATATCGAGGTGAGTATCGGTAATGGGTCGTGCTGCTACAGGATCCCGCTGAAGTTGGTTTCTCCGATTCGTCATCAGCTAAGGCGATGGGCGGACATCGTCCTCGTGTGCCCTTGCTCTGCCAACATGCTGGCGAAGATATCCAACGGGATATGCGACAACCTGGCCGTAAGCTCTACCCACTTTAGGATGTTCTGCAAGATACCACCTAACGCCACTACCGACACGTTTCCAGACATCGTTACTCAGAGCTCTCGACCCCTCCACTCCCACCTACATATTCCCAGCGATGAACACACTGATGTATACACATCCGTTGACAGCTAAACAAATCAAGATTGTCACAGAAGATATAGGCTACAAGGTGCACGGACCTCAGGCTGCTAAAGCGCTCGCCTGTGGAGATGTCGGTAAGGGGAAATTGTAGTGTACGAAAGGGAACTTCCGCAGACTGAATCAGTGTGGCCATTGCCTCAGGTGCTGGAGCCATGACCGATTGGAGGGAGATTGTAGCGATCGTCAAGGATTTTGCAGACAGATCTGAAGAGTAATTAAGAAGCAGGGTATCATACCCGTCGGTTAGGCAAAGTCTCTCTCACCTAAAAGCAGGCAAAGCTACGGGTCGATTGCGCTTAGATACGAGCAAGTGAGTTCTCTGGACCGTTTGACACATGCATGTCACTGATGACTTCTAGCTTGATAGTTCCGACCTCGCGCGTATATTACGATATTAAACACTGCCCGTAAGCGATTAATTCGCTGTTTACTTGTACATATAAACATAACAATACCCGCTGTAATGTACTGAGATTACGCAGGAGCTCATTCGTAAAGATGTATACCATCGTCAGTCAGATCTGACTGCACTCTGATATTTCTGACCGTAGATGCCCATCATCATCCATGTTGAGTCGAACATCGTGTCGTTATGTCTGTCAAGCCAGGAGAGCAAGATCGCATAGATGAGGAGGTATTCGAGAACTAAAGCATAAAGGGGGTCAAGTCGTGACGTCGAGACTCTAAGGTTTGGCTCGGCGTTGGATATTGAGTTCCTGCGCCATGGTAGCGACGATGATGTCCAAAAACTCGAAACGATCCTTTTCTGTATTCCATCCGGAAAAACAACAAGGAGAAATATGGGTCGGTTTCAGTCACAACCGCGGGTGACAAAAAGCCATTGCGCCCCGGATCGGGCGACATCGCGTGTCACTCACGTTCTTGAGTGGGGGTTGGTATCATGGCCAATGAAGTATCTGACATGAAGTAGGCGTCTTCGAAAGCTCTGAACATCGACTGCAGACTCCTGAAGATCATGGGTCTTCGGCCGCTGTCGTAGAGGTTATTGATGCACCAGACGGTCCATCGGCAATAGTCGGTGGTTATATGTCGCACGTGAGGTTGATTGAGGCTGCATAGATAAGTCAAGTGTTCTTTGACATAAGACCTCGCCCATTCGTAAGGCGTAGGGTATCCTGTAGGTAGACGGCTATGGTTAGCCAAGGAGAAAGTTGAATCAGGGTCGGACATGGCCGCAACCGCTCACCTTGAGTTCCGCTTTCGATAAAATGCAGTACAAACAACGCCAACAATTCCCTCAAGATCCAATTCATCCATAGCCTCAGCACGTTGCCAGGTCTTTGAGCGGAAGAGCAATTGAGCTCGAGTTGCGTAACCGATTCGGGTCCAATACCGATGATCAACAACCCGCGAGCATAGTTGTTGACATGGAACCTGACGGGGCATGGTTGTTCCCCATAGAACAGCTGAGCCTGCAGAACAAGAAGGCGGAAATCCCGATTAGCCGATGTTCCAAGGCCCGAGAAACTCCGCGAAAGGTCAATACGTGCCATTTCAGCAAACTTTTTCGCGCCGAGATCTAATGCTTCTGAGTCCGATCGCGGATCTACACGAGAGGACATGAGAACTGAATGAGATCGAGTTCATATGCATCACCTCACTGCATGACCTACGAAAGTCTGAAAGTTGTCGATCGAGCCACTGTAGAGTGCGTAGATGCGGTATGAGCGATCTGTCGGAATGTTTCGACGCGCGCCCAAATCGCGTCGTTGATCCGAACCGCCTTTCGCGACATACCCATTTCAGCATCGGATTGTTCAGATCTAAAGTCTCCCACCATCTGCCTTGATAGATCATTCGAGCCGAGACTGTTGAAGCGCAATGTGGTTTAGAGTCGTAGCCCCCGGGATCGTCCAGGCTGATCAGGTTGACGTACACGAAAGTTGTGGATATGATTCGATAATTCTCGTCATCTGATGGGGCCGGCGGTAGCGAAATGTGCTCAGTTACATGATTCAGGGGGCAGGGGGCGTCTCGCCGCCGACTTTGCGACTTACCAGCCCGTCCGCTCCAGGTTTGCCCAACAGATACGCTCTGATCCGATTGAACACCTCTTCCCAATACCGATCTTCCCCCCAGTCCTCGAATCGCTTGCACATCGCATGTCGACTCTTGACGTGATCCTTTTTGCCCAAGACGTGATACATGAGGATTCCCTCTTTTGCGGTAGAAGAGTACTCGTTGCAAAGGCTACATCTCGATTCTCCTGGCCTGCTTGTAACGTCGTAAAGGGAGAGCTTGATGGCCTTGGTGGATGAAGTCAAGAAGACTTCGCTGCTGTTATGCAAGCCCGTTGATGAAGACGGCTCGACTGCATGGCCACCACCTCCACTGACACCGCGCGCCGAGGATGATGATGATGCTTGAAGCGGGGGAATTGCGTTGGGTGGGTAGCTCGAAGAGGAGCTTCCGTAGTAAGGCATCATCAGGTGCAGTTAACCCCCGGTTGGCTGACCTGAGCTCGCCCCTGACAGGAGTATGCTTGAAGGTGTATGCACAAGAGACAAAAGATCGTAGATTCCGAGTAGAGTTTCGGTGGTCCTCGGCGATGTAGGTGGGTCGAATACGAGAGAGCCTCTGTTGCGATCCTTGTGAACGTTTAAAGCACGGCCGATGTTTCGTAAGACCGCAAGGCTGAGGGCAGCAAATCGAAAGGGAGGATGAGATAGTGCGATTGTGCACAATCTAACTAATGAATGGCGGCTGGCTATCCATGGGAATTGCGCGAGGAGGCCAAGGGCAAAGGGCGAAGAGGGTTGGGGCTTCTGCCCGACCCGCCGAGCTTCCG
>Ga0308160_10008222_pt1 | contig 10202 bp, 11 predicted proteins | sample PhyFR1_FD_201036 | JGI IMG/M metagenome (GOLD analysis project Ga0308160, IMG submission 201036) | Phyllosphere microbial communities from UC Gill Tract Community Farm, Albany, California, United States - DLSLF.R1 | ecosystem: Host-associated > Plants > Phyllosphere > Unclassified | place: USA...
GCTTTCTTTTCTCGAAAGTAACCGATATCTTCTTCATCCGAAAGGAGTCTGCTTATGTCTGATACGCCAAAGACAGGTCCTACTGAACAGTCCGTTGATGCCTTTCTGGCACAAGTCGAACCGCCACTACGTCAAGCAGATGGTATCACGTTACGTCAGTTCTTCGAAGATGTCACGGGATACGAAGCCGTCATTTGGGGGTCTTCCTTGATTGGTTTTGGTGCCTATCATTATCGCTATGCCTCTGGTCACGAGGGCGACAGCTTTTATGTCGGCTTTTCTCCGCGCAAGACGAACCTCGTTCTTTACCTCGCGCTTGGTGAAGACGATGTATCGGAACGACTGCTTGCCACTCTCGGTACGTATCGACGCGGTAAGTCCTGCCTCTACGTAAAACGACTGACTGACATCGACTTAGACGTACTTCGGAAAATGATCGAGCACTCAATCCGCACGTTAAAAGACATGTACCCGTCTTGATTTCAATCAAAAACAGCCGAAGCGGATTCGCTTCGGCTGTTTTTTGAAATTAATGTCCGCCTTCTGTCCGGTCGATATGGCGAATGTGTTTGAGATTGACCCCGATGATGATGACGGATAAGAGGACGAAGCCACTTCCGACATAAAACGGTAGGTTTGCGTTGAAGATTTCAGCCAGTTTACCGGCCATGAATGGCGCGATGGCTGCCCCGAGAAAACGTAGGAAACTGTATGCAGCAGATGCTGTCGAACGTTCGACAGGTGCTGCGTCCATGACAGCTGTCGTGATGAGCGTGTTGTTATTCCCAAGCACGGCTCCCGCTAAGATGACACAGACGATGACGACGGCTGGCGTTTCCGTGAAGATCCCCATTAAAAGAAGCAAGATTGCGAATGTAATCAACATCATGACCATTGCTTTGATCGTTCCGAACCATTGTTTCAGTTTCGGAGCCGTTAAGACCGATGTGATCGCAAGCAACATTCCCCAGCCGAGGAAGACGAAGCCGAGTCCTTGCGCTGGTAGTTTCATGACGAATGGTGCATAGGCCATGATTGTAAAGAAACCCACGTTATAAAGTGCCGCAACGATTCCGAGTGTCAATAGCGAACGATGCTTCATCGCTTGGAACGGTGCTTTTAATGATAACTTCTGTTTCGGTGCAGCAGATGCTGCTGGTTTTGGCATCAAGAAGAGCAAGACGAGGAATGCGATGACCATGATCGTCGCAACACCCATGAATGGAGCGCGCCATGTGATTGAACCGAGCGTTCCGCCTAACAGTGGTCCAATCGAAATCCCAAGACCAACGGCTGCTTCATACAAAATGATCGCTTTTGCTGTTCCGCCTGATGATAGCGAAACGATCGCAGCGAGTGCTGTTGCGACGAACAAAGCGTTCCCAAGTCCCCATCCCCCGCGTAACGCGACGAGCGTCCAAATGCTGTCTGCTTGCGAAGCAAAACCAGCAACGATTGCGATGACGGCAATCCCGAGCATCAATGTTCCTTTTTGACCAATCCGTGATGAGATCGCGCCTGTAATTAACATCGCGAATGCCATGACGGCGTTATAACTTGTAAATAAGAGCGTTACTTCACTTTTTGACGCTTCTAAATTCTCGGCAATCGTCGGTAAGACAGGATTGACGAGCCCCATTCCCATGAATGCTGTAATACTGGCGAAAAAGACTGCCCAGACAGCAACCGGTTGATGGAATAATCCATGTTTGCTTTCTGCTAATACCGTTTCCGGCTCAAGCGTCGTTGTTTTTTCAGCAAGTGCCATAGTGTCCCTTCTTTCTATTGAATGTGTTACATGAACTGTTTAAACGAATGGCGAATGACGTCGCCTCGACTAATGATCCCAACAAGACGTCCTGCTTGAAGGATTGGAAGCTTTTTAATCCGTTTTGCGCCAAGTGTCGCCGCAATCTCTTCCATTTCGGTGTCAGCGTCCGCTGTTACGACTTTCCGGCGTGCAAGTTCCATGACAGGTCGGTTCAAGATATGACGAATCCGGTCTTCATAATCTTCTTCGTCTCCTTTAATGACATCTACATATAAGAATGTATCGACGATGATGTCCTTGTGTTTTCCGATCGCGCGCATGATATCTCCGTCACTGATATATCCGACGACTTCCTGCTCAGCATTGATGACAGGGACGCCGCTAATACCAGACTGAATAAATCGTTCGATGACCGTACGAATCAGATCTGTATCGTTTACCGTGATGACTTCTTGTTTCATCGACTCATTAGCTTTCATCTGAATTCTCCTTTGTCGTTCGTTTCTCATATGAAAAAGTTGTATGATACAATTAAAAGAACAAAAATGATTGTATAATACAACTACAACTCTGTCAAGCCTCCTGCTTTTCACATTGACAGCTTATCCACATTGGGTAATCATGAGGGACAGAGAGACTTTTTTGAAAGGGGAGATACCCGATGTCTCAACAAGCACTTGAAACCATTGAATTGGAGTTAGCGATCCTGATCCGGCGCTTGACGACAGCGACGGCAGACAATCGTAATTTGGATCGTGCTTCCTACCTTTTACTGCGACAACTAGCGGATTCCGGCAACGTCGGTGTCAAAACACTTGCTCGTGAACTCCAGCTTGATGTCTCGACCGTCAGTCGCCAAGCTGCAGCGCTCGATCAGAAGCAACTTGTGGAAAAAGTAAAAGATCCGACAGATGGTCGTGCCTTCTTCTATCATATTACGGATAAAGGACAAGAAGAGCTCACGATTTACCGGACAGCGCGCCTCGCGAGCATCGAACGTCTACTGACGGACTGGCCATCGGATGATGCCGAAGATTTTGGACGTCTATTGCAACAATTCAACCGTGCCTTGCGCGAGCGGTAACGAAATCACACCATTTAAAGGAACGGACGCGAAATCAATCGATTTCGCGTCCGTTTTTTCGTCATTATTCATGATGTATGAGAAACCTGACAAACCGAACGAATTTGTGCGATATGTTCAGGTGACGTTCGGCAACAACCACCGATCAATCGTGCCCCTGCCTCATACCATGTCTTCGCGACGGTTTGGAACGACGTACACTGATTCGTACCCGACCATGTTTTTGCGACCGGATCATAGACCTCACCGGAGTTCGGATAGACGATGATTGGCACATCCGTCAACGCCTTAAGGTGACGGATAAAGTCGGTCGCGTAAGATGCCGGAAAACAATTTGCACCGATTGCTGCCAGTTGCGGGTGTTGTCCAATTGTCTCGATGCACGTCGCAAGTGCCGTTCCTTCACTAATGTGCGTCGCATCTTGAAGCGAGAACGTCAGCCAAGCGGACACTTCCGGATACGTTTCGAGAATCCGGAACAACACGACAGCTTCCTCGAGCGACGGAATCGTCTCAAATGCCAGCAGATCAGCCTCCGCTTCAATCAATGCTTCGATCCGTGGTCTATGGAAGGCTTCTAGCACATCTGCTGACACCCCATAATGACCGCGATACTCAGAACCATCTGCTAAGTAGGCACCATAAGGACCCACTGATCCCGCGATCAATGCGTCACTCTTCCCGCTACGCGTGCGTGCGTTTTGCGCCAAGGTGACCGTTTGTCGAATCAGCGCCTGTGCTTCCTCTGTCGTGATATGACGTTGCTTGAATCCTTCGATACTTGCTTGATAGCTTGAAGTGATCGCAACATCGGCACCTACTTCAAAGTAGTCACGATGGACACGCTCGATCTGTTCCGGTGCTTCGATCAAGAGACGTGCTGACCAAAGCGGGTCGTTCAGGTCGAATCCCTTCTGTTCAAGTTCGGTTGCAAGGGCACCGTCTAAAATGAGAAAGGGAACTTCCTGTAATCGTTGATCAACTGGATTTTTGATTCGGGACATCTTCAACACTCCGTTTCTGAGAAGAATTCGTGAACGCATGAACGATATAACAGATCACGATGAATGGAATACCACAATACAAGGCAATTCGTTGTGTCGGATCAAATCCGATACCAATCAGAGAAATCAAACAAACGACGAAAGCGGCGATCGGTACAAATGGAAAGAGTGGTGTGCGATAGACCAATTCGTCGACCGTATGCCCTTCACGAAGAAATTGCTTCCGGAAGCGATACTGGGCAACGCTGATACTCATCCAAACGACGACGACAGCAAGACCGGAAATCGAGACGAGCGCGATATAGACACTCCCTGCTGCATAGATGCTAGACAGCAAGGCAAGTCCTCCGCCAAGCATGCTGAACAATACAGCTCGAAGTGGAACCCCACTTGGTGTCACCTGGGCGAAGAAGCGTGGAATCATACGTTCGTTCGCAAGCGACCAGAGCATCCGAGAGGCGGCGTAAAGTCCAGAGTTCGCTGCCGACAAAATCGCTGTCAAAATGACGAAGTTCATCACGTCTGCTGCGTAGGGAATTCCGATCCGTTCGAACACGGCGACGAACGGACTTTCGAGTACACCTTTCCCATCCGTTGGCAATAAGACGGCTAACACGATGATCGTACCGACGAAGAAGAGGACGAGTCGCAAGATCGTCGTCCGGATCGCAAGCGGAATCGTCCGTTTCGGATCGACTGCTTCACCCGCTGCGACACCGATCAGTTCCGTTCCCGAGTAAGCAAAATTCACGGCAAGCATCGTCATGAAGATGACGAAAGCACCATTTGGGAATAATCCACCTTCCGTTAAGGAAGAAAAGAATGGGGCTGGGCTACCATCTTGCAGTGGAATGAAGCCGACGATCGCTCCCGCACCAAGTAAAATGAACGCAATAATCGTCACGACCTTAATAGCGGAGAACCAAAACTCGACTTCAGCGAACACGCGAACCTTCAAGACGTTGATACCAAGGATCATCGCAGCGAATAAGGCACTGAACACCCAAACCGGAATCGATGGGAACCAACGTTGCATCAAAATGCCTGCTGCTGTGAATTCTGAACCAAGGGCGACCGTCCACGTCAGCCAGTAGAGCCAGGCTACTGTATAACCGGTGCCGGGTCCAATGTACTTCGTTGCGTACTTATGGAATGATCCGGTTTCCGGCATGTGCACGGCGAGTTCACCGAGACTTAACATGACTAAGTAAACGACGACGGCTCCGATCAAATACGATAAAATCGTTCCGACGCGTCCTGCTTGTTCCAACGTATAACCTGTACTTAAAAATAATCCTGTTCCAATGACACCACCTAACGACAGCATGATCAGATGACGTGATTCCATCTTGCGTCGAAATGCTCCGCTCGTTTTCATGAATCCATTTCCTCCTCATTCCACCTATTTCAAACAAAAAACGCATCCTCACGGATGCGTCGGTCGACAATTCGGAAATCTTATCGATCGGGTGCAGCACCCGCAGGAATTAGCACAGTATCTTTCGACCTGTTGCTGAGGTTTCATAGGGCCAGTCCCTCCACCTCTCTGGATAAGTATGTAATTGTTCCTAACCATATCAGAATGCAGATAATTCAGTCAACAGGCATTTCCCGATTTTTTTGATAGATCCGTAAATTAGATTCAATCAGTTGAAGATGACGTGAAGAGCGTGTTTCGAGCAACGTACTAAAGAAATGTTTCACTTCGACGAGCTGACCCTTTTCCATGTCCCGTAACATTGACGATTTCATCGTGTCTTCCATTGCATGCATCTGCTTCAGCAAGACCGCTTCTACATCGTCATTAAAGACTGCGCCTTGTTCTTCCATCGCTTGCTTCGCTTCCTTCATGACGTCTTGAATCATCTGATGACCAATTGGGTCCTTGCGAACTGGACCGATGGCAGAGCGAAATAGTGTCGTCACGCCCGCAAATGTCGAAATGAAGAGGTACTTTTGCCACATGTCATCCATGATATGCATCGAGTACGCCATCGGTGCCTTCGCTTTCGCAAAACGTGTTGCAATCTCCTCTAAACGCGCTGTTGGTTTACCGGTTCGTGAACCAAACAATAGCCGATGCGACGGGCTTGTCTGTACAATACGCCCTTCTGCATCAAGCGTCGATTCAATGAAGCAAAGCCCGCCCAGTACTCGATCTTCTCCGAAGACTTCTGTTAACCGTCGTATATGCTGCATGCCGTTCAACAAAGGAATGATGTACGTCTCGCTCGAAACAAATGGCGCAAGATCCTGTAGGACATCATCCAAGTGATAGGCTTTCGTCGAAAGTAAGACGACATCAAATGTGTGATTCAGTCGCATGTCTCGTGTCACTAACTGAGGCGTAATCATAACATCACCATGAGGACTAGTGATCTGTAACCCTGTCTTTTGTAATTGTTCATAGCGCTTCGGACGAACAAGGAATGTCACCTGTTCCTCTTGCTCAGCAAGACGTCCCCCGAAATAACCTCCAACTGCTCCTGCACCTACGACTAAAACATGCATATGCATTACCTCCTTTTTAACTAATCGATTCGTTACTTACTCCTTCACCCTAACATATCGGAAACCATTTTCCTGATTCCTGCTTGAATCACTAAAATGTAAGTTAAGCGTTTGCATTTTAGAAAAAAACGTTTATACTAACTTGTATACAAGTATACTCACTTTAGAAATCAGGTGATTCCATGTCAGAACTGTTATACCCCTTGAAGTGGTTAGCAAAAGCTTCCGCTGGAGATCGTGTCGCACACGAGCTACGGATGCGCATCATTTCAGGAAAGATTGAAAGCGGTACCATTTTATCCGAAAACAAATTAGCCTCTGATTTTTCAGTCAGTCGCTCGCCCGTCCGTGATGCGTTAAAGGTTCTTGCATCCGAACAATTGATTCGTCTCGAACGAATGGGAGCGGTCGTCGTCGGTTTGTCTGAGCGCGACATTCAGGAAATCTATGATGTCCGGCTACTCATCGAAACGTTCGTCTTCGAACGACTCGTCAAAATCGAACGGGCAGAACTCGTCCGTGAACTCAGTAAGATTCTCGAAATGATGAAAGTTGCCATCAAATACAAGGATGCCGATGAATTCTCCTTCCAGGACGTTCTGTTTCACGAAACAATCATCCGCTCGATTGATCATGGATATGTCAGCATGATTTGGCAAAATCTCAAACCGGTCATGGAAAGTTTCATCCTCCTATCGATGCGGGTACGATTCGAGGAAGACATCGAAGACTTCGAACGCATCCTCGCGAACCACGCCTTGTACATTGAAGCGATCGAGACAGGGGATCGTGAACGGATGGTCGCTTCCTTACATCAGAACTTTGATGACGTCCAGGAAGTCGAAGATCTCTGGAAAACGCAACAAATGATGTCGAAAGGAGTCGATTCACATGACTGAATACATGTTAGGCGTCGATATCGGAACGACGAGTACGAAAGCGGTCTTATTTACGACAAAAGGAGAGGTCATCGGACAAACGAACGTCGGTTACCCGCTCCATACACCAAACCGCTCGACGGCGGAGCAGGATCCGGAAGAAATTTTTGATGCTGTACTCGAATCGATCCGCTTGATCACGAAACGTCATCCGAGCATGCCACCGAAGTTCGTCGCGTTCAGTAGTGCCATGCACAGCTTGATCGCGATGGACGCACAGCATCAACCATTGACTGCCTGCATCACGTGGGCAGACAGTCGAAGTGAAGCGTGGTCGAACAAGATCAAGGAACAATATGGTCTATCGATCTATCACCGGACCGGAACACCGATTCATCCGATGTCACCGCTCAGCAAAATCAGTTGGCTCGTCGAAGATCGTCCGGAGCTCCACACTCAAACGAAAAAATATGTTGGGATCAAGGAATTCGTGTTCCAAAGACTGTTCAGCAGATATGTCATCGACCACTCTCTCGCTTCAGCGACCGGTCTCTTCAACATTCATGAATTAGGCTGGGATACGGGCGCGTTACACGTCGCAGGGATCGATGCAAGCTACTTATCGGAACCCGTACCGACGACGACGACATGTACCGGACTGAATGCTGATTACGCACGACAAATGGGACTCTCCGTCGATACGCCGTTCCTAGTCGGTGCCAGTGACGGTGTCCTTTCTAACTTAGGTGTTAACGCGATTCGCAAAGGGGAAATTGCGATCACGATCGGAACGAGCGGTGCCATCCGAACGATCATTGATCGTCCGCAGACCGATGAAAAGGGACGGACGTTCTGTTACGCGCTGACCGAGGACCACTGGGTCATCGGCGGACCCGTTAATAATGGCGGAATGGTCTTACGGTGGATCCGAGACGAACTCGCTTCAGCCGAAGTCGAGACAGCAAAACGTCTTGGCATCGATCCGTACGCTGTTTTGACGAAGATTGCCGAACGCGTCCGTCCTGGATCCGACGGGCTATTGTTCCATCCTTACTTGTCCGGTGAACGAGCGCCGCTCTGGAATCCGGATGTCAGCGGTTCGTTCTTCGGTTTGACACTTTCGCACAAAAAAGAGCATATGATCCGGGCGGCACTAGAAGGCGTCATCTACAATCTCTATACCGTCTTCCTCGCCCTAATCGAGTGCATGGACGGTCCCGTGACACGGATTCAGGCGACGGGTGGGTTTGCCCGGTCCGAAGTCTGGCGCCAAATGATGGCGGACATCTTTGAATCGGAAGTCGTCATTCCGGAAAGTTTTGAAAGTTCATGTCTTGGTGCTTGTATTCTCGGACTGTATGCGACAGGGGAAGTCGATTCGTTCGAAGTCGTCTCTGAGATGATCGGGGAAACGCATCGCCATGTACCAAATGAAGAAGCGATGCATGAATATCGTCAGCTCTTACCAATTTTCATTAGTCTAGCGCGGACATTGTCTGAGGATCACAAACGAATCGCTACGTATCAACGGAGCTTGATTCAAGAAGAAAACTAACTTAATCTTTTGGGGGAAGTCATCATGCCTTTAGTCATCGTAGGAATTGGGATCGTCGCGTTGCTCGTTCTCATCATGGGGTTGAAATTAAATACGTTCGTCTCACTCATCATCGTTTCCTTTGGCGTTGCACTACTACTCGGCATGCCGCTCGATCAAATCGTCAAGACGATCGAAGCCGGTATCGGAGGAACGCTTGGTCACTTGGCACTGATCTTTGGTCTCGGTGCCATGCTTGGAAAGCTGATTGCTGACGCCGGGGGGGCGCAGCGAATCGCCATGACGCTTGTCGCCCGATTCGGGGAAAAGAACATCCAGTGGGCGGTCGTCGTCGCTTCGTTCATCATCGGGATCGCCCTCTTCTTCGAAGTCGGACTCGTTTTGTTGATTCCAATCGTCTTTGCGATTTCACGTCAACTCCGGGTCTCGATTCTATATCTCGGGATCCCGATGGTCGCTGCCCTATCCGTCACGCACGGCTTCTTACCACCTCACCCGGGTCCGACCGTCATCGCTGGTGAGTATAAAGCCAATATCGGGGAAGTCTTATTGTATGGTTTCATCGTTGCTGTTCCGACCGTCATCATCGCTGGTCCTATCTTTACAAAAATCGCGAAACGACTCGTACCGGAATCGTTTACACGGACAGGAAACATCGCGTCCCTCGGGGAACAAAAAGAATTTGATCTAGAAGAGACACCAGGCTTCGGTATCAGTGTCTTCACGGCGATGCTACCGGTCCTCTTAATGTCGGTCGCAACGATCTTCACGCTCTTACAAGAAACACTCGGTTGGGGTGAAAACAGTGTCATCTCGGCGATTGAATTCATCGGGAACGCTTCAACGGCGATGTTGATTTCACTACTCGTCGCGGTCTACACGATGGGGATCGCGCGTAAGATTCCGATGCAAACGGTCATGGAATCGTGTACGACGGCGATCGCCCAAATCGGGATGATGCTATTGATCATCGGTGGTGGCGGTGCCTTCAAACAAGTCTTGATTGACGGTGGTGTTGGGAAATACGTTGCGCACTTATTTGATGGATCAGCGTTATCCCCGATTTTACTCGCTTGGTTGATTGCTGCAATTCTGCGGATCTCACTTGGTTCCGCAACAGTCGCTGCCCTCTCAACAGCAGGTCTCGTCATTCCGTTACTGGAGCAATCCGACGTCAACTTAGCGCTCGTCGTTCTCGCGACTGGTGCGGGTAGTCTGATCGCTTCACACGTCAATGATGCGGGCTTCTGGATGTTTAAAGAGTATTTCGGATTATCATTAAAAGAAACGTTTGCGACATGGACTGTGCTTGAGACGATCATTTCCGTTTGTGGACTTGGGTTCGTTCTTCTCCTCAGCCTCGTCGTCTAAGAAAAGGAGTCGTTCTACTTATGCAACA
>Ga0308160_10008223_pt1 | contig 10201 bp, 5 predicted proteins | sample PhyFR1_FD_201036 | JGI IMG/M metagenome (GOLD analysis project Ga0308160, IMG submission 201036) | Phyllosphere microbial communities from UC Gill Tract Community Farm, Albany, California, United States - DLSLF.R1 | ecosystem: Host-associated > Plants > Phyllosphere > Unclassified | place: USA...
CACGCCGGTGCGCTCGGGCGGGATGCTGTCGGCCAGCATCAGGTACGGGTTGCCCATCATGCTCGCCCAGGCCAGGCCGATGCCGATCATCGGCAACAGCAGCAGCCAGCGGTCGTGGATCGCCGGCAGCAGGCACATGCCGATGCCGGCGGCCAGCAGGCACGCCGCATGCGTGGCCTTGGGGCCGACACGGCGCGCCACCGGCACCATCGCGAACGCGGCGACGAAGGCGACGAAGTTGTAGAAGCCGCCGATCTGGCCGTTGACCAGTCCGGCCTCGCGGAAGCCGTGCGAATTCGGCTCGGTGGTGCCGAACAGCGTGGTCGACAGCGACAGCACGATGTACTGCCAGTAGCAGAACATCGCATACCACTGGAACAGCATCACCGGCGCCATCTGCTTCATCGTCGGCGGCATGTGCCGCACCGCATCGGCGATCTCGCGCAGCGTGGCCAACGGCCCCACTGGCGCGCCGCGCAGGCGCTCCAGCTCCAGCGGCGGCAGCACCGGCTCGCGCACGCTGCGCGCGGTGAGCAGGATCGAGGCCGCGGAGAAGCCCGCGCCGATCGCGAACGCGGCGATGGTGACGTAGGGAATGTGGTGCGCATTGGCCGCGTCCTGGTTCATGCCGAACCACACCAGCAGCGGTGGAGTCACATAGGCCAGGGTCTGGCCCAGGCCGGTGAACGCGCTCTGGGTGAGATAGCCGAGCGGGCGCTGGCGCGGCGCCAATACGTCGCTGACCAGGGCGCGATACGGCTCCATCGCCACGTTGTTGGCCGCGTCCAGCATCCACAGCAGGCTCACCGCCATCCATAGCGCCACGCTGAAGGGCATCAGCAGCAGGCACAGGCTGCACACCAGCGCGCCGACCAGCATGTACGGCATGCGCCGGCCCCAGCGGGTGACGGTGCGGTCGCTCAGCGCGCCGACCACCGGCTGCAGCACCAGCCCGGTGATCGGCCCGGCCAGCCACAGGTACGGCAGGCTGGCGTGATCGGCGCCCAGGTAGTTGTAGATCGGGCTCATGTTGCTCTGCTGCAGACCGAAGCTGTACTGCACGCCGAAGAAACCGGCGTTGAGCGCCAGCACGCGCGACAGCGGAAGCAAGGGGCGATCGGAGCGCATGGGCATCAGCCTGACAGGAAGAAGCCGAGGACGCCGCGGCGGCGCGCCACGGCGGCGGAGTGGATGTTGGGATTTATGCAATCGTTTGTAACGCTGCGTTGCACCATGATTTTCATGAAAAAACCGCACTCAATCATTGTCTACGGCGACTTCCACAATTTTCCATAGATAAAAATTGCAATCGATTGCAAAAGGCCGTATCACTGCGCCACCCCACCGCCTGTCCGGCATGGGCGCCGCGCCGGTCCACGCCGTCGCACGCCGCACGCCGGCCCTACCCGCGTCACCCCTCGCTTCGGGAGAGATAGCGATGCACCACCCTTCGATCCGCCTGCATACCCTGGCCTGGGCCGTCGCCTGGGCCATGGCCGCCCCGGCCGCCTTCGCCCAGGATGCAGCCGCGCCCGCCGCCCAGCCCGGTCCCGCGCAGACCGACGTGGTCAGCCTGGATTCGGTGTTCGTGACCGGCACTGCCAGCGCCAAGAGCAAGCTCAAATCCAGCGTGTCGGTCAGCACCGTCGGCGCCGAAGCGATCGAGCAATCCGCGCCGCGCTCGACCGCCGAGATCTTCCGCAACATCCCCGGCATCCGTTCCGAATCAAGCGGCGGCGAAGGCAACGCCAACATCGCAGTGCGCGGCCTGCCGGTGGCCTCCGGCGGCGCCAAGTTCCTGCAGTTGCAGGAAGACGGGCTGCCGGTGCTGGAATTCGGCGACATCGCCTTCGGCAACGCCGACATCTTCCTGCGCGCCGACTACAGCCTGGAGCGCATCGAGGCGATCCGCGGCGGCTCGGCCTCGACCTTCGCCAGCAACTCGCCCGGCGGCATCATCAACTTCATCAGCAAGACCGGCGACACCGCCGGCGGCAGCATCGGCCTCAGCCGCGGCCTCGGCCGCTTCGACAACACGCGCCTGGACTTCGACTACGGCGCGCCGTTCGCCGAGCACTGGCAGTTCAACGTCGGCGGCTACTACCGCCGCGGCGACGGCGTGCGCGACGCCGGCTACGCCACCGACAAGGGCGGCCAGCTCAAGGCCAACCTGACCCGGCTGTTCGACAACGGCTACGTGCGCGTCTACGCCAAGTACCTCAACGACCGCGCCGCCGCCTACACCCCGGTGCCGACCCTGGTCAGCGGCAGCGATGGTTCGCCGCACTTCCACGATGTGGGCAGCTTCGACCCGGGCAGCGACACCCTGTACAGCCCATATTTCCGCAGCAGCAACAGCCTGGACGGCAGCAATCGGCTCACCCGCGTCGAGCTCGGCGACGGCATGCACCCGGTGTCGCGCGCGATCGGCGCCGAGGCGCAGTTCGACATCGGCGGCGGCTGGACCCTGACCGACAAGTTCCGCATCGCCGACACCTCCGGCCGCTTCGTCTCGCCGTTCCCGGCCGAGGTGGCCGACGCCGCCAGCCTGGCGGCGGAGATCGGCGGCGCCGGCGCCACGCTGCGCGATGCCGACGGCCAACCCTACAGCGGCCAGGCGGTGCGCACCCACCTGTTCAACACCCGCATCAACGACCTCGGCAACGCGGTCAACGACCTGAGCCTGGCGCGCGATTTCGGCAACGGCACTGGCGGCAACGTCAATCTCAAGGCCGGCCTGTACAGCTCGCGCCAGGTCATCGACATGGACTGGACCTGGAATTCCTACGTGCAGTCGGTGTCCAGCCGTTCGCGCCTGCTCGACGTGGTCGCGGCCGACGGCAGCCTGCTCTCGCAGAACGGCCTGTACGCCTACGGCGTGCCCTACTGGGGCACCGACAACACCCGCCACTATGACGTGCGCTACACCATCAACGCGCCGTACGTGGCGCTGGGCTGGGACCAGGGCCCGCTGAGCGTGGACGCCAGCGTGCGCTACGACATGGGCAAGGCACGCGGCGACACCGCCGGCGGGCTGCTGGTCGACAATCTCGACGTCGATGGCGACGGCGTGATCCAGGCGCCGGAGCGCAGCGTGGCGACGATCGACTACGCCAACCGCAAGCCGGTGGATTACGACTGGAACTACCTGTCGTACTCGCTCGGCGGCAACTACATGCTCAACGACGATCTGGCCGCGTTCGCCCGCTACAGCCGCGGCGCGCGCGCCAACGCCGACCGCCTGCTGTTCGGCGTGGTGCGCGACGACGGCTCGGTGTCTTCCGACGAAGCGGTGAACTTCGTCAAGCAGCTCGAGGGCGGCCTGAAGTGGCGCGCCGGCGGCCTGAGCGTGTTCGCCACCGCCTTCGCCGCGCGCACCCAGGAACAGAACTACGAGGCCACCAGCCAGCGCTTCTTCAACCGCACCTACAAGGCGCACGGGCTGGAGCTGGAAGCGGCCTACCGCAGCGGCGGCTTCGGCATCAACGGCGGCGCGACCTGGACCGATGCGACCATCGACAAGGACCAGATCACCCCGGCCAACGCCGGCCACACGCCGCGCCGCCAGGCCAGGTTCGTCTGGCAACTGACCCCCAGCTACCGCGGCGAGCGCTACGAGGTGGGGGTCAACGCGATCGGCACCAGTTCGGCTTACACCCAGGACAGCAACCAGTTGAAGATGCCTGGCTACACGCAGGTGAACCTGTTCGGCAACTACCGCGTCAGCGATGCGCTGACCCTGTCGCTGAACGTCAACAACCTGTTCGACGCCTTCGGCCTGACCGAGGCCGAGGACGCGAGCATTCCGGACAATGCCATCATCCGCGCCCGCTCCATCCCCGGCCGCACCGCCAGCGTCGGCGTGCGCTACGATTTCTGACCCAAGGAGCCCACCGCGCCCGGCTTCCGGGCGCGGTCCATCATGAACACCGCTTTTCCCCTCTTCGATCACGCCGGCATGCACGCGGCACTGGCCGCCCAGCCCGGCGCGCAGGCGCGCTACGGCGCCTATGGCCCACGCCTGTTCGCCGCCCTGCAGGCCCTGTACGGCGAGCATCCGCACTACGCGCAGTGGTTGCCACGCTGGCTCGACGCGGTCGCCGCCACGATCCGCGCGCGCCCGCCGGCGCTGGCCGAACTGGATGCGGCGCGCGCGCCGGACTGGTTCGGCGAGCCGTCGATGCTTGGCTACAGCGCCTACGCCGACCGCTTCGCCGGCACCCTGGCCGGGGTCGGCGAACGCGTGCCCTACCTGCAGGAACTGGGCGTGCGCTACCTGCACCTGCTGCCGTTCCTGCGCATGCGCGACGGCGACAACGACGGCGGCTTCGCGGTCAGCGACTACGGCCAGGTCGAGCCGCGGCTCGGCGGCAACGCCGACCTGGTCGCCCTGACCACGCGCCTGCGCGGCGCCGGCATCAGCCTGTGCGCCGACTTCGTGCTCAACCATACCGCCGACGACCACCCCTGGGCGCTGGCCGCCAAACGGGGCGACGCGCGCTACCTGGACTACTACCACCACTTCGCCGACCGCGACCTGCCCGACCGCTACGAACGCACCCTGGGCGAAGTGTTCCCGCACACCGCGCCGGGCAACTTCACCTGGGTCGAGGACGCCCAGGCCTGGCTGTGGACCACGTTCTATCCCTATCAATGGGACCTGGACTGGAGCAACCCGGCGGTGTTCGGCGAGATGGCCTTGGCCCTGCTGCGCCTGGCCAACCTGGGCGTGGAAGTGTTCCGGCTGGATTCCACCGCCTACCTGTGGAAGCGCGAAGGCAGCGACTGCATGAACCAGCCCGAGGCGCACACCATCCTGCAGGCGTTGCGCGCACTCACCGACATCGCCGCGCCGGCGGTACTGCTGAAGGCCGAGGCGATCGTGCCGATGGCGCAGCTGCCGCCCTACTTCGGCGACGGCGACGCACGCGGCCACGAATGCCAGCTGGCCTACCACAGCACGCTGATGGCCGCCGGCTGGGTGGCGCTGGCCGCGCAGCGCGGCGACATCGTGCAGGGCGCGATCGCACAGACGCCGGCGTTGCCGCCGGCCTGCGCGTGGCTGAGCTACGTGCGCTGCCACGACGACATCGGCTGGAACGTGCTGCAGCGCGAAGCGGCCGGCGGCGAGCACACTGCGCCGTTCGACCTCGCGCACGCCGCACGTTTCTTCGCCGGCGGCGTGCCGGGCAGCTACGCGCGCGGCGAAGCGTTCCAGAGCAGCGGCGACGGCGTGCACGGCAGCAACGGCATGAGCGCCGCGCTGGTCGGCATCGAAGCGGCGCTGGCCGCCGGCGATGCCGCGGCCCTGGAACTGGCGATCCGACGCCTGCTGCTGTTGTACGCAGTGGCGCTGGCGATGCCCGGCATCCCGCTGCTGTACATGGGCGACGAACTGGCGCTGGGCAACGACGCGGACTATCGCAGCGATCCGCTGCGCCGCCACGAAGGCCGTTGGCTGCACCGCCCGCCGATGGACTGGGAGCGCGCCGCTAGGCGCGACGATCAAGCCAGCCTTCCCGGCCAGGTCTACACCTGCCTGCGGCGGCTGATCGCCGCGCGTGCGGCGACCGCTGCGTTGGCTGCCGCGCAACCGCTGCGAGCGTTGCCGCTGGGCGATCCTGCCTTGCTCGGGATCGCCCGCGGCGCGGACTTCGTCGCGGCCTACAATTTCAGTGCGCAACCGGTGGCGGTGGACCGCAGCGCATTGGGCACTGGCGAATGGCAGGCCATCGCCGACGGCGGACCCGACGCGGCCACGCTGCAGGAATGGGACGGCATCCTGCCGGCCTACGGCCTGCGCTGGTGGCGGCGCGGCTGAGCGCGGAGTACGCCCTGCCGACGCCGCGGACTCGCGAAAGCGCTGCACGGAAGCAGCGCTTTCGAGGATTGGACCGCGGACGCACGGAGCCGCAGCCGCGATCCGGCTCCGATGCAGTCGGGACTGAAGTCCCTCCAACACAAAGCAGCGATGCCTGCGCGGCAAAGCGCACTTGTGGGAGCGACTTCAGTCGCGACGCACGAATCCGCAACGGGTCGATCCCGAAAACGGTCGGGACCGAAATCCCTCCTACAGAAGGCAAGCCGGCGCGTCTTGCCTAGTCCTTGAGCCAGCATTGCGACACGCGCCCGGCATCCGCCAAAAAACGCGCGCCACAGACACTCACTTGCCCAACAATCCCAGCAAGGCCTTCGCCGCTTCCTCGGACGAAGCCGGGTTCTGGCCGGTGACCAGTTTGCCGTCCACCACCACATGCACGCCCCAGTCGGCGCCCTTCTCGTACAGGCCGCCGAGGCGCTGGAACTCGTCCTCGATCAGGAACGGCACCACCTCGGTCAAGCCGACCGCCGCTTCCTCGCCATTGGTGAAACCGGTGACGCGGCGGCCCTTGACCAGCGGCGCGCCATCGGCGGCGGTGACCCGGCGCAGCGCGCCCGGCGCGTGGCAGACGAAGCCGATCGGCTTGCCGGCGCGCTCGAACGCCTCGATCAGCGCGATCGACGTGCGGTCCTCGGCCAGATCCCACAGCGGGCCGTGGCCGCCGGGATAGAACACGCTGTCGTAGTCGGCCATCCGCACGTCGGCCAGCGGCCGCGTGCTCGCCAGTTGCCGCTGCGCATCCGCATCGGCCTTGAACCGCTGCGTGGCGGCGGTCTGCGCATCGGCCGCGTCGCTCTTCGGGTCCAGCGGCGGTTGCCCGCCTTTGGGCGAAGCCAGGGTGATCTCGACGCCGGCATCCTTGAACACGTAGTACGGCGCGGCGAACTCCTCCAGCCAGAAGCCGGTCTTGTGGCCGGTGTCGCCGAGGCGGTCGTGCGAGGTCAGCACCATCAGGATCTTCATGCGGATGTCCTTTTTGAGGGGAAATGGCGGCCATGCGCTGCAGGCCAGGCGCGCAGTATCGGCACGCGCACATTCGCAGCGGGTGAGCGCGACGCGCTGGCGTTCAGGCGCCTTCGGCGCCGTCCAGCTGATCCATGCGGATGCGGTTGGCGAACAGCGAGAACGCCAGCATGCCGGCCAGGCCGCTGGCGCGCGCGACCCAGTTCGGCAACCAGCGCGGCGGCGCCAGCACGCCGGCCTCGAACAACGGCGCGAACGCGGCCACGTCCTCCAGCGCCATCTTGCCGGCGAACAACCAGCGGCACAGCGGCAAACGATCGCGCTGCAAGGCCTGGCGGAAGAAGGTGTGCACCGAGACCAGCCCGCGCAAATACACCGTGTCCTTGGTGAAAGCGGCACCGCCGCCGGTCGGCACGCCACGGAACACGCGCTGCGCCGAGGAGAAGCTCTCCGCCGGCGACTGCCCGGCCGCATCGAAATAGCGGAACACCTCGACGAAATCCGCACCGCCGCGCGCCAGCGCGATCGCCTCGATGCGCAGGCTGATCCTCTTCATCCGCGCGATGTCGATGCTGCCGGTGATCTGCTCGGCGAAGGTGGCCAGGCCCTCCTGCGTGGCGGTGACCCGCGGCGACGACAAGGCCAGGCTCGGCAGGTGCGCCTGCTCGCGGCCGTTGAGCGCGGTCAGCGAATGCACCAGCGCCTCGTGGTGGAACAGCTGCGCGCGGTCGTAATCGCTGAACGAGGCGCCGGTGCGCAGGCGGATGCGGTGCGCGCCGGCCGCGGCCTTGGCCAGCAGCTCCGGATCCAGCTCCACCGCGATCACCCGCGCGCCGAAGAATTCGTCCAGATCGCGTTGCAGCAGCAGGCGCAGCGCCGTCGCCGACACCGGCACCTGTTCTTCGGCCGACAGCAGTTCGCGGTCCAGGTCCTGCGCGATCTGGATGAAATGGCGCGCGGCATCGCGGGTGGTCGGGCCATGCCCGGGCATCGGATCCTCGGGCACGCCGAACAGCTGCGCCGAGTACGTGCCGACCGCCGGCGTGCCCAGCGACTCCAGCAACGCCGCGGCCAGGTCCCAGCTATGCGCGGAGGCTTGCAGATACGCGCCCAGCGGATGCGTCGGATCGGCCGCCTGCGCGATCGCCGCCAGCTCGCGGCGCGTGTCGGCGAAATCCAGCCGCGGGTACTGCACCTGCGGCAGCTGCGGCTGGCCGCGCGCCACGCTGTCCAGGAACGGCGCCTGCACCGCCGCCGGCCAGCTCGCCAGCGCCAACAGGCGGATGCCGCGCACTGCCTTGACCAGGCGCGCATCCAGCGCGGCGTGGTGCAGGATCTCGGCAGGCAGCGCGGTCATCGCGAGCGTGGCGGGCGGGCGCGGCCGCTCAGCGGCGCTGGTTGCGCGGCGGCGGCCGCTTGCCGCCGGGCTTGCCCGCGCCGGGCCGGCCCGGCCTAGCGGCATCCGCGTTCTGCGCCTGGCGCTGCGCCAGCTTGCTGGCGGCGCCGGCGACTTCGTCGCGCAGCTTCATGTAGTTGGCCAGCCGCGCCTCCTCGATGTCGCCGCGCTCGATCGCCGCCTGCACCGCGCAGCCCGGTTCGGCCTGGTGCGCGCAATCGTTGAAGCGGCACTGCGCGGCCAGCGCCTCGATGTCGGCGAACCCGCCCTCGGCCAAGTCTTCCTCGCCGGTGGGCTTGAGCTCGCGCATGCCAGGCGTGTCGATCAGGCAGGCGCCGGACGGCAGCGGCAGCAGCGCCCTGTGGGTGGTGGTGTGGCGGCCGCGCGAATCGTTCTCGCGCACCGCCGCGGTGCGCATCTTCTGCACCCCGAGCAAGGTGTTGGTGAGCGTGGACTTGCCGGCGCCGGAGGAGCCGACCAGCACCGCCGTGCGCCCGGCGCCCAGCCACGGCCGCAGCGCCGCGACGCTGTCGGGGTCCTTGGCGTTGACGGTCAGCAGCGGGATCGACTGCGCGGCCAGTTCCTCCAGCACCGCCAGTGCGTCGTCGGCGTATTCGGTGAGGTCGGCCTTGGTCAGGATCACCACCGGCTCGGCGCCGCCGCCGCCGACCAGCAGCAGGTAGCGCTCGATGCGCCGCGGATTGAAGTCCGCATCCAGGCCGCAGACGATGAACACCGTATCGATGTTGGCCGCGATCACCTGCTGGTGATAGTGCTCGCCGGCCGCGCCGCGCTTGATCGCGGTGCGCCGCGGCAGCAGCGCCACGATGCGCTTGTCGTCCTCCAGCAGCACCCAGTCGCCGACCGCGGCGCGCTCGTGGCTGGGGAAGCGCGGCCGCTGCCATTCCGGCAGCGACTCGACCTTGAAGCCGGCATCCACCGCATCGGCCACCACGTAGCCGGTGCGATGCTGCTCGCTGACCCGCGCCGGCCGCGCCAGCGGATGCGCGGCCATCGCCGCCAGCCAGGCCGGTTCTTCCGGCATGCCGGGCCAGGGCCAGCCGATGGGGCGCAGCGCGTCGAAGTCGATCTGGGGGGAAGTCATGGGCGGATTCTAGAGGGTGTCGCGTGCTCGTGGTGCTATCGAGACTCGAAGACCCCCGTAATCGTGAATCGGGGAAGATCACAGCAATGGCAAGAATCCCTGGCGAAAAGGTGTTATCCGTGATTGCTTGCCGCGAATGCCGATCCCAGAAGAGGGAGCAGCCATACAAAAGAGGCCCCGCGTCAGCGGGGCCTCTTTAGTTACAACTCATGCAAGGACTGGGAAGCAGTTTCAGACTATTGAACTGGCAACCAATAGCTTCGCTTCTTGAGAGTTGGAAGATACCAACGGTGAGGACGAGGAACTGGTGGTCGCCATTGCAGCGATCAAGGCGGCCACTTCGCTAGACGCGACAGTCTTGTCCTTGAACTGCAAATACTCGACTTGGCGGGAGCTGGAGGCAAACCAACCAGAGACGGTCAGCTGATCGTCGCTTCCCCGAATAGCGATGGACAGATCGTTTCCGGATCTGCTGAAGAAAGTGTCATCCACCGCAAACTCCTTGTCAAAAACGATACGATCCGTGGCACCACTGTTGTACGAGGTCTCCACCACCGTGTCGTGACCATCGCCCTTGTTGAACAGGTAGGTGTCCGAGTTGTAGCTGCCGTTGAGCGTGTCGTTGCCCGTTCCGCCAGCCAGCACGCTATTGACCGCGCCAGAAGACACGCTCAGCACGTCGTCGCCCGCACCGCCTTCCAGCCGGTCCGTGCCCGTGCCACCACTCAACGTGTCGTTGCCGGCACCACCCAACAGGATGTCGTTGCCGTTCCAGCCCGTCAGCGTATCGGCACCCTCCGTCCCCAGCGTCGTCAGGCCCTTCGCCTTCAACGTCCCCGACGTCCAGATCGTGCCA
>Ga0308160_10008224_pt1 | contig 10200 bp, 11 predicted proteins | sample PhyFR1_FD_201036 | JGI IMG/M metagenome (GOLD analysis project Ga0308160, IMG submission 201036) | Phyllosphere microbial communities from UC Gill Tract Community Farm, Albany, California, United States - DLSLF.R1 | ecosystem: Host-associated > Plants > Phyllosphere > Unclassified | place: USA...
GTCATGGATGGCTCGGAGTTCAGTCCAGGTGCCTTGCTCGGCGATACGGCCGTCTTCCATAAGGATGATGTGGTCGACGTAAGGTAAGAAGTGCAAAGCGTGCGTAACGAGGATTCGCGTTTTGTCGCCGAGCGCGCCGAGGATGGCATTGTAGAACAGTGCTTTACCGACACCAGCGTCGAGAGCGGACAACGGATCGTCAAGGGCGATAATGTCGGCGTCAAAGTACATGGCACGGGCAATGTTGACACGCTGTTTTTGACCGCCGGACAGGTTGATACCCTTCTCACCGATCTCAGTGCCGTCTCCATCTTCGAGCAGTTCGAGGTCGGCCTCGAGGCAAGAGTCACGGACGACGTTCCAGTATCGCTCGGTGTTCCATGGTCGACCGAACAAGATGTTCTCACGGATTGTAGCGTTTTGGATCCAAGGTGTCTGGGCACAAAGAGCGGTCGATCCAGCAAAAGTGACTTTGCCGTCGGTCCGTCTCATTTCTCCCATCATACCTTGCAACAGCGACGATTTACCGGAACCGATCGAACCAACGATGGCGGTGAGGGAGCCTTTGGGAATGTTGAGGTCGATGTCCTTGAGCTTGAAAATGCGTTGCGCGCTGGTGTTGACCGGGCTCTTTTCGTCGATGCCCGGGACAGTGGGTGGCTCGGCGGCGCCCATGAAACCTTCTTTGCCAGCTTCGCCGATAGCGGCGGGTTTGGCGGCAATCTCTGCGTGGGCTTGCGTCGCCGCATCGATCTTCCCCTTCTTGCCCTTCTTTGTCTTCTCGACCTTTGCGACCTGCTTCTGACCGGTGATGGCAGCGGCGTGCTTGCCCTTGACACCCTTCATACTGACATCCTCCACTATCGGCGCAGCATCCCAGGTGAACGATGCATGCTCGAGACGAACGGCATCGGGCAAGTCGGGCACAACGAGGCGCTTTTCCGTGACAATCTCTGCCTCAAAGACGAGTGACAGTCGTTTGAGACCGTTCCAAGCGTCGGTCGAAGCGGCGAGAGCCATTGGCCAGATCATGAGGGGCATTCGGATAAGCTGGAACAGAGTGAGGACGGAGAAGACGGTGGCCGAGTCGAGATCACCGTGGGTAAGCGAATAGGTAATGAAGGCGAGAATAGCGGCGAGGACAGGCAACGACATGGCGAACGCCATCATTCCGGATCGGACCCAGAGCAGTCGTCGGATATAGGTGAGTTCCATCTTTCGGATGGCACGTAGGCGGTCCAAGAAGGGGATTTCCCAGCCCATGAACTTGACAATTCGCATACCGCCGAGGATCTCCTGTAGCAATTTGGCCCGTTTGTCGGTCCAGATCATCGCCTTCTTACGCACGGCGAACAAAGTCTTCATGATCTTGCCCTGGAGTGGCATACCGATGACGAGGAAGCCAAGACCGGGAAGCGCGGAGTATCCGATCTGTACCAAAAGGATGATGGCAATGGCGACGAATTGGATCGGCGCAGTCCAGGTGATGTGGAAGAATCCAGCGGCGAAATCGATACGAGAAACATCGGTCGAGATGTGATTGACGATTTTACTGTTGGGGATCTCTCCTCGAGTCTTCTGTGTGAATTGCAGTGCACGCTTGTAGACAGCAGAGATGATGGCGGAACGAAGGAGGACACCAGTACCCGCGCTTCCTGCTGGTCAGCCTTGCTTTGGCAGGAAAGGGTCAAACTCACGAAGGAAGAAGTGATGGATGGTGATTGAGGCGGTTACGAGCAGCAAGAACAGTCCAATCGCCATGCCTACAGCTTGTCCGACGTCGGGAGTCGGTCGACCCAGGTCCTTCGCCGCCTGCCATTTTGCAGACCATTTGATGATCGAGCGGATCAGCAAAGGCGTGAAAGCACTGGCGAGATCTCCGAGCACTTTGATAGGTCCGGCCATCCAGAAGTACAGCCCAAACGTATCACTCAGAGCCCAAGCAAGACTGGCTTCTTGTTTTCCAGTCTTTGTTCTGAATTCCTTCTCCCGTTCGGCTCGGTTGCCACCGAAAGCGAGGCGGACTCGCTGCTTGAACGGGAGCGGGGACGATGGGTCGGCGAGTCGCTCGTTGTACTCCTTGGCCTTGACTTGCCTCTTCTCAAAGTACATGATCAAGTCGTCGGAAAGTTTGCCGGCCGACCGAGCGTCGTCCATTCTCCACAGATCGGTCGCCTGCAATGGTCGGGCCGATCCCAAAGCCATCAACGGGGAGATCCAGTTGAAGAAGAGAAACGAAAACCATGACGCAGTGATTTCAGGCGTCATCTGCGCGCTGTCAAGGGAGACTGGTGCTGGTGGCGGGCCGTGCTTTGGATTGATAAACGGTAATGAATGTCGCCTGAGGTCAGCTTCGTGCAGATTGAGGTCAACTCACCATCGAGGCATCGTATACGTTCCACCAGAAACCTCCTTGAGCAGCTCTTTGCCGGATTTCTGCTCGAGAACGACGCGCATCTTCCTCTTCTGCCCACCATCCTCGACCTCGATCAGGCCTTTGTCCTCGTAACCTTTCTCATCGTACTCGTCCGATTGCGTGTTGGATCTCTCGGAAGGCGTCTTTGATCCGCCTCCCGGCGCGGCGACGCGCGTCGATACCGAAGATGCTGTCCGATCTTCAGCATTGGGAGAGGAAGCCTCTCTAGTGGTGGGTAGAAGGGACATTGTCCCGATCGACTTTTATGACTAATCCAGATGTTAGAGTTGCAACCTTGGCGGCTGGGTCAAAACGATGTATCTACAGCAAGATAGAGGGGGAAAAGATCGTGGGAAAGAACGCGCGTTGTAGATATTATATGAGAGATGAAAAGTGGGTGTACAAAGATAGAACTGGACGAGAGGTAAAGTGGACCCATATGGCCTACGGTCTGCGGCTTCGGATTTCACCGAAAAGACAAAGGTCCGGGAAAGCCTCGGCGACCGAAGTGCATGCCCGCGCCTCGCCACGCCGTCACCGATACAAGCACTTTCGGCTCTTTTCCTGTCACGGTGCTCGTAACTGCTGAGTAAGGTCAAGCATCTCTGGCGGCGGTCTTGACAGCCTGTGCCCGCTGCTATGCAAGTGTAATTTAGAATGCTGTCGGCGATTTCCGATGTACATGTGCCCTCTAACTTTGACGTCACGTCGAGCCAAGGCGGTAGACTGCTGGAATCGGACCCTGGCGCCTACGTTTCCAGCGATGTTCCGGTCACGTACTGGGATCGACGGGCGCCGAGATGAAACCTATTCATCGGAGTTCGCCGCTTAGGTTCCTTCCCGGCCAAATTCAATGGTGTCTGACCCACATGAATATCGACCAATATCCTTCATTCAAGTCTGCCTATTGCACGTCGAGCTCGCGATGCGCTGCTGTGGAGAATCTGCGATAGTGTAGGTGTTATTCAATTGACAAGCACACTGCCCTTCACAACTGCGCGCATCACCTTGCAGCGCCTTCCGACACTGACCGGTCTCTATGCTGACTACGCGATCAGATGTTGATGTATCTGATCTGACACGGTTGAAGCATCTCCACACGGCTCCACTCTGGTGCTGTGCCGCCTTCACGCATCGACTGGATCCCCTAAGGGGATTGCCACGTTGGGCGATGATCTACAGCCCTTTCCATCCTCGCTTGCCGGCCACACACGTAGTGTTCGGGTGATGGCAACATCATGTTGTTCGACTCTTCTTCGTCTCGACTAGATTCTACGGTTCACGACTGTTCTGCTTTTCACGACAAAGACGACTCACGACGGATAACGACGACTCACGACTCGAGCTTTCACGATTTACGACACAGGACCTGCTCGAACCAGTCCTTTGACGTTGAAACGGGCCTCGACACTCCGAAACGACCAACTATCCTATTACACACACGACAGTCCCTCTCGTCTCGTCCTCACTCACGACAAACATCGGAGGTTTGCGTCCTTTGGCTTTGGTCGACGACTTGACGGTGAGCGCTCATGTAGAGATCCAGTCCAGGGGTTGACCTGACTGTAGACGGTGGCTCAACGTTTGGAGAAGGCGACATTCACCGTGCTAATAGCACCGACGTTCCACTCCACTTCCTACTAATCTCCTCGACCATTCTCGCTAGCTCGACACAGCATCCTCGATCAAAGAACCTGATGACCTAGCATCTGCAAACAGCCTCATCTTAACGACTCCTCCACGACCATCTAAACGACCAGAAGACTTACGAGCTCCACGTCCACACACGTTTTCACGTTCCTTGATTTCCTAAGCGACAAACACCTCTTCTATCCCTGATAAATACTCGACCATCATGTCGCCATCCATCTTCTCTCACAACTCTCATCTTCGCCCACAACCTCATTCGACCCTCGCCCCACCGTCATCTTTCTCCCGCGCTTCCGCTGTGAAGCACTCTCTTCGCAAGATCCCTTCAGCGCTATTCCAAAACAAGCCCGACCACATCGACAAGCCAACCAAACGCTCGAAGATTCCAATCTATATGGACGAGACGCAGCCGTCCGCCGTCACGCAGAAGTCTGCCCGGTCCATCTTCTCGTCACCCAAGCGAAATAGTGCGGCGTCCAATCCCGCCACTACCGCTTCAGCCACAACCAAGGAGAAGAGCAAGCCCAGGACGAAGACTCGGAAGGCTCTTGCGGATATACTTGGATGGGGCAATCACCATTCGAATACCTCTGTTCAGCCTTGCAGCCCACCCGCCAAACCCTTTCCGAAGATCATCTCCCACCCGGCCCCACTTGCCGCCACAGCTCCACCTGTGCCGCCAAAGGAGGTCAACATGCCTACCGTTTTGAAGAAGCGCCCTTCTCGACCTCTTCTTAGTAGTTCGGCTCACTCGCCCTTGCCCACGACCTCTCTCCGGGTCGCACAAGAGACGCCTCAGACTCGCGCCCGACCCAGCATGGGTGCGGATCCTTTCAGCCGACGCAATGACGGCGCGGAGGTCGTCAATACGGTGGTCAGACATGGAGGCGCGAGTTCCGTTACAAGCTCGGTCATCTCGGACAGAAGGACCAGCGCGGGCTCGACGAGAGCTGCGTCTATGAGGACATTGATCGATGACGGGCCGATCATTCAGGCTGATATCTTGCAGTGAGTCCGCCCCCGTCGAAGGTCAACCGCTGATATCAGATCTCGTCATGCTCCCCCATCTTCTTATACACCCATTGGTATCGGCTCGGATCCTTTGCGCACTGTCTCTCACAGCCGAAACGTTCAGGCCGGTCTGCAGCCCAGCCCTGTTTTGCTGAGCCTGCCTCAACGGAGCGCTGCTCTTGGCAGACTTCTTGATGGCGGTGACGGCCTACCCTCGCCAGCGTCTCCAGTTCAACGAGTCGATTCAACCTGCCTGGGAGCGGGCACAAAGACCATCGAGGGCAAGACGCTCAAGAGAGAAAAGACCAAATCCAGGGTCTGGGGTATCTTCGGCGGTGGCAGGAAGATCAAGACAACAGAAAGAAGTCCCGACTCGCCTACACCGGAGGCCACAACAATTTCTCCGACGACCCGAAGTGAGTGTATTGGCTCTGGTGAGCCTTCAGCTCACTGTTAGCCGTCACACAATTTGCGCAAGCAGACAACGCCCCTTCGGCTGCGCAGACCTCCGCCCTCCCCAGCAACGGATCCGTGAATTCCCGGACGATCGCCTTGAATGACCGACCAGAATTCGCCGCAGATAGTATTCTGCGACGTCCCGCTCCACCGGCACTTCACGTACAAAAGCCGTCCATTGATGACGCTCACTTCGCTTTGCGCAAAGCAGAGCCACAGACGTTCTCTCCGGTCTTTCCGCTCGACCATTCGCCACGCACCTCTTCCTCAGCCCACGCTTTGCCCAGCGGGGAACAACTACATACGATCGATCCCGTTGGCCGTCTTTCGCAAGAGCCTCTCTGCAACAACAAGAGGACGTTCAGCACTGCCAAAGTCGCACCAAAGGTCATGCCGAAACGCAAGAGCTTGACTGGTTTGTTCGGTCTATCTATCAAGCGCAGCATTGACAGGCTTCGACCATCGTCATCGAAGGCACCGCTCAAGTCGGACGAGGGATCCACGCGACTGCCTCCTACGCTTTCAAATGGCGATACCTTGCAATCTCTCAGCGAAGAGGGGGACGCGGCCGAGATGGTCGGCAAAGATGAGCTGTCCGCTGCAGCACTCCACTCAGTTGATGTCTTCGCAGAGTCATTTGGACCAAAGTCCCAAGGTGCGTGATCTAAGCCGCACTCGCTAGCCACATACTGATCTACAGGTGATCTCCGGAGAGTTGCATCTGCGACAGACAAGCTGTCAGCTCTGGTTTCTCTCGACTTTTCTCCCTCTGCTACGCCGTCCGACACTGCATCTCTCGCCGCGCCACCTTCGCTCGTTTCGGTCGACGGGAGCCCGACACCTATCCGTCGGATTCGTTCGGCGGTGTTGACGAACAAAAAGTCCGCCTCTAGCCCGTTGAGGGGCGGCATGAACATCAGTCCACTTAAACTCGCACTCCACCGTTCCCAGGTCGCCAATATGCCCAGCCCGATTGCGCAAATCATCAAAGGACACGCGCCATCTACCAGTCTGGTCCGCAAAGGCACGCGCAACGTCTTCGCACCTCCTACACCGCCAAGCCGAATCGACTTTGGTCAAAATGCGCCAATGCCGAACTCCGTCTCCAGGTTGCGCAACAGTATGAGCCCTACAGTCAGGGAAAGCTTTGGTCAGGCTCTCACCTCAGACCTCCCTGTTGACCTACGGAACCTGAACACGGAGTGGGTGTCAGCCATTGATCCAGCCGGATTCGGCTCACTTCGTGGCATGCCTCAGTGTGCAGGCCTTCCTGCGACCCAAACACTTTTGCCTTCGCTTCCAGAGCAGAGTCATTTATCAAGCGGTCGAGTCAGCCCGGTTCCTCCTCAACTCACCCTTGATCTCGTCGAATCCAGAGATAGAGCATCCATCTTCAGCGAGTTTCTCGAACCTCTCACGACCGACCGGAACTCGTTCGACTTTACCGGCGAGTACGCTGCCCTTGATCTGGGACACGAGCGGGCCTCTTTCGTGGAAGCTCTCGCTCAAATGCAGTCAACTCGACCTCTAATCCTGCCGTCTCTTCCGCCTACACCGATCGATGTCTCTCGAGTGCGGGATGATGACGATTCGCTGCAGCAGATGTCTGATGTTTTGGGTGAAGATTCTGAGAGTGAAGACGAGGTCGACGAAGAAGCGGAAGACCGACTCGAGGTGGAAATCGCGACTGCCCAAGTGCACCTTACACCTCGACCCGCTCCATTCCAAGGTCAAGCGGCTTTCCAGGCTCACGTCGCGCATCTCAATCTGTCGCCCCCGAGAGCTCACGCCGATAAGCCGGAACGAACCACTCAGCCGTTCAACTTCGTCTCGATGCCAGCGGCCATTGAAAGGCCGCTGCAAGTCCAGCCGAATCAGCCTTCGACCTCAGGTAACACTCGGCAAGGCCATCGTCGAGGTCAGTCGGGATCCATGTCTTCCATGGGTTCTTTGATCGAAGACGGTATCCCGACCGATTTCACCAACTACTTCGAGATTCACTTTACTGCTCATCTCAACGGCCAGAATCGTGCCCGCGTCGATTCCCAGACCTCAAGCACTGGTAGGAGGCACCATCGTCGCATCTCATCGATTGTCTCCGTCGAATCGATCAACGAAGAGCTGTCTCGTGTGCTTAACGACATGGGACCACCGATCAGCATGCACAACTCACGTCGTAGTAGCTATCTCAGCCGTCATCGCCGGTCCAGTGAGAGCTTCGGACGATCCGACTGGGCGGCTCACAAGCGCAGTTCGTCGGTCGAAAGCTCGTCTTCAGCCATTTCGTTCGCGCGCATCGGTCGGCCGGGACTGGGTGATCGGATGTTCCAGCTTGACGGAGGGGTCCAACTCAGCTCAATCACCGGATCGCCCGCTGGTGACGGCGCATCAGAAGCTCCTACTCCTATCGCTGCTCGACAACAATCCTCTCGCCCCCCAGATATGTCTGAAGACAGTCTCATCAACTGTGGCGAGGAGACGTACGATTCGCTCATCAACTCTTCTGCCGAGAGATCGCAACCTGACTCGCTGCTTGACGCGTCTACTCGCATCGACAATATCTTTGGTGGTTCTCCGCTGAACGCTGAGGAACGCAGGTTTATGCTCAAGGGACTCCGACCCAATTCGTTCGGTAGTACCGCCACATCGTCCACTCTTCCTGTGGAGAACGGCTCTTATCGCAATTATGACAACAATACGAGCCCTGTTCCAAAGGGTCAAGCGGCGTGTGTCGAAGCCAACGGGGAGGACGGTTCGCTCGGTTAGTCAAACGGTTTTTTGACACAAGATTCCAGCTAATGCAAGCTCGCTCTCTGGGTGACTCAAATATCTCCGGACGCCAAGTCCTGAACGCTTCGATTTCACGACCACCTAAACCTCGCCGTCGACCTGCCAACCTGGTCTTCCATCCGTCGTCCGTGCTGTCGCAGCCTGACACACCGGCACTCAGCTCGCCCTCCGCCAGCGAAGCTTCTTCACGGTTGTCTCTCGAGACTAAGTTTTCGGACGTTCCCTCCATCTTCTTAGCCAGTCAGCTTCGCTCAGGTCATATCAGACAAAAGTCGTCAGCTGGAATCGGGGCAAAACTCCAGGCTACGATCACGGAAGAACGCTCGAATGCTACTCTGCGGGCGGGCCGCAAAGCTCAGCTCGAAAACGGCACGAAGACTCGAAAGATCCAGGCAAGTCCCGGCGAGTGGGACGATGGAGATTCGTCCATGGAGACCGTGAGAAGCTGGGTGGAATGGAAGCGAGAGGCAGACGATGAGTATCGCCGCACCAGAACGTACTGGGTGGATGACGAGGAGTCAAAGAATGCCATGGCTGGTAAGTCGACGAGATCACGCAGTAATCTAGGCTGACAGCGCAGATTTCAAACTCCCGATGAGTTATGACGAGATTGCCCAATTCCTGGCCAAGTCGGCTGAGGCTTATCGACCGCTCGAACAGCTGCCCATTGGCCGGAACCTCGCTCCCCGTCGACGCAAGTCTTCGCTGTCGGAAGCTCGACAGTTCCTCTCGCCGTACGGCCTTCCCCTCCCCAGACCACCGATCGTGCCTCGTGAGCAACGACCGAAAATGTCCCTTCCAACCAAGTTTGAGAGGACGCGCTCTTCGACCGGGTCGCAGTTTACGATCGAGTCAGATGCGCCGACGTCTGCCGTGTCTACCCCATCGCGCGGGCCGCTCTCCGCCGTCTTCGCTCAATTTGCTCGTGAGGTGCCATCGTCACCTTTGTCGGTCCCTCCTACAGCCTCGTCTGCGACGTTTGCTCCGTTTGCTACACATCTGCACACGCAAAAAGCCGAGAGTCTCTTGTCCGGGTCGCCGAAGAATGACGCATATTCCGCGGCCGGCCGACAGAGGGTCAACTCGAAGGCCCGCAGACAGGCTTTGGGCTGGGGCAGACGCCGCAATTCGGATGGTCCGACGAAGGTCGAGCAGATGTCGAGAGTCTTCGAGCGCGTGCAAGAGCGCTCACAGGGAGATGATGGTGATCTCGAGGGTCTTCCGCTCGACCTACAAGAATCACTCAAGCTCAAGTCGAGGCTGGCCAAGCCTTTCGCTTCGAAAAGCCCGAACACGAACACCGATGTGTCCCGAATTTCCGCCTTCTCAATCCCCGCAAGGATCGCCCCAAAAGCCCAGCCGGTAGCTTACGTTCCGGCGAAGAAGTCCGGAGGAGGATCCATGGGCCTGAGGGATAAGGAGAACCGACCGGTCTTGAGCGTTCAAACGGGTCCCACTCTTCGTGTGAAGCCGTCAAGAGAGGGTCGATCGACGGGATATGTAGGTGTTGAGAGCATCGCACAACAGTGAGTCTCACGTTCTAGCGGGGTATCTATACTGATGAGAAGGACGAAAGCTGTCAGGCCGAAATCGTCGCGATCCAACAAGGCCGCGATGGCTCGACCGGCTGCCCGACCTGTGCGGGCTTAGTTTCTTTCATTCTTGGACTCTTTTCGCTCTCGTTTCGTTTCAGCCTCGATATATCACTAAGCTATCATCATTTCCCATCTTCTGGATACCTATCGCCGTCGACGGCAAGATTCATGTGAAGTGTCCGCCTCGCGCGCAGGACTTCGTCGAGGTCAGGTCGAAGATTCCGATCCGACCTTGTCGCGAGGCGCAACGCCGCGATGTCCCGTGATACCCAGTTATTCCGA
>Ga0308160_10008226_pt1 | contig 10198 bp, 17 predicted proteins | sample PhyFR1_FD_201036 | JGI IMG/M metagenome (GOLD analysis project Ga0308160, IMG submission 201036) | Phyllosphere microbial communities from UC Gill Tract Community Farm, Albany, California, United States - DLSLF.R1 | ecosystem: Host-associated > Plants > Phyllosphere > Unclassified | place: USA...
CATCGTCTCGAGAAAGACAATCCCTCGAATCCCACGCTCGTCCATCATCATCCCTCGAATCCAACCTCCCCTCATTACCCGAATCAGATGGCGAAGTAGACTCCCTAGAGCTACAACGCCGATACCTCACCCCAGGTCCTCATACACCTAAACGACACGCTCGAACACCTTCTCTCTTGAGATCACTTGCTCATCATCCCTCCTTATCTGCGTTGAGGTCGAAAAAGAGTGAGAAGAAGAAGAAGGGCAAGAAAGGGTTCGAGGAGTTGGCTGATCTACCTGAACCTGAACCTATTAGGTATGATGATTTGAGGGGTTTGAAGGGTAGTAAGAGTGTTCCTATGGATTTGAGGGATGGAGATGGTATGTCGCTCTTGAACTCTAGCCCAGGCTGATGAAACAGATTATAATCAAGACATTCCCCCCGTTCCTACCTTGTCGCCCACTATTGATTTCTCCCAACATCAACGCCAACGACAGAGAAAAGGTAGTTACCTCAACCACCCAGCTGGAGATAACGATCAACACCCTTCCATCTCCTCCCGTCGACCCACCCTGGACCGGGCCAACTCTGCAACTCCCTCTATTACTGTTCAACATCACGACATAGGTACCCCGGATAGTGTCAAGATTAGGCGGATGAAATTCGAGATTGAGATTGAATCGCCTAGTAGTAGGCAGAGGCGGGCCAGGAGTGCTTCTACGTCGGTCGGGGATTCCCCTTCTAAATTGTCTTCTGGCAAGACTAGTCGACGTGAGTACCCCTCCGAGGTTAATGAGTGATAGACTCTGATCTGCAGGACATCTATCTTCTCCTGCCCCTCCTCGACGGCGAGTCTCGTCCTCACCTTCCCTGATCAACTCGCTTGGCGTACCCATGCCCACGACACAACATCCTCATCCGGTTCCGCTGGATCTCACTCGATCCCCAAGTCCAGGATCTATCAATTCGTATTACTTAGGTCACCATGACCAAACTCGAGACGACTTTATTCCCCTCAGCGATTCCGGGCGGTGGTTGGAAGAGGGGCACGATGATCGTCTTGATGATGGGCTTGATCTGCTCGTTCCGGAAGAAGAGTATCCGGTAGGAACACCAGGTGGTAAAAAGGCGGACTTGAGGATCGGTGCTTTCGTAGATGGCGCAAAAAGGGAGAAGAATGGTTAGTCCCTCATAAGTGCTGGGGACGATGCTGATTTCTAGCGATCCGATTCTTCTCCAGAGATATGTATTCTCAGGCCCATTCCTCCACACCGCTCGCCATGCATCCGAGCACTTCTAGACAAGCTTCATCATCGACGTTCTCTACCTCGATGAGCGATGATCAACCCGAACGCAAGAGGCCGACTCTTGGACATTCCCGACGCTCATCCTCGCCTTTCGAGGTCAAGCTTAGTGCTACTGTATCGAAGCGAGTCTCGCTTGACGCTTTCGGTGGCGCTGCTCCTATCCCTATGGACAGTGCTGCCCAAGAAGAGCTACTCGACGATATCATGATCGAGGATGAGGAGGACGAGGAGGACTACGAGGAATCAGATCATAACGAGGAAGAGACCGATAGGTTCCAGGTGGCCATCGACTTTGGTCAGGCTTCTTCACAATACAGCCAGACCACTCTAGACCTCGCCACGTTCCAAGGAACCACTCTTTCTACAATCGACGAAGTCTCAAGTCAAAACATTATCAACGTCACCGCCGACCATATCGTCCCTCAACCTCAAGGCACCCGATACTATACACCTCCCGGATCACCTCGGAATGCAGATCTGTCGAATTCGCCATTTGTACCTCCTCGAAAACATCTTTCTGCTCCGCCTCTACGAGAAGCCGTCACCAAGGCCCAAGAAGCCCATGTCAAGGCCCTGAAGGATCAGGTGGAAGCTTCCAATCGACTCATCACTGAGCTTCAGGCTGAGGCTCGTAAATTGCGGGACGAGCTTGATGAAGAGGCAGACGAAAAGCGCCAGGCTTTCTTGGATGTTGGATCCGTTCAGAAGGAGTTGATTGATCTTGAGGCAGAGTGTCGGGACAAGGATACTGGCAAGTCGCCCCATTTACACGGAGTATAAGCTGATTCCCAGTGGTTGATCAGCTACGAACTGCTATTCGCGATAACGAGAAATGGTTCGATGAGCTTCACCTCAACTACGAAGAAGCACTACAAAGGGTCGCAGACTTGGAGCACGATGTTGTCGGTGCCGATGGTGATCGCGCTTTGGTCGAAAATGAACTTCGACGCTGCCAGCATGAGATGGACGATATGGTATATGAACGCGATCAAGCGCAGAGCGCGATACACGAGCTTCAAATGTCCCTGGCGGAGGTCGAAGCTCAATTGGCGGCTACCGTGGACGATTACACTTCCCTACTTGGCAGTCATGAAGCCGATCTCGCCGCACTCAAGCTAGCCCTATTTGAGCGGGACTCGCAGGCTCTCTTACAAACCGAGCAGATCCGACTGGAAGCGGAGCGTGTGGCCAAGCTCGAAGGCGAGCTCAAGACTACCCACCTCATTCTTGCTTCTCAGGAAGGGGAAGTCGCTACGCTCAAAGACAAGATTGGAACAATGAGGTTTGAGGCGAATGAAAAGATGTTTGAGGCTAGGGCGGAGATTGATGGATTGAAGAGGGATGTTGAAGCTAAGGATATGGAAGTCGAGGAGATGGCTGAGGAAATGAGGGTGATGAAAGAGGAGCAGGAGAGGGGTGATCGAGAGCGCGGCGAGGTGAGTCAGTGGCTTATTTTGCGAGTACAGCTGACGAAGTAGCTACGAGTGATAATACAACGCCTACGACTGGACGAGGGCAATGCCGCCAATCTACAGGATACCGTCCATGACCTGGAGAACCAATTGTCTACGATGACATATCGGATCCGAGAGCTCGAAGGGGAATTGGAAGATCGAGCCCACCTTCTCGACTCGCGATCCTTACTCTCCACTTCCCAGGGGGGTGAGATCGCCCACCTCCGAGGTCAGCTCGTGACCACCGAGGAAGCTCTCTATGAAGCTCAACAGGATCTCAAACGCCAGGGCAAGTCACTCGCCAAGCTTCAAGAGCAGCTTGAAGCCCGATCTACCGACGATCAGCAGGACGATCTCCGAAGCGCTTACGAACAAGCCCTTGTACAGATCGAGCTGGAGAAGAGTAAAGCCGAAGATGCTAAATCCCGCTTGAACGCTTTCGGAGCCGAGATGGATCGAGTCGCTTTATCTGAAACTCGCCTTAGAGATGAGATTGCCAGTCTCCGTCATCGGTCTGCTTCGGATGAGATGGTCAAGATGGAATTGGAAAAGAAGGTTCAGAGGTTGGAAGATGATAAGGAGTTGTTGAATGTTGCTCTCGAGTCGAAACAGACGGAACTTGCTCTTGCCGTCTCGGCCCGAATACGACACCCGAGTACGCCCTGTACCTCCTCCTCGCGGACCATGTTCTCTTCAACCTCCCGTACGTCGCATGCCGACCTCACTCCAAGGGCACTCGCTAGCTCGACCACTTCCACTACCTCGAAAGCGACTCGACGAGAATCTTCCATCATCAATCCGTCCCCTACCAAGAGACTCGTCCCTCTCGGATCATCTACTAAACACAACAAGACTCCCGAGAAGCAGAAATCGTCGTCTATGGCTACCAAGATTGTTATCTCTACTTCGAAACCGAAACCCAAATCGCAGATACCAGGTAGTCCCGTCGTGACTCGTCGATCGAGTTTACCGGTCCTGAGGCGGCCTGCAAGTGTGACTGTAGAGAAGAAGAGGGTATCAGATCTGAGGGAGGAGGATGAAGATATGTTCTAGATTGATTAGTATTTTTGGGTTATTGGAGCTTGTATCATCGGGACAATGTATTGGTGCATATCAACCAGGAGATACAAGGTCTATTTCGTTGGAGAGCCTGAGCGTGGTGTAGCTGCTGCGGGAGTGTTTGCTCCTGATGGACCGAACGAGTTTGGAGGTCCCACATCGCCTTGGGAACCTTCTGGTGTGAAGGAGGAAATGTATGCGCTGGTGATTAGCTGACGTGTAAGTGTATACGATAGCTTACTTGAAGAAGTGTCTCCAGGATGCCTTGGATGGTGTGAAGTGGCCTTCTCATCAGCTCCAATCTATTTGACACGAAAGACAACAAAGATAGAGGGGACTCACCGCCATCATGATACTCAACTCTGCTATTCTCACATTTCTCCCATAACGTCCGACTCTTCTCCTCCGTAACGACAATATCATTCCTACCTACAATATGTAATGTAGGTAAACTCGCGGGAAGAGGGAAGAGGTGGGAGAGTGAAGGTTCTTTGGGTACTGGTAGGAAACCTCCTACTGAGATTAAGAATTTTGGTGCGGTTAGAGATGGATGTGGAGGGAATGAGGGGTGGGCGTTTTGGTTTAGCAGCTGGACGTTAGCTCCTGCTTATTTCGAGGAGTGATGCGACGAGACGAGATAAGGAGAAGAAAAGGAGGGAGATGGAAAGAACGGGGGTGTTGTTCGAAATTTAAGGAAGAAGGGGGGAGGGACATACGAGAGAAGAGAGGATGGCGGCCATACATGCTCCTTGCGAGAAACCCATAATTCCCTATTCGTCAGCTCACTCCCCTTAAAAGGGCGGTGAAGCTTGACGTACATCAAATGGAGGGTTGTTGATCATGTAATCATGAATATAAGCTACAGCTTCATCAAACCCTACTATCAGCTTCTCATCCCATCATTTGTTTCATAGAGGGACATACTCCTATAAACAGTCCGCTCCTTAGCAGTCAACCACCAAGCCCTAGGAGTAGTTTCAGGAGTCTGTTCCTCCGATTCTGTCGTTGCTGTCGAATCGAATTCGGAAAGAGATTGATTCCATGGCATATCCGCTTGTTCAACTATGATGGGAGGTTCTAGGAATACTACCCATTAGTATCCTCGTAACAGGGGTCCGGGGGGGGGAATTTACCGAATTCAACATTTTTACATGTTTTTCGAATTGCTCCTAGCTATCTCGTCAGCTGAAGATAAGGAGAAGAGGAAGCTGGATTACCTGTCTGCTGTAGATATGCGAGTTTTGAGTGAATCCACATAATGCTAGTACCCGGAGTGTCATTATGAGTAATGTAGAGTCAACTATCCACTTTTCCATGATCTTATCTCATGTCTCTACTGGGATCATTTAACAGTTTAAGCGAGAGTAGAGTTGACGCGATCGGATATTGACATGACATGACGTCGAGAATTAATGTCAAAATCAAAGTCACTTTCTCTTCCTCCTTGTATACACAACATCAAGAAGGGGAACAATGTCCGCAGACCCAGGAGTCAAGGAAGAGAAGAATGGGGAGAGTAAGGGGGAAATCAAATTATATCCATACCTATCCTCACTCAATCCAGCTCAACTTAAAGGTAAATCCAGTAAAAGTCAAGTAAACAACTAATACCCCAGCTGTAATTCACCCACCCGATATCCCACTTCAAATCCTCGCTGGACCTGGATCTGGCAAAACGAGAGTCCTCACTTCACGTGTTGCCCACCTTGTTCGGAAACATGGATATCGACCTATGGAGATTACTGCTGTTACTTTCACGAATAAAGCTGCTAATGAGATGAAGAAGCGATTGGGGGTTTTGTTGGGCCAGAAGGATGCTGATGCTTTGATACTTGGTACAGCTCTCTCCCTCGAGCCGGTACGATAAGAAAGCTGATGATTAGGCACTTTTCATGCGACTTGTGCAAAGTATTTAAGGCGGTATGGTCAACTCATAGACCTACCCAACAATTTCTCAATCACAGATGCCGATGACTGGTAAGCTAACCCGTGATGGTTCGACCTGACGATCAGCAAGAAGATGATGTCGGCTTTAATTAAAACGAAATCAAATATCCTCGAAACGGCCCATATCCAATTGAAAGATACCGCCGTCCTTTCCGAGATCTCCAAGGCGAAAGCGAGGGAGGAAACGCCAGATGGAATGGCTATGAGGGCCGCTACGGATCCTAGTTCCTCGACCAATACTCTGAGCTTTATTGCAGAGGTTAGCTTTCCGAACCTGCTCCACGACAAAGCTGATAACATAGCTTTATGGCGAGTACGAAGCCGCATTACGAGAAGCAAATTCACTCGATTTCGATGATCTCCTAGTCTTCGGTTTGAGATTATTCAGGACTGCTCCGAGGGTGATGGCACACTGTAGACATATCCTCGTCGACGAGTTTCAGGTAAGCTTTTTGTGGATTATTCAAGATCAAGCTGAAGGGCAGGACACAAACACAACGCAATACGAATTAATGAGATGCTTCGCCGAGGCAAATGGAGGATTGACGGTAGTTGGTGATCCCGATCAGTCTATTTACGGATGGCGTTCAGCTGAAGTGGAGAATCTGAATAAGATGGTTAAAGGTAAGCTGACCTGCTCTCCCACACGTCAAAGCTGATCAAAAGACTTTAAGGGCACAGAAGCGATTTACTTGGAAGAGAATTACCGATCGACAGGTTCCATTCTAGCCGCAGCTCATTCGGTCGTTTCACAAGGTCAGCTCGGCGGCCCACCAACTTCGGCATAGCTGATAAATAGATCGAGAACGAATCCAGAAGAGCTTATTCACCTCTCATCCCAAAAGTACCGCTGTGACCCTCAAGACCTTTTCTACACCTATTATCGAGTCGAGTTTCATAGCAACAGAGATAAAACGGATGATCGCCTATTCGGGTGGAGTACTTGGATATGATGACTTCGCAATACTGCGTGAGCTGAGTTGTTAATCCCCCCGACCAGAGCTGATAGGCAGTGCGATATAATGCTCTATCACGAACGATCGAGTCAACGCTTCAGAAAGATAGTATACCAAATAAAATTGTTGGAGGGCACAAGTTCTTTGAAAGGCTGGAAGTCAAGGATCTCTTGGCGTATCTACAACTGGCAGAGAATCCGGGGTTTAACGTAAGCTATCGGGAGATTAACTTTCAGAGCTGAGAATAGCCTGCATTTATTCGGGCAGTAAACGTCCCCCGGCGGGCAATTGGCGATAAGGTTAGCTGAAATCAGACAGGAGTCTGACGTTAGCTGATATGTAGTCTGTTTCCGATATCCTAGCAGCCGCAAAAAAGGAGAAGATTGCACCTATGGAACTCTGCGAGAGGATCACAGATGGTGATCAACTCCCCTTAGGCCTAAAACCGGCGGTGAAGAAGAATCTAGCTAGTTTCGTCGGGGTGATTAGAAAATTGAGAAGGGCCGCTCAGAGTGTAAGCTATTCAACTCTGTGGATGACGGGAAGCTGACGAGTAGGGAACATCTGTAGCTGATTTGTTGAGGATGATTATTGAGAAGACGGGGTATGAGGAACATTTACGAAAGACCCAATCAGACTTCGACTCAAGATGGGAGAATGTTCAGGAATTGGTAGGTTTCAGCTTCCCCCTACATGTTCAACGCTGATACTGATGACAGATCTCCTACAGTGTCATAGTCTCTGAAGAACAGAATCGAGAAACGAACCATGAAATATCCGAAGAATCATTCATCCCAGCATCAGCAGCTATGGAAGCTATAGCCAACCAAACTCTCAAACAAGAGGATAGGAAAAAAGTACATCCGATGTTTAGGCGAACTAGTACTTCCACATCCACATCGACGAATGGACTTGATGAGGAGAAACCTAGGAAGAGGAGGAAAGTGGGAGGGATCAAGGAGGAACCGATTGAATTGGTGGATAGTGATGATGATCTTGATGGGATCGTTGAAATGCATCCGGCTCGGAAAGTGGAGGAAAGCATGTCGCCCGGTGGGGGTGAGGAGGCCATGGGGAACAATCTAGCTACTGATGCTGCGAGGTAAGCTTGTCGTTGCGCAATGTCTAATAAGCTGAATAGTAGTTTGAACCCGCTCAGCTATTTCCTCCAAACCTCAATGTTATCGACCGACACAGAATCCCAAGAGGACGAAGGCAAACAACCCGTAAGCTGTGCTTCATCCAGAGAAATTCCTCAGCTGAATCCTCAGAAAGTAACGATAACAACGGTCCATAGTGCTAAAGGCCTAGAATGGCCTGTGGTATTCATCCCAGCTGTTGAACAGGGTACATACCCCTCATACAGATGTGTTGAGGCACATGAAGTCGCGGAGGAAAGGAGATTGCTTTATGTTGCCATGACTAGGGCTCAGGTGTTTTTGGTATGTCCCCTCTCTCCATATTTGCAAGAGCAAAGAGAAGTCGTAGGAGGGGAGAGAGAAGAGTAGCTGATGAATAGAGTATCACACACTGTAATATGAGGATGTTGGGTGGTGAGGACTCTCAGAAAGATTTGAGCGAGTTTGTGTCAAAGTCGCGGAAACAGGATAGTGTGAGTTGTATTGACCGTACTGAGCTGAGCGTAACTGACCATATAGACAATGTTCTCTTCAGACTTACCCGACATTGACCAAAATGTGCGAGCTAGTATTGCCGGGATGTTGGGTCGATCACTACCCGATGAGGTAGCTACCAAAGATGCGATCTTCAAACAGTATGCCCCCTTGATTCTTGAGGAATGCGACTAACGGGCAGTGTCCGAGCAGCCCCACCTCTAAGTATGTGGGATGCCCCCGAACCTCAAGATCGAAATTTCAATCGATTCGCCCGTCGGGAGATAACCAAAGCGACTCGAGCGGCAGAATATTGGGCTTCGGACCATGATGAATACGCTCTTCCTGGGACTTCTATCCCAACATCCATCAACTCTGGGTTCCAATCCGCTCGAATGGGTATACCACGTCCACACCACCGTGATCGAGAGCGAGATAGGGATAGGGATAGGGATGAACCAGTCTCACCAGCCAAACCACCCCCTAAACCAATCAAATCGAGACACGTCGATATCCCCGCTCCACTGCCTTTTACATTTGGTAAACCCGATGCTGAAAAGAGTTCAGCTGGTTTGGGGAGCTTTACGAATGCAAATAACAATTTCTTATCGAATCTCGATTCGTTAGGTGTGGGGCCGTTGGGGGATGATGGGGAATCACCTTTTACTTCACCTGCTCTCGGAGGTGAAGGGTTGACGGCGCCTGCCTTGCCTGGGAGAGTGGAGTTGGCAAAGGGGAAGAAGAGGTTGGGGATGGGTAGGCCAGCGCCTTGGGGTACGAAGCGGTAGTAAGGGAAGAAGCAGCGTGGGGGAAGAGGCGACGCGGGTGAAATATAGTACTGTAGTATTCATTAGGCTGTTGACATCACATCACATCACATCAAATCACATTCATTGTCATTATCGTTATGCATCATAGAATCATCATCACTAGACAACGGTCCAGGAATCCGTCGGATGTTCATCCTACTTCTTTATCTGTCCGCCGTAAAGTAGCCCTAACCAAGCGATGATCACTCCATCTCCCTTTCCAATGATCAACCCCACCCTCTATCCAATTATCAATAACCCCAAACCTCGATACTTCCCATCCTCCCTTCCCCTTCTTCCCCTCAGCAGCAAGCATGACGAAATCAATCCTGGTAGCTAAATGATCTCCTGGTTTCTTGAATCCTGAATAAGTTTCTGTCCATCCATAAGGCTGTGATAATCCTGAATTACGGGTAGAGCGTGTGGAGAGATGGGTATAAGCGTCCATAAAGTGCAAAGAGGGTTCGCCGTTGGGTTGGGGAGTGGAGGAAGTCATGACTTTGTATCCCTGTTCTTCGGGTGGTGAGTCTGATGATCAGCGGGTGGTGATGTGCGTATCAGAGAGGGGAAGGGACGTACTGAAATCACCAAGAAGGATGACTGGAGCGGAAGGATCTTCCCAGTGGTTCTTGTATACTTTCTGGGTATATTCATGTGCGTATCGCCTAATCAACCAGCTCGATTCGGCCCGGGCAACGATCCCAGCATCATCATAATGAGTGTTGATGACGTGAAACATCTCTTTGGATTGTTTACTACGTAGTGTAAGGAAAGTAGCTATACGAGGTAGATGCTGATATTAGTACCATCTAGATTAAAGACTTAGTGACTCACCGCATCCCATCCTTTTGAAGCTACTACACCTGGAGTGGGGGATAACCAGATAGTATCCCAATCGACCTCTTCGAATTTATCTGAATCGTAGAATATCGGCGAGTGTTCTCCTTTCGAAATCCCATCATCCCTTCCTACCCCTACGTGGGCATATGATGGGCCTAGGAGTGTTGATAGGTCGTCCAGTTGGGTCTTTAGGACTTCCTGGTCTTATCAGCACTATTCGTCTCTGCTGG
>Ga0308160_10008227_pt1 | contig 10198 bp, 15 predicted proteins | sample PhyFR1_FD_201036 | JGI IMG/M metagenome (GOLD analysis project Ga0308160, IMG submission 201036) | Phyllosphere microbial communities from UC Gill Tract Community Farm, Albany, California, United States - DLSLF.R1 | ecosystem: Host-associated > Plants > Phyllosphere > Unclassified | place: USA...
GGCCTGCGATAGAGAGAGATAGAGAGAGAGAGAGAGAGAGAGAGAGAGAGAGAGAGAAAGAAGAGAGAGAGAGAGAGAGAGAGAGAGAGAGAGAGAGAAACGGAAAAGAGGTTGCGAAGAACGAAAAGAATCAGTCTCAGGATTTTCTGGCCGGCAGAGGTTAGGAAACGACTCACTCGGACTTTGATGAGCACTTGAGTAGGGCTCAGGTCTTTGGGTACTGGTCTCTCTTCGATTGACAAGTTTGAAAAGTCGGATTTGAGGGGATGTTGAATCGAGACTGCTTTCATCTTTGAAGGGATCGAGGTGGTCATCTTGAAGCAGTTCGAGGCAGAGGTGACACGAAGCGGGAGATAGGAAGTGAATGGGAGGAAGGAGAGAGACGATGATGCAAAGAAGTCCGAGAGAAAGTTCGGAGTTCACAACAACTTCCGATGCTGAATCACTTCCGACGACGCCGTACCGTCAAGCCAGTCGTAAAGGAGTGCTTCAGAGACGATAGTAGGGTTGAAGCGAAAGCGCATTTTTCCAACATTTTTCGTTGATTTTTCGCAATTCTTCCTGGTTTGATCGACTCACATCGATCGTTATGTGTGACGTCTCACTCACGCACACGACGACTAGAGGTCTTGGTGTAAAGAAATAAACGAAAGAAGCGACTTTCTTGCGAAAATTCTCCCGTCGTCACTTGCAAACTTCTGCCCAACACCGAACCCCGATAAGGTCAACACCTAACCTCTTGCGACGAATAGACTACGAGTTAGCAGCGATACCGCGAAGCAAGACTCAGCTCTCTCTCTTCCCCCTTCCCTTTCCCAGCTCCCCCACTCGACCCTCTTTCCCTTTCTCGTCTCGATTCAGGTTTCTACGCAATGTCGATCCACCTGGGACTCGCCAAGGTAGAATTCGATTACGATGCACAAACGGAGGAGGAGTTATCAGTCAAGGAAGATGATATAGTTTGGGTTTTAGAGGATGATGATCCAGAGTGAGTGAACCTCTCTCTCAGAGCTGCTAGAGGGGACGACGAACGATGCAGCGTCTTCCTATAACCCTCGAGGAACGATGTCGAAACTACCGATCAGTCTAGAGGACGTTCAGAGGGCACCACTCGAAGGGCAATTGCACACGCCGTCACTTGAACCAATTCGATCATGCATTCGAATCTATAGAGCTGACCCATTTTGGCTACACTAGTTGGCACAAGGTCAAACTCAAGACTTCCGATCCAACTGCAACTCCTCAAATAGGCCTCGTACCAGCATCTTACATCGCACCTTGTCCCGCACTTCGAACTACTCAAGCTCTCTACGATTATGTTCCTGCTCGAGATGAATCAACGGGAGAGATGGAGAACGAAGAAGAGATGGAGATTGGAGAAGGTGAACAATTGGAAGTTCTCGTAGACGAGGGAGATTGGATCTTGTGTCGAAAATTGGGAGGGAAAATTGTCGGATTCGTTCCGGCGAATTACCTTGAAGTGAGTTCATCGTCCTGAACCGCAGGAGATCTCGAGCTGATCAAGGCGTACAATAGGGCGGAGATACAGGAGCAGCTTACGAAGAAGAAGCCGAACCCGAACAAGAATACGCTCAAGTACGCTCACTTGGCTCTGATCTGCTTGAGCGCTGTTCTCTGATCGCTCCACACTTCTCACAGGCACCTGAAGAAGAGGAAGAGTATTCTACTCCAGCAGCAGCCTATGTTAGTCCCGCTGAGCGAAGTGCCGGAGCGAGTGCAGTAGCTGGAGATATCAAAACATGGAGCGTTACAGTGAGTGATCGTTCTATTCACGCGCAAAGGGGACGTGAGACTGATCGAACATTCACAGTCGCTCGATGCGAAGAAAAAGAAGAAAAAGGGAACATTGGGAGTAGGGAATGGAGCTGTATTCTTCGCGAGCGAGAGCGACAAAGTGAGTCTCGTCCTCTTTCCGTCCGGATCTGTGCTCACGACCTTCTGTCTTCTTAGACACCCGTTCAACAATATCCTCTTTCGACCCTCACCTCTTTCAACACGGAAAAGTCAAAACACCTTCACCTCGAATTCCCGACATCTGGAGAACTACACTTTGTCGTCTCGGACAAGCACGAGTTTGAGGAGATAGTCGCCAAAATCGAAGAAGGGAGAGGAGGAGGGGAATCTGAATCGACTTACTCGAATGGCGTTCCTCCTCCTCCAATCGGTGCAGCTGGCTCCTCCAATGGATCAGTCCCTCCTCCTCCCCCTCCTCCCCCTGTCGCTTCTTCATCATCAGCCTACATTCCTCCTCCCCCTCCTATTCGAAGCGCTTCATCCAACGCTATCCCACCTCCTCCGATTCGTTCTGCAGCTGCTTCTCCCCCTCCCGCACCTCCAGCTCCTCCTATTCCAGCTATGAACGGCCTCTCAGTCTCATCGAAGCAAGGAAACGCTCTCGCATTATACGATTTCGAATCTGCAGGAGACGATGAGTTGAGTTTGACAGAAGGAGAGAGAGTCGAATACATCGTTGGTGGTAGTGATGATGCGGAATGGGCGAAAGTGAGAAGAATCGGAACAGGAGAAGAAGGAGTCGTACCTGCTAGTTACATCGAGGTAACCTTCTCTGCCTCTTCTCACGATTTCGGTCAAAACTCAGTAGCGTGTACTTCCTGCAGATCGATGAAGGAGCTGAGAGTGCTACCCCTCCTCCCGCACCAGCACCCCCTCCAGCTCCTCGCGCCCCTATGTCTCCCCCTCCCGCTGCTTCTTTCACTGCACCTCCTCCAATCCGAAGCGCGATATCACGAGCCGCTGCAGAAGATGACGAAGCACGACAAGTCGCAGCCGACGAAGAAGCTTTGAAAGCGCAGATCGATGCAGATGCGGAGGCGGTCAAGCGAAGAGAAGCGAGAAAGCTCGAGGAAAAGGCCAAGCAAGAGAGGAGGGCAGAGAGGGAGAGAAGGGACCGATTGAAGGAAGCTCCGAAGGCTCAACCAATTCCGGTACCGGCTAGGAGAGATGATATCGATGATGATGAACCTCCAGCACTTGCGGCGAGACCGAGGGATAGGGAGAAGGACAGGAAGAGCAAGGAGATGAAGAGTACATTTTCCATGTTTCGCTGATTACTCGCGAAGAGGATGTACTGACTTTGCTTCTTTCCATAGAACCGAATCTCAACAAGACTCGAATTTGGAAAGATCGGACTGGCCAATTCAAAGTCGAAGCTGAATTCCTCGGACTCAACGCGAACAAGATTCGATTACACAAAGTCAACGGTGTCATCATCGAAGTTCCAGTCGAGAAGATGTCACTCGAAGATACCAACTATCTCAAGGAGGTCACTTCGGGACGCAAATCCTCCTCTTCTCGAGACGAAGAACGCTCAAACCGCCGACGAGACGACGTTCGATCATCTCGCAACGACTCCTCGTCGACTACCGCTCGCGATGCTTCTCGATCAGTCGTCACCGTTTCGAAACCCAAACGATCCGACTTTGACTGGTTCGACTTCTTCCTCTCGGCTGGATGCGATGTCGATCACTGCACTCGATACGCTCGCAATGCCGACAATGAAGGATTCGACGCCGATCTAATCCCAGATTTCGAGGAGGGTAACCTTCGAAGTCTCGGACTCAAAGAAGGAGACGTCGTTCGAGTCAAGAAGTACATTAGGGAGAAGTACGCTCCTGCAGTGCCGAACAAGGACAAGGACAAAGAGCGAGCAGCTCGAGAGGCTCAAATCGCTGCCGACGAAATCCTCGCTCAAAAACTATCTCGAGGAGAGCCCATTCCTCCAGCTCCTCAACTCTTCAGTTCCGGACCCGATGGTACCCTCAAACCTCGAAGAGGACGACGCAACACCGCTGCCAGCTCGAATTCGGTCAACACGTCTGCACTCGCATCAGCCGCTTCCGAATTGGAGAAGAACCGCTCTTCGTCCCCAGCTGTTCGAGTCTCCTCTCCTGCCATCTCCGAAGCTCCTCAGCGCTCGAACTCGACTCAACCTCAACAAAGTGGATTCGATGACGACGCATGGGACGTCAAACCTACTCCTAAAGCAGCTTCTCCTCCTCCCGCACCTTCGCCAGTCGCAGCCGTCCCTACACCTCCTCCTGCACCTACTCCTCCCGCTCCTCCTCCCGCTCCCGCTCAACCTGCTCTTCTCGTCGAAACCGCCACAGCTCCCGACCCGAAACGTGCCGATTCAAATCAAGGACTGACCTACAACGATGGACTATTGGCTCAGATCAACGGCAGCAGTTCTATCAATCGATCATCCTCAGCACCTATCGGCGGACAACAGCAGTACGCTCAACAAACTGGCGGTTCTTTCCTTACTCCTCAAGCGACTGGATTCAACCCGAATGGTCCTCGAGGTCCCGTTACTCCTACCGCTTCGAACCAATCACTCCTCGCTCCTCTCCAACCGATGAGAACTGGCTTCTCAATGGGAATGCAACCTCAAATGACTGGTTTCGGTCAAGCTGCAAACCCCTTCGGAGATCCTTTCGCTGTACCCGGGATCAACGCTCAAATGACTGGATTCGGTGGAGGGATGGGAGGAATGCAGCAGCAACCTATGATGACTGGCTACCCCTCGATGATGTCTCGTAAGTCTTGCCGTCTCTGGATCTGGTGATCAAAACTAACGAGAATCGTTCTCCTCTCTCGCAGAGCCTACCGGTTTCAATAGCATGGTGTCTCCTATGTCGATGCAGCAAACTGGCTTCATGTCACAACAGCAGCAACCCTCTTACATGCAGCCTCAGCAAACTGGTTTCCAGCAACCTCAACAAACTGGATTCGCTCCTCAAGCAACCGGTTTCATGTCGCAGCAACCTCAGCAACCCCAACAGCCGATCCAATTCAACCCGATGCCTCCTTCTCAGACTGGCTCTTCCGCAAACACGGTCGCTTCGACGGGAGCGAGTCACAATGCACCAACAAATGTTTTCGCTGCGATGAAAGATGGAACTTTCACGAAAGGTTCGACTCACCTTCCTTCTCAGCAACCTGATCGATACGATGCCCTTCGACCACAACCCACTGGATTTGGTGAGTTGCGTCCCGTCATTCGTTGATGTCGAAGATTTACTGATCAAGCTGCTACGTTTCTCCTAGGTTTCGGTCAACAACCTATGCAACCTCAAGCGACTGGCTTCATGGGTCAACCTCAGATGATGATGTCGCAACCTACTGGATTCCCACAACAGCAACAAAATTATGGTGGTTACCAAGTGAGCCCTATCTTTTTCCTCTTGGACTATCGCTCACCGGTGACTGACTCTCTCCAATCTCGGCAACAGTACTAATGGAAACGCAAGCTCCTATGTTCTTCCTTCCGGCTCATGTGCTCTTTCTTCAGTACCTATTCTCCATTTGCCTGCTCGATTCATATTCAGTTCTTGCTTAGTAGTTGTAACAAGAAAAGCTATCGTTCTCTCTCTGCACATCTCTCTCTCTCAGCGTGAAAGCAAACCCGGCAAGCGAGTTGTGATAGAACGTAAAGCGTTTTGACAACAAGCGAAAAGAACGAATAGAAATAGGGAGGCAAAAATTAACTGAATAAACCTCTATAAAGCTGGTCTAATACTTCCTCTTTACTCGTCACCGTCGGTAGCACTAGCAGCAGAACCCTCCTCGTCGTCATCTCCAAGCAAATCCGACAGAGTGTTCTTCTGGGCGACCGATTCCTCTTCGATAGTTTCGACGACCTCGAACGCAGCCTTTCCACCGGTCTTGCCGTTCGACGAGGTATCGGCTTTCATCGCTTCCTCCGAACGATCGAGGACTAAGCAGAAGGGACAAAGTCAGCAAAGAATGGCAAGGAGCAGGAGCGAAAGGTAGGCTTACGAGCTTCCAACTGTTCATCACTCAAGATCTCAGCTCCAGCGCCGGCGAGTTCAATTTTCTCACCTTCAGCATTAGCGAGCTGTTCAGCGAGAATACGAATATTGTCTTGTTTTCCTCCTTTCTTTCCCTTTGCCTTGTTCAAGATATCTCCAGCATCTCCAGCAAGAGCATCGGTTCCTAGGACGACTCGTTCGAGTTTACGCTTACGAGTAGCGTTCGCGAGGATGGTTTGTTCGACGGTGTTGGCCGAGGCTAGACGGAAAACAAGAACTGGTTTCTTTTGTCCGATTCGATGAGCTCGATCCATAGCTTGAAGATCGTTTTGAGGATTCCTGTAGGCGCATCGGAGTTAGCTGCGAGCCAGAGGGCCAAGGAGGAAGGAGATGCTCACCAGTCGGAATCGAACAAGATTACAGTATCGGCTCCGACGAGATTGATTCCTACACCTCCTGCGCGAGTCGAGAGGAGGAAGACATTCGCCGCTATACGAATCTCTTCATAAGCACAGGCTCGAGAAATAATGGAGAGAAACAGCTCACAATCTTTCGTGACGGGCGAAGTATTGAACTCGTCAATCTCGTCTTGATCAGCAGCATTCCCTTGACGACCATCAATACGGTAGCGGTTCCATCCTTTGACATCGATGATGTATTCGTCGAGGATATCGAGCATAGTTACAAATTGAGAAAAAATGAGGACCTGAGGACGACCTACTGTCAGTTCTCCGACGGTACAGAGTAGCTCAAGTCGCTTACCTTGTGACCGCGTTTGAAAAGCTCAGGGAGTAGTCGATCAAGCAACATCATCTTTCCAGACAGATTAACGATCTCTTCGAAGTTGGGCTCTGCACCCTCTTTTCGATCGTCAAGCTTCGCAAGAGGGTGATTCGCGACTTGTCGAAGGTTGGTGATAAGCGAGGAGAACTTCGCCTGTTGATGATTGACGTTGACTGTTTGCTTGACGATGAGATCAGCTGAGATTCGACGAACAAGTCGGTATGCAGTGAAAGGCGACTTTACCAGCAGGTTTAGCAGATAGCTTGGCGAGTTCCTCCTTCTCCTTCTCCTGATCTTGCTTGACGGTAAGGTCGATCAAGTCTTGCTCAAAGTCGTCGTCGTCGGCAGCGTCGCCCTTCTCAACGTAACTCTTCCTTGAGGCCTTGCGACGAGTTCCTCGACCAGTTCCTTCGAGAGCAGCAAGATCAACGGCTCCTTTCGCTCCCTTCTCCTTCGCAGGCGCGGACTCGGGACCAGTGAGAAACTCTCGGAGCTCTCCCCTGTTAGAGTAAAAGAGAAGCGAGACATCAGCCAAAGTCCAGGAAAGCGAGCAGAGAGAAGAATAAAGCGAACTTGACGGCAGCGTCCATGAGTTCCTTTTGTCGAGCAGTAAGCGGAGCCGTGAGAACGTATCTGTGAGCGGGGAGGAGATTAGTCGTGCGCTGAGCGAGATTCGAGCGCGAAGAGGGAAACTTACTCTTTCTTCAAGGGTAGTTCCTTAACGACATCTTTCTTGCAGCGACGCAACATGAATGGTTTGAGAATGTTCTGAAGTTGAGCGATGAGAAGGGTGACCTCGTCTCCCTCCGAAAGACGAGCTCCGTCCGTACCGGTGACTTTCGAGAAGTCGAACATCGAATTGAAAACGTTGGCATCGTTGAAGATTTGAGGAAGAATGAAGGTGAGAAGGGAGTAGAGTTCGGAAAGATTGTTTTGCTATGAGAGCGAAAGCGGTCAGCGACTTTGGACGGAGAGAGAGGATTGGGCTGAACGTACAAGAGGAGTACCGGTGAGAAGTAAACGGAAATCTGCTTTGTATCGCTTGAGAGTGGCAAGCGTCTTTCCATGGAGGTTCTTCGCTTTGTGCGCTTCGTCACAGACGACGAGATCATAGTTGAGTTGGTCGAGATACGAAACGTCCTTCATAGCGATTCCGTCTGCGAAAGTTGGGGACGGTTAGTTTGGTCGCTCAACAACGGAGAGATCGGGAGAGAGCGTACAGGTGGTGAGAATGACGGGGAAAGGGTGCTCTCGTGCAACAGCTTTGGTTCGCTTGAGACCAGCGAGACCCAAACGAGTTCGTCGAATCTCGGCTCGCTCTTCGGGGTTTCCGTAGTACGTGAGAACGGGAATGTCAGGAGCGAAGCTGTATGTAGAAGAGAGTCAGTAAAGGAGTATGAGGCTCGGCAAAAGGAAGACTCACCGTTTGAACTCGGCATCCCAGTTTCGAAGAACGGCTTTGGGGAGAATGATCAATGTGGGACGATCGGTCTCGGGGTGAGTAGGCCTGTGGATGTTCTCGTAGATGAAAGCGATGAAGGAGATAGTCTGAAGAGTCTTTCCGGTTCCCATTTCGTCGGCGAGCTAGGAATCGAAAGAATTCGAAAAATCAGATTCGAAGTCAGGGAAAGAAGTCGACGAGTTACTCACGATAGCACCGAAGAGAGCGTAGAGGTAACGTTCGATGATCCAATTCATACCGTCAAGCTGGTATCCTTTGAGTGTTCCTCCCGAGATGAGAGCGGATTGAGGGAGTACAGGAGGAGGAGCGACAGCAGCAGCTTCCTCTGCCTTCTTCTTCTTGTTCGCCTTCGACCTGGACGAGCCCCCGGCTTTACGTTTCTTGCTATCTCCGTTTGCGACGGGCTCCTCATCTTCCTCCTCCTCGGCGGGTTTCTCTCCCCTTGCAACCATCATCTTCGCTTTCTGTAAAAATCAAAGAATCGCGGTTCAGACGCTAGTCGCTCACTCAATAATAATGCTCAAACTCACGTGTTCTTCAATCCTGTTCATGTAAACAGAAGCCTGACGAAAGAACGAGATCGAACATTAGACTTGCCTCTCAACTCGAACTCGGTTCGACAAGTTTAAATAGAATACGCACTTTTCCAACCATGGCTTTGTACGCTTGTTTGAGAGTCTGATTTCCACCATCTCCCTGTCGATTCACCAAACGTATCAGTAAAACATGATGCTCGATCACATCCCTCAAGATCGAGTTTGATGAAAAACTCTAGAAAAGTTGAACGAACCTTTGGTTTAGCCTCTTTGACAAAGTCCTCCTGTACAACTGCTTCCTCTTTTGCTTCCTGGGCGGGATCGAAGGTCGCATCCTTTGCTTCTTCTTCGAGTGATGTCGCCGGAGAGTTGGTTCCCGTGTTCTCAACGATCTCGACGTCTGAATCCATGGGGAGGACGGCACTAGATGCACGAGATGATTTGGCGCTCGAGCGCTTCTTAGGTGCCATGGCTCGAGTTGATTGTGGAAATTTAGATGAAGGAACAGAGTGATGAAAGTTTCTCGCGTAATCTCATCTCTTCCTCCAACCTCTCATTCAGCTGATCATGTTCGCTCAGAGAACAAGAGATTGGATATATCTGTACGACTACCGCGCGATCGCTCGATTCCTCACTCTTGCTTCTAACGTTTCAATCTTTCGCTTTTGTTCAGAGTTTATCTCGCTGTTCACATACCTATCACGCTCATAGTTGGTACGTACAGCTCCTATCGAACCCGATAATGACAACCCGCTGATTGTTCCGCAAGATTGTAGACGCTCAAGCTATCTTTTTCGCGGAATCAGTTTCTCCTAAATCGCTTCGAGCGCCGTTGTACGTTCAGTCTTATGTCGTTTCACGCCGGATTCAAGCTGAACTATAGTCGAATCCAGTATCTTCGCTGCCCGAGATGATCCCTTGCTTCAGAACGCAAACAATCCAGTATTCGCCTGGTTTCAAGTAAGTCTCGCAATCCTCCATCTTCCGCTGTTCCTCACTAACCTACTCGCTTCCCGTCAGGCCTTCATCATTCTCGAAGTCCTCTTCCAGCTGCCGACCTTCTTCCTCGGCGTGAGAGGGCTCTTTCGAAGTAAGCTCTCCCCTCTTCTCTCTTCTTGACGAAATTGCTTCTTACTCTTCTCTTTGCAGATTCGCCTTCAATCTATCCTCTCCTCGCGCTCTATGGAGCTTCTTGCGCGACTACGACCTATGCGTGCCTCGCCACAGTCCTGAGGATGCCAGGGATCTCACAAGCGCACTTGATCAAACTCCTCGCTTCCTACGTTCCTTTCCTCCTCATTCCACTCGCGATGGCTTTGGATTTCGGGACGCGCTTGACGAGGATCGCAAGGTTATCAGAGAACGAGAAACGGAAAGTAGCATAGCTCTCGTGCTAAAACCTAGAAATGCATCGTTTTGCTTAGAACATGATTGCATTCCTAGTTTTTCCTTCCAGAAGAGAAATTGATGCAAACAGAAAGTAGAGAGTTATAGTGACAAGTGTGAAAGAAAGCCAACAATATATGAAAACAAGGGAAAGTGGTTTTGAGAACAACAAGTGAATCGAGAGAAGAGACTATATCATAGCGTGGGTGACACCTCCC
>Ga0308160_10008228_pt1 | contig 10195 bp, 10 predicted proteins | sample PhyFR1_FD_201036 | JGI IMG/M metagenome (GOLD analysis project Ga0308160, IMG submission 201036) | Phyllosphere microbial communities from UC Gill Tract Community Farm, Albany, California, United States - DLSLF.R1 | ecosystem: Host-associated > Plants > Phyllosphere > Unclassified | place: USA...
CCGAGATGCGGACCGCCAAGGCGACCATCACCCAGGATATGGCTGTGGGCGTCGGACTCAAGGTTCGCTCAGAGGACGACCCAGAAGGCATCGCCGATGAGGAGACCTCCGCCCGACGTGGTCGCGATGATGAGCTTGACGATGATGACAACGACGCCGGACAGGCCAAGCGGGCCAAACAGGCTACTCAGCACGAATACGAGGACGATGAGGCGCCAGAGGGCGATATCGCCGATATGGAGGATTACGTCGAGCGACAATTGCAAGAAGACCGAGAAGAGGAGGACGAGGAGGACATCAGTATCGATCCCAAGGACAAGGCGAAGAAGGATGAACAGGCGGACCACCTCGCTGAGACGTTCAAGGCAGCTGCGAAGTACGCCACGAACTTCAGCTTTGACCAGCATGGCGGAAAGTCGGCGCAGTTTGACCTGGAAGTGAGTGACATTGAGGAATGACAACGGGCCCAGCTGATTTGCAGTTCCCTGCGGATGCCCCGAAGTTGCTCCTGGTCGACATTGTCGAGCGCACCTGTCGCGCGTCGGTCATCCACGAGGTGACTAACATCGGTCGATGCATGAAGGTGTACAACGACAAGGGAGATTTCGAGGTGAGTCAGAGCGTTCGTGGACTCGGGCGACCACTGACCGGCAGCGAAAGCTTATCACGGAAGGCTCCAATCTGAGCGGCATGCACGCGCTCGCAGATGAGCTGGTCGATCTTGACAAAATCGAGTCGAACGATATCTATGCCATCCTCTCGACTTACGGTGTGGAGGCAGCTCGTGCGGCCGTCATTCAGGAAGTCTCGTCGGTCTTCGGCGCGTATGCCATTGCGGTCGACTACCGACACTTGACCATCATCGCGGACTACATGGTGAGTACTCTTTTGGCGCTCACGTCTTCAGTGCTGACGCGCAGACACACGCAGGTGGATACAGACCGTTCAACCGAACGGGTATTTCGAACAAGTCGTCCCCTCTGCTCAAGGCGTCTTTCGAGACGACTGTCGCCTTCTTGTCGGAAGCTGTGCTTCACGGAGACTTTGACGACTTGTCAAGTCCTGCCGCAAAGATCGTCATGGGTAAACCAAGTACGAGCGGGACGGGCGCGTTTGATATCCGGGCGCCGAAAATCATCGCCCAGACGCCTGTTGCCATCACGGCGTGAGGATAGTGCCGGTCATTGTGTTTGTAGCTGTGTTTGCATTGATAGAACGGTTTAGGTTGATGGGATGCTTGCATATGCATGGAGTATTGAGCTGGTCCTTATCAAATACGCGGCACTGCTGTGATATAGCATCTACACTTACTACCCGTCTCGTCGCCTTGTCGCCACATTGATACCGCTGTTGATACGTGTCATTTCCACGTTTAATTTCCCGAATGAGCCGCGTGCTGAGCGCGTACAACCGCCGTTTCAACACTCCGACTCTGCCCTACTCCCCTTCATACCCCTATACAAAAGCCTGTTCTGCGTGGAAGTAGGAGAGGTAGTTGATTAGTTGAAAGGAAAAGAACGGAAGTTGTCTGTGAGTGTGGCCAGTTGAGTCGGGGGTAATTGCTTATGGTAGAAAAAAGATGTTGTGAGTTGGATGACAGTTCGGGTTGGTCATGCGGGGGTGCAGCACTTGGTGGCTGGACGTATAATGTGGCACACCTGAGGAGGCGAGGAGGCGACACGTCGTGGAATGGAAGCGGCTCCGGGATAACTCGATCAAACCATGGGCAGGACTGACAACAGCGGTGCCGCTGCTGTCCCAGGATCCCGACAGGGATGCTTCAAGTAAGTCTAGCCTGCTGCCCTGGATCATTGGCTGACAGACAGGTGTGGTAACCGTACGTCACTGCCTTGCTCACGACTGGCGCCCTTCTGACTCCAGTCGGCCACATTGCCGAGAACTGCCAAGCTCCAGGCAGGTTGTGCTACAACTGCCGGTGAGTCTGCCTTCCTTTGTCCCGGCAATGTCGCCCCATATCCCGGCTCAGGCACGCATCCCGTATCGCGACCTTCCTGATCCCAGGGAACCAGGCCACGAATCGACCTCGTGCCCCCAGCCTCGCTCTACCGACGGCAAGCAGTGTTACGCCTGCGGCGGAGTAGGCCACGTCAAGTCCGACTGCCCGTCCGTTCGAGGCCAGTTCGGCGGTGGATTCGCCGGCGGACCAGGTGCCGGCGGATTCGCTGGTGGACAGAAGTGCTACCAGTGCGGCCGACCAGGTCACCTCGCCCGAAACTGTCAAGGCGGAGCGGTCGGTGGTGGATTCCGAGGTGGATTCGCCAGGGGACCATTTGCTCCCCGACCCCGCGCTCCCGTCAACCCGGACGGCACGCCCGTCAAGTGCTAGTGAGTTAGCAAGGGTCGCGCAACGCAGTCATACGATGCACTCACTGACAACAGCCGATGCAACGGCGAGAATCACTTGGCCCGCGACTGCCTTTTGCCCCGAGACGAGGCGGCCATCAACGCCAGCAAGAAGTGCTACAAGTGCCAGGAGACTGGCCACATCGCTCGGTCAGTGGGGTAGTGATTGGCTTCCGGCTGTAGGGCGTTGAGTGTGGGAAGGTGGAGCTAGTTGTTGCGTATCGAGTGTCGAGTGCTGGGTGCCGTCTGTCGGGTCCTGGGTGTCGGCCGCTATTAGCTGCCGGTGGCCTGCTGCGGCCTTTTCACCGCCATACCCCATTCTCACCATCTGACCCGCGTCGTTCGCCTCCATCCTCCTCATTCCGAGAACAATCGCCCGTCCTGCCACAGCCGATTCCGCAACTCCCGGACAACCACTGACAACAGTGACTGCACCCAAGCCAGCGACGAGCTCCCCACCGCCGAGTAAACATTTCCTTCAAATCTAGTCTAGTCAAACACCCTATCTCTTTCGCCTCTAGCCTTCTATCACCTAAAAATCTCGGTCACATCTACGGAAAACAAATCACAAAAAAACTTGCAAAACATCGCCGCGCCGTCGTGTCAATCGCGATCTTCGAACGAACGAACAAACAGTCTAGTCGAATATACAAATAGTCTAGTCTAACAAACAAATAGTCCAGTCGGAAAACGGAGCCATGTGTCGCGCAAGGGAAGGTGCGCTTTGTCACCGCTTGTTGCCGGAGCAGCAGGTGTACGGGGGTCAAGGTGGGGAGGTGGGGGTAGTAGTCTAGATGTGAATCTTGTCGGATTTGGCGATACTGCCTCGGGGTCCAATCACGTCCACGCCGTGCTGGCCGGTGCTCGAATTTTTCTTTGGGCTTGCTGCTGTGATCGTGTTCGTTGCGGTGAAGAGTGGTTGCGGTGAGTGTGCGATGAGTGGATCGAGCAGAAAGTGGGGGGTGAAGGATGGCAATTTACAAAAGGTCGGGTCCAGCTTGCTTACGAGTACCCGTAAGGTTGCATGACCGTGTCATACGGAGTCAACTCGCATCGACCTCTCGCTCCCGTAGGAGATGAGCTCTTCCTAGCACACGCTGACGGGCCAATCGCAGAATGCTCATCATGCGTTGCATACGGACGCTACTCTACTCCTATATGCCGCCGTAACGCGGTCCCCAGCCGGTCATCCACCCTTCGACCTATGAAAACCACCTTACCTCCCTCCTCCGCATCGCCCCCCGCACCGTTCCTTGCAGCCTCACCGGACAGCTCTTTCAGCTCGAAAATATCTGTTACGCCCTGCAAAACCACCTCTTGTCCGCCTGAAATCCTGATCAACCCTTTACACCGTAATATCTCCGGAGCGTATCCTTCCGCGGTAGGGACCGTGCCTTTCCACAAGAGGATCTCGAGGAAATCTCGGAGGGCATCGTATTGATCGGCAGAGAGCGTGGGGATTGGGATCAGCGTTGTGGTGATTCCGCTGTTGTGCACGCCGGTCTCGCTTTGTTTGCCGCCATGATCGTGGTCGTGTTCGTGTTCGTGGTCGTGGTCGTGCCCACAAGCATTGTTTTCTGCCGACACTGGAGGTAAAGCCGGAGCAGCAGTGTACGCCCGCAGGTCGAATAACTCCTTCAGGTCGATTTGGCTTTTAGTCGTCTTGTACACGCGCAAAGTCGGATTTAAGCCCGCAACAACGCGTTGGACCTGGTCGACTTGGTCCGCCGTGACGAGATCAAGTTTGTTGAGGATGATCACGTCGGACGCAGCGAGTTGCCTGTGGTCAGCGATACTCGCGACTTGGACTCGATAGGTGCGATACACGTACTTCTGTGCCTCGTTGATCTCGCCTTCGGGGCGGTCTTCCGATAGTTGCTTTAGTCAGATATCCGGCTTGCTAAGGTCTCGCAACCAAGAGGCAGCCGAGAGGTCTACTCACTTTTAGAATGTTGCGACAGTCGACCACACATACAATCCCGTCGAGGATCAAGTCACCCATCTCCTCGTTGCCCCAGAAACTCTTTGCGATGGGTCCTGGCGTCAGCGAAATGTTATGAAATCCGAGTACACTCCGCCAACGGCCCCCAAGAATCGCACACTCACCAGGATCAGCCACCCCTGTTAGCTCCACCAGTACCCAGTCGATCTGATCTTTCTGCGCTGCTACCATTTCCTCAATGGCGGCTATGCCCATATCCTTGAATGAGCAGCATAAACACCCATTGGGCAGGCTAAGCATCGACGAGCTCTGAGCGTTGGTCGTCCCGTCCGAGAAGTTAAGTGATTTGGCTAGGTATAAGCGGAGTCGTGCGGTCCTTGAGTTCGGGTGACTCACCCTCAATGTCTGTTGTGTCGCCGAAGTCTGACATGAGCTCGGGCTGTCACGCCGCTACGGCTTACCGTTCATGCAGACTGCTATTCTGTAGCCATGGTTTGCAGTCATGATGTATCTAGATGGTCAGGATGTTTGGCAGTCCAATTGAGCTGCTCTACCCACTCTAGCAGTGTCGACTTGCCCGCGCCGAGGTACCCCGTCAGTAACGTGATGGGCACTTTTGGCCGGTCATACGAAGCTGAAGAGGGGCCGGCTTGGGACCCGTCGTCTGCCTCGAGAAGCCTGTCGAGTGAGCTTGATTCGCTGGACGCCACTATCATACCCACTCAGGCACCTCTTCGAGCTCTGGGATGTCGTTGTCGCTGCTGCTCATTGTGTATATTTGTGTACAGTTGTGTATAGGCTGAAATGCTGCATAATCCAAAAAGCACACCCCTTCGGAACCGAGCCCCGTTGTACCTGTGCGGAGCCCCCGCTGTATCTGATCTACAGTCAACCCTATGACGCGTGTGTAACAGCCAACGACGGGATCGTCGTGGAACCGTCTGGTGGTCGACGAGTAGCTGCTTCGGGCTGTTCAAGGCGCTTAATGCATAGAATGTCTCGTCACGATGAGGCGTGATGCATAGCACTGGGCCAATAACTGGGAAACGGAACGCCGAGACGGTCGCGAATGACGCAAAGTCGAGTGAATATTGGCCATGTGGACGCGGACGCATAAGCAATAGCAGACTGATACGTCATCGACTGCAGCCTCTTACCTCGCACCGGTATCCCTCCCTTTGTCCTCGTCACTGCCATACGGTTTACTCCGGCACACTATATAACCCGACACGATTCCGTCACCCCTGCTCCCCTATCACCACCACTACCAACCATGTCTTCCACATCAGAGCGCACACCGCTCATCAACTCGTCTACTCAACGACAAGTCGCCGATGCCTTGCCCAGCAAGTCACAGCGCATTAAAGTAGCAGAGGTCGCCGGTGCCGTCCAGGCCGGCAAGTACCCGTACGTCTACTCCCCCTGTCTTCCACGTCACACACTGATCTCAGTGCCCAGGAACAGCTGTCCAAGATGATCCAGCTCGTTCTCGACTCTGACACCATCAAGACCGGCGGCGGAGTCAACTCGAAGACCGCCCGACTGGGCGTTGAGGGCCAAAAGGTCCTGGACGACACCAAGGAGGTCCTCCGATCGCTCAAAGCTTGGGGAGAGGAGAAGAACGGTGACGACTTGTTGCAGAACTTCTTCGTGAGTTGCCAGGCCTTACGCCACGCCAAGCTTTACGCTGACTTCAGTACAACGCCACATCCGCTGATGTCGACGTCGACATCCACGCACCCAACGCTCCATCCGCGAAGGAGATGTCCAAGGACGCTCAACGCGCCATCTCTTCCCTCCGATCCATCGCCTCGTTGATTGTCACCAACGACGCTTTCCGACAACTCGGCTCCGACGCCATCCTTCTCACGCGAGACATCCTCGCCGACGCAGCATCCGTCGCCGCCGACACCGCCAAGGAGGCCGCTGACAAGACCCGACCTAGCGAGAAGGAGCGCAAGGATGGATTCGACTTTGAGAATGCCAAGAAGAAGGGCAAGCAGACCATGAAGGGTGTCGCTACCGGCAAGATCCAAGCCGAGGCCCGAGAGAGCATCTGGGACGAGGTCGAGTCTGCCAAGGAGTACTTCGACGAGAAGCTCCCCGAGGGAGAGGAGGCCAGGGACAAGGTCGTCAAGCGACTCCAACAGGTCATCACCCAAGCTCAAGAGAACCCAGAGTACAGGCGATCCCTCAACTCCATCGTCGGCCTCTTCAAGAAGTACGGCAGCAAGGCTCAGGAGGCTTTGGACGAGACCAAGGCAAAGTCTGAGGTTTCCGATGAGGACGAGAAGGTTCAACAAGCCGGACGCGACCTTAAGTCGTTCGTCGAGAAGGTCTCTGGCAAGAGCCTCGACGACGTCATTGGCGCTTCCCAGAAGGCTGCCGAGGACATCAAGAACGACGAGAAGCTCTCCATCTACTTCACCGACCTCGAGAAGTTCTTCGAGCGATTGCTGTACCAACCCGGTTACGTCGCTTCCAACGCCGCTTACAAGAAGGCCGGCACCATGTACGACGACGCTCAGTCCCTCCTCGCCGAGAACGCTCAATGGAAGGAGGACGCTTCCAAGCTCCAGAAGGAGCTCGAGGCCGTCGTCAACGGTGTCAAGAACGACAAGACCACCCACCGTCTCGTCGACTCGCTCGAGAACCTCGGTTCCAGCCTCGCCAGCGCCGGCCAAGTCGGCCTCGGATCTCTCAAGGCCGAGGGTCACGGTCTTTACCGCGACTTCATGGACGTCATTGTCCCGCGATTGATCTCCCTCGTCAAGGAGATCCCGGTCCCACGAGTCGAGTACAAGTCTGAGGACGTCGACATTGTCATTGACGACATCAAGCTCGAGTCTGCTTCTTTCATCCCCGACTTGATCCGAGTTGTCCAGCACAACGACCTTCAATTCACGCAAGGCTACGCCACCTACGCTTCCGAGTACGACGCCAGCCTTCGACTCCGAGTTTCTGGTCTCCACTTCGAGGCCAGCAACATCGCTTTCTGGGTCTCCAAGAAGACTGGCTTCATGCCGTTCGAGGATGCCGGTCTGCTCGATGTCACTTTCGGCCCCGACGGTATCTCGTTCGACGTCACCCTCGAGAACGCCGACGAAGACGACCGCGAGACTTTCTTCACCGTCAAGGGTGTTTCCGTCTCCATCTCCGACTTCGACTTCACCATCCGGGAGAACAACCAATGGTTCGCTACTTGGTTCGCCAAGCCCGTCCTCAAGGCTTTCATCAAGCGAAACCTCACCCACGCCCTCGAGGCTCAGATTGGCGAATACCTCCGTACCGCCGACACGAGGATGTACGGCGTCCAACAGCGAGTCATCGCCGCTACCAACGCCAAGCCCACCCCGGCCAACTTTGTCCGAGCCATTGTTCGCGACTCTATCTTCCCCCAGTCTTCCGACTCTGGACCCGTCAAGGTCCGACAAGGCGGTGTCGTCAAGTACGGACGACGAGGCGAGTACGTCCTGCACGTCGGAGTCGACGAGGCTTTGTTCCCAGACCAACCACCTGCGCGAATCTCCAACAAGCAACGTCAAAAGGCAAAGGCGCTTGTCGGCGGTAACGCCAAGCAGGCAAAGGCTACCGCCGACCAGGTGAAGAACAAGGCGCAGGATGCCAAGGTCAAGGGCGAGCAGGAGGTCAACGAGCTCGATGCCAGGAGGAAGGAGAACGCCCGACGGGAGGCTAAGAAGGAGGGCTGGAGGTCATCTGCCTTCGACGTCTAAGAGCTGAGCACGGACAAGGGGAAAATGATTGAGAAGAAGTTGTGTATTGTAAATCCTTGTTGATAGCTCCGGCATAGCGTATGAATATTCACGATTGACGCATGGGCTGGCTGGTTCTGCGCGGGCTGATGTGATTGGCATGAAGGTGGACAAGTGTTTAATGTTATGGTAGAGCTTTTTTGGGATGATCTAGGTGTCCAATACGGAATGCGAAGAATGGTGCATATCTCCCGGGACTTCATCCTGCCCACAGCGCACAACAACTAAGTGCGCGGCATTCGAAAGCCCACCACCGTGCTGATTATCTAACTACCGCTGGCTCTGGTACAGCTACTCCTATCTGGTTTGCCGTCCGGTGTATGGGCCACCCCGAAGCCGGCGTAGGGGAGTGCGGCGTCGGCGGCTGGATCTCAACGGAAGGATGTACAGTGGCGGAAGGTTGCGGCGGGGGCACTGTGCCGTGGATTCGCGCTGCTTCAAGTTCTTCTACACATATTTGGCCGTCTGCACCATCGGCTCGAGCCCCGCTCGAAGGCCCATCGTTGGAACCATAGTTCGAAGGACCGGGCGATACATCCCGATCATCCGCGAGGGCGACCTCGTCCCAACTCGGCGGAGCGATTCCGCTCAAAACGCTCCCCCGTCTCTTTTTATGAGCCGGAACATCCCCGAGTTTCACTCCGACAAGATTAACAGCTTCGGTGGAACTGAGAAACCTCATCTGATCATCGCTCAGCCCAGCCTTGGGGATACTTGCATCCCCGAAACTCGCCCGGACTGCCGAATTCGGGACCGGGCTCGAGATATGCAGTGGCGCAGAGGCAGTCAACGATGGCGAGCCCGGCGCGGAGCTTTGGTATCTCTCTCGAGATGTTTGAATCGATGCAGAGGAGAGACGGGATGACTGAGGGTGCAGAAGGAGGGAAGTGGATGAATGGCGGGAAGTCTGCGTCATCTCGTGTTGATTCCGAGGGGAGCGGAACGAGGCGGGCGCGAAGGTGAGCCCGATATTGGATCCTGCGCGGTTGAGGAGGTCACGGAGGGATGACGAGGTGCGCGTTCGTAGTGATACACCGAGTGTTGCAGGCGCGCCAGTCAGATCAGCTCCGAGCTGGCGCGGAGGGAGAGGCGACGAGGTGGAAGAAGGAAAGTCAGGGGAAGACATCGCTTCGAGATATGTTGGCGCCTCGCCCCATCCTCGACGAGAGACGTCGGAAAGCGTTCGACGGGCAGGCTGGATTGGCGCGCTCTGAGAGCCGGAGCGAGCTTCAGCTGCATGATGATCGACGCCTACTCTTTGCTGCTGTGCGAGGCGGACGCTGTCGCCCAGGGGACTCCGGACCGAACGGCGAGAGTGCTCTAACCGATGAGACCGGGCAGAGTCCATTGAGCGGGTAGAACGGACCGATCCCGCCCTACCATGCTCTCGAGAATCGCTAGCCAGCTCCTCCTCCCCGTCGTCGTCCGTCCCGCTCGAATCAGAAGCGGATCGTTGTCTACATGATAAGCGATGTGAACACAGCACGTCTCCGACGTACCGGACCAGAACCAACTCCTCATCCCCAGCTTCTTTGCTGTATTCCGGTAAAGTGCTTATACTCCGCCCACTCTCTGTCCGCCTCACCCCGCGCCGGGTCCGCCGGCCTCGGGCCCGGCTATTTGCGCCGAGGAAGCTCTGTCTGGCTCCTGCTGTGCCGGGGGCCTGGTCGATAGTGGTAGTAGAGGCACTTCGGGATCTCACGCCGGTCGCTAGTTCTTCCGCGGTAAGGCCTTCGCGAGACGGGGATATACGGTTTCTTTTCAAGAGACGCATGCGATATACCCACTGATGATCAGCATTGGCAGGATGCGGGATGTATATGGACCCCCGCTGATCTGAAGCTGGGGGAGGGTCACGGTGTGTCCAACATGACCGAGGCTCGGGTAGTCGGGGGTGCAGACTGGATCGCGTGAAATGTGGCTCGATATCCGTCGGCTGTTAAGCAAGGTAGGACTCACGAAGAGAGCGAGTATAATCACCATCGCAAGAACAACTGCCAGTGGTATCACTACTGTCTTTGACAGTCCCCTCGCCAAGGCATCAGGGTTCTCAGCGGGGTTGGTGGACGTCGAGGTGGCTGTCGATGCAGCAGAATCGCTAGTCGACGTTCCATCG
>Ga0308160_10008229_pt1 | contig 10194 bp, 13 predicted proteins | sample PhyFR1_FD_201036 | JGI IMG/M metagenome (GOLD analysis project Ga0308160, IMG submission 201036) | Phyllosphere microbial communities from UC Gill Tract Community Farm, Albany, California, United States - DLSLF.R1 | ecosystem: Host-associated > Plants > Phyllosphere > Unclassified | place: USA...
CAGGACACGAAGGATCCGAAGGAACTGATCGGAGAATGCCAAGGGACCCAGGGCGAGCAGAGGGGGACACGCAAGAGTCGCGTCCTCCCCTTTCACCGTGCCTTACTTCCCCCTTTGTTCCGAGTAACGCGAGCTTACAGGTTGTTGTTGACAAGATGCATGCACGGCCCACGAAAACTCATATACAGCTAGCCCCTTTGGTCTTTCGACTCTTTTGCTCATATAACTACCATAACCCACATTCTTTTACTCACGTTCTTTCACGCCTTGATCTCTCGACCTCACGACCTTTACACACTCTAAATCAATAATGTCCCCCAAGATGCTTTACGCCGCCGCCGGTGCTCTTTTCGCTGCTGTTGCCGTCAACGCACAGGCTGCTCCTAACTGGGCCTACGTGAGTCTCGATCTAGCAAGTGAGGATTCTAGCTGACGATCGCCTTTCCTTTGTCATGCCCTATCTGTCGCATTGTCTCATCCTCTCTCTACGCGTCCTTTTACAGATCCCCACTGCTTGTGAGAGCCAGTGTTCAGAGACCATCGAGACCTCTTACCTCTGCCAAGTAAGTCCTTTCCTCCTTCCACCCCAACATTTCATCCCGACATGAGATTTTACGGGTCTCCATGCGCTAGCACAAATCGTCCGAGCGCGACTACGGTACCTTAGGGATCGGATCGGATCCTTCTTCGCATCCGAAACCTGAAACGCGTCTTTTGTCCCGCAAGACACACACGCTAACGCTCCTTTAGCAACAGAACCCCGACTCTGGTACCCAGACTTACGGATGTTTCTGTGCTGCCTACCCATCCGATGCTTCTGGATGTGCTACATGTTTGACCGACAACGACTCTAACGCTCTTGCTTCTCTGCTCACTGCTACCGAGACCGACTGTCAATCATCATTCCAGCGATGTGCCTTTTCTTGTGCTTTCGACACCTGTCCCGAAGGCGATGTCGCCTGTGCCTGTAAGTGTTCTGCTCGACATCAAAGTCTAGACTGACGTCCAGGTTCCGACACCTACCTTGCCAACATCTACAACTGTGCTTCGTGTAACTCTGCCAACGGAAACTCTGATGCTACCGGTATCTCCGACTTTGAGGCTTTGAGGGATTCATGCGCCAACCAAGGTTACGCCGGTGCTAACCAGACCTTTGCTACCCAAGCTGCCAACTCTCCCACCGGTCAGGGTATGTGATCCTTATTCGACAATCAACCAAGCTAACGACCAGACTCCTACCAGGCCCCTACTCTCACTGCCACTGGTGGTGGTGCCGCCGCTACCGGTGACGCCGCTGAGCTCGGTGCCGTCTCTGCATCCGGAAACGGTGCCGGTGCCGCCCCAACCGAGAGCGCCATGGACGGTGCCAGCTCTGCCGAGACCGAGGCTTCTTCCTCCGAATCCGCCATGGCCGCCCCTACCACCATGTCCCGATCTTCCTCCATGACCACCAGCCGATCTACCTCTGCTCGATCATCGTCCGGTGCCGCCGCTTCTGCTTCCGCTACCGAGAGCCCTAACGCCGCCATGGGTATCACTGCCCCTGCTACTGGCGTCATGGCCCTTCTCGGTGCCGTTCTCGCCTTCTTGTAAACGTTGGAGGGAGAGCATTAAGGGGAGCTCGGGCGGTTAGCCTATTAGGACTTTACATTCTTTGGATATACATTATTTGCTTTTGCTAGTTATTATTAGGGATGTACGCATCAATCCTCGAAACCGACTGCAGACTGCACCTGTCTGTTGTCGATCCGTTCAGAGAACACCACAGCTTTTGACAAGCTTGACTGCTTGAACAAGACTTGAGTCGCGTTCACATTTATAGTACAGTACATGGCATGCCACATCCACTATGCTGTTGTGCTCGAGCTTTGGGCTCCTTCCGTTCCAGCCTCTCCACCCATTTGACTCTGCCCAGGCCCGGCAACCGACATCAATCGACTCAGTATCGCAGAAGCCGGTAGACCCGTCAATGGGATCGTCTGTGCCGCACCATCATCTGCGGAGTCAGTATATTAATGATCACCATCGATGGAGACCTACTGAAAGCAACGACCATCTCCGGTGCGGGTTTAGGTTCACCCAACTGCCAATCCGGATTCCTACTTGGATCTTTTGGGTCTTTGCTCTTCTCCGCTCCTCGAGGATCACGTAGTGGTTGTATGTCGAACTGAACAGAAGGATTCGAGTAAGCTATACGAGGAGCTATCGTTCGAAGGAATTCACTGGGTTATCAGTACATGTAAAGCAGGGAGGGATGGGGAATGTACCGTGGACCCGATTCTGCATTCTTTGGGATATACCTCATGGACAGTGATTTGACATCGGGGCGGAATGAGTTTGACCCTTCTCCCGCTTTCAGAGTCTCGATAGCTTGACGTAAGGGAAGTCGACGGACTGCTTGTGATGCTTTGCTAGACATTGTTGCTGTGGTTGATTGCTATCTTTGGTGGACAGTGAGTGATGCACGATGCTTGAAATTCAGGCTAAGTGTGGGGCTTGAACAAGGGAATTCCCCTTTTTAGCGGATGATCCAGGGGGCGTGAGAACAAGAAGATTAACGCAATTCCCAAAAACGCGTACAAGGGTGACAATCATTAACACCCATACACTCTACACATACACACACCAGACCTCATCTGGATACCATACCCCATCCGGCTTAGCAATTCTGCTTATATTCTAAATTTCACTTTGACAACAAAGCCCATCTCAACGCGTTATTTCCCGACACCTCCAAAATGAGTCAAAAAGCCGATATCGAGGCATCTATCCCTCTCAATGTACGCTCCCCCCTCCCCAGACCAGGAAGTACCTGACCCATAGTCTATGCCACGAGCATCAGATGTTGACCGAGACCTAACCCACGGAGAACATATCGAAGTCAAGTGTGTATTCATTTCTAGCTGCGGGGTAAAGAACTAATCGCGAGCCCTGATAGAGTATCTGAAGCTCGAACACCGTCAAATCAACCCAAGAAGATTGTCATTCCCGGTGTTGTCAGTACGTGCACCTCTTTATAAAAGGAAGAGAGCTGATTTCAGTCATTCCTATCTGGATGGCATGTTCTATTTCCGTCATCCTCTACAACAGTGAGCTACATCTGCCCTTTCTGTGAAGATTAGCTTATGAGTAGAATACGTGTTTTCGTCCTTGGATTTCCCGTATCCCGTATTCTTGACTACTTGGCATTTGTTCTTTTCGGTATGTCAAAATGGGATTCACACACGTTCGACATTGACACGATAGGCCATTGCTACAAGGGTCCTACAACGTACAACGACTTTGGTCGATGGTGCCAAGGATATCGAGCTTAGCGTGAGCTGTCTTCGCTAGCTATTGAACCGGGAAGAGCTGACTTGGTAGCGGGAAAGATGGATGCGATCCATCCTACCAATCGGTGCTCTCTTTTCTGGTTCATTGATTCTGTCCAACTATGCCTACCTCAGTCTCAGTGTCAGCTTTATCCAGATGCTCAAGGTCAGCTTCTACGAACGGATCCATGGAACGAGCTGACGTCCAGGCTTTCAACCCCGTAGCCATCCTCTTGATCTCGTTCGCATTCAAGATCCAGGAACCCAACATGCGTTTGATTGCCATTGTCTGCGTACGCCCCTTGGCTGTGAGCACGAAACTCAGCTGACCTGTAGATGATCTCGGTCGGATGCTCCCTAGCTGCTTACGGTGAACTTCACTTTGAGATGTTTGGTTTCCTCTGCCAGTGTGCAGCTGTCGCATTCGAGGCTTCTCGATTGGTCATGATCCAGATTCTCCTCCACGGACTAAAGGTATGAACTCGGATATAAGAGCAAGCTGACATCAGATGGACCCCATTGTGTCTCTACATTACTACGCCCCCGTCTGTGCCGCCATCAACCTCTGCATCCTACCTTTTATCGAGGGATTGGAGCCATTCTACGCTCTACACAAAGTCGGCCTCTTGGTTTTGTTCACCAACGCCGGAATGGCCTTTGCCCTCAATGTCAGCTTTTCTCTACTTCAATAGACTTCAGCTGACAGTCAGGTGGCCGCTGTCTTCCTTATCTCGGTGGGATCGGGTTTGATCCTCACTCTTGCTGGTGTTGCCAAGGACATCGTAAGTAATCTTGTTTCTTGAATGCGCAATGACTGATATATGCAGCTACTCATCACTGGATCAGTCATTGCTTTCGGATCTACCATCACCCCTCTACAAGTCTTTGGTTATTCCATCTCACTCTCTGGTTTGATCATGTTCAAGACCACTGGTGGAAAGTAGGCCTTGGAGGAACTGAGCCTAGGGGCGAATCGGCGGTCGGTGCACGGGCAGGCATGGATACTGCAAATAGAGTACATAGCATACATTTGGTGATCGTATCGTTTCGGTTCTTGAGAATGGATGGTATCGCTTTCTAGATTCTTCAAAGCATGCGACTAAGGCAAAGCCGAAAAGTAGAACGGCTCAACCGGTCCGGGTTCAGACGGAGATCCGCTCGGTAGAAGGATTAGACCGGATATTTACGGATGTCATCGCACAACGGTATATCGAGGAGGTTTGTGTACGTGTACAACAAGCAGAGAGCTGTGAACATTCTCAGACCTGTACATACCCACCGATCATCATATCGACCTTGACTACTGGAGATTGATCGTTGAGGACACCCATCGACCCCTCTTCATACCCCGATACTCCGCATTCACCTCCACAGCCACTTTGTACCTTACGGGTCGATCACTATCTCATTGCCTATTGCTCTACCCGACATCCACATACAGAATACTATCCTGTCCTATCGACACCTCACATATCGACACCTAGTCACCTGCTATCGATCTCAAAGCGCGATAGCCAACATCACGTCATAGATAGTTGACTAGACTAGTGGTAAGTCATCCCGTAACCATCCCGTTCTGAGACCGGACGATCTTGAGGACGTCATCTGTCGACTGGAATCGGCAGTTGTGCTGTTCTTTTAGATCAAGAGAAGCATAGACCGGCTATCTACTGCAATGGGTAAACCGGCTGATGTCTACTGTGGTCATCAACTTGATTTATGGATGATATACATAAATCAGCTCTTTCATCCCATACTCTATACACTCCCTCTCCTTGTACTTGACTCCATAGAATCAAATCCCTTTGTTCCCCTCCACTCGCCCGCGCGTCCCTACGAGATCCGCCCGACTGATACCTTAGAACCAAGCATCAAAGGAAGTCTAGAAGGATTATCGTGTGACCGACCTCCCTTTGTCCTTTTGATCAAGGTTACCCGGTTATTACCCCCGGATCACCCATCACCCATCTCCACTCGTCTTCACATCTACATCTACATCTACATCCATTACGCAACGCACTTTAACCTGAAATGATCATGACGACCTCACCAATGCTGGCTCATACCTCCACCCCACCCTCCGGCAACTCGCCCTCACTCCGAGCAAGCGGTACCAAGGGAAACATGACTCCCATGTCACTACCCGCTCCAAGCCCCGTTAATCAATATCAGCAACCCAACAGTACTCCCCGCTCATATGCTCGGGCACCACCCATCAGGCCATATGGCTCGCCATTGTCGACGAGAATCAAGAACGGCGCCAAAGAGGCAGAGGGGGATACCAAGAAGTTCGGAGAGCTGGTGGCGCAAATGGTAGAAGATAGGAGTAGACGTGGGAGAAAAGGCGGTGATGATCAATTACAGATGGACGGTATTGACGATACAAGAGCCAAAGAAGGCAGTTTGACTGGAAGTTGGGAGAAGGAAAGGGCTGAACTGATTGTGGATGTTCCTGTTTGGAGTCCCGGTTGTTTCCAAGGTCCGTCCTTTGTCTGTGATCGTGTGGACCGTCCCTGACGCTAACCCGACAGACTTGTCGACATTGCACGCATTGAGGGATACCACTCTGGCTCATACCCATTCTCTGTTGGGGTACTTGCAGAAATCACACAACCTCGCATCGTCGTACCGCCTCCTAGCCCGATCGACCGTCGGAGCTACCCGTCACCCGATCGGATGGGGATGTATTCGACTCGCACCATCCAACTCGTCACCTATGGCTCCTCGCAAAGAGCTCAAACCTCAGATGAGGAGATCATCAACTACGTTGACAAGCGGAAGTGGCCGAAGACGATCTTCCGTCACTGCCATTTCGCCTACCAGGGAGAAAGCCGGTATTTCACCTACTAGGGAGAAAGCATGGGTGCCATCTGCTCATGAACACGCTATAGTCGATGAGGACGATGAGGAGCTGGAGGTCAACTTGAAAGATGGCTATATCTCTGGCACTGGGAGTGATGCCGAAGAGGACGAGACTGCGGATGAGATCATCATGAAGGAAGTGGAAAGAAGGGGTGCCAAAGAGGGGTAAGTATTACTTGTCTTCAACGGAGTCATCTAGCTGATACTCCAGTTCGGCTTTCTTGATGACAGTCTTTGGACAACCCGCTCTCATCCTCACGTAGTTTCGGAACTAGATGACCAAGATCGACCGACGACACCTGTAAAACACCCACTCAACCTGTCACTCTATACAATTCCCCAGCCCTGCTCTTTTGCTTATACGCACACCACTGTTCCGTAGCATATTACTTCAGATCTTTTCTTTCAACAATGTAAATGTATGAGTATGATTGACGTTTCGAGCGAAAGGACGGGTCTGATCAAAGGGGTTTTGGTCAGTGTAAGCAATGGAACAAAGGAGGTCAATACTGGTTATTGCCCTGTTGATTCACCTCGACGCATCGCTCTGTTGTCACTTACATGTATTGATACATCGGTCAACCAGGCGCTACAATAATCATAGTCAAATGCCTGTAGTCCCACATCGATTGAAAGACGGCGGCGAGTCAGCACAATCTAAACGTCAGATAGAGCTACCAGCTCCATTCGAAACACCCACTCGAGCAGTCCCTCTACCGGGAGGTCTGGATGATCCAATTGCGACTCCCACAACGGCAAGAGCGACCGAAGTGACACCTACTTCAGCTATCACCACACCGCGAACGACAAGTACTTCCATAACGGTCTCTGTTTCCGCGTCCACCAGCAGTCTATCCAGGGCGACGGTGTCCCCTACGAGTACTCGGATAACCACCTCTTCAACCCAGGCCAGCACTTCCAGTAGCTCCGCTCAGTCGTCCTCTGCGAAGACTAGTACTGCTACCACTACGGCCTCTAGTGGTGGTAGCCATTCGTTGATATGTGAGTACGATCCTAGAAATTCGTCTGATGTCAGTTCCCAACACTTTCCCTCCCGACTTCCCGGTCCAAACGGTCAAACCCACACATCGAACATCGGGTGGTCGAGGCTACGCCTTCCTTCAAGACAACGAATTAGCAGATAGCAGTAGGCCGGCCCGCCCATCTTTTCCTCTGTCGTGAAGCTGACAATAAAGTGTTGATATTCACCGCTTTCCTCATAGTATCCTTGATATCAACTATCATCCTAGTGAAATCTACCCACTTTAGATCTCGTCGACAGGGATCCAAGGTTGATCAGATGGTAGGTGAGGATATGAAGTGGCAAGAGAGAAGAGAAGTGCTGGAGCGTCGTATCATTTATGAAAAGGGGGGTGGGGACGGAAAGGGGAGAACGTTGAAATCGGTTCCGGGAAAGGGGGCGGCGGCAGCGGCTGGATGGAGGGAATTGAAAGAGATAGAAAGGCGAAGATGAGCATGGTTAGCATCTCGGTGTCTACTGGTCATCCAATCCGATGGAATGTTTATTCCAGTAATTAGCTACTGCATGGGCAGCGTACAGCATATCGCATACCCTTGGAAATCATTACAATACGTTATACCTTGTTTTGTCCAGGAAATCCAGGCATATCCCTCATCATAAACACCACCATCTCCGACCTCAACTCCGCAAGCCCCATCTTTTTCCGCGTATCATCCAGCTCTACCAACTCATCAACATCTTTCCGAGGCAACCTCTCCCGTTCCCCAGCGACTTTCTCACGCGTCAAGACAGTTTGTTTATTCTCCAATTCCGTTTCGCGACGTTGGACGATATTGCCCAATGTCTTGTATACTGATTGTAGGAGGGTATTGTATACTCGGGCGAGATCGATTTGCCATAGATGCCATTCTGATGACGAGGGGAGACCCATTCGGGATTTGACGGCTGTTTTGGGGACTTCTTGCGTTTCGACAAGGGATAGTTTTTGGAGTTCAGCGAGGAAATGACGAGCGTCTTTCAGCTGTATCATTGCGTAGTCTCGGACCTGCTTGTTAGCGAGCTTTATCTCTCAGATAGTAGGGGGCGTACCGTCGTTTCGGAGACCTTGCCCGCTCTAGCAACGACCGCCAACACCCTCGCCGCCTGTTCTCCCAGCCTCTCCCTGACCAATTTGGCCATCAGATTTTCCCTTAGCTTGACAGCTACCCTCTCGAATTCGACCTTGTATGCGCTTGACCCGGGCTCGAAACTGAGATACGGGTTCCCACTCCCCATGACAGCATCTTCCTCAGCCATCAACCGCAAAAACTGCTTGACAGCATCCGAGTAGCGTGATGCTTTCGCCCCCTCCATCCCATCTACAATCCTCCCTATTCCATCTTTCGGGATCTTGTCGATGATCTCATTGATATTAACGGCCATATGTGTTCGATCATCCGTCATTGTTGATTCATCCTTCAATGCAGCCGCTAGGATAGCCTTCATGATCACTCCTGCTCCTTTATTCCACCGTTCTTCTGTAGCGTGAACAATCACTTCGTCTCGTATGTGTACGTTATATCGATCGTAATTGATCCGTAGACATAGGTCGGGCTTGAGGGAATAATCAAATTCAGGTCCAACCGATTTCTTGGATTTCTTCTTCCCATGCCTTTCTGTCGATACTAGAACATGATTGATATCCCTCCATTTCAACCGTTCTTCAGCAGTCTCGTGAGCGGCTTGCCGAGTGGTATTGTCGAGTTCGGTAGCGGAAAGCATGACCTGACCTTTGAATGTGAGTTTCTCTCGTTTCAGGCGCTACCTATCAGCTTGATTAGATGAAGCTTGACAAGGTGCTCACCTCGAACCGACGCCGGCTTTGTTCAGCGGGTAGGACCTGTAATTCTGGCCGCGTAGGGTGTAGTAGACGACTCTGAACCAAGGCTATCGTCGCATCTGTCACCTCCATCGCACCTGGTCATTAGCACTCTTCAGTAAGTAAGACTTACGTCCTGGATCATGAAGTGCCCCTGACAATGTAAGGATATCCGGCGCCTTCAATTTCCCAAACACCATCAGATGACGGACCACCTCAACAGCCTACAATCAGCTTAATCACCTCTTCAAGACGTACGACAGGTCCAAGCCTTTCTTCCGTCAGGCTCAGAATCTTGCTCCATCTCAACCGCATCAAACATTCTTGTACGTCAAATTCGTATAATTCCTCATCCCCTAATCCGAGTAGAGAGGCGCCATTGCTAAGTACCAAGTTATGCTGGACCAAGAGTAGTACAGCCGCTAGAGTGTTGTTTCGCGAGGTTGCCGAGAGTCGAGCTATGGCGGTGACTCCTAGTCTACCTCTGTTGAGTAGGGTCGAAGCCACTCGCTAGTGGTCAGCTCTTGTTCGCTGCGATAAAATAAATAGCTTACACAGACCACATCACCAAATGCCTGTCGTACGATTCTCTCGCACAGCCGGACCGCTTCTTTACCGCTGTTTGCCATAGTGCCCAGGTGTACGGAACAGGTATAAAAGTATAGACAATACAGAGTGCAGTCAACACATTTTGCCTGCCCAGGAACAAAGATGCTTTACGTAAGCAGTGACCTCCACCTGTGCTCATTCCACCTCTTTACGTTTCGTGGTCTCTTGGCTACTAGGCAACACTACCTCGACAGCAACAGGGTAGAGCCCATCAGGAGGGTACTCAGCAGCCATGCCGACCTTCAGCTCAATGCTGTCAAAGCTAGACCCAACGGTCCTGTCCTGGCGAATGCTCGCAGCGACCATCGCGGCTATCCTCCTCCCGGCCTTCTTGACCACTCTCTACGTATTCCGGCGCGTCCGCAATAAACCCCAAAGAAAACATACCGCCATGATCATCGTACTGGGCGATATGGGTCGTAGCCCGAGGATGATGTATCACGCCGCATCATTCGCTCGACATGAATGGGAAGCTATACTGGTCGGTTATGACGATACGCCTCTCATGCCGAGTTTGTTGGAAACACCACATATCCATTCGAGACCTATCGCCTCTCCTTCCAAAATTGTCA
>Ga0308160_10008231_pt1 | contig 10192 bp, 8 predicted proteins | sample PhyFR1_FD_201036 | JGI IMG/M metagenome (GOLD analysis project Ga0308160, IMG submission 201036) | Phyllosphere microbial communities from UC Gill Tract Community Farm, Albany, California, United States - DLSLF.R1 | ecosystem: Host-associated > Plants > Phyllosphere > Unclassified | place: USA...
GTCTCTGGCGCGAGGAACGAACAGGTTCCTCGCGCATGGGCCGAGCCGAGACCTTCGCAGGTTCATCGGCTCGGTTTTTTTGGTTTGAAGAAATCAGTTTGCAGATAAATTAGGTGCCGACCATGGCGAAGCGTGATTTTTACGAGATCCTCGGGGTCGCAAAGGGTGCGTCGGAAGACGAGATCAAGAAGTCGTATCGCAAGCTTGCGATGAAGTACCACCCTGACCGCAACCCGGACAACAAGGAAGCGGAAGAGAAGTTCAAGGAGGTCAAAGAGGCCTACGAGATGCTCACCAATCCGGAGAAGCGCGAAGCGTACGACCGCTACGGTCACGCCGGCGTGGATCCGAACAGCGGCATGGGTGGCGGCTTCGGCGGCGGCGGCGCGGGCGGTTTCGGCGACGCGTTCGGCGACATCTTTGGCGACATCTTCGGCGGCGGCCGTGGCGGACGCAACGCGGGACCCCAGGTCTACCGCGGCGCCGACCTGCGCTACAACCTCGAGATCACGCTGGAACAGGCGGCCCACGGCTTCGATACCACGATCCGCGTGCCGAGCTGGGACAAGTGCGACACCTGCCACGGCAGCGGCGCCAAGCCGGGCACCCAGCCGGTTACCTGCACCACCTGCGCCGGCCACGGCCAGGTGCGCATGCAGCAGGGCTTCTTCAGCATCCAGCAGACCTGCCCGAAATGCCATGGCAGCGGCAAGATCGTTCCCGAGCCGTGCGCGGCCTGCGGCGGCGCCGGACGCATCAAGCGCAACAAGACCCTGGAAGTGAAGATCCCGGCCGGTATCGACAACGGCATGCGCATCCGCTCCTCGGGCAATGGCGAGCCGGGCACCAACGGCGGGCCGCCGGGCGACCTGTACGTGGAAATCCACATCAAGCCGCACACCGTGTTCCAGCGCGAAGGCGACGACCTGCACTGCGAAATGCCGATCTCGTTCAGCAAGGCTGCACTGGGCGGCGAGATCGAGGTGCCGACCCTGACCGGCAAGGTCTCGTTCACGGTGCCGGAAGGCACCCAGACCGGCAAGACCTTCCGCCTGAAAGGCAAGGGCATCAAGAACGTGCGCTCGGGCTACACCGGCGACCTGTTCTGCCACGTGGTGGTCGAGACCCCGGTCAAGCTGACCGAGAAGCAGAAGGACATGCTGCGCGAGTTCGAGCGCCTGACGCAGGAGGGCGGCGCCAAGCACAGCCCGCAGAGCAAGGGCTGGATGGACAAGGTCAAGGACTTCTTCGAATAAGCCCGCAAGACCGCTGAACGGCGCCAGCCCTCGGCGGTTTTTTTTGCCTCTTGGGTTGGCATGTCGCCAACCCATCGCACCGGGATCGCGGGTCCCCTCCAGGCACCGCGCCTGTCAACGCTGTTACACTTCACGTATGTCGAGGAGTGAACGCCAAGCGCCCGCAACAGAACGGGCCTGGCCGCGTCCCGCATGGGGCGGCAACACATGCATAAGGAATCAGAATGGATAAATACAAGACCAAGGGATTGACCGCGGCGGAGCTGTTCGAACGGAACCGTAGCTGGGCCGCCTCGATGGTGGCCGAGGACCCCAACTTCTTCAAGGCGCTGTCGGAACAGCAGGCCCCCGAATACCTGTGGATCGGCTGCTCGGATAGCCGCGTGCCGGCCAATGAGCTGCTGGGCATGGCGCCGGGCGAACTGTTCGTGCACCGCAATATCGCCAACGTGGTCGTGCACTCCGACCTGAACTGCCTGTCGGTGCTGCAGTTCGCGATCGACGTCCTGAAGGTCAAGCACATCATCATCTGCGGCCACTACGGCTGCTCGGGCGTGCATGCGGCGCTGACCGACATCCGCGTCGGCCTGGCCGACAACTGGCTCGGCCACGTGCGCGACGTGCGCGAGAAGCACGGCAAATACCTGGGCAATGTGGTCGGTCGCGCCGCCACCAACCGCCTGGTCGAACTGAACGTGGCCGAGCAGGTCATGAACACGGCCCACACCACGATCGTGCGCGACGCCTGGGAACGCGGCCAGCCGCTGACCATCCACAGCTGGGTGTACGGCGTGCACGACGGCCTGCTGCGCGACCTGGGCATCACCGTCAGCAGCTTCGACGAGATCGCCCCCAAGCTCGAGCGCGTGCTCAACGGCTACCTGGACGGCGGGGAAGTGCGTGAAGAACGCCGCGGACAGTGATCTGGCCGCACTGCGCGCCATCGTGCGCGAGTTCGTGGACGAGCGGGACTGGGACCGGTTCCACTCGCCCAAGAACCTCGCCTCGGCCCTGACGGTCGAGGCGGCCGAGCTGCTGGAGCATTTCCAGTGGCTGCAGTCGGGCCGCGCCGAGGAGCTCGGGCCAATCAAGCTGCAAGAGGTGCGGCACGAGATGGCCGACGTGCTGGTCTACCTGGTGCGCCTGGCCGACAAGCTCGACGTCGACCTGTTCGCCGCGGTGCAAGAAAAGATGGTGCTCAACCGGGCCAAGTACCCGGCCGAGCAGGTGCGCGGCGACGCGCGCAAGTACGACGAATACAAGAAGTAATCCGGCGTCTCTTTCGCCCCGCCACGCCAGCACCGTCGTTGCCACCCATGCTCTCGCGACCCGCTACGCCAGCACCGTCGTTGCCACGAAGGCGCCCGGCGAGGGCGGGAACGACGTGTGACGGCCACGGGCCGAGAATCAGATCCCACCCATGCAGATGTACTTCATCACCAGATAATCGTCCATGCCGTGGACCGAGCCTTCGCGACCCAGCCCCGACTGCTTGACCCCGCCGAATGGCGCGACCTCGGTCGAGATGATCCCGGTATTCACGCCCACCATGCCGGTCTCGATCGCGTCGGCCACGCGCCATACGCGCCCGATATCGCGCGCATAGAAATACGACGCCAGCCCGAACTCGGTGTCGTTCGCCAGCGCGATCACCTCTTCCTCGGTCTTGAAGCGGAACAGCGGCGCCAGCGGCCCGAAGGTTTCTTCGCGCGCCACCAGCATGTCGGACGTCACCTCCAGCAGGATCGTCGGCTCGAAGAAGCTGTACCCGAGTGCGTGGCGCTTGCCGCCCGCCGCCAGCCTGGCCCCCTTGCCGAGCGCGTCGGCGATATGTTCCTCGACCTTGCGCACCGCCTTTTCCTCGATCAGCGGACCCTGGGTCACGCCTTCCTCGCGGCCGTCGCCGATCTTCAGCTTGCCCACCGCCAGCGCGAGCTTGCGCGCGAACTCGTCGTAGACGCCGTCCTGCACGTATAAACGGTTGGCGCACACGCAGGTCTGGCCGGCGTTGCGGTACTTGGAGGCGATCGCGCCCTCGACGGCGGCGTCGATGTCGGCATCGTCGAACACGATGAACGACGCATTGCCGCCCAGTTCCAGCGACAGCTTCTTGATCGTGGGCGCGCTCTGCTCCATCAGCAGGCGGCCGACCGCGGTCGAGCCGGTGAAGCTCAGTTTGCGCACCAGTGGATTGCCGGTCATCTCGCCGCCGATCGCCTTGGCGTCGCCGATCACCACGCTGAACACGCCTTTCGGCACGCCGGCGCGTTCGGCCAGCACGGCCAGCGCCAGCGCCGACAGCGGTGTCAGTTCGGCGGGTTTCAGTACGATCGGACAGCCGGCGGCCAGGGCCGGGCCGACCTTGCGCGTGATCATCGCGGCCGGGAAGTTCCACGGCGTGATCGCGGCGCACACGCCGATCGGTTCGCGGGTGACGACCACGCGGCTGTTCGGCCAGGGCGAGGCCAGGGTCTCGCCGGCGATGCGCTTGGCCTCTTCGCCGAACCATTCCAGGAACGCGGCGGCGTAGGTCACTTCGCCCTTGGCTTCGGCCAGCGGCTTGCCCTGTTCGAGCGTCATCAAGAGCGCCAGGTCGTCGGCGTTCTCGAGCATCAGGTCGCTCCAGGTGCGCAGGATGGCGGCGCGTTCCCTGGCGGTCTTCTTGCGCCAGGCCGGCCAGGCCGCGCTGGCGGCCTCGATCGCGCGCCGGGCTTCGCCGGCGCCCATGTGCGGCACGCTGGCGATGGTGTCGCCGTTCGCGGGATTGGTCACGGCAATGGTCTGGCCGTCGTCGGCATCGCACCAGGCGCCGTCGATAAAGGCTTGCTGGCGCAGCAGGGATTGGTCTTTCAAATGTGGCATGGTGTCCTCGTCATGGAGTGTCGAGCATCGGCTGCAGTGCGCGGATGCATGCCGATATGGTAGACCTTTTGGCGCGAGGACGTGCCGCGGCGGCAGGTTTCGCCAAGGCGCCGGGCGTCCGTGCTTACTGGAAACGTGTGGGCAATGGGGGAAGATTGAAGTTAAGCTTTTGACATTGAATTACTGCTTTTCCGGTAAATCGCCCTGCGCCGAGAGCGCATTTTGAACAAGGTAGAGACCATGCGCCCCATCGTCATCGTTCCCGCATGCACCCGTGATTTCGGCGAACACCCGTATCACGCGGCCCAGCACAAATATGTCGACGCCGTCACCCTCGGCGCCGACTGCGCCTCGCTGATCCTGCCGTCGCTCGGCGCGTCACTGGACCTGGAAACCCTGTTCGGCACCATCGACGGCATCATGCTGACGGGTTCGGCGTCGAACGTGCACCCAAGCTATTACTCTGAAGAGTTGCTGGACCCGACGCTGCCGCAAGACCCGGCGCGCGACCAGACCACCTTGCCGCTGATCCGCGAGGCGGTGCGGCGCGGCGTGCCGATCATTGCGATCTGCCGCGGCTTCCAGGAGATGAACGTCGCGCTGGGCGGCAGCCTGCACCAGGCGGTGCAGACGGTCGAAGGCAAGTTCGACCATCGTGAGAAGCCAGAGCTGGGCATGGACGAGCAGTATGGCGACGCCCACAACGTCACCCTGTGCCAGGGCGGCCTGCTCGAGCGCATCCTGGGCGTGGCCGAGATCCCGGTCAATTCGCTGCACGGGCAGGGCGTCAACGAACTGGCGCCCGGCCTGACGGTCGAAGCCCTGGCCGAGGACGGCCTGGTCGAAGCCTTCACGGTGTCGAACGCGCCCGGCTTCACGCTGGCCATGCAATGGCATCCCGAGTGGCGCATCCAGCACAACCCGTATTCGATGAAAATGTTCGGCGCCTTTGGCCAGGCATGCCGCGATTATCGCGAGCAGCGCCTGTCAGGCGCCTGATCTCCCCCTCTACCCCAAGGCAACGATATGGCAATTCGCGACAATTTTAGTTACACCGATATGGAAGAGTGGCTCGACGCAAAAAGGGTCACCGAAATCGAATGCCTGGTCCCCGACTTGACCGGCGTGGCGCGCGGCAAGATCCTGCCGCGGGTGAAGTTCACCGACGACCGCGGCATGCGCCTGCCCGAAGTGGTGCTGGGCATGACCGTCACCGGCAACACACCAGAACGCGACGACGCCTACGAGCGCGCCATCTCCAGCATCGACCGCGACATGATCCTCAAGGCCGACCCGACCACCATCACCATGGTGCCGTGGGCCGTCGACCCAACCGCGCAAGTGATCCATGACTGCTATTACGCCGACGGCCGGCTGGTCGACTTCGCCCCGCGCAGCGTGCTGCGCCGCGTGCTCAAGCTGTACGAGCAGCGCGGCTGGAAGCCGGTGGTGGCGCCCGAGCTCGAGTTTTATCTGACCGCCAAGAACATCGACCCCGACCTGCCGCTGGCCGCGCCGATCGGCCGCAGCGGCCGCGCCGAGACCAGCCGCCAGGTCTACAGCATCGACGCTGTCAACGAATTCGACCCGCTGTTCGAAGACATCTATGACTACTGCGAGATGATGAATCTCGACGTCGACACGCTGATCCACGAGATCGGCGCCGGCCAGATGGAGATCAACTTCCAGCACGGCGAGCCGCTGGGCCTGGCCGACAAGGTGTTCTATTTCAAGCGCACCCTGCGCGAGGCCGCGCTCAAGCACGATATGTACGCGACCTTCATGGCCAAGCCGATGGCCAACGAACCGGGTTCGGCGATGCACGTGCACCAGAGCGTGGTCGATCTCGAGAGCGGCAAGAACATCTTCAGCAACGACGACGGCTCGCCGTCGCCCCAGTTCCAGCACTATATCGGCGGCCTGCAGCGCTATATGCCGTCGGCGATGGCGATCGTCGCGCCCTATGTGAATTCGTACCGCCGCATCGTGCGCCACACGGCCGCGCCGATCAACCTGCAATGGGGGATCGACAACCGCACCGTGGGCTTCCGGGTGCCGGTGTCGGGTTCGCAAGACCGGCGCGTCGAGAACCGCGTAATCGGCGCCGACGCCAATCCCTACCTGGCGCTGGCGATCACGCTGGCCTGCGGCTACCTGGGCATGCTCGATGCGATCGAGCCGTCACCGATGGTCGAGGGCAGTGCCTACAATATGCCGGTGGAGCTGCCGCAGGGCCTGTCCGAGGCGATCACGCTGCTGCGCCGCGAAGACCGCCTACGCGACGTGCTGGGCGAGCGCTTCATCGACGTCTACACGGCGGTGAAAGAGCTCGAGCACCAGGAGTTCATGCAGGTCATCAGCCCGTGGGAGCGCGAGCATTTGCTGCTGCATGTCTGATTGCCGGGAGCAGGCGTTCTGGCTCCTTGGAAGACTTGGGTTCCCGCCTGCGCGGGAACGACGTGCATATGGCGCAGGCGCGACGTGGATATGGCGCCGGAACGCCGTATAGGGCGGGAACGACGTGCATATGGCGCGGGAACGCCGTATAGGGCGGGAACGACGTGCATATGGGACGGGAGCGACGTGCATATGGGGATGACGTGCATATGGCGCGGAAACGACGTGCATATGATTCGGGCCACGATCGAAGACCGTAGCCCGCAGCCAAAAAACCGTCGTTCCCGCGCAGGCGGGAACCCCATCTTGTCCGCTTAAGCCTTCGCCTCGAGCGCTTCCTGCGTCTGGCCGCGATTGACGAACACCTGCGGCGCCAGCGACCCTGCCACCATGCCGATGAAGGCTGCGATCAGCCCCGCCAGCTGGCCCGGGAAATGCTCGCCGAGCGATGAAATCTGCTCGAAGAAGACGATCCACGTGATCAAGCCCGCCGCGATCGAGAAGATCGCGCCTTGCGTGGTCGCGCGCTTCCAGTACAGTCCCATCACCAGCGGAATGAAGGCGCCGACGAGCGGCACCTGGTATGCGCCCGACACCAGCTCATAGATCGAGGTGCCTTCCATCGCGATCGCGTACACCAGCACCAGCGCGGCGAACACCACGATCGAGACCCGCATCGCCAGCAGCTGCTGGCGGTCGCTCATGCCGGGACGCAGGTTCTTGAGGATGTTCTCGACAAAGCTGGTCGACGGCGCCAGCAGCGTGGCCGACGAGGTGCTCTTGATCGCCGACAGCAGGGCGCCGAAGAACAGGATCTGCATGAACAGCGGCATCTGCGTCATCACGAAGGTCGGCAGCAGGCGCTGGTAGTCGTTCTGGGCCAGGTCGAGCGCGGTGCTGCCCATCACGACCACGGCCGCGGCCACGATGAACATCGGCACGAAGGCGAACACGATGTAGCTGGCGCCGCCGATGACGGCGCCGGTGCGCGCGGTCGGTGCGTCCTTGGCCGACATCACGCGCTGGAACACGTCCTGCTGCGGGATCGAGCCGAACATCATCGTGATGGCGGCGGCGATGAAGAACATCACATCCTTGAAATTTGGCTCCGGCATCAGGCGCCACAGGTCGGCCTGCTGGGCCATCGCCAGCACGTTGCCGGCGCCGCCGGCCAGGTCGGCCGCGAACCAGGCGATCACGCTCATGCCCACCACCAGCACGATCATCTGGATGAAGTCGGTCACGGCGACGGCCAGGAAGCCGCCCACCACCACATAGACCAGCACCGTCAGGGTGCCGACGACCATGCCCACGGCCGGCGTCATCGCGCCGGCGGTCAGCACCGTGAACACCAGGCCCAGCGCCGTGATCTGGGCCGCAACCCAGCCCAGGTAGCTCAGGATGATGGCGATCGAGCAGAACACCTCGATGCCCTTGCCGTAGCGCTGGCGGTAATAGTCGCCGATGGTGAGCAGGTTCAGCTTGTACAGCCGGGCGGCGAAGAACATGCCGACCAGGATCAGGCACATGCCGGCCCCGAACGGGTCCTCGATCACCGCGTTCAGCCCGCCCTGCACGAACTTGGCGGGAATGCCCATGACCGTCTCGGCGCCGAACCAGGTGGCGAAGGTGGTCGTGATGACCATGACCAGCGGCAGGCTGCGGCCGGCGACGGCGAAGTCGCTCGTGTTCTTGATCCGCGTGCCAGCCCACATGCCCAGTGCCAGCGTGCCGAGCAGGTAGAGCGCGACGAAAGAGATCAGGGTGACGTTCATGCAGTGTGCTCCGAGGCCAGGAATTATTATCGGGCGGAAAATTCGCGATTATAAAGGCAGAACCTGGCGGAAGGATCAACTTTGCATCGATTTGCTGGGCGCTGTTGTTATCAAGATAAGATGGGTCAGATCGCCATCTCGCGCAGCAGCCTGGAGGCTTCGCGGTTGGCGCCGATGCAGCTGCCGTCGCGCATGCAGATCTGCAGTTGCGACTGGTCGTCGGCGCGCATCGATTCCACGAAATCCAGATTTACCAGCGCCGAGCGGTGTACGCGGATGAAGCGCTTCGGATCGAGCTGCGCCTCCAGTTCCGAGATCCCGATCCGCACCAGGAAGTGCTGGCCGCGCGCCACGATCACGGTGTACTTCGAATCGGCCTTCATGTATTCGATCTCGCCCGCAGACAGCGGAAAGATGCGGCCGCGGTCGCGCACCAGGATGCGCTCGAGCCGCGCCGGGCCGGCCTGCGCCTGCGTCAGCGCGCCATCGAGCGCCGCGCGTGGCGGCGCGCCGCCTTCCAGCAGGCGCGAGACGGCTTCGGCGAAGCGCGCGCGGGTGAACGGCTTGAGCAGGTAGTCGACCGCATTGAGCTCGAAGGCGGTGACGGCGTACTGGTCGTAGGCGGTGGTGAACACGATGTGCGGCAGGTAGTCGAGCCGGCGCAGCACCTCGAGGCCGGTCATCTCGGGCATCTGGATGTCCATGAACACGACCTCGGGGCGCAGCTGTTCGATGCGCTCGAGGGCGGTGGCGCCGTCGGCGGCTTCGCCCACCAGGCGCAGGGCGGGATGGCCATAGATCGCGTCGCGCAGCACGTCGCGCGCCAGTGGCTCGTCTTCGGCGAAGAATGCGGTTTTCATGGTCATGGGAGAGTGACGGTGACGGTGAAGCCGGCGCCGGGTTGCGAGTCGACGGCCAGCTTGGCGCGCTCGGGATAATCGAGTTCGAGACGGCGCCCGATGGTGCGCAGCCCCAGCCCCGTCGACGCGGCGATGGCCTCCGGCGCGGCGCCGGGCCCATCGTCGCCCACGCTCAGGCGCAGCATGCCGGACTCCATCCGCCGGCTGGCGATGCGCAGCAGGCCGGGGCGGCTGTGCGGGTTGAAGGCGTGCTTGATGCTGTTCTCGACCAGCGGCTGCAGCGTCAGCGCGGGCAGCAGGTGGTCGCCCGCGTCCGGATCGAGGTCCCATTCCACGCGCAGGCGTTCGCCCAGGCGCAGGCTTTCCAGTTCCAGGTAGTCACGCACGAAATCGAGCTCGGCATCGAGCGTGACGCGGTCCACGCCGGCGCGTTCGGTGTCGAGCACATAGCGCAGCATATCGGAAAACTGGAACAGCGCCGTCTCGGCGGCGGCCGGATTGCGCTGGGTGAGGGCGATGATCGAGTGCAGGGTGTTGAACAGGAAGTGCGGATTGAGCTTGCTGCGCAGCGCGCCCAGTTCGGCCGCCACCAGCAGCGTGCGCGCCTGCTGCGCCGCCAGCGCCTGGCGCTGGCCGGCGGAGGTCACGCGCACGACGTGGAAGATGCCGGTGACGAGCGCGTAGATCATCAGGTTGTACATGAAGGGCCAGACATGCCAGGCGAATGGCCGCGGCGCCGTCTGCAAGGCCGTGAAGACCAGGTGCGCGCAGATGGCCGAGCCAAGCGCCGCACCGAGGTGGATGGCGGCGCGCTGCGGCAGCGCCAGGCGGCGCCGCTCGATCCAGCCGGTCAGGGGCCAGGCCAGGGCCAGCAGCGCGGCGGTCGGCGTGATGCTGACAAACGCATAGACCAGCATCATCGGGTCGAACTTCCCGGCGATCAGGCTCTCGGTCTGCAGCACGACCGCAATGAGCACGACGTACACCAGCCAGGCGCCGATATAGATGCGCCACATGGGAGTCAGGAAAGACGGCTTGGGAG
>Ga0308160_10008232_pt1 | contig 10191 bp, 9 predicted proteins | sample PhyFR1_FD_201036 | JGI IMG/M metagenome (GOLD analysis project Ga0308160, IMG submission 201036) | Phyllosphere microbial communities from UC Gill Tract Community Farm, Albany, California, United States - DLSLF.R1 | ecosystem: Host-associated > Plants > Phyllosphere > Unclassified | place: USA...
ACCGGCTGTCCTGGCCCATGGGACTGCAGGTGACTGCGTCGTTCGGTATCGCGCAGCACCGGCGTGACAGCGAAATCAACACCGTGATCAAGGAGGCGGACGAGCAGCTCTACCAGGCCAAGGCGCGCGGCCGGAACCAGGTTTGCGCCGCTCCTGTTCAAGGGGCTGATCACGCCGGACGTCAACGTGCCTGAACTCGTCCTGTACGCACGTTCGGCATGGCTGAGTAGACAGCATTATTGACCAGGTTCGCAGGTTTCATGCAGATGACGTCACACCGGCCCATCGTTCTCCAGCACGAATATGGCGGTCGACCGGCGCACCGTCGCCCCGGTTTGCGGTGAATGCTGGCGTTCACGGTACGTCACGACCGCGCCGTGGGGCCACTGTTCGAGCAAGGCCATGCCAATTAGGACGAAAAAAACCGCTGTCTCAGACGGCGCCGCGAGCCATCGCCAAGGCATCCATCAGGGACAGCCGAGCCAGGCGACTTGCCTGGCCCGGCCCTGTTACCTCGATCGGGAACAGGATGCGCCGGCCGTCAACTGGTCAGTTCGGCTTCGCGCTCCTTGCCGAACACCAGCTCGCCACCCTCCACGCCGACATGGATCGTGTCCTTCGGCCCGAAGCGGCCGGCCAGGATCGCCTTCGACAGCGGATTCTCGATCTGCTGCTGGATCGCGCGCTTGAGCGGCCGCGCGCCATACAACGGATCGAAGCCGGCTTCGGCGATCTTGCGGAGCGCGTCGCCGCTGACGTCCAACCGCATCTCCATCTTCGCCAGGCGCTGTGCGAGGTTCCTGAGCTGGATCCTGGCAATTTCGCCGATGTTCTTCTCATCAAGGGCGTGGAACACCACGATCTCGTCGATGCGGTTGATGAACTCGGGACGGAAGTGTCCGCGCACCTATTCGACACTCTTTACGAAAATTTATACAAATTTGATCTCCATCAAATGCGCGGCTGACTTCGGCGCCGCGAAGCCGTACAGTCATTCCAAGCCGGCCCCTGTCCGGCATTCCTGAAAGGAGATCCAACATGTACAAGACAATCGTGCTTGATGTCGATGGCAGTCCCGAGCAGGACAGCCGGCTGCGCGCCGCCGCCTGGCTGGCGGGCGAACATGGCGCCCACCTTGTCGGCAGTGCCGCCACGGGCACAACCTGGCTCGACTACGCCTTGCTGACCAGTTCGATCGGCGCGCCAATACCGGATCCGGAGTCCGATTTCCAGGGCCTGCGCGATGCCGCCGAAGCGCGCCTGGACGTGTTCCGCCGTGAGGCCATCCGCCTCGGGGTCGAGTCGTTCGAAGCCCGCCTGATCGAGGACGACGTCAGGTATGCCCTGCTGCTGGAATCGCGCTACGCCGACCTCGTCGTGCTCAGCCAGGACAACGCCGGCCCAACGGAGCCGGCGCTGCCCTTGCGCACGCGCCACCTGCCCGAGTACGTCGCACTGCGCGGCGCGCGTCCGGTGCTGGTGGTGCCGCCGGACTATCACAATGCCGCGATTGCCGACACCGCGGTGGTCGGCTGGGATGGCAGCATGCAGGCGATCCGTGCGATCGCCGCCGCGCTGCCGTTGCTGCAGTGTGCAGGCAACGTCAAGCTGGCACTGATCAACCCGGACGAGCTGTCCGAGCTCCATGGCGAGCAACCCGGCGCGGATATGGCGCTCTACCTGGCACGCCAGGGCGTGCACGTGGACGTCGTGCTCGAACGGACCCTGTCGAGCGCCGGCGACGCCCTCATGGCGCTGGCGCGCGACTGCGGTGCCGGGCTGATGGTCGCCGGCGCCTATGGACACAACCGCTACCGCGAATGGGTGCTGGGCGGTACCACCCGGGAGCTGCTGGAACAAGCCCGTGTTCCCCTGCTGATCGCGCACTGAGCGCCATGGCAGCCGGGCTACACCCTGCAGCGGCACCCGGCCGCTGCGTGCTGGCACCATGAGCGCCGTGCTGGACGCGGCCGCCGAGGGATTGTCCGGGGGCGAGGCCGCGCGCCGGCTGGCGGCAGACGGCCCCAACGCCCTCCCCGACAGCCGCCGCAGGGGCTGGCCGGCCATCGCGGCCGAGGCGGCGCGCGAACCGATGTTCCTGCTGCTGCTCGGCGCCGCCGCGCTGTACCTGCTGCTGGGCGAAGCACGCGAGAGCGTTTTTCTTCTGATGATGGTCTTGCTCATGCTCGGCATGACCCTGTACCAGGAAGGCCGCACCGAGCGTGCCCTGGCCGCCCTGCGCGACCTGAGCGCGCCCGCCGCCACCGTGATCCGCGATGGTGTGCGCCAGAGGATCCCGGCCGCCGCCCTGGTGCGTGGCGACCTGCTGCTGCTGGCCGAGGGCGACCGCGTGCCGGCCGATGCGCTGCTGCTGGAAACCAGCGGCCTGGCGGTCGACGAATCGCTGCTGACCGGTGAATCGGTCGCGGTCGCCAAGCGGCCCGGGGCCGAGGATACGCCGCCGATGGCACCCGGCGGCGAAGGCCTGCCGTGGGTGTTCGCAGGCACCCTCGTGGTGCAGGGCGAGGGAATGGCGCGGGTCGGTGCGACGGGCGTGCACAGCCAGCTCGGACGCATCGGTGCCGCCCTCGGCCAGATCGAACCGCCGCAAGGCCGGCTGCAGCGCGAAACCCGCGTGCTGGCACGCCGGCTCGCCGTGCTCGGCCTCGGCGTCAGCCTGCTGCTGGTGCTCGTGATCGGGCTGCGCGGCGGCGGCTGGCTGCAGGCCCTGCTGGCCGGCGTGGCGCTGTCGATGTCGGTGCTGCCCGAGGAGTTCCCCGTCGTGCTGACCGTATTCCCGGCGATCGGCGCATGGCGGCTCGCACGCCGGCAGGTGCTGACGCGGCGCCTTGCTGCGATCGAGATCCTGGGCTCGACCTCGGTCCTGTGCGTCGACAAGACCGGTACCCTGACCGAAAACCGCATGGCGCTGCAACGCCTGTGGCGCGACGGCGTGGCGCAGGACTGCGCCGGCGGCCCGGCGCCGGCGCCGGCGCTGCTGTCCCTGCTCGAGGCGGCGGCACATGCCAGCCGCCCCCGCTCCCCGGATCCGATCGACCGCGCACTGCAGGAGGCTGCACAGGCATGGCTGCCGGCCGCCGCGCCGGCCGCGGCCGCCGTACCGGTCCTGCTGCGCGAATACGGCCTGACGGCGAACCGCCCGGCGCTGGTGCGCGTCCGGCGCGAAGGTGGGCAGCTGATCGCAGCCGCCAAGGGCGCACCCGAAACGATCATCGCGATGTGCGAAGACGCGGGCCGCGAAGCAGCGCTGGCCGCCGCCGCGGCCATGGGCCGGGAGGGCCTGCGCGTACTTGCCGTCGCCGAGGCGCGCGGCCTGGCGCAGCCCCTGCCCGAGGATCCATCCGCGCTGCGCTATCGCCTGCTCGGCCTGGTGGCCCTGGCCGACCCGCTGCGCCCGGATATCCCGGCAGCGGTGGCCGACTGCCGCGGCGCCGGCGTGCGCGTACTGATGATCACCGGCGACCATCCGGAGACCGCGGCCGCCATCGCCCGCCAGGCCGGGCTCGCGGACGGCGCGACGCTGACCGGCGCCGACATTGCGCGCCTGGCGCCGGCGCAGCTGGCGTCCAGCCTGGAAGGCGTGAGCGTGTGCGCCCGGATCGTGCCCAGCCAGAAGCTCGACATCGTGCGCGCCTTGCAGCGCCGCGGCGCGGTGGTGGCGATGACCGGCGACGGCGTGAACGACGCCCCTGCCCTGCGCGCGGCCGATGTCGGCGTGGCGATGGGACGCCGCGGTACCGACGTCGCACGGGAGGCGGCCGAACTGACGCTGCTGGACGACCGCTTCGCGTCGCTGGTCGACGCCCTGCGCGCCGGGCGCCGCATCTTCAGCAACATGCGCAAGTCGATGGCCTATGTCACCGCCATCCACGTGCCGATTGCCCTGCTCGCCCTGCTGCCGCCATTGCTCGGCTGGCCTATCCTGCTTTTTCCGCTGCACATCGTGTTCCTCGAACTCGTGATCGACCCGGCCTGTTCGCTGGCGTTCGAAAACGAACCGGAAGAACCGGACCTGATGCGCAAGCCGCCGCGTCCTCACGGCGAAGCCCTGCTCGGCACGCGTGCCATCGTGGCCGCCCTGCTGCGCGGCCTGTGGGCGGCACTGCTCGTGGTCGCGTGCTATGCACTTGCCCTGGCCAGCCTGCCCGAGGACGCGGCGCGCGCCACGGCGTTCAGCGCCCTGCTGCTATGTAATCTCGGGCTGCTGCTGGTCCACCGGCAAGGTGGCGGCGCGGCCGGCGCACTGGCGGTGGGCAATCCACTGTTCCTCGCCATCGCCGGCGGCGCCCTCGCGCTGCTGGCGATCGCCCTGTACGTGCCGGCGGCGGCCGCGCTGCTGCGCTTCGGCACGCCGCCGCCGGTCTGGCTCGGTGCGGCGGCGAGTACGGCGCTTGTCATGCTGGCGGGCCTGGAACTGGTGCGCCGGCGTTGAATGCCGGCCGCCGGTACGCCGGCCGCCGGTACGCCGGCCGCTCACTCCGCGGTAACGCCCAGGCGGCGCATCCGCCTGCACCAGCGCTCCACCTTGTCGGCATCCAGCCCCGCCGCCCCGCCTACCACGGTGGCGCGGACCGGCGCGATGCCGGCGAACCCCAGGATGTTGCGGCGCATGAGCTTGATGCTGTGGGCGCCGTAAAGCCAGCGGTAGACGAGTGCCGGCATGCCCATGCTGACGACCAGGCGTGCGCTGCGCCCCTGCAGCAGCCCGGCCCGCAGCGGATTGCGCGCCGACGGATCGATCGCGAACCCGGGCCGGGCCACCTGCTCGAGGAATCCTTTCAGCACGGCCGGCATGTCCCCCAGCCACAGCGGGTAGACGAAGACCAGGTGGCGCGCCCGCCGGATCGCTTCCTGCGCCGCCAGCACCTCGGGCGGCACGGCGCCAGCTTGCCACGCCTCCTGGCTGCCGAGCAGAGGCAGCCGCAGACGCGCCGGCTCGATGGTGTCGACGAGATGGCCGCCGGCGCGGGCTCCGTCCGCATAGGCGTCGGCGAGTGCGTGACAGAGGTGCCGCCGGGTGCAGTCCGGATGCCCCTGCACGATCAGGACATGGCTGTTCATGGGCGAACTATAAGCGCAAGCCTAAACATGGATGTGACAAATAATTTGATTCACATCAAAACCGGCTAATTAAGACCTGCTAATGAATCGTTGGTAGTAGACATGCCACGGCCCCGCGTCTAACCTCGACGGCATCACGCGATTCGAGGAGGCTGCCCATGCGCTACAAGACGATACTCGTCCACGCCGACGTGGATACCCCGGCTTCGGCCCGTATCCGCCTCGCCACGCAGCTGGCACGGACCTTCGATGCCCACCTGATCGGCAGCGCCGTGACCGGCATCTCCCGCTTCATTCCGCCCCGTGTCATTGCCGAGGGCGGCGGTGCGCTCGCCGAATGCTGCGCCGCCATGCGCCGCAATGCCGCCGAAGCCCTGCAGCGCTTTTCCCGGATCGCCGCCGAGGAAGGGGTCGTATCGGCCGAGGAAAGGCTGATCGACGACGATGTCGATGGGGGCATGGCGGTGCAGGCGCGCTATGCCGACCTGGTGCTGGTCGGCCAGACCGACTACAGCGCGTTTCCGGCTGGGAAGCCGAACGACCTGCCCGAATACCTGTTACTCAACTGCGGCCGCCCGGTGCTGGTCGTGCCCCGTGCCGCCTGCCGGATGGACATGCAGGGCGAGGCGCTCGTGGCCTGGGACGGCAGCGTGGAAGCCACCCGTGCGGTGACCGGCGCCCTGCCCCTGCTGCGTGCGGCGCGGCGCGTCACCGTGCTGACGTTCGACGGTGAGCGCGCGTGGCCGGATCCGGCTGTGGATCCCTGCAGCCGGATGGTCGACTACCTGCGCCGCCACGGCGTCCAGGCACGCATGGGCCGCCGTCCGGACGCGCCGCATGTCGCCGAGGCCGTGCTCGCCGAAGCCGCCGAGCTGGATGCCGGCCTGCTGGTCATGGGCGGCTACGGTCATTCGCACTTGCGCGAACTGCTGGTCGGGGGCGTGACGGCAACGATCCTGCGTGCCATGACGCTGCCGGTTCTCTTGTCGCATTAGAACTTTTCGGTTTTTGACTTGCATCAAACAAATTTACGTGCCCAGCGTGGAAACTGAAATCGCCGACACACGCAAAGGAACTGCAATGAAACTTCACCGACTTACGACACCAAACGTCCGTGCACTCTGCGCTGCCGCCCGGCACGCGCGCCGTATCCTGTGCGAACGCATCGCCGAGGCCGCCGTTGCGCCCGACGACTCGCTCGCGACCGCGTTTCCGGCACTGGTCGCTGCCGTCGAAGCAGGATTCCGGCGCGAGGAACTGCTCATGGAAATGCTCGGCATCGACGGGCTCCACCAGCAGCGCCAGGACAACGCACTCATCCTGAGCGCCCTGCACCATGCGATGCCGGCGGTGGAACGAGGCGACCTGGTGCTGGGCCGGCAGGTCGTTGCCGCCTTGCGCGACCTGCTGGATCTGCACCGTCTCTCCGCCGACCTGATGCTGGCGGTGGCGGACACGCCCCAGCCGCCCCCGGCGCGCAAGCCATGGTACCGCGCGGCGCGCCGTGCACTGGCTTCCTGATCCGCCGCCATTCGACCGGGCCTGCCACCTGGAGCCGACATGATTCTGAAAACGATACTGGTCCACGTCGACCTCTCGCGGCACGCGCCGGCGCGAATCCGGGCGGCGGCCGCACTGGCGAATGCGCACGGCGCCTGCCTGCTCGGCGTTGCCATGACGGGTATTCCGCGCGCCATCTTCCCCGAGGGCTACGATGTCCAGCCGGATACGCTCGCCGCCGGCTACTTCGAACCGCTGGTCGACAACGCGCGCCGGGCACTGGCCGCGTTCGAACTGATCGCCAAGGAGACGGGAACGGCGTTCGAGACGCGCCTCGTCTGCGACGCGGCCGACGATGCACTTGCCCTGATGGCGCGCTTTGCCGACCTGGTCGTGGAAAGCCAGAACGACCTCGACGAGGCCATGACCGACATGGCCCTGCAGCTTCCCGACAACCTGATCATGAAAAGTGCGCGTCCGGTACTGATCATTCCCCGGACCGACCCCGTGCTGAACCTGGTGCCGACGGCGCTGGTTGCCTGGGACGGCAGCGAGGAAGCGTCGTTCGCGGTCAGCGCCGCCGTGCCGCTCCTGCAGCGTGCGCGGGCGGTCACCGTGGTGACCCTGCTCGATGCCGGCAGGTCCAGGGCGGACAGCGACCGCGAACAGGCCGAACTGGGCGCCTACCTGGGCCGCCACGCAATCAAGCCGGCATTCATGACGGTGCCGGTATCGGGCGATCCCGGCGGGGAGCTGCTGAAGCTGGCTGGCCGGCACGGCCACGACCTGCTGGTCATGGGATGCTATGGCCACGCCAGGTGGCGCGAGCTGTGCCTCGGCGGCGCCAGCCGCACCGTGCTGGCGGAAACCGACATCCCGGTCCTGCTGGCGCACTGATGCCATGCCCGAACGAATCGTTCCCCGCATGCTTGCCGGGCCGGGATCGGCACCGGACGTCACCCTGACCCGCGACACCGGAGGCGGCATGGACGCCCGGCTGCCCATCATCGGACCCGCATTCAGCGCGTGCGTACTGCTTCTCGGGGCCTGGGACGCCGTCGCCAATGGGAGCCAGACAGGAGGCACCATGCTGCTGCGCCTGTCGCTGGTCCTGCTTGGCATCCCGGGGTACGCGTGGTCAGGCGCGACGCGCCTGGCCCTGCCGCGCTGGATGCTGGTCTACCTGACCCATTCGCTGGCGCTGGCGGTGAATGCGGTCTCGCTGGCCCATGGCCTGACGCAGGCGCTCCCGGTGCTGATGATCTCGATGCTGGTTACAGGCCTGGTCGAGACCAGGCCCGGCCATTGCATGGCCATTCTCTTCCCGCCCATGATGATCTACGGCATCGCGGGGGCCATGGCGCTGCCGCAGAAGGTATGGCTGGCCAGCCTGGCGGCGTGTGGCATCGCCGTCGTGATGGCGGCGCTGATCGCGGCCGCCAACGGCAGCTTGCACCAGGCATCCCGGCGCCGCGAACAACAGCTGCTCGACGCCTGCCGCTTCGACAGCCTGAGCGGCGCGATGTCACGCGCGTATGTCACCGAACTTGGCAAGCGCGACCTGTCGCTGGCGCGCCGCCATGGCCGTCCGCTCGCCGTGGCCATGATCGACATCGACCATTTCAAGCGCATCAACGACACCCATGGCCATGCCACCGGCGACGCCGTGATCCGTGCGCTGGTCGACACCTGCAAGAACAGCTTGCGCCACAACGATTACCTGGGCCGCATCGGCGGCGAGGAATTTGTCTGCGTCATGCCCGAAACCGGCGCCGCCGAAGCGATGGCATGTGCGGAACGCATCCGCGCGAACGTCGAGCGCATGCGGGTGGCCGGTCATGGCGCTCCCGTTTCCGCCACGGTCAGCATCGGCGTCGCCGTGCTGTGCGGCCAGGATGGCTGGGACACCCTGCTGCGCGAGGCCGACACGGCCCTGTATCGCGCCAAGAACGGCGGGCGCAACCGAACCCATCTTGCCGACAGCAAGCCCTGCCGGGCCTGCGCCTGACGCTCGCATCACCTTGGGACGTGGCGCCGCAACCGTCATCCCTGGCGCATCGCCGTGCCGAAGCGCCGCAAGGCCAGCCCGAACAGCACCGCGCCGATCAGCGCCAGCGCCAGGAAAGGCTGCCAGACCACATCCAGCCCGGCGCCGCGGAACAGGATGGCCTGACTCAGCTCGACGAAATGCGTCGTCGGCGCCAGCAGCATCACTTCGCGCAGCGCGTAAGGAATGCTCTCGCGCGGCGTCATCGCCCCGGACAGCATCTGCAGCGGCAGCAGCACCAGGATCACCAGCAGGCCGAACTGCGGCATGCTGCGCGCGACGGTCGCCATCAGGATCCCGAGCGACGTGACGGCGAACAGGTGCAGCACGACGCCCGCCACGAACAAGGGCATCGAGCCCTGGATACCGACGTGCAGCAGTCCGCGCAGGATGCCGAGCAGGGCCAACAGCGCGGCCAGCAGCACGACCGCCCCCATCGACCACAGCTTGGCCAACATGATCTCGAGCGCGCTCACCGGCATGACCAGCAGGTGTTCGACCGTGCCGTGCTCGCGTTCGCGGATCAGGGCGGCCCCGGTCAGGATCACCGCCAGCATCGTGATGTTGTTGACCAGTTCCATCAGGCCACCGAACCATGACGGTGCCAGCGAGGGATTGAAACGCGCCCGTATCGACAGGTCGATCGGCGGCACCGGCGCCGTGCGTACGCCCGCCAGCCAGCTTGTCACCTCGCCGAGCGCGATCTGCTGGATGTAGTTGCTGCCGGTGAAAGCCTGGCTCATGCGGGTCGCATCGACGTTCAGCTGCAGCGCCGCCGCCCGTCCGGCCAGCACGCGGCGCTGGAACCCGGCGGGGATCACCAGCACGAAGGTCGAAACGCCCCGGTCCAGGCGCGCATCGGCCTCGTCGAGCGTGATCAGGTCCGGCGCGACGAACTGCGGCGGCACGAAAGCCTCGCGCAGGCGCAGCGACAGCGGCGACTGGTCCTCGTCGACGATGGCCAGCGCGGCGCGGGTCAGGGTGTCCGGCTGGGCCGTCGCGGCGATGTACACGGCGCCGCTGAAGGTGTAGACGATCAGCAGCAGCATGACGGGGTCGCGCACCAGACTCCACCACTCCTTGATGCCGAGCCGCCAGACCTTGCGCACGGAAACCGGTTCCATGTCAGCGCTCCTGCTTGGGCAGGGCGGCGATGGCCAGCCCGAGGATGACGGGTACCGCGGCCAGCAGGGCCAGGAGGTCGGGCGCCAGTTCGCCCAGGCCGAGCGCCTTGCCGAACACGCCGCGGCTGATGGTCAGCATGTGCGAGGCGGGATAGGCTTCGCCGATCAGGCGCGCCGCCCCGTCGAGCGCGGCGACGGGATTGATCAGGCCCGCATACTGGATGGCCGGGATCATGGTGCCGATCATCGTGAAGAAGATCGCGGCGATCTGGCTGCGGGTGAAGGTCGATGCCAGCAGGCCGATGCCGGTGGAACAGACGCAATAGACCAGGGCCGACACGGCCAGCATCGGGAAACTGCCCTTCAGTGGCACCTGGAACAGGGTCACCGCCATCAAGCTCATCAGCAGGAAATTAACCATGGCCAGCATCACATAGG
>Ga0308160_10008233_pt1 | contig 10190 bp, 7 predicted proteins | sample PhyFR1_FD_201036 | JGI IMG/M metagenome (GOLD analysis project Ga0308160, IMG submission 201036) | Phyllosphere microbial communities from UC Gill Tract Community Farm, Albany, California, United States - DLSLF.R1 | ecosystem: Host-associated > Plants > Phyllosphere > Unclassified | place: USA...
TCGGGCCCGGCTCCAAGGTCGTCACCGACTACTACGAGAAGTCGGGCCTCGACAAGGACCTCGAGGGCCTCGGCTTCTACACGGTCGGCTACGGCTGCACGATCTGCATCGGAAACTCCGGTCCGCTCATCGACGAGGTGTCCGCCGCGATCAACGAGCACGACCTCGCGGTCACGGCCGTCCTCTCCGGCAACCGCAACTTCGAGGGCCGGATCAGCCCCGACGTGAAGATGAACTACCTCGCCAGCCCGCCGCTGGTCGTGGCCTACGCCCTGGCCGGGTCGATGAACTTCGACTTCGACACCCAGGCGCTCGGCACCGACTCCGAGGGCAACGACGTGTTCCTCAAGGACGTCTGGCCCGACCCCACCGAGGTGCAGCAGATCATCGATTCCTCGATCTCGCGCGACCAGTTCATCAAGCAGTACGCCACCGTGTTCGACGGCGACGAGCGCTGGACGAGCCTGCCCACCCCGACCGGTCCGATCTTCGAGTGGGACGCCGACTCGACCTACGTGCGCAAGGCGCCGTACTTCGACGGCATGGAGGCGACTCCGGCCCCGGTCACGGACATCACCGGCGCCCGCGTGCTGGCGACGCTCGGCGACTCGGTCACCACCGACCACATCTCGCCGGCCGGCAACATCAAGGCGGGCACGCCTGCGGCCCAGTACCTCACGGAGCACGGCGTCGCGCAGAAGGACTTCAACTCCTTCGGCTCGCGTCGCGGCAACCACGAGGTGATGATCCGCGGCACGTTCGCGAACATCCGCCTGAAGAACGCACTGGTCAAGGCCGTCAACGACGGTCAGCAGATCGAGGGCGGCTTCACGCGCGACTTCACCCAGCCGGGCGGTCCGCAGGCGTACATCTTCGACGCCTCGATGAACTACCAGGAGCAGGGCACCCCGCTGGTGATCTTCGGCGGCAAGGAGTACGGATCCGGATCCTCCCGCGACTGGGCGGCGAAGGGCACCAACCTCCTCGGCGTCAAGGCGGTCATCACCGAGAGCTTCGAGCGGATCCACCGCTCGAACCTGATCGGCATGGGCGTCGTCCCGCTGCAGTTCCCGGCGGGCGAGTCGTGGGAGTCGCTCGGCCTCGACGGCACCGAGATCGTCTCGATCGAGGGCCTGGAGGAGCTGAACAACGGCACCACCCCGAAGACGGTCAAGGTCACCGCAACCCCGAGCGAGTTCTCGCCCGAGGGCAAGCAGCCCATCGAGTTCGACGCGGTCGTCCGCATCGACACCCCCGGTGAGGCGGACTACTACCGCAACGGCGGCATCCTGCAGTACGTGCTGCGTTCGCTGGTCTGATCCACGCGCACGAGTCGGGGCCGGTTCCTTCGGGAGCCGGCCCCGTTCGCGTCTCCGGCTCGCGGCGTGCGCGTGCGACGCCTGCAGGACCTCGCGACCCTTGCAGGGGCTGAACGCGGATCCGGTCATGCTGGCGTCGCGCCATCGTGCATCCGTCGCGGTACGGCGCGCGGGCCGGGTGACACGTGTCCCACGCCTGTGGTTCAGACCGCGCTAGCATTCGGGGATGGAGCACGAGGAAGCGCCCGCGGTGGTGTCGTCGGGCGGCCCCGTGTACATCCGCGAGGTGCTGGCGCGTCCGCTGGCGATTCTCGTTCTCGCTGCGGTCGAGTTGTTCTTCCCGGGGGTGAGTGCGGGGACGGTGGGGCCGGTTCGTGTCTCGGTCATCGCCGGCTCGATCCTGATCGTCGTGGCAGGGGCGCTTCTCCTCGTCGGGTACGCGGCCTATCGAGACCTCTCACCAAGGGCGGTCGATCGCTATGTCGTGGCGTCTGCGCTCTCCCTGTTCGTCTGCGGCGTGGTGCTGTCGTCCGGCGTCGTCGGGTGGCTGCCGCTTCTGTGGGCGGGCCAGCTTCTGGCCGACAGCAGGTTCGCGATGGTGAGGCGCGTGCGCGAGGCAGTGCCGGAGCGTCTCTGGACGAGGACGGCTCACGCCGCCGGCATCACCGGAGTCGCGTGCATGCTGCTGCTCCCTCTCGCCGTCGGCCTGGGATCTCCGCCGCTCGTCGTGATCGTGATGGCGGGACGAATTCTTGCGCCGGTCGTCCTGGGTGTCGCGTGGCGAATCCGGCGTGGACCTGGCCTGCTGCTGGACTCGGCGACGTCCTGACGAGCGTTCGTCAGTTCTTCTTCGGACGAAGCGCGGGTGGCGGGTCGTCCGGGACGAGTTCCGTGGCGATCTGGCGGAACAGTCGGTCGCTCGAGTTGTCGTAGATGCCGTCCGCGTCGAAGGCGCCGGGGAGGAAGGTCGTGGCCACCGCGACCGCGACCTTCTTCGAAGGCAGGTACGCCTCAGTGGCGCTGTACCCGCTGAGCAGCGGGTTCTGCAGCTGCCAGGATCCGGATCGCACCACGCCGAGGCCGTAGTTGTAGCCGTTCACCTGGGTGAAGCACGACCCGGCGCAGGCGGGCAGCGGCGTCCCGAATCCGATGAGGGTCGAGTCGGTCATCTCATGGAAGCTCTTCGAGGAGAGCAGCTTGCCGGTGCCGACCGCGACAGCGGTCGTGGCCATGTCGGTGATCGTGGTGGTCTCGGCCGCACCGATCGGCGTGCCCCAGGCGGGATTCCAGAAGGTCGACTCCTCGGTGAAGGGCATCGAGGGAGGGATGCCCAGCGCCACGCGGCGTTCCGAGCTGTAGGCGTGCAGCACCGGTTCCGGCACGGTCGCCGTGCTGAAGGCGGCGGTCTGCGTCAGGCCCATCGGGCCGAGGACCTTCTTCTGCAGCAGCTGGTCGAGGGGAGCGCCGCCGATCATCGAGAGGATGTGTCCGAGGATCATGAAGTTCGTGTGCGCATAGCTCCAGTTGGTGCCGGGCTCGAACTGCAGAGGACGATTGAACGCGTCCTTCAACCGCTCCTCGAACGTGAATTCGTGAAACGGGTCGGCGTTGTACGCCGCGGTCCACTCCGGGTCCGTCTCGAAGTCGGGGTAGCCCGTGGTCTGGTTCGTCAACATCCTGAGCGTGACCTTGTTCGCCTCGGGCAGGCTGGGCATCCACCTGTCGACCGTGTCGTCGAGGGTGATCTTGCCCTCGTCGACATACTCCAGGAGCAGGGTGGAGACGTACTGGAACGCCACTGCGCCATTGCGGAAATGCATGTCGGTGGTGGCGGGGATGCCGGTCATCGAGTCGCCGTACGCCTGCATCGCGACGACCTTGTCGCCGACCGTGACCCGCACGATCACCGCCTTGAGGCTGTCGGCCTTCATGGCGTCGCGGACGATCGCGTCGATGCGTTCGTTCGACACGGTCGGAGGCGGGGCCGATCCGTTCGCCGCGGGAGCGGCAGGGCTCGCGGGCCGCCAGATGATCCAGCCGATGGCCACGACGAGCGCGATGACAGCGACGGCCGCGACGACCAGCGCCGTTCTCCGCCCGGGTGCGGTGCGAGTTGCCGGTGTCTGCGCGTTCACGTTCGTCCTCTCGGATCCAGAATCGCGGAATGCCCAAGCGCACCGACGGACGGCTCGGGACCGCCTGTCCTACGGTGCACGGGAACGATCGCTCGCGTCCTCGTGCTCGCTTGTCGCTGAGCATAGACCTGCGGTCGTTCCGCGATCAACGCACTCGTGCGAGCCTGACAAAGGAGGTGGTCGGCGCCGGAACGCACCGCTCGGCCTTTGAAGAACCGCTGAGGCGCGCCCTCTCAGCGAGACGCATCGCGGACGGATGCGTCGACCATCGCATCTGCCGTCTCGGCTTGGAACTGCAGACGCCATGCCGTTCCGACCGTGCAGATCAATAGGAAGGATGTGGTGCCGTCGAGGATCTCCACACCCAGGAGATGAATCAGCGGCGAGAGGAGGGTCGCGAAGACCAGCGGAAGCCCCCATCGAGGGAGGCCGCCGCGCGCACGGAGCACGAGAACGAGACCCGTGAGCGTGGCGGCGCCGACACTGCGGATGCTCCATTCAATGACGTTTTCCCACGATTCGATGTCCGACGCTGCGATCCCTTTTCCGAACGGCGGGAACCGGAGGAGGGCGAGGAGCGCGTCGGTGACGAAGAGCGCACAGGAGGCAACTGCGCCCGCGATCGTCGCCCACGCCCAGCTCTTTCCCGGTCCGCTCCGCGCCTGTGCTCCGACGAGCACGATCGAACCCACACCGACGGCGAGGAGGACGACCAGTCGAATGGAGGTGGCAACGCCGAACATGGCGATCAACGGATTCCCGAGCCCGCCGATCCCCGGCATCCTCGGTGTCAGGGACGCGGATGCGACGCCGATGATGAAGGCGAGGAGGAGCCCGGCGGCGACAGCGAACGGCGAGATTTCGAGCATACGAGCCGCGCGCAAGGCCGCGCTCGAGGGAGGCTCGAGATCTGTGTGCGGCACCGCAAACCCCCCCCTGGATATCGCCGCCATGCTAGCCGAGTGTGCGCCCTCAGCGTTCTTCCGTCGTCGTGGCGAGGGGAGCCGACCTGTCAGCGCGAGTGCCGTCCCGCGCGACCGTGCGCCGGCTGAGCGTCCACGTGAGCAGCCCGCCGAGCGCGAAGACGGCGCCGAGGGCGGCGGATCCTGTCCACCCCGAGAGCGAGTAGATGGCGGTGGTGGCGGTCGCACCGAGGGCGGAGCCGAGCGAGTAGAAGATCATGTAGCCGCCGATGACGCTGCTGGTCTGGTGCGGGTACGCGGCGGTGAGAAGGCTCTGATTGCTGACGTGCGCGGCCTGGACCGCGAAGTCCAGGACGATGACGCCGACGATCACCAGGACGAGCGACCAGGGCGCCTGTGCGGAAGCGATCCACGACGCCGCAAGCAGTGCGAGCGCGATGCCGGTCACCAGATCGGCGCGACCGGCATCCGCCCATCGGCCCGCTCGCGTCGCCCCGAGCGCTCCGACGAGCCCGGCGATCCCGAACGCTCCGATCTGAGCCGTCGTCAGTTGCCAGGGGCCGGCGGACAGCGGCAGCGCGAGTCCGCTCCAGAGGGCGCCGAAGGAGGCGAAGAGGAAGAACGCGATCAATCCCCGCGAGAGGAACAGCGGATCGCGGAAGAGACCCCCGAGTGATGTCAGCACCTCACGGTACGTCTTCCGATCCTGTCGGCGGTCCGCCGGCAGCCGCGTGAGAACGAACAGCGAGAGCGCCACGAGCAAGAGCGCGAGCCCGATGTACACGCTCCGCCACCCCCAGAGGTCGGTGATGATCCCGGCCAGCACCCGCGCGCCGAGGATCCCGAGGATGACGCCGGACGTGACGGCCCCGAGTGTGCGCCCACGCTCCGCGGGAGTGGACAAGTCGGCGGCGAACGCCACCGTCGTCTGAACGACCACGGCGAAGACGCCGGTGAGGGCGAGACCGACGAGCAGGAGCCACAGCGCAGGGGAGAACGCCGCGATCAGCACGCCGGCAGCGGCGAGGAGCAGTTGCACCCCGACGAGCGTGCGTCGATCCCACATGTCTCCGAGGGGGACGAGGGCAGCCAGGCCGACCACGTATCCGACCTGTCCCGCGGCAACGATCCACCCGAGGTCGGCCTCCGGCACGCCCAGCTCCCGCCCGATCTGTGCGAGCACCGGCTGGGCGACGTAGATCGTCGCGACGGCGACGGCGCAGACCACAGCGAGCAGGACCCTTCGGCCGAACGTGATGCGCACATGTTCTCCGATCAGTAGTTAATTGCAACTGATCGGAGACTACGGCAGACTGGTTTCGATCTGCAACTCATGAGGAGGCGACATGGCGTCAGCCGCACCCGTCGACGACGTGACCTGGACGGACCCCACCTGCCCGGTCGCGCGCACCCTGGACATCGTCGGAGACCGGTGGAGCCTGCTCATCATCCGGGACGCGATGGACGGGGCGCGATCGTTCACCGACTTCCAGCACCGCGCCGGAGTTGCGCGCAACATCCTCACCAACCGCCTCCGTCGCCTCGTCGATCGGGGGATCCTCCGGCGGGAGACGGCGGCCTCCGGGCGCCGTCAGGTGTACGTGCTCACCGAGGTCGGCCGTGACCTCTTCACGGTCGTCGTGTCGATGCGTCAGTGGGGTGAGCGGCACATGTTCGCGCCGGATGAGGCACGCTCCGTGCTCGTCGACGAGAGCGGCCGCCCGGTGGCCGCGCTGCGCCCTGTCGACGAGGACGGAGTCGGCCTCGACGTCGACTCGACCACGGTCCTCAGGCCCGCCTGACCGGAGCGCTCGACCTCAGGCGGTCGGCCCGACGTACCGGGAGGAGGGGCGGAGGATCTTGCCGTCCTGCACCTGCTCGCGGGCGTGCGCGCCCCAGCCGATCAGACGGGCGGAGGCGAACGTCGGCGTGAACAGCTCCCGGGGGATCCCGCACGCCTCCATGACGACCGCGGCGTAGAGCTCGACATTGGTGCGCAGGGCACGGCCGGGCTTGAGCTCGTCCAGCACACGCAGCACGGTCTGCTCCACCGTCACGGCGAGGTCGACGCGGTCCGAGGCCAGCCCGTCGGCACGCAGCTGCTGGGCGACGCCGCGCAGCAGACGCGAACGGGGATCCTCAGTGCGATAGACCGCGTGCCCGAAGCCCATGATCCGCCCGCCGCTCTGGACACGATCGCGCACCCATGCGTCGGCGTGCTCGGGGGCGCCGATCTCGTCCAGCATGTCCAGGGTGCGCGCGGGCGCACCGCCGTGCAGCGGGCCCGACAGGGCGCCGAGTGCGCCGCCGACGCACGAGGCGAGGTCGGCGCCGGTGGACGCGATCACTCGCGCCGTGAACGTCGAGGCGTTGAAACCGTGATCGATCGCTGCCGTCAGATACGTGCCGAGGGCGGTGGCGAGTCGGGCGTCGGGCGTGGTGCCGGTGAGCATGCGCAGGTAGTCGGAGACGGGGTCGAGATCGGCGTCCGGTGCGATCGGATCCTGCCCTCGACTCCACCGGTGCAGCGCGGCGATCAGCGAGGGCGCGACGGCCGCGAGACGGATCGCATCTTCGATCCGTTCCTCGTCCGTCTCGTCGTAGAGGGCGCGTCTGCTGTCGGCGGCCGAGACGAGAGCGAGCCCGGTTCGCAGCTGGGCCATGGGATCCAGGCCCGACGCAGCGATCGCCGACAGCGGTCCGTGCAGGCTCTCCGGGATCGCCCGCGCCGCGGCGGTGCGAGCACGGAAGGCGGCGGTGTCGGCCTCGTGCCGGGGCAGCGCGCCGAGTGCGACAAGGCTCCAGGCGTCCTCGAAGCGCGCCGCGGCGGCCAGCTCCACGCCCGAGACACCCCGGTAGTGGAAGAACCCCTCCTCGCCGCGCACGTCGCCGATCGCGGTCTCCGCGACCACGACGTTCGTGAGCCCTCGCGGGACGTCGATGAGATGCGTGTCGTTGCGATCGATGGTGATGGCCATGTCGGCTCCTCTCTGGCGAGTCGCGGGTGGCGGCTCTGTGCTCCTCTGAACCGCGATGCGGCCCTTCGCTCACGATGCATAATGGATCCCGATATCGTCAATGTTGATCGAATCAATGAGAGGGGCGGGATGGACTCGCTCACGGCGGCGCAGACCGCGGCGCGCCTCGGCGTGCGGATCGAGACGCTGTACGCCTATGTCTCCCGGGGCCTGATCGCACGGGAGCGCGGTGCGCACGGCTCCCTGTTCGACCCCCTCGAAGTCGAGCGCTTCGCGCGTGCTCGCCGCCGGGTGACATCGCCGTCGCACGGTGCGGCACGCCCGGCGGGAGCCGACGGGAGCCCGCTCGCGGTGATCGACACCGACATCGCCCTGATCGAGGACGGCGAGCTCTGGATCCGCGGCGTGCCGATCGACGAGCTGGTCGCCGGCGACGGTGAGGCGCCCAGGTTCGACGCGGTCGTGCGCTGGCTCTTCGAGCGCACGGATCTGCCGCGACCGGATGCTCGTCCCGTCGAAGGGCCGAGGAGCGCTGCGGCGGGTCGGGTACTCGCAGCGCTGCCGCCAGGAGCCGGAGCGTTCAGCCGTCTGCTCGCAGCGGTGGCGGCGCTCGCGGCGGAAGATCCGGAGCGCTACGACCTCCGGGCGGACACGGTGGCCCGGGTCGCGCCCCGTCTCGTCGCCGGGCTCGTGGACGCGCTCCCGCTGCTCGGCACGGAGAAGGGCAGGATCGGCGGAGCGTCATCGGGGGCCGGCTTGCCTGTCGCCGCACGTCTCTGGCCCCGTCTCACCGCGCTGCCCGCGACGGCTGATCGCGTGCGGGTGCTGGACGCCGCGCTCGTTCTCCTCGTCGACCACGACATGGCCGCGTCGACCCTCGCCGCGCGTGCTGCGGCGTCGGCGCGTGCGCATCCCTACGCCGTCGTGGCGGCGGGCTTCGGCGCGCTCGACTCCGCTCTGCACGGTGCGGTCAGCGCCGCGGTGCACACCCTCCTGCGACAGGTGCAGGACGGTGCGGATCCCGCGGCAGCGGTGGCGACCGCGACGCGTCTGGGCGGCGCGGGGATCCCCGGATTCGGGCAGCTGCTGTACCCCGAGGGCGACCCACGGGCACGGCTGTTGCTCGGACTGATGCGGGAGACGACGGATCCGCAGGCCGAGGCCGCACTCCGTGTGGCGGATCGGGTCAGCGCGGTCGTGCACGCCAGGACCGGTCTTCATCCCAGCGTCGATCTGGCGCTGGCCGTGATGGCGCTGGCCTGGGAGATGCACGCCGACGCGGGGGAGACGGTGTTCGCGGTCGCGCGCTCCGCCGGCTGGTGCGTGCACGCGCAGGACGAGTACGGCCGCGCCCCGTTGCGGCTGCGGCCGATCGGACACTACGTCGGCCCGGATGCGGCGGATCTCCAGCGGCCCGGGAGCATTGCTCGGTAGGCTGGATCGGTGCTGCGGGCCCCGGCTCGCCGCCCACTATTGGCTTCAGGAGGCAGACACGGTGGCGATCCTTCCCGGTATCTCCGGTCCCCGCGACCTCGATCGGCTCACCCCCGAACAGCTCGCCGAGCTGGCCGCGGAGGTCCGATCGTTCCTGATCGAGAACGTCGCGCGCACCGGCGGACACCTGGGACCGAACCTCGGAGTCGTGGAGCTCACGATCGCCCTGCACCGGGTGTTCTCCTCGCCGGACGACCCGATCATCTTCGACACCGGGCATCAGTCCTATGTGCACAAACTGCTCACCGGGCGCCAGGACTTCTCCGCGCTGCGTTCGCGCGGAGGGCTGGCCGGTTACCCGCAGCGCTCGGAGAGCCCGCACGACGTCGTCGAGTCGTCGCACGCCTCGAGCTCGCTGAGCTGGGCGGACGGGATCTCCCGCGCCTTCACGGCCACGGGCCGGGAGGATCGTCACGTCGTCGCGGTCGTCGGCGACGGGGCGCTCACCGGCGGCATGACCTGGGAAGCGCTCAACAACATCTCCGACGACAACGAGCGCAATCTCGTGATCGTCGTCAACGACAACGGCCGCTCCTACGCGCCCACGATCGGCGGGATGGCGCGGTATATGAACCGCGTGCGGACGGCGGGCGTGTACCGCGACCTGCATCGGAAGTCCGATCGCTTCTTCCGAGCCTTCGGCCCCGTGGGCCGTGCGTTCTACCGGGGCGTCCGCGGGGGCACGCACGGCTTCCTCTCCCGCTTCTCGAACAACGAGGAGCTGTACTCCAACCTCGACATCAAGTACCTGGGCCCGGTCGACGGCCACGACATCCCCTCGCTCATGGAGGCGCTGCAGCTCGCGAAGGACTACGGCGCGCCGGTCATCGTGCACGTCATCACCGAGAAGGGCCGCGGCTATCAGCCCGCCCTCGATGACGAGGCCGACCAGTTCCATGCGGTCAACAAGATCGACCCGAAGACGGGAACGCCCCTCGCCGCGAGCGGCACGGGGTGGACCGACGTGTTCGCCGATGCGCTCGTCGACCTCGGCGCGCGCCGGCCCGAGGTCATCGCGATGACTGCGGCGATGCTGCGGCCGACCGGGCTGGCCCCGTTCGCCGAGCGCTTCCCCGACCGCGTCTACGACGTGGGCATCGCCGAGCAGCACGCCGTGACCGCAGCGGCGGGTCTCGCCTACGGCGGTCTGCACCCGGTCGTCGCGCTGTACGCGACATTCATGGGCCGTGCGTTCGATCAGGTGCTGATGGACGTCGGGCTGCACCGCGCCGGAGTGACGTTCGTGCTGGATCGGGCAGGCGTCACGGGCCCCGACGGCCCGAGCCACCATGGCCTGTGGGACCTCTCCATGCTGCAGATCGTGCCGGGGATCCGCATCGC
>Ga0308160_10008235_pt1 | contig 10189 bp, 8 predicted proteins | sample PhyFR1_FD_201036 | JGI IMG/M metagenome (GOLD analysis project Ga0308160, IMG submission 201036) | Phyllosphere microbial communities from UC Gill Tract Community Farm, Albany, California, United States - DLSLF.R1 | ecosystem: Host-associated > Plants > Phyllosphere > Unclassified | place: USA...
GCTCGCGGTACGGCACGCTGCTGTCGTCCTGCTTGATGCGGCCGACGATCTCCTTGTACAGCGTGTCTTCCAGCGGCTTGAGCGGCTTCAGCACCTGGTCGGCGTAGGCGTTCTCGGCATTGAGATAGGCCAGCATCTGCGGGTTTTCGCGCTTGTCGTCGCGCAGCCAGTAATAGTCGTCCTGGCGGGTGGCGCCGAACGGCGCCTTGACCGTGTGCGGCTGCTTGGCCGGATGCGGCGGGGTGGCGTCGGTGGCGAGGGCGGAAGCGAAGGGCGCGGTCATGAGCAGCAGAAAGCTCGCTAGCAGGGAACGGTGATGCATCTAATGGGGCTCCGGCGGCAGTAACGCAACTGAGGACGCGCCGCCCGGGCCGGGAGACGGCAGGCATGCGGCGTGGCGCCGCACGATGCCGGCCGAGTCTCCGCGCAACGCCGCATCCTGGCAAGCGCGCAACGATTTCGTGCGCCGCGCTCCTCTATCATCGGGCCATGAACCCGCTTCCGACCGAATCCCGTCCCGCGCCGCAGGCGCTGCCCGCCTACAGCCAGCGCAGCCGCGACATCGAACCGTTCCACGTGATGGCGCTGCTGGCCCGCGCCAACGAACTGGAACACGCCGGTCACGACGTGATCCACCTGGAGATCGGCGAACCGGACTTCACCACCGCCGCGCCGATCGTCGCCGCCGGCCAGGCCGCGCTCGCGGCCGGCCACACCCGCTACACCGCCGCGCGCGGGCTGCCGGCGCTGCGCGAGGCACTGGCCGGGTTCTACCGGCAACGCCACGACGTGGACCTGGACCCGGCGCGGATCATGATCACCCCCGGCGGTTCCGGCGCGTTGCTGCTGGCCAGCGCGCTGCTGGTCGACCCGGGCAAGCGCTGGCTGATGGCCGACCCCGGCTATCCGTGCAACCGGCATTTCCTGCGCCTGGTCGAAGGCGCAGCGCAGCTGGTGCCGGTCGGCCCGGACAGCCGCTACCAGTTGACCCCGGCCTTGCTGGACGCGCACTGGAATGCCGACAGCGTCGGCGCGCTGGTCGCCTCGCCGGCCAACCCGACCGGCACCCTGCTGGACCGCGCCGAACTGGCCGCGCTGGCGCAGGCGCTGCAGGCGCGCGGCGGCCACCTGGTGGTCGACGAGATCTACCACGGCCTCAGCTACGGCATCGACGCGCCCAGCGTGCTCGAGGTCGACGACAGCGCCTACGTACTCAACAGCTTCTCCAAGTACTTCGGCATGACCGGCTGGCGCCTGGGCTGGCTGGTGGCGCCGCGCGCGGCGGTGCCGTCGCTGGAGAAGCTGGCGCAGAACCTGTACATCAGCGCCTCAAGCATCGCCCAGCATGCGGCGCTGGCCTGTTTCCTGCCGGAAACCCTGCAGATCCTGGAAGCGCGCCGCGCCGAATTCGGCCAGCGCCGCGACTACCTGCTGCCGGCGCTGCGCGCACTCGGCTTCCGCATCGAAGTGGAACCGCAGGGCGCGTTCTACCTGTACGCCGACGTGAGCGCCTTCACCGACGATGCGCAGGCGTTCTGCGCGCATTTCCTGGAGACCGAGCACGTGGCGTTCACCCCCGGCGTGGACTTCGGCCAGCATCGCGCGCGCCAGCACGTCCGCATCGCCTACACGCAGAGCCTGCCGCGGCTGCAGGAAGCGGTGGCGCGCATCGCCCGCGGGCTGTCGCGCTGGGATTGCAACGCTGAATCGTAAGCGCTTCAGGCGCTGCCGATCGCAATGACCTTGCAGACCGAAACCAGGCCCAAGATCACCAACGGCCACATCGCGTAGCCAACGCCGTCATGGCTTTTGCTGTGGCTTTTGCTGTGGCTTTTGCTGTGGCTTTTGCTGTGGCTTTTGCTGTGGCTGTGGCTCTAGCTTTTGATTGTCTTCGCCTTAAAGCGAGCCGAGCACCGCAGGCGCAAGCGGCCGAAGAGGCGCCCTTGTTTGAGCGAAGCGAGTTTGGGCGCCGTGCCGCTTGTGCCGAGGAGCGCAGGGAACCGATGCGGCTTTATCGCATCGGCTCGTGTCGGCGACAGCGGTTTTGGTTACTTTTGCCAAGACAAAAGTGACTCGCGCCAAGGGCGCGAAAGCCTTTGCTGTTGCTCAAGCCTTTGCTGTTGCTCAAGCCTTTGCCGTTGCCCAGGCCCTGGAGTTACCCCGCCTTGCCAGAACTGCAAACGCCGGCAGCGGGGCGGCCGCATCGCTGCGGCCGTCCGCTACCGAACCTTCAATCCTTCAACCGCTCCCACAGGAACCCATACGCCAGCGCCTGCATATGCGCAGCCTGCGCATTGTTGGCCGCGCCACCGTGGCCGCCTTCGGTGTTCTCGTAATAGCTCACGTCCTTGCCGGCGTCGATCATCTTCGCCGCCATCTTGCGCGCGTGGCCCGGGTGCACCCGGTCGTCGCGGGTGGAAGTCAGGAAGATCACCGGCGGATAGGTCTTCTTCGGATCGAACAGGTGGTACGGCGAGAAGGACTGGATGTACTTCCAGTCGTCGGTGTCCGGATTGCCGTACTCGGCCATCCACGAAGCGCCGGCCAGCAAGTGGCTGTAGCGCTTCATGTCCAGCAGCGGCACCTGCACCACCACCGCGCCGAACAGCTGCGGGTACTGCACCAGCATGTTGCCGGCCATCAGCCCGCCATTGCTGCCGCCCTGCACGCCCAGATGCTTGGCCGAGGTGATCTTGCGCGCGGCCAGGTCCTGCGCAACCGCCGCCATGTCCTCGTAGGCCTTGTGCCGGTTCTGCTTCAGCGCCGCCTGGTGCCAGCGCGGGCCGTACTCGCCGCCGCCGCGGATATTGGCCAGCGCGTACACGCCGCCCTGGTCGAGCCAGGCGCGGCCGAGGCCGCCGGAATAGAACGGGGTCATCGAGACTTCGAAGCCGCCGTAGGCGTACAGCAGGGTCGGATGGCTGCCGTCCAGCTTGAGCTGCTTCGGCCGGACCAGGAAGTACGGGACCTTGGTGCCGTCCTTGGACACGGCGAAGTGCTGCTCGATCGCGTCCTTGGACGCATCGAAGAAGCTCGGCATCGCCTTCAGCGTCTCGATGCTCTGCGGGCCGCGCTGCACGTCGGCCAGCATCAGCGTGGTCGGGGTCAGGAAATCGGTGGAGGTCAGCCACACCTGATCGTTCTCGTCGGCATCGACCGCATCGACGCTGATGCTGCCGAAGGCCAGGTCGCCGACCGGGAACGGCGCGCGCGCCCACTCGCCGTCGCCCGGAGTCAGCACCCATAGCCGGCTCTTGACGTCGTCCAGCACGTTCAGCACCAGCGTCGACTTGGTCCACGCGAATCCCTCCAGCGAGGTGCTGTCGGTCGGCGTGAACAACACCCGGAACGCACGCTTGCCGGCCATGAAGTCGTCGAACTTGGCGGCCAGCAGCGCACCGGCGGGATAGGTGGTGCCGTCCACGGTCCACGGATCGCGCAACTGCAGGGTCAGCCATTCGCGGTGCACGCGCTTGCTGGCCGAGTTGGGCACGTCGATCTTGCGCAGGCTGCCGTCGGCATTGGACGCTCCTGCGCATCCTGCGCCCGCGCCACTCGCACATCCATGTGCTTCGCGCAGGTACATCTCGTCGTTATAGAAGGCCAGCGTGCGGCTGACGAAATCACGCTCATAGCCGGGCGTGTCGTCGTGCATCGCGGCGATGTACATGTCTTCCGGCTTGCCTTCGTAGACCAGGCTCGCGCTCTGCAGCGGGGTGCCGCGCTTCCACTGCTTGACCACCCGCGGATAGCCCGAGCTGGTCAGCGAACCGGCACCGAAATCGGTGTAGAGGTAGACAGTGTCGGCGTCGATCCAGCCCAGGCCGCCCTTGGCCTCGGGGCGGAAGAAGCCGTCCTTCACCCACTGCTTGGAACCCAGGTCGAACTCGCGGGTGACGTCGGCATCGGCGCCGCCGCGCGACAGCGCGATCAGGCAGCGGCGGTAGTCCGGGCGCAGGCACTCGGCGCCATGCCACACCCAGTTCTCGCCCTCGGCCTTGTTCAGCGCATCCAGGTCCAGCACCGTCTCCCACTTCGGCTCGGGCTTGCGGTATTCGTCCAGGGTGGTGCGCCGCCACAGGCCGCGCTCGTGCTCGCGGTCCTTCCACAGGTTGTAGTAGTACGGGCCGATCTTCTGCACTGCCGGGATCTTCGCGTCGGAATCCAGCACTTCGCGGATGCCGGTTTCGCGCGCCTGGAAGCCCGGTTGCGCGGTCAGCCGCGCCTCGGTCTTGGCGTTCTGCGCCTTGACCCAGTCCAGCGGCTTGGCGCCGGTGACATCTTCGAGCCAGGCATAGGAATCTTGGGGCATCGCGGTTTCCTTCGCCGCGGCGGTGCCGGAGACGATCAGTCCGGCGAGCAGGCAGGCATGGGCAAGAGAGGGCATGGGTCACGTCCAGGAGAACAGCCCGGAACCGTAGCATGCAGGGCCGCAGCCCTCCCCTGCCGAAGGTCAGGCTGCGCGGCTGACCCGCCAGGCCGGCACACGCCGGCGCCGCGCCTGCACCCGTGGCCGCACCCGCGCCAGGACCCGCCGCAACGGCCGCAGCGGCAGCGGGAAGCGGTGCAGCGCCCACCACGCGCTCAGCGGCATTCCCAGCAGCCACAGCGGCCGCCAGCCCAGCCATTCGCTGTAGCCGCGTGCCGCCGGCCACACCAGCACCAGGGCCAGGCCGGCGAGCAGCGCCTGCCGCACCAGGCGACGCAGGGCGGGGTGCGGGGCGTGAGCGGGGCGGAAGGAACGGGTGATCGGCATGGCGGCGACTCCGGAGCAGGGCTGAGGTACGCAGCCTGCCGCGCGGCCATCTCAACGGCTGCGACCCACTATTGACATCACTTTCGCCCGATACTGGGTAGCGTGTTTCTTCAAGCCCCGGATCCTTGCCCTATGCGCCTGCTTTCCCTGTTCGCCTCCGTGCTGCTGCTCGGCATGGCCGTTCCCCTGCCGACGGCGCGGGCGAAATCCCCGGAGCAAGAGCCCTCGCAGTCGCCGATCGACCTGCAGCGCTTCATGGGCCGCTGGTACGTGATCGCGCACGTGCCCTATTTCGCCGAGCGCGGCCATGTCGCCAGCAGCGACGAGTACACGCTCAAGGAAGACGGCAAGATCGCCGTGCGCTACCAGTACCGCGAAGGCTTCGACGAACCGGTCAAGGAAGTCACCTCGCGCGCCACGGTCAAGGAAGGCACCGGCGACCGCCGCTGGACCACCTGGTTCTTCGCGGTTGTCCCGACCAAGTACCGCATTCTCGAGGTGGCGCCGGACTATTCCTGGGCGCTGATCGACTATCCCGGCCGCGACCTGGCCTGGGTGTTCTCGCGCACGCCGGACATGGACTACAAGCAGTATCGCGAACTGGTCGGCAAGCTGGACCACGATTACGGGATCAAGGTGGACAAGCTCAAGCGCGTGGCGCAGCGCCGCGACCAGGTCGGCAAGCTCGGCTTCGAAGTGCCGAGCAAGCCCTGAGCCGTGTCGCCGATCCCCGAATAGGTTGCCCCACCGATCACCTGCCGCTCAGCGGGGCGCCAGCCGGCCCCCGTATGATCGGGCCGGTCCGTCCCCCAGACAGGTGCACCGATTGGCCAGCGTTCCTTCCGACATCCCCTGCACTGCGCCGCGTGTCCCCGCCGCGGATCCCACCCGCGGCCAGGTGTTCGCGCAGCACTGCCCCTCGCGCGCCGTCCTCAGCCATGTGACCAGCCGCTGGGGCGTGCTGGTGCTGGTGGCGCTGCGCAAGGGCACGCATCGTTTCGGCGACCTGCGCCGCAAGCTCGAAGGGGTCAGCGAGAAGATGCTGTCGCAGACCCTGCAGGCGCTGGAAGCCGATGGCCTGGTGCAACGCACCGCCTATCCGGTGGTTCCGCCGCATGTGGAATACGCGCTGACCCCGCTGGGCGAAGACGCGGCGACGCATGTGCAGGCGCTGGTGGACTGGATCGAGAGCAACATCGGCGCCATCCTGAGCGGCGGCGGTGCATCGCCGGATGCACTGTAGGAGCGGCTCTGGGTGGCCTCGGGCCATCAGCCGCGACAGGCGGTATCAGCTATCGATAATGCCTGTCGCGGCTGAAGCCGCTCCTACAAAAAAACGACGGCAGCGCGCAGCGCGAACGCCTCAGTCGTCGCTGTAGTTGCTCAGCGCCAGCGACAGCAGCGACTTGGCCTGTTCGCGCAGCGAGCGCGGCTCGACGATTTCCGCGTCCGACCCGTAGTGCAGCACGTCCATCAGCAACTCGCGCGAGACGCTGTACGGCACCTTCAGTTCGTAGCGGCCGTCGGCCAGGAAGCGCCCCTGCTGCTTGGAATGCCAGTGCTCGTCGGCGACCCAGCGCGCGGCCTTGGGGCTGAACACGATCGTCGCCCAGCCCTTGGGCGCGCCGGAGAAGATCCCGTAGCTGGCCGCCAGCTGCGAGTCCAGTTCCTCGTCGGCCACGTCCTGCGCCACCTGGTCGAGCAGCCGCGCATGGTTGATGCGGTCCACCGCGAAGCTGCGCACCGCGTCGCGGCCGTGGTCCCAGGCGTCCAGGTACCAGTTGTCGCGGTAGTGGGTGATGCGCTGCGGCGACACCGTGCGCTTGGTCGATTCGTCGGTGGAGCGCGCGCGGTAGTCGAACGACAGCCGCTTGCGCTCCAGCACCGCCGAGGCGACGGTGCGGAAACTGGCCTCGTCGAGCTTGCGCCCGCGGTGCGGGATCACCCGCACCCGTTCCACCGGCCAGTGGGTGGCCCCGGCCTGCGCCGCCAGCAGGCTCTCGATGCGCTGCTGCAGCGGCGCCAGCACCGAGGACAGCACCCCGCCGCCGGTCCGCGCCAGCAACTGCTGCGAGGCCAGCAGCGCGTGCAGCTCCTCGGAACTGAGCCACAGCCCGGGCAGTTCGAAGCGGTCGCTCTCGCCGGACTCGTAGCGGAACCCGGCCTCGCCGTCGCCCTCGACCGGGGCCATCAGCGCATCGCGCAGGAACGCCAGGTCGCGGTAGACGGTGGCGCGGGAGCAGCTCAATTCGTCCTGCAGCCGCGCCACCGTCACCGGATAGCGGGCGGACTTGAGCAGCCGGTGCAGAGCATTGATGCGTTCGTAGCGGTCCATGGCCCCGATTATGTCCGAAGTCCGTGGCGGAAAAACGCGCCGCGGCCGCTCGCACGCCCGAACCGCGACGGCACGGCCGAACCGGCGATGAAGCCGGGGCCGGGCGGCGGCCGGGGCGTCATGTAGATCCGGTATGATGAAATCGTTTCCATTTCGTTAGCCGAAGGCTGCGTCCTCAACCGGAGAGTAAAGCCATGCCCCGCTGCGCCACCGTAGTATCCGCCATCACCTTGTTGCTGCTGTGCACCTCCACGGCCCTGGCCGCCGATGTGCCCGCCCCGCCGGCGGAACCGGGCAGTTCACCGTGGAGCGGCTCCGGCGAGCTGGGACTCTCCTCCTCGCGCGGCAACAGTTCCAACGAAAGCTTCAACGGCCGGCTCAAGGGCCAGTACCTGGACGGCGACTGGATCCACAGCATCGACCTGTTCGCCTTGCGCGCCAGCGCCGAGTACACCAATACCAACGACGACGGCAGCACCGAGCGCGTGCGCCAGACCACCTCCAACCGCTACACCGGCAGCGCCGGCAGCGCGCTGCAGTTGGGCGAGCACCGCCAGCTGACCGCCTCGCTGCGCTACGAGCGCGACGATTTCGCCACCTACGACCGCCTGGCCACGATCGGCATCGGCTACGGCACGCGGATCATGGACGGCGATCACCGCAGCCTGGACGTGCAGATCGGCCCCGGCGTGCGCCGCGCCCACGACGTGGAAGAGGACCGCACCGAAACCGGGCTGATCGGCCGCGGTCTGGTCGACTTCAAGTACGGCCTGACCGAGAACACCGAACTGGCCAATACCCTGCTGGTCGAATCCGGCTCCTACAACACCTTCGCGCAGAACGACCTGGGCATCTCGGTCAGCATGAACTCGCGGCTGGCGCTGAAGGCCGGCTGGCAGGCGCGTCACAACAGCGATGTCAGCGACGACAAGAAGAAGACCGATACGCTGGCTACGATGAATGTGGTCTACAAGTTCAAGTGAGTGAGGCCGGGATTCGGGATTGGGGAGTCGGGATTCGTAACGGCAGGCGCCGCTTTGGCCTGGACGTTCAGCTGACTGCAGTTCTGTAGGAGCGGCTTCAGCCGCGACAGGCGTTACCGATGGAGCCTGTCGCGGCTGATGGCCCGAGGCCACCCTGAGCCGCTCCTACAGGTTGGCTAGCGGATTGGTGCCGGCCTGCGCTCAGGCCGGCAGTGCGGCGTCCAGCAGTTCGCGGGCGCCGGCGCCGAGCAGCGCTTCGGCCACCGCCTCGCCCAACGCCTGAGGGTCCTGCGCGCTGCGCTGCAGGTCGGCGCGTACCAGGCGCCCGTCGGCGACGCCGCCGACCATGCCCTGCAGCAGCAGGTCTTCGCCCTGCCAGTGCGCGAACGCGGCCACCGGCACGTGGCAGCTGCCGTGCAGCGCGCGGTTCATCGCCCGCTCGGCCTCCACGCAGCTGCGGGTGGCGGCGTCGTCGAGCGCGGCGAACAGGCCCAGCGCGGCCGCGTCGTCGCCGCGGCATTCCACCGCGATGGCGCCCTGCGCCGGCGCCGGCAGCCAGTCCGGCGCCTGCAGGCGCTGGGTGATGCGCGCCTCCAGGCCCAGCCGCTGCAGGCCGGCGCAGGCCAGCACGATGCCGTCGTAGCCGCCGTTGTCGAGCTTGGCCAGGCGCGTGTTGACGTTGCCGCGCAGGTCCAGCAACTGCAGGTCCGGGCGCCGCGCGCGCAGTTGCGCCTGCCGGCGCAGCGACGAGGTGCCCACCCGCGCGCCCAGCGGCAGCGCCTCCAGCGACGCATAGAGATTGGAGATCAGCGCGTCGGCCGGATCGGCGCGGGCCAGGATCGCCGGCAGCACGAACGGCGGGTCCAGCTCCATCGGCACGTCCTTCAGCGAATGCACCGCGCAGTCGGCCTCGCCGCGCAGCATCGCCAGCTCCAGTTCCTTCAGGAACAGGCCCTTGCCGCCGATCGCCGCCAGCGAACGGTCCAGCACTTCGTCGCCGCGGGTGCTCATCGGCACCAGCACCACGTCCAGCTGCGGGTGCGCCTGGCGCAGGCGGTCGGCGACATGTTCGCTCTGCCACAGGGCGAGCGGACTCTTGCGGGTAGCGATGCGCAGGATCTTCATGCGCCCATTATCGCGGAAAGCGCCGCCACCGGCCGCTGGCACCGAGGCCGAGTGCCATTGACTCCAATCCCGGCCTTTCCTCAGCCGAACGGCCGGTAATCCCCATCCCCACTTTCCAAAGCCGAACGGCTGCTCATCGCGAATCCCGGCTTTCCACAGCCAAACGGCTGGTCATCCCGAATCCCCAATCCCCAATCCCTGCTTTCAAAGATGGCGGATCTCCTGCCGCAGCTGCGCCACGCAGCGCCGGCTCACCTCCAGCGGCTGCTTGCCATGGCGCAGCACCGCATGCACCTGGCCCTCGCCGAGACGCCGCAGCTCGACCAGTTCGTGGCGCGCGACCAGGCAGTTGCGATGGATGCGCACGAAGCGCTCGGCGAACTCCTCTTCCAGCGACTTCAGCGACTCCTCGATCAGGTCCTCGCCGCGCGCGTGATGCACCACCACGTACTTTTCCTCGGCCTGCAGGTAGTGGATGTCGTCGACCGCGATCAGCCGCAGGCTGCCGCGCAGGCGCGCGCACAGATGGCTGCGGCGCTGCGCCGACGACACCGCCGCGGCACTGCCACGGCCGGCCATGAAGGTGCGCGCGCGCTCCAGCGCCGCAGCCAGCCGCTCGGCACGTACCGGCTTCATCAGGTAGTCGATCGCCGCGGCCTCGAACGCGGACAGCGCGTGCGCATCGTAGGCGGTGCAGAACACCACCGCCGGGCGCGGCTCGAAGCTGGCCAGGTGGCGCGCGGTCTCCAACCCGTCGACGCCGGGCATGGCGATGTCCAGCAGTACCAGATCCGGACGCAACTCGGCGCAGGCGCGCAGCGTTTCCAGGCCATTGCCGGCCTCGGCCACCACCTCGACGCCGACATGCTCGGCCAGCAGCGCGCGCAAGCGCTCGCGTGCCAGGGGTTCGTCGTCGGCGATCACCACCTTCACGTACGTCACCTCAGTGCGCTGGAGCGCGGTCTCGCCGCATAGTAGCCCCGCCGCTGG
>Ga0308160_10008236_pt1 | contig 10188 bp, 14 predicted proteins | sample PhyFR1_FD_201036 | JGI IMG/M metagenome (GOLD analysis project Ga0308160, IMG submission 201036) | Phyllosphere microbial communities from UC Gill Tract Community Farm, Albany, California, United States - DLSLF.R1 | ecosystem: Host-associated > Plants > Phyllosphere > Unclassified | place: USA...
TCATCGTCTACTTCATGGCCGGCCTCAAGCCGGATGCCGGTCTCTACTTTACCTTCCTGCTCTTTACCTACTTTACCACTCTTACCACCACTGCCTTTTTCCGATTCGTTGGATACTCGTTCTCGACTTTCAACGACGCTTCCAAGGTGTCTGGAACTATGTTCAGTATTTTGGTCACCGTAAGTTTTCCATCACGCTGCGACACGTACCTAGTTGACGACCAGTATGCCGGTTATATCATCTACACTCCCTCGATGAAACCTTGGTTCAGCTGGATTAGGTGGATCAATCCGATCTATTACGCGTTCGAAGCGCTGTTCATCAACGAGCTCGACGGTTTGGCGGTCGATTGTGCTCCTCCTCAGTTGTTCCCACCTGCTCCAGGCGGACCTCAGGGTTGTGCCATTGCCGGAGCAGAGCCAGGAGCGACCGAGTTGATGGGTCAAGCTTGGGGTAACCAAGCTCTTGAATTCTACAAATCTCACGTCTGGCGAAACTTCGGTATCATCATAGCGCTATGGCTCTTCTGTCTCGCCATTTGTGTCGTTGTGATCGAACGACTACCTGCGGCTGGATCCAACAAGGCAGTTTTGCTCTACAAGCGAGGTGGTGGTGGAAAGTTCATCCGAGCTTCCAACCAGAACGGCAATGGACCCAAAGATGAGGAGGAGGGATCGGGCCAAGCTCAACCTACGGAAAAGCAGGCCGGCAAGTCCGACTCGGACAACGCAAAGGAGCAGGTCCATGCCGCCAACACGTGAGTCGATCTCCCAGATTGCCTACTAATGATTCAGCTCATTCACGTGGAAAGACCTCAACTACACTGTTCAAGCCGATGGTCAGCCCCGAAAATTACTCAACAACGTTTTCGGGTACTGTAAAGCTGGGACTCTCACGGCCATGATGGGATCTTCTGGTGCGGGCAAAACCACATTGATGGATGTCTTGGCTGCTCGAAAAACCGACGGAGAGATTGAAGGAGAGGTCTTGATGAACGGTCACTCTCTGCCTGTTTCTTTCCAGAGGACAACCGGATACTGTGAACAAGTCGACGTCCACCTACCCCAGGCTACCGTTAGAGAAGCTCTCGAATTCTCTGCTCTGCTCCGACAGCCAAAGAACTTGTCCGACAAGGTACGTCTCCCCTTGTCGATGATATAGATCACAAGCTGATGAATCAGGAGAAATTAGCTTATGTCGATGTCATCATTGAGCTACTCGAGCTTTCCGATATTGAGGATGCCATGATCGGTCAACCTGGCGCTGGATTGGGTGTTGAGCAGAGGAAGCGTCTCACCATTGGTGTCGAGCTGGTCAGCAAGCCGTGAGTCATCAGTGGACACCAAGCACCCTTACTGACTGACAGTACCCTCCTTTTCTTGGACGAGCCTACGTCAGGTCTCGATGGTCAATCTTCCTTCCTCATCGTCTCATTCTTGCGAAAGTTGGCTGCAGCCGGACAAGCCATCTTGTGTACCATCCACCAACCTTCCGCATCGCTTTTTGCTCAATTCGATCAACTCCTCCTACTCAAAGCTGGTGGTAACATGGTGTATTGTAAGCCATCTCGTCTCAATCCCAACTATGCTCGGCTAATAATCAGTCGGTGCTGTCAAGGACCTGAACGACTACTTCTCATCCCACGGTGTCGATATCCCCAAAGACGTCAACCCAGCCGAGCGAATGATCGATATCGTCTCGGGTGGCATGTCAAAAGACCAAGACTGGGCCCAAGTCTGGTCCGACTCGGATTTGTGCAAGGAGCAAAAGGAAGAATTGGAAAAGATCAAGCAATCCGGATCAGAGAGTCAAGATAAGCGAGAGGACGATGGAGACGAGTACGCTAGCTCTACCGCTACACAGCTCAAGCTTGTCACCAAGCGAGCATCGATCCAATTGTGGCGAGATACCGAATACGTTGTGAACAAGGTGCGTCACTTGGTCAATACGGGGAATGCAAGCTAATCAAGCAGGTCATGCTTCATATCGCTTCCGCACTCATCAACGGATTCAGTTTCTGGATGATTGGAAACGCTTATGCTGATCTACAAAATCGGGTCTTTACGATCTTCCAGTTTATCTTTGTTGCTCGTACGTCCTGCCGCATTGATTTTCACCGACATATGCTGATAGACGCCTAGCCGGTGTTATTGCCCAAACTCAACCCAAGTTCATCGCCAACCGAGATATCTTTGAGGCTCGAGAGAAGAAGGCCAAGCTTTATTCTTGGTGGGCATTCTGCTTTGGTGAAATCGTTGCCGAGGTGCCGTACCTCCTTGTTTGTGCTTTGCTCTACTTTGCCCCATGGTTCGTTCATCTTGAATCGGCTGTGGATGTATGCTGACATAACAGGTACCCCGTTGTCGGATTCAGCTTCGCCCCGAGTGTCGCAGGACCTGTCTATCTCCAGATGACGCTCTACGAATTCCTATACACTGGTATTGGTCAATTTATTGCCGCTTACGCTCCCAACGCCGTCTTCGCTGCCTTGGTCAACCCTCTCCTCATCTCGGTATTGGTGTCATTCTGTGGTGTTCTTGTTCCCTACGCCCAGATCACCGCTTTCTGGCGATATTGGCTTTACTACATCAACCCTTTCAATTATCTCATTGGTGGTCTCGTCACTCCCGTTCTTTGGGATGTACAGGTCCAATGTACTCAAGAGGAGTACGGTATTCTGGATCCCCCCGCCGGTTCGACATGTCAAGCATACCTATCGGACTTTGTCTCGCAAGGAACCGGATACATCAACAACCCCGATGCTACAGCCGCGTGCGAATACTGTCCATACTCTGTCGGTAGAGAGTTCTTGCAGCCTTATAACCTTACTCGACGAGTTTACACTTGGCGAGATATATGTCTCACCTTGCTCTTTGTCCTCAGCTCTTATGCTTTGGTCTTCCTCCTTCTGTAAGTCCCGCTTGACACCCGTCAAATGCCTTGTGCTGACGATCCAGGAAACTCAGGAGCAAGAGGTCAAAGACCGCTTCGAAGTAGATCATTACAGCATCAGGATCCTCATCGTCTCGCAAATAGAAGCATTCCATCTCATTGTTGCCACTGTTTCTTGTATTTCACATGCAAATTCTCGGAAAGTGTGCACTTGACATACATCGCACCTAGGCAAATACTAAATACCCTTTAACTATATAACAAGACCCCGAATACACCTAGTTTGTCTTCTTTGCTCCCCTGTCTCCAAACTTCCACTTGTTGAAAACGTTGACTAGCGCGGCAAGACCCATGAAGGCACTGGTGATGGCGAAACCCTTGACGTATCGGGGACCATCGACAGCGGGCCAGAAGAAGGAACCGTAGATTGAAGCCAAGTTTCCAACACCGTTGATGAGAGCGATACAGACGGCTCGCTTCTCTCTTCCGTCAAACATAGTGACCATCCAAGAGAGGAAAAGGGGAACAGCGGACCAGACACCTGCACCACCGAAACAGATGAAGGTGTATCGAACGGGGATGCTCTTGACGGTAACACAGATGACGAAGCAGATGACACCCCAAGAACAAGCTGCGATGACGTGCCATGCCTTTTGTCGAGTTCGGTCGGCGTTCCAACCCATGGCGAGGGCAATGACGAGAGCGACACAGTAGATGGGAACGGTCATGACTACTTGTCAGTATGTGGAAAGGTCAATCATGGTCCCGACTTACATTGAGCAGTTCGACCCTTGTAGCCGAGACCAGTCATCAACGTGGGGAAGAAGTAGGAGATGGTTCCGACCGAGTTCAAGACATTGTAGGCAAGCATGAAAGTCTGACTCGTCAGACTACGTCCCAGCAACAATGAATAGAGATGACTTACCCAGGTCTTGGGGTCCTTGAGAGCTTCGACAAGAGCAGCTTTGTGAGACATGTGCTCTTCGTCTTGCTCTCGGACTTGCAAACGGACAACTGCAAGGATCTTCTCCTCTTCAGATAGCCACTTGGTAGTGGTTGGGTAGTCTGCAATGGTCAGTCCAGATCTCGAACGAGAGCGACTCATGACTTACTGGGTAGGACGAAGTAAGCACCTATAGCGATGAGGACGGTAGCGGCACCTTCGATCATAAAGAGCCATTTCCATCCTCGGATACCACCAAGACCCTCCATTCCTTGGATAAGACCACCGGCCAAGAGACCACCGAAAGCTCCAGAGACAAGGGAAGCAGTGTAGAAAAAGGCGATTCGTTTACTGAGCTCTTGAGGCTTGTACCAACAACTCATGAGGAGCATGACACCTGGGAAGAAACCGGCCTCGATAATACCCAAGGCGAATCGGAAAGCGATCATACCACCCAAGTTGTGGATGGCGGCAACGATGATGGAGACAGCACCCCAGGTGACCATGAGGGAAGGAAGGAAGATCGCTGGTTTGGATCGGGCGAGTAACATGTTTGAGGGGACTTCGAACAAGAGGTAGGACTACTGAATCAGAGGCCGAACAAGAAGATCCGAGGGGAGGAACTTACGACGAAGAAGATAGAAAGGACCAAAGAATAATCAGACGAGGATAGAGACAGGTCTTGTGCCATTCCACCGACTTTGGCATTCTGCCAGTCAGCGACCCTTTCTCAGCGAAAGCAGGTGGGAGACTTACACCAATGTTGGTTCGATCAATGTAGTTCATGACATACATGACCCAGAGCATAGGCAAAAGTCGCTTGTCGATCTTTCTGACTAGCCTCTTCTCCTCGTCGGTGTCGGGAACATAGGGAGAACCGTCAGCCAGAGTAGGCATGCCATTGCTGCTGCCATGCTCAAGCTGGTCGGCCTCAGCCTTCTTGTCGAGCTCGGGGTGAGATAGGTTGTCGTGGGCGTATTGCTGGGACATGGTGAAGAAAGTATTGAGATGATGGAAAGAGCGGGGAAGAACGATCCGCCTAGTTGGTTAGCTAGTCCGCTTTATACGGTCGAGCACCCCTCCTCCTGCTTAAGCGGGCCCAGACTTTTAGCGTGCCATGACCCGCGGGGCTGCAAGGCAACGAGGGCAGCAATCGATTTACCTCGGATATTCCCCCTAGATCTGTCAGCAGTCAGCCTGCGATTACCGCGACGATTTCTCCTTCTCCGCACAAACAACCCCGCCAAGACCCCCTTTTTAGTAATCCAGGTACAACATCAGACCGAAATTGCACATTTCCGGTTATCGTATTGGTCCATCCGTGAACGATATTCCAGAGAGGCGTCATCCTGGGACCTGGTTGTGCTTGGCCAGACTTTGTAGGCGGTCTTGGAAGGTTCACGGAAAGACTTCGCTGAAATTACTGCTTCTCACTCCGGCGGTCGGACCATGATCAAGGGTGCGGGATTTGCTGAACGCCAGATCTTGCAAGATGTCGTTCATACCGTTGCTAGCCGACGGACTATGATCGTGCCAGAGAACCGGAACGACTTCCGACGTGACGCGTCGTCGTCTGGACCGTCTGGATATCTACTCGAATCTCTCTGGTACCAACAGCTACTCAAAGGTGATTTGGCTTGAATCTAAGCAGTCTCAATGATTGGTCATCAGGATGTGAAATTCGCAATCCCGCTGGAACGCATCAAATATCCATAGTTTCGGACTTGCGAATTACCGAAGGGTTTCGACGTACGACACACAATCTCGGTTCTTTCTTCATTACATACATACCACTGGCCCTGAGAGCGCGGGGCGCGATACACCCATCGGATCGGGTTTGTTGGTCTTGCCACAAATCTTCCGTAGACTTACACACCCTGCTGCGGCAACACAATTGGCTGTGCAGCTTCCTTTCGTAACAGAGCCAGCCCCACCGGAGAGACCTCACCGAGGCGAAGTGCTGACGCTCAGGGGCCAGGCCTAAGTGACTTCCAGACCTCAAAGGATGCAATGCGGCCAAATTAGATTGAGGCAGAGATCATTAATATGTCAATGGATGAGTTACAAGGCGATCAAAGGTTCCTCACTTGAATACACCTTTGGTGAGACTGCGCACTTCGTCTGCTCAGATCGACTGAGAAGGAACACCTGGGCGCAGATCGTCCTACAGCGCTCTTCCCTTTCTGACCGTTCTCAAGGATCAATGTAGGGAGGGTATATCGGGGGATGAACGAGCTCGGTCATACGCGAAACGGCCGCAGTAAGGGCGGGCTCAGAATGTCCTCATGTTTACCTCTGGTCTCGAATGTTGACGGAGCCTCAATAGGTAGGCATATAAGCTGGCTGCTCTCGGGGCGGTAGGCTTACACCAATTAGAACATCGATTGCCACCTCACCAAATCCCCTATACAGATATGGCTGATGAACTTGATCCTGCCTCCAGGGAGTATGCGGTGACGCCCGATGGTTCCGCTGTTGAAGTGAGTCACTCTCATTGCCACTCTGACGGTACATACCTCTCACACGAACGCCGATACAATGACAAGGCGCTCTACCTTCCCTTTGGCTTCAACGACTTCAGCGCCCCGACGACCTCAGAGGACAGACCCTTCCCATTCAGCGATGGAGGCTCCCAAGCTTGGCAGCAGCGTTGATCCCAGTGACATATAGGCATGTTTCATTAGAGCCTGTACACCCGATAAAGATCATGGCTGATCTCGTAGGGCTACGAGCATCAATACGCTGCGAAGCTTCCCTATACCGATTTCAAAGACGCAGACGGCGTTACTTGGAGAGTGGTAGGACTCAGAATGACATTGATTACTGACTTCTAGGACAACGTGACGAAGGTGGCGAAGTTACATCTTACCGTTGATGACAGGGCGAAGCTCGCCAAAGACAAGACTGTCACGGCAGCGAAATCAGTCGGCTCTTCAATCGCCTCCGTTTTCAAAGGCAGGTGACAAGAAGAAAGGAGAGGTCTTTGAGTGACTATCGAACGTTCGGGCCCATCGAGACCATCGAACATAACTCGCGAGAGCTTGATTTGAGGAGATGCATCACAGTCCGAGAGAGTCACCGCAGACTCGGAATTTTCAGTTGTTGTACGGCGATCTTCTATGGGCAGGCGGACCGAGTCGCCTGCTTATCTAGCGTTATGGTCTCATCGAAGAGTGGCACTTCATACAGTATGCGAAAGACACGCGACCCTGACCTTGACGCAGCCCGAAAAGCTACTCAGCCTTTTTACCCTGTCAAGGGCAAGCAGAGTGGTCCCTCGTCTCACCTTTGAGGTCTTCGAGCAGCATGAATGGACTGCTTCGCTCCACTTCGAACATCCTATGTCTTCGTGACGCTGTGAAACGCAAGTGCTTTCGGTGGGGCTGTGGTGACCCTGATCCTCAAAGGATGATACGATCTCTCTTGTAGAGGGTGGCGACGGGTGGAGCTCAGAGTATATAAGTAGCTCCCGGACACCCGTTCAGCTTCCTATTGTATCATCACAACTCCACACAACATCCCTTCGCAAAAATACTTACTTACCTGTGTTCACCCGGATCATGACGCTCAACAATCCCATCACCGAGCTCAACGAGTGGCGTAAGGACAGACAAGATGACTGGCAAAAGAAGAAAGAAAATGGTGCCCACTTTTTGGGGGACCTGAAAGACGAGACTGTTGACCTGGGGCGAAAAGCCGGAAGACTCCTCGGTCGCACCTCAAGCAGCCAGCCAGCCAGCAATAACGTGAGTGATCTGTAGATGCACGACCAGGCGATACTCACCATCTTACAGGCATATTACCCTGGTCAAAGTGGAGGCAGTACCTAGGGAAGTCAGGTGAGTCGTGTCAAGGGCAGTGTGGCGATATTTGATTTTTCAGCCACCAAACTCGCAGAACGGCTGCACAGATCCCAACGCCGGAAGCTACTATGGTGATCCATACCAACACAATCAACCACCTGCTGCTCAAGCATTCGCTGGGTATCCGAGTGGACCGGCTTTTGGGTATGATCAAGGCTCATATCAGCAAGGACCGCCCCCGGCGACACTGGCGCCGTACTCGCAGGCGTACTCCGCTCAATCGGCTAATTATCCAGCTCCACCTCCCCAGTCGTCTTACGACCCGTCTCTGTACGCCAACCAGCAGCAGAGCTTCAACAGTACCGGCCAGCCTTATGATACCCAATCAAACTTTTATCAAGGTGGCCAACCGCATCAGCAGCAGACCAGTGTTCTGAGTGGCCGTGACAGATTGAACTTAACCAACTCACCTTTCAGCGTGTCACAAACTGGCTCACCTGCGCCATCGCACCAAAGCTCCAGTGCTCCTCCACCGGGTCAGCAAGGGTTTCCGAGCCAGACAGATTACAGCCAGACTCAACAGCAGTATTTGCAGGCGTCAGACTACTCAACACCAAGCTACGGTGCACCTCAGCCTGGACAGCATGGCTACGATGCCTCGTGGGGTAAAAATCCGCCGTATTGAGGGGGACGGCATGTCGACCAGCAAATCTGAGCTGATCTCAATTTGCTATCTTTTCGCCAGTCTAGCTTCATGTTCCTCGCGTGGCTTTCTCTCTTTATCCCCAATACAGTCACCACATTTGTCTCCTTCCCATCTTGACCATCAATCGTCCATCTGTCTACTTCGTCATTCCCTGTCTATATGCATGCGTGTGAGGTTATCGAAAGATCTATTGCCAGGAGCCGTATGCCCTGTTCACACTGCTGGTCAAGAAGCTCGATTGATATACAGCATCAGTGCCCCTTGCTACCACCAACCGCATGATGCTGCCATGTGCAGGTACTATACCTGACAATCGCGCAACGCATGATCTGAAGACGGAAACATTGAGGGATAATGGGCATGGTCTTGTTGACCGGCAGGCTTGGGAGCGAAGGTCCTCCCTCGCGGCGTCAGAGCCTTCGACACTCATGAAAGGGTGCCTCACTCAATGGAGGAAGATCCTTTGAGACTGTATCATACGAAACGTTGAGAGGATTGTGGAGCGGTCTCCACCTGAATAGTTCAAAGGATAATCGGCGCTCCGTTGATCAGGGTGGCGAGAAGTGAGCAAGGATTTCGATGGGACATATTGCCCTGTTCCCCTTTCCCTTTTCTCAACACCAGATAATTCGTTGCGGCAAAGGACATTGCTACAGCACCCCAGAACACACATTTGCCAATCACCGAGTTTATCCACGTGAAACGTCAACAATGGGTATCAGAGACTTAGGCAAGAAACTCGGAGACACCGTGGAACGAGCGGCGAGAGGTACTAGCAGCCGAGAACAAGCAGCCAGTCTTGCCACCGTTAAAAACGAGATGAAGCTCGCAGCGGAGATCAGTCGGGCCAAAGCCATATACGATGAGGACCAGGCGAGATTTGTGGAGCAGGTCAGTGATATTCCCTGCGCGGCTCCTCACTCTGACGGGTCAGGCCAGATATAACGCGTGGTTATACGCACGAACAAATGGAACTCGCTACGTGAGTGCCGCGGTTCCGCTGTGCATAGTACAGATCACTGATGGGCAAGTACGATGACGACCCAAGCTTGCAGCAAGGTTCTTGTGCTACAACATACCCGACCAGCTTGGGTGACCGATGGGGATCCATCCTCAAGCCAGCCACGCAGGGGCAGCAGCAGTCGTCTGCTCAATCTCCCGCCGGTGAGGCAAGCGGCTACGCACCGCAGGGAGACCATCTCTCCACGCAAAACTCCTATGCCGGACGGAATCAAGCTGCACAGCCAGGATACGGACAGCCTCCCTCCTCCTCGGCGCCATCGGCCTACAGTGGACCTACCGTTTCCGTCCCGCCAATCTCGAGCCCCAGTGTTGCTCCGCAGCAGCCTCAGCAAGCAAGCTCACAAGCGCCGACGACTGATGCTACCAAGCAAGACCAATCCACCAACAACACTGTGAGCGGAATGTGATGTACCGGCATCGGTTTGAGTAAGGTAGGTCAGCCAGTATGTGGTAAGCTGATATCAGCCGATTCTCAAACCGCAGTCATGCCAGTTTCCTCCGCGTTCTTTGCATTCATCGCTTTCGTCGCTACCACCATCCAGACTCTAGCTCCTAGTCCTCGTCCATAACTCGTCACGTCCATCTGATTTCACCTGTTTATATGCAAGTTTCCGCTGTTGATCGAGTGTATCGTGCGTGACTCAGCAGCGAAGTGAGCCGACTGGAGACACTAGTCACCATCTCCAACTTCTACCAGCTGCTCGGCCCATTCATCGAGTAGCTTGATCGTGAAATGACCATCCCAATTCTCCTTCTTCTTGATATCTTTCCAAGTTCGGGAAAGACCTATCATCATCAGAATTGACAGACTTTTGAGATGA
>Ga0308160_10008238_pt1 | contig 10187 bp, 7 predicted proteins | sample PhyFR1_FD_201036 | JGI IMG/M metagenome (GOLD analysis project Ga0308160, IMG submission 201036) | Phyllosphere microbial communities from UC Gill Tract Community Farm, Albany, California, United States - DLSLF.R1 | ecosystem: Host-associated > Plants > Phyllosphere > Unclassified | place: USA...
AACCATCCAACTATTCAATGATTAAAACCTTCATCCGTAAAATCCTGGGTGTGAAAGACCAGCGCGACCCGACCGAGCCGGTCATCCTCGGCCCCGACGAACACGGGATCGACCCGCGCAGCGTGTCGTCCAACGCGATCCGCGTGACACAGGCGTTGCAGGAAGCCGGCTACCAGGCCTTCGTCGTCGGCGGCGCCGTGCGCGACATGCTGCTGGGCGTCAAACCCAAGGACTTCGACATCGCCACCGACGCCACGCCCGAACAGGTGAAAAAACTGTTCCGGCGCGCCTTCATCATCGGCCGGCGCTTCCAGATCGTGCACGTGATGTTCGGTCAGGACCTGCTCGAGGTGACCACCTTCCGCGGCAACGGCAGCGACAACGCGCCGAAGGACGAACATGGCCGCGTCCTGCGCGACAACAGCTTCGGCCCGCAGCACGAAGACGCCGCGCGCCGCGACTTCACCATCAATGCCCTGTACTACGATCCGGCCAGCCAGCAGGTGCTCGATTACCACGGCGGCATGGAAGACATCCGCAACAAGCTGCTGCGCATCATCGGCGTGCCCGAAGAACGCTATCGCGAAGACCCGGTGCGCATGCTGCGCGTCGTGCGCTTCGCGGCCAAGCTGGGCTTCTCGATCGAGCAGGCCACGCTGGCGCCGATCCCCGTCATGGCACCACTGATCGACAACGTGCCCGCCGCGCGCGTGTTCGACGAGATGCTCAAGCTGCTCATGTCGGGCCACGCGCTGGCCTGCCTGCAGCAACTGCGCTCGGCCGGCCTGCATCACGGCCTGCTGCCGCTGCTGGACGTGGTGCTCGAGCAGCCGATCGGCATGAAGTTCGTCACGCTGGCGCTCGAATCCACCGACAACCGCATCAAGGCCGGCAAGGGTGTCTCGCCAGGCTTCCTGTTTGCGTCGCTGCTGTGGCACCAGGTGCTCGAAAAGTGGACGGCGTATGTTGCCGGCGGCGAGTCGCCGATCCCTGCCCTGCACCTGGCGGCCGACGACGTGCTCGAAACGCAGACCGAGAACCTTGCCCTGCAGCGCCGCATCGCCACCGACATGCGCGACATCTGGGCCATGCAGCCGCGCTTCGAGCGCCGCGCCGGCCGTGCGCCGTACAAGCTCCTTGAACACCCGCGCTTCCGCGCCGGCTACGACTTCCTGCTGCTACGCTGCGAATCGGGTGAACTCGACATGGAAATCGGCGACTGGTGGACCGATTTCTATGCCGCCGAAGGTGGTGACCGCGAGCGCCTGGTCGAAGTGGCCGTTTCGCGCGAGCGCGAAGGTGGCCCGGCCAAGAAGCGCCGGCCACGGCGCGCGCCACGCAAGAGCGGCGGCGAAGGCGATGTCGGCGGCGCCGTACGCGGCCCGGACCCTGACGACGGCCTGACCGCTGAAGACCGGGCCCGCGACGCTGCCTACGCGGCGCACGAAGAAGCCAAGTACCGGGCGATGCGCGGCAAATGATCGCCTATATCGGCATCGGTGCAAACCTGGGCGACGCGCGTGGCAATGTGCTCGACGCGCTCGCGCGCCTGGCGCGCATGGACGGCGGCATGCTGCTGCACACGTCCAGCATGTACCGCACTGCCCCAATCGATTCAAGCGGCGACGACTACATCAACGCCGTGGCGTGCCTGGATACGTCGCTTGGCGCGCACGAACTGCTGGCGGCGCTGCAAGCCATCGAACAGGCGCATGGCCGCGAGCGCCCGTACCACAACGCCCCGCGCACGCTCGACCTCGACCTGCTGCTGTACGGCGACGAGATGATCGCCACTGACAGCTTGACTGTGCCGCATCCGCGCATGCACGAACGTGCATTCGTGATCGCGCCGCTGCTGGAAATCGCACCGGACATCGTCATTCCCGGCCACGGCGCCGCGCGCGACTTCGCGCAACTGGTGGCCGGCCAGACGATCGCCAAACTCGACTGACACCCGTGCGACAGTCACGGCGTACCGGTTGCGGCCTTGCCACCACGGCGCCCACTTTAACGAAGTACCAGGAGCTTTTGTGACGCTGCTGCATACACTGACCCATCCCGGCGTCTCGCTCGAAGGCATAATATTCGAACGGCAGGCCGTGCGCGCCATCATCCTGCGCGGCCGCGACATCTTGCTGCTGTATACCCGCCGTTACGATGACTACAGCTTCCCGGGCGGCGGGCTGGATGCGGGCGAAGACCCAATCGACGGCCTGCGCCGCGAACTGCTGGAAGAAACGGGCGCCGCCAACGTCACTGTCGAAAGTTACGTCGGCTATCTCGACGAGCATCGCCCGCCGCTGAAAAGTGGCTACGACGTGCTGTTCATGCGCTCGCACTTCTATCGCTGCCACGTTGAAGGCGAATTGGGCGCGACCTCGCCCGAAGCGTATGAGGTGGCCAACGGCATGGTGCCGCGCTGGATCGATATCGACGCCGCCATCGAACACAACGAGCGGATACTGGGTACCAAGCCGGCGCACATGGGGCTGTCGATTGCGCGTGAAACGTGGATGCTCAGGTACGCGCTGGCCATGTTGGCGGCAGGTGCTGCTGTGGGTGAACAATAAAGTTCGACGCGAGCCCGGCTATGAGGCGAACGATGTCGACATGCTGGGCATGCAGATAAAGTTTGACGCAACCTGCTGGTTCCTTCGCTCTATTCGGCCGGCCGCTGTCGACCCAAAGCAGAAGTTCCTCATGATCAGCTTGCCGCTCAGCTTCAGGCAGCGCCTGAGAACACAAACTCGAAATGAGTCACCTCAGCAGGCGAATCAAGCACATCTCGCAGAATTGTAGGAAGAGGCGGTAGGTCGCCCCATGACCAGCTGGCACTCCACTCAAGGTGTGGTTGGATCCGTCCATCGCCGTGTAAGGTAAAGCCATCGTATCCATGCAGATGGCATCTCTGTTCGATAACTGTCCGCAAGCACTGCTCTGCGTTTTCCCTTGCGATAAGCGTTACGCCACCGTGAACTAGATGCGGGAAGTTCCACTGGTGTAGTAGTTGTCGTTGGTTCATGTTGAGGAAACCCTTGAATAAAGCACCTACTGAAGGTCCGCTCCTGGCTGAACCCGGCCGTTCAGGGCAGCATAGCAGGTTGCCGAGCTAAAAAAAGTCACCCACTACCTCGACAAGCAGCAGTCGACCCGAACTGGACTTGGCGATGGTGTGCAACGACGGAAGACAATCCATTACGCAGCCGCTTTAACATATACCTCGCACTGCTCGGGCTCCGGGCAGTACAAAGCCATCACGGCCTTTGCTACGCGCGGCGGTATGTGTAGGTCGGGTGCCAGCGGCGGATCCTCGCCCTCGTCCTCGTCCGCGTTGTCCGTTGGGTAGGCCAGCGGCAGACCAGGAGAGTAGACAGCTGCCCAGTTACGCTCAACGAGCGCGGCAACCACGCGTTCGCGGTGTTCCCGGCGCCAAGGAGCGGGCGCTAGGCGGCTGTCCGGCGTCCACCACGCCAGGTCGACCTCAATGCACAGCTCGTCGTCCTGCCAAAGTGGGACGTACACAGCCGGCCGCACGGCGGCGATCCGAATCTGGATGCCCAAGCCATGCGTCGATACTTGCACTCGGCATGGATCCAGTCCATCAAGATATTCGATCAGAGCCCGCCGGAAGTCACGATGGAACTGGCTGAATACACGCATGCCTTCTATCTTGCGTCGTACGACCATGCCACGGTAGAAGCGTGCGACCGGCACGTAGTCGCGCGGGTGTGCTGGGGCGATATGCCCTTCCACGTCAACAATGTCGGCCCTCTCCATCGCCATGCGCCGTAGGTCGCTCCAGACCCATTCGGCATTGAGCTCGTTTAAAGCTGCTTTCCTGAATTCATCGCGAGTGCGTGACAGTGCGAAAAATCGGCAGGCGCTCGCGCCGTGGTAATCGAGCTCCTGTGCACGGTTCGGCGTGTATTCGAAATAGTGCAGCTCCACCAGATAAGCATTTGTCGTGCGGCGCAAGACGATCTTCCTACCGCCTTGCGTCTGCCATTTCAGCAGCGCGTCGAGCGGATCTTGCCAGCCTGAGGGAGGCCTATCGACGATGTAGCCCTCGGGGTCACCGCCGATGGCGAGCTGTGCAGGGAAATGATGGCGTAGCTCCCCAGACGGTGTGACGCCTTCGTAAAGCCAGTTGCGTGGCAACTGTCGTTCCACCTCTTCCCGTCCAGGCGGGACGAGCAGATCTTCGACGGTCGTGTCCAAGGCCGCCGCCAGCAGGTGTGCTTTAGTTAGGCTCGTCGCTCCACCCTTTTTCATGCGGTGGATAGTCTTTTCGCTAAGGTCTTCGCTAGTGTGAGCCTTGATCGGCTTGCCGGCCTCGGCGATGCGCAAGGCGACCTTGTCGGGATTCAGCTGCATTGTATTTTTCGGCATCGTCTCGTCCCCAGGTCTCATTTTCCGCCGCTGTCCTTGCCGTTGCGGGCAGCTGCGCGCGTAGCGCGGGCCGAGAAATCGTCCTTTGACACCGTGCCCTTGTCTTTCATCGTACGACTCTGGATAGCCGAGGCGCGGTCCTGCGTCATCTGGGTCTTGCTGGCTGCAGCCTTGCCCGCGCCTGCCTTCGTCTGCTTCGTCATAGCTTCCTCCATATGTTGATCAGTAGAGGAAGAACGATAGGCCAGCACTGCTGTCCAGTCACGTTCCTGATTGGGACATATTCGGACATTTCCCAGGCGTCTAGTAAAAGGAGCGACAACGAAGGACCTTCCTGCGCTGAATGGATTGATGAGAGTCGCCTTGGATAATTCAGTCTTCATGTTCAGCTGCGGTACGCAACTGGAGTGATACAAGTACGGCGCTCTCCGCAAATCGCCGCCCCTATTGTAGTTTCCGCTAACGACCCAAAGCGGACTTACCTTGGCATCATGCGTTCAAAAAACTAACGCCTTTTTAGAAACAGTGAGGCCTGTGCCGCTGTCTCACGCCGCACCCTTGGTAACGCTGTCCACGACCATTTCCAGTGTTGAATCGACGGCTCGGCCTCGTGTGCTCGATCAGATCAATCGGTCTGCTGTCCGCCCATCTGATGTTCGAAGGACTGACGAACTAGACCCATTATGTACGGGAGATCGTCCACATTATTCAGACCGACCTCGACATCCCCGTTGCCCCATCGGCCAATGTTGGAGATATCGCGGCACAGGCCTTTCGGGTCTTCGATGTCTGCAATGCCCAGGTTAAGTATCAACAGCAGGCGCTTCGCCTGCGGCACGACATCAACGAAATTTGTCTCGGCCTTGTAGGCGACATACAGCTTCAGAAATTCTTCATTGATACACGGGTCGAGCATTAGGATGGACTTCTGCATCGCATCGAACAGCCCGCGCATTGGGCCGCCGGCCAGGAATGGATGGTCCACGATGCTGTACGTCTGGCCCGATTTCGCGGAGGTGGCCCGATAGGCGTTCAGCACGTCGACCGGAAGCTTCGGCGAGATCCAGGCATTCTCCGCATCGTGGGCTAGGCGGTGTGCGCGAGCCTTGATCGCTTCTTCATCCCACGTCGTGACCTTGCCGAGTCCAAAATTTAGTCGGAGAGGGCTGTGCGCGAAACCGACCGGGTTGCCGTTCGTGTCTGTGATTTGGTCGCGCTTATAGGCGAACGAGTGGTCGCTGTATTCGCTGTTGTACCCCGTTAGTGTGAGATTACCCAGCGTATGGAGCCACTGCTGCTGGACACGCTGCCATTCATCGCCCAGTTCGGTACGCCATTCTTGGGACAGATTCTCGTTCTGCGGCAGGATGTGCTCGATCGTGTATTCCTCTACCGGGACGCGTTCTTTGCGCGCATGGTTCTCCAGGCGGCGCAGCCAATAGCTTCGGCTCCGGAAATTGTAAAGGTCACGCACCTTAATGTCGCGCCGGAACTCGTCGTCGCTCGGAAAACGGCGATACGATGGCAGCATCAGGAGCGAGGCCTGCACGCTTTCAACGTAGCGGTCCTTCTTCAGGGTGCGGCCCATGCTCGCAAACGTCCTGTTCATCGAATTGGTCGGGATGGCGCAGATGGCGCGCCGGAACACGTAACTCTCGACCAGGCGCACGATGCTCAGTACTTCCTTGGCGTTCAAGCGGGATTGCTTGTAGTCGTGGTACACGTCGAGCAGGAACGGGTACGCCACGTCGACCTTTAGTTCGCGCAGGTCGTGGAAGGCCTGCTTGAGCAAGCTATCGGTCTCCGTACCAAGAGCCATGGCGCAATAGTAAGACGCGTACGCATGGATATCGGCCACGAGAGCATGAACGTCGCCACCGAAGCTGCGTTCAAAGTTCTTGAATGCGACGTAGACGTCGCGGACGTTAGGGATATCGCCTGTCTTCGCCGTCAGGTAGTGGCGCATGAACGCGTCGAAGTGCACGATATAGGCATCCTGGCCGAATCCCTTTTCCATCGGCCGCCAGTAAGCTTTGTAGAGAGTAGTCTGCATCGCCGGCTCGAGCCCCATTAGGACGTAGTTGCGGATCAGGTCCGCCTGACTGAGCGCCAGTCCTGTCGAGTTCATGCTTTCGAAAATCAGCTGGGGATTGTCCTGGGAACGATCAAGCGACACATCGACTACCATGAGTTTGGCTAGCCCCTCGCAGATGGCTTGCAGCTCTGTCTTATTGGCTGCGATGAGCTCTTGGAAAAGCAGGTAATTCTCGGTAACGCGGCTGCTGGCCCCGGCAGGTGCCGGCGCGGTCTGCAGCAGGGCAAGCAGGGTCTCTTTGTCGGCTTCCGACAGCAGCAGCTTGAAATAACGCTCGCCGTCTTCGTCAGGATTAACCAGATAATAATTGCGCAATTTCTTGGCGGAGAATGTATCGAGCACTTCCGTTACGCCTTCGGTTTCGAAGTGCTTGGCCAGGGCCGCAATGAGCAAGGTGCTGGTGGTCAGGCGCTGTTGTCCGTCGATCACCAGCAATGCTTCCTGACTGGTGACCGTTGACAGGCCTCGCTCCACATAGACGATCGAGCCCATGAAGTGCGCCTCGACCTTGTCGTCGCGGCCGGCGCGGATGACGTCCGCCCACAGCTGGCGGCATTGGGCAGCCGTCCAAGAGTAGCTGCGCTGGTAGATTGGAATGACGAACTGCGGGGACTTGCGCAGGAACTTGAGCAGGTTGGCTTCGGTGGCTTTCACTTGGGTCCTCGAAAAGCGTTTCTTGAGAAAGTAATGCAGAGACGCGGGGCCTACCCACAGAACCCATGCGTGTCTCGGCTATGTTCGTGCGTCGACGTTGCTGGCGCTAGGTCTTGGACTGCGTCCATTTGCTTGCCGACACGTGCTTGGTGCAGGCCGCCTTGCTTCAGCGCTCAAAGCGTCAGCGCATTCACTGGTCGAGGACTTGATGTTCTCAAGAAAAGTGCGCTAAGGTAATAAGGTAATTGGACTAGTCGCGGATCATGGTGCCAATGAGGGTACTCGGCGTGGTGTTAGTAGCCCCGAGCGTACGAGAGCCAGTAGCACATGCATCTGTCGATTGTGTGCCTTGCCAGAACCATTGGTCACGCGCTTCCAGAGTGATGTGGGAGTATGGTCTGATTCGCTAGCCGCTATCGCAAGCCCATCTAAGGCATGCTCCCAATTTGCAGTCCGCTCACAGTATTCACCGCTCGGTATTCCAGCTATCAGCCCCGTTCCACAGAGGGTTAAGAACGTCGTTCTTGGGCAGCCCTTCTCTTGACTTGACGGACTTATCGGAAATTCATGTCGCGCCGCTGCTTCCCATGCCTTCGCCGGATGCAAAGCGCTGTTCGCGCTGAGAGATTTAGCGGCAGCCAACGCGACTCTTCCATACGGTCCATATTCACTCATCGCTGACCTCGATCATTAATTTATTTTACAAATTGCAACAAACTGATCTGTAGCGAGCACTCGGTAACCATCAAATTTTTAGTACTAAGTCTGGTATCAAGAGTTGCTTCAGGGTGATGAAAGCCTGCGGCATTTTCCTGCTAACGAATGCTCGGTATTCGCCGAACGCGGAAGTTCGCCAGAGCATGCCGGACCTGGCCTCTTGTGTCGAACTTTATTGTTGTGTCCGTCTTTATTGTTCGTTCACAGCTGCGCCCGGCTAATATCGATGTCGTTCAAATTTTCCCGATCTGCCGGTCAATCGCCTTGAGCGCACGCTCGTTACGCTCGCTATAACGATCGGTCAGATAGTCGCTCCGGCCACGGGTCAGCAGCGTGAACTTGACCAGCTCCTCCATCACGTCGACCACGCGGTCGTAATAAGCCGAAGGCCGCATCCGGCCTTCGTCATCGAATTCCTTGTACGCCATCGGCACCGACGACTGGTTCGGAATCGTGATCATGCGCATCCAGCGCCCCAGGAGGCGCAGCGTGTTGACGACGTTGAACGATTGCGACCCGCCGCAGACCTGCATCACGGCCAGCGTCCGGCCCTGGCTCGGGCGCACGGCGCCCTGCTCCAGCGGGATCCAGTCGATCTGGTTCTTCATCACGCCGGTCACCGTGCCGTGGCGCTCAGGGCTGCACCAGACCTGCCCTTCCGACCACAGGCACAACGCGCGCAGTTCGACGACTTTCGGGTGTGTCTCCGGCACGCTGCCCACCATCGGCAAGGTCATCGGATCGAAGATTTTCACCTCGGCGCCGAAGTGCTCGAGGATACGCGCTGCCTCGAAAGTGAGGAAGCGGCTGAACGAGCGTTCGCGCAGGGAGCCATACAGCAGCAGGATGCGCGGCGGATGAGTCATGTCGCCCACTGGCTCAAGCTTGTCGATGGTCGGCATGTCCAGCAGTTCGGGCCGGATATTCGGCAGGTTCGGGATGGTGTCGTTCATGGCGGGTAGCCTTTCTTAGCTCAGGCGCAGCGCAAGCGCGCACAGGGTGACGAGCAGGATCGGCAGCGTCAGCACGATACCCACCCGGAAGTAGTAGCCCCACGAGATCCGGATATCCTTCGCCGCCAGTACATGCAGCCAAAGCAGGGTGGCCAGGCTGCCGATCGGCGTGATTTTGGGGCCGAGGTCGGCGCCGATGACGTTCGCATACACCATCGTCTCGCGCACCACGCCGCTGGTCGTGGTGGCGTCGATGGCCAAAAGGCCCACCAGCACCGACGGCAGATTGTTCATGATCGAGGACAGGATCGCCGTGATGAAGCCGGTGCCAAGTGCAGCGCCCCAGACACCATATTGCGCGCACCAGTTCAACAGCTCGGTCAGATAGACCGTCAACCCGGCATTCCTCAGGCCATACACGACCAGATACATGCCGAGCGAAAAGATCACGATCTGCCACGGTGCATCGCGCAGCACGGCGCGCGTCGAGATCCGATGCCCGCGCGCGGCCACCGCCAGCAGGAGTGCTGCGCCGGCCGCCGCCACGGCGCTGATCGGTACGCCCATGTCGTCAAGCCAGAAGAACCCGACCAGCAGGATTCCCAGCACCCACCAGCCGGTGATGAAGGTTGCCCGGTCATGGATGGCGTCGCCCGGATGCTTCAATTGCGCCATGTCGTAGTTCGCCGGAATGTCCTTGCGGAAGAACCAGATGAGTGCGCCAAGCGTTGCCGCCACCGCGACCAGATTGACCGGCACCATCACCGACGCGTAGCGGGCGAAGCTGATGCCGAAGTAGTCGGCCGAGACGATGTTGACGAGATTCGATACCACCAGCGGCAGGCTGGCCGTGTCGGCGATGAAACCGGCCGCCATGACGAAGGCCAGCGTGGCCTTGGGCGTGAAGCGCAGCGCCAGCAGCATTGCGATCACGATGGGCGTCAGGATCAGGGCTGCGCCATCATTGGCAAACAGGGCCGACACCGCGGCGCCGAGCAGCACGAGCAGGATGAACAGGCGCAGGCCATTGCCCTTGCCCCAACGCGCAACGTGCAGGGCCGCCCATTCGAAGAAGCCCGCCTTGTCCAGCAGCAGGCTGATGATGATGATGGCGACGAACGCCCCCGTCGCATTCCAGACGATGGCCCACACCACCGGGATGTCCGCGACGTGGATGACACCGGTCAGCAGCGCGACCGCAGCGCCGGCTGTGGCGCTCCAGCCGATGCCCAGCCCCCGGGGCTGCCAGATGACCAAAACGAGTGTTGCAAGAAAAATCAGTGATGCGATCAGCACAAAGGGTCCTAGTGAACAGGTCAATCAAATACAGCGTCGGCAGTGCCGGATGCCGCTCAGGGCAACAGGGTGCCGATGCGGTC
>Ga0308160_10008239_pt1 | contig 10187 bp, 5 predicted proteins | sample PhyFR1_FD_201036 | JGI IMG/M metagenome (GOLD analysis project Ga0308160, IMG submission 201036) | Phyllosphere microbial communities from UC Gill Tract Community Farm, Albany, California, United States - DLSLF.R1 | ecosystem: Host-associated > Plants > Phyllosphere > Unclassified | place: USA...
CAGTCGCCGACGTCGAGGCCGTCGCCGAGGGTGCGGCGCTGGGTGCCTACTCCTTCACCGAGTTCCGGTCCTCCAGGGACGGGCTCAAGGATCCGGTCCGCAACGCACTGATTTTCACCGACGTGGTGGAGCAGAAGGAACTCGGCACTGCCCTGAAGCGCGCGGGCCTGGTAGCCAAGGCTGTCAACGCCACGCGCTCCCTGGTCAACACCCCGCCCAGCCACCTGTACCCGGAATCGTTCGCCGAGGCAGCCAAGGACCTGGCCAAGGGCCTGCCCGTCAAGGTGACGGTCTGGGACGAGAAGCGCCTGGAAAAAGAGGGCTTCGGCGGCATCATGGGCGTCGGCAAGGGCTCCACGCGCCAGCCGCGCCTGGTCAAGGTGGAGTACTCCCCCGCCAAGGCTGCGTCCAGCATCGCGCTCGTGGGCAAGGGCATCACGTTCGACACCGGCGGTATCTCGATCAAGCCGGCCCTCGGCATGGGCGACATGAAGAGCGACATGGCCGGTGCCGCCGTCGTCCTTAACACTGTCCTGGCCCTCGCCGGACTGGGCCTGCCGGTCAAGGCCACCGCGTGGCTCTGCATTGCCGAGAACATGCCGTCCGGTGCTGCGTCCCGTCCCGCCGATGTCCTCACGATGTTCGGCGGCAAGACCGTGGAAGTGCTCAACACGGACGCCGAAGGACGCCTGGTCATGGCCGACGGAATCGTCGCAGCCAGCCGCGAATACCCGGACGCCATTATTGACGTCGCAACCCTCACGGGTGCGCAGCTCATCGCCCTGGGCAACCGGACCGCGGGCGTCATGGGCTCGGACAGCGTCACCGGCGCCCTCAAGTCGGCTGCGGACCGCGCCGGAGAACTTGTGTGGCCCATGCCTCTGCCCGAGGAACTGCGCCCCACCCTGGATTCCCAGGTGGCGGACCTGGCCAACATCGGCGAACGGCACGGCGGCATGATGACCGCGGCCGTGTTCCTGCGCGAATTCGTGGGCCAGGACAAGCAAGGCGAACAGATCCCCTGGGCGCACATCGACATCGCCGGCCCGTCCTTCAACAACGGCAGCCCGTACGGCTACACGCACAAGCAGGGCACCGGCTGCACGGTCCGGACCCTGGTGGCCTACGTGGAGGACATCCTGGCCGCAGCCTGACGCGGCGACGCGGCAGGGGTGCACGCGGCCCTGCGGTACGGGTGATCCCTGTGCCACAGGGCCGCGTGACACTGGACACAAGCGCTCCACAAACGCTGCGCCAAGGTGGAGCATGGATGGGTGGTTCGCTAAGGTGAACCACGGTAGTCACAAATGCAAGAGAACTGACCTGCTGACATAATCACGGCAGTGCAATTCCAAGACCAGATGATGCGCGCAGAACGCGTCATCGTTCACGCGAGGGAGCGTTTAAGTGGCCGATCAGGCAACTGCGCAAGAATTCGACATCCTGGTACTCGGTGGCGGCAGCGGCGGATACGCCGCGGCGCTCCGGGCAGTACAGCTCGGCCTCACCGTCGGCCTCGTGGAGAAAGCCAAGCTGGGCGGCACCTGCCTCCACAATGGCTGCATCCCCACCAAGGCCCTGCTCCACTCTGCCGAACTGGCCGACCACGCCCGCGACTCCGCCAAGTACGGCGTGAACGTCACCCTTGACAGCATCGACATGACCGCCGTCAACGCGTACAAGGACGGCATCATCGCCGGCAAGTACAAGGGCCTCCAGGGCCTCATCAAGTCCAAGGGCATCACCGTCATCGAGGGTGAAGGAAAGCTCCAGGGCACCGACACCGTCGTGGTCAACGGCACCGCCTACAAGGGCAAGAACATCATCCTGGCCACGGGTTCCTACTCCCGCACCCTGCCCGGCCTGGAAATCGGCGGCAAGGTCATCACCTCCGACCAGGCCCTCACCATGGACACCATCCCCAAGAGCGCAATCATCCTGGGCGGCGGCGTCATCGGCGTCGAATTCGCCTCGGTGTGGAAGTCCTTCGGCGTGGACGTCACCATCGTGGAAGGCCTGCCCTCCCTGGTTCCCAACGAGGACGCCACCATCATCAAGAACTTTGAGCGCGCCTTCAAGAAGCGCGGCATCAAGTTCTCCACCGGCGTGTTCTTCCAGGGCGTCGAGCAGAACGCCGACGGCGTCAAGGTCACCCTGGTGGACGGCAAGACGTTCGAAGCAGACCTCCTCCTGGTCGCTGTGGGCCGTGGCCCCGTCACCGCCAACCTTGGCTACGAGGACGCAGGCATCACCATTGACCGCGGCTTCGTCATCACCAACGAGCGCCTGCACACCGGCGTCGGCAACATCTACGCCGTGGGCGACATCGTCCCCGGCGTCCAGCTGGCACACCGCGGCTACCAGCAGGGCATCTTCGTGGCCGAGGAAATCGCGGGCCTGAAGCCCGTGATCGTCGAGGACATCAACATCCCCAAGGTCACCTACTCCGAGCCCGAGATCGCCACCGTCGGCTACACCGAAAAGGCTGCCAAGGAAAAGTTCGGCGACGACCAGGTCCAGACCCAGGAATACAACCTGGCCGGCAACGGCAAGAGCTCCATCCTGGGCACCTCCGGCCTGGTGAAGCTTGTCCGCCAGAAGGACGGCCCCGTGGTGGGCGTCCACATGATCGGTGCCCGCATGGGCGAGCAGGTTGGCGAAGCCCAGCTGATCGTGAACTGGGAAGCGTACCCGGAAGATGTGGCCCAGCTGCTGCACGCACATCCCACGCAGAACGAATCCCTTGGCGAGGCCCACCTGGCTCTGGCCGGCAAGCCGCTTCACGGCTGATTCCCCACAGCATTACCGAGCCCGGTGCACCCGGTCCCGCAGACCGGGTGCACTAGGCTTCCAACAAGGCAGCAATCATTCGCACTAAAGATCAATAAGGAGAACGGGGACGACATGTCTGAATCCGTTAACTTGCCCGCCCTCGGTGAGAGTGTCACCGAAGGAACCGTCACCCGCTGGCTGAAGCAGGTAGGTGACCGGGTAGAGGTGGACGAGCCGCTGCTCGAGGTCTCCACCGACAAAGTCGACACCGAAATCCCCTCTCCTGTCGCTGGCGTGATTGAGGAAATCCTGGTCGCCGAAGACGAGACCGCAGAGGTCGGCGCACCGCTGGTCCGCATCGGTGACGGCTCCGGCGGCGGTTCCGCGCCCGCCGAAGAAGCGCCCGCAGCTGCACCGGCGGAAGAGGCGCCCGCGGCTGAACCCGCCCAGGAAGCTCCCGCCGCACCCGCGGAAGAAAAACCGTCCGCTCCAGCCGCCGAAGCACCTGCTGCCGAAGCACCTGCTGCCGGCGGTGGCGAAAGCCACAACGTCACCCTCCCTGCCCTGGGCGAGAGCGTCACCGAAGGCACGGTCACCCGCTGGCTGAAGGCCGTGGGCGACACCGTTGAGGTCGATGAGCCGCTGCTCGAGGTTTCCACGGACAAGGTCGACACCGAAATCCCGTCCCCTGTTGCAGGCACCCTGCAGGAAATCCGCGTGAACGAGGACGAGACCGCAGAGGTCGGTTCCGTCCTCGCCGTCATCGGCTCGGGCGCTGCGGCAGCACCGGCGGCCGCCCCGGCCGCCCCCGCCCAGGAAGCACCCAAGCAGGAAGCACCCAAGCAGGAAGCCCCGAAGGCCGCTCCGGCGCAGGAAGCACCGGCAGCAGCGCCTGCACCCGCAGCCGCCCCCGCTCCGGCATCCGCACCTGCACCGCAGGCCGCCCCGGCAGCAGCCGAGGCACCGGCGGCAGGCGGCGAGTCCGGTTACGTCACTCCCCTGGTCCGCAAGCTGGCCAACCAGCACGGCGTGGACATCTCCTCGCTGTCCGGCACCGGCGTCGGCGGCCGCATCCGCAAGCAGGATGTCATTGCCGCCGCCGAGGCCAAGGCCGCACCAGCGGCAGCTCCCGCTGCAGCACCGGCCGCAGCCGCACCGGCAGCCGGCAGCGGCCAGGTTTCCTCGCTGCGCGGCACCACCCAGAAGGCTCCGCGCATCCGCCAGGTCATCGCCCGCCGCATGCGCGAATCCCTCGAGGTGTCCACGCAGCTGACACAGGTCCACGAAGTGGACATGACCAAGGTTGCCAAGCTCCGCCTCAAGGCCAAGAACTCGTTCCAGGCCCAGAACGGCACCAAGCTGACCTTCCTGCCGTTCATTGCCAAGGCCGTGGCCGAGGCCCTCAAGCAGCACCCCAAGCTCAACGCTGCGTACGACGAGGACAAGCAGGAAATCACCTACCACAACGCCGAACACCTGGCGATCGCCGTCGACACCGACAAGGGCCTCCTGGTTCCGGTCATCTCCGACGCCGGCAACCTGAACCTGGCCGGCCTCGCCGGGAAGATCGCCGATGTGGCTTCCCGTACCCGCGACGGCAAGATCGGTCCGGACGAGCTGTCCGGCGGCACGTTCAGCATCACCAACATCGGTTCGGTGGGCGCCCTGTTCGACACCCCGATCATCAACCAGCCGCAGGTGGGCATCCTGGGCACCGGTGCCATCGTCAAGCGCCCCGTAGTGGTTGCTGACGAAAACGGTGACGACTCGATCGCCATCCGCTCCATGATGTACCTGTCGCTGACGTACGACCACCGCCTGGTGGACGGCGCCGACGCGGGCCGGTTCCTCCAGACCCTGAAGGCACGCCTCGAAGAGGGCGCCTTCGAAGCGGACCTGGGCCTCTAAGCCCGGCAAGCAGTCCGCGGCGGCTGTCCGGCTTCCGGTGGTTTTCCACTGGAAGTCCGGCCGGCCGCTGCGGCATTTAAGCGCTACTGCGGCAGGCACGCGCTGCGGAGGGCACGCATCCGCCGGTTACTACAGAGCGTAGAAGAATCCGGATAGACTGTTCCAATGAACATCGTTTACAACGTCATGGTCTTCCTGCACATCGTCGGCGCCGCCATGATCGTCGGCATCTGGATCGGGCAGATGAAGAAGCCCACCGTCCACCCGCGCCAGTTCGATGGTGCTGCCCTGCAGCTCCTCACCGGTGTGGCGATGATGGGCCTGATCCCCGCCCTGGACATGGACGCCAACTACGCCAAGCTGGGCATCAAGCTCGTCATTGCACTGGTGGTTGCCGTCCTGGCCTTCCTTGGCAGCCGCAAATTCAAGAAGGGCGAACCGGTCTCCATCGGCCTGGCCCACAGCGTGGGCGGCCTGGCACTGCTGAACGTCGCCATCGCGACGCTCTGGCGGTAGCTGCCCGGCACCTCCGCTTGCCACAGACGACGGCGGCGCTCCCCCTGCGCGGAGCGCCGCCGTCGTGCGTTGTTCAGGCTGGTCACAATCCTCTCTCAGCGGACAACCCGTGCACCGGTGCTGCCAAATCCCTAGGATGGGGAACGGCGGGCTGCGGCGGATGCCGGCGCCCGGATCGAATCAATGTTGAGGAGTGACATGGCTACAACACGCAACGCGCACACGGTATGGACGGGCAGCCTGACTGAGGGCTCCGGCAACACCACCCTGGACAGCTCAGGCCTGGGCACGTTCGATGTCACCTGGAAGGCACGCACCGAAGCGGCCGAGGGCAAGACCAGCCCCGAGGAACTCATCGCAGCCGCACACTCGGCATGTTTCTCGATGGCCTTCAGCCACGAACTCAGCCAGGCCGGTTTCACCCCGGAAGAAGTCAACACCAAGGCGGAGGTGGGCTTCCAGCCGGGCACCGGCATCACCGGCAGCCACCTGACCCTGAATGCCCGCATCCCCGGCATCTCCGAGGAAGACTTCCAGCGCATCGCCGAGGCAGCCAAGAAGGGCTGCCCGGTATCGCAGGCGCTGGCCGGGATCGAGATCAGCCTGGACGCCACGCTCGCTTCCTGACCCGATTAACGCCCAAGGCCCTGTTCCTGCCGGTTCGTCCGGCGGGAACAGGGCCTTTTGCGCTTCGGCTGCAGGCAGCAGCCCGTCAGGTTAGGCCTTGGCCTGGCTCCGCGCCGGGAGCGGCGCAGGACGCAGCCGGCGGTAACCCTCACGGAGCGGCGGACGGTCCGTGGGCAGTTCCTGAACCATTTCCTTGAGCGCGCCAATGCCGTACTCCAGCTGCGGATCGCGGCCGGCGGCGTAGGCATGCGGCGGGAAGGTCACTTCGATGTCTGGGTCCACGCCATAATTCTCCACGCTCCAGCCGACGCCGCCGCCGAACCAGGTGGCGTAGCGCGGCTGGGTTACGCCGGTTCCGTCAGCCAAGGCGAAGCGGTTGTCGATGCCCACCACGCCGCCCCAGGTGCGCGTTCCGATGACCGGGCCAATTCCCCGCAGCTTGGATACCTGGGTGATGATGTCGCCGTCGGAGCCAGCGAATTCGTCCGCGAGGATGATCACCGGTCCCCTCGGTGCGTGGTGGGGGTAGGTGCGCGGCTTTTCCCCGCGCGGCATGCTCCAGCCGGTCACCTTGCGGCCAATCAGTTCGGCCACCAGCTGCGACGTGTGTCCGCCGCGGTTGCGCCGCACATCCACGATCAGCCCGTCCAGCGCGGTCTCGGTGTCCAGGTCCCGGTGCAGCTGGGCCCAGCCGTTGGCCATCATGTCCGGGATATGCAGGTAGCCGAAGGTGCCGCCGGATGCTTCCCGGACGGTGCGGCGGTTCGAGGCAACCCATTCCTGGTACCGCAGCCGCTCCTCGTCCTTGACGGGAACGACGGCGACGCGGCGCTGGGTGCCGGCGGTATCGCCGTGCCCGGCACCGTTCAGCAGGGTCAGTTCGACGGCGCGGCCCGCAGCACCGACCAGCTGCATGGCCGGTGTGACAGATTCAGCCAGCGGCACGCCGTCGATGGCCAGCAGGATGTCGCCGGCTCTTGCGTCGACCCCGGGACGGTTTAGTGGTGAGGTGGCCAGCGGATCCGAAGACTCGCCGGCGAGGATCCGGGTGATTTCCCAGCCCGACGCGGTATGGGCCAGATCGGCTCCCAGCCGGCCCTGACCGCGGCTCCCGTTCTCCGTCACGGCCGCTGGGCGGACGTAGGCATGCGACGTGCCCAGCTCGCCGTGGAGCTCCCACAGCAGGTCAACGAGGTCGTCATGCGAGCCCAGCCGGTCCACCAGGGGACGGTACCGGTTGCGCATCGAGTCCCAGTCCTGGCCCGCCATGTCTTCGGCCCAGAAGAAGTCCCGCTGCAGGCGCCAGGCCTCGTCGAAAGCCTGCCCCCAGACGCTGACGGGGTTCATCATCACTCGGATGCGCCCCAGGTCCACCTTGACCAGCTTGCCGGATTCCTCATCCGCCTTGGCGTCGGACGGAACCACAGTGACCTGTTTGTCGGCAATGACCACGGCCTTGGTCCGGTCGCCCGAGAGCCGGTAGCTGTCCAGGGACTCCACCAGGGTTTCCTGCTTGCGGCGGCCGAGGTCGTACCGGACCAGGCTGGGACGGGTGTCCTTGTCCTCCTGGCTTGCCTTGCCGTCGCCGGTGACGCCGGAGAGGGCAGCGTCAAGCCACAGAAGCGCGCCCTTGGTTGCCGAGAGACCGGTGTAGTTACCCTGCGGAACCGGAACACCGATGACCCGGTGGGCCAGGCCCTCGGGATCCACGCGGACCGCCGGCGGCCCGTCCTGTGCGTCCGCATCAGCGGCATCGGGCCCAGCGGCGTCTGCACCAACTGCCCCGGGCGCCACATCCGGTCCGAACGGCGATGGCGTACCGGCGGCGAGGGCCACGAGGTAAGGCTTGATGGGGCTGGGGAAGGACAGATCGAAGGAGTGGCCGTCGTAGACGGGGTCGAAGCTGCGGTTGGAGAGGAAGGCCAGGTACTTCCCGTCCGGGGTGAACGCCGGCGACCTGTCGCAGAACCGTCCGTCGGTAACCTCCACGGGATCGGAGCCCGGGGCAGCGATGCTGGCAGCCCGCAGCCGGCTGCGCGAGCCGAAGGAGGTGACAGGCTCGGACCAGACCAGCCAGGCGGAGTCGCCGGACCAGGCGAGGTCGGAGATGGTTCCCTCACCGATGCTGGCCACCCGGGTCAGTTCGCCCGAGGCGGCGTCGGCGAGGTACACGTCGCCGAACGACGTCCCCAGGGCCAGCCACCGTCCGTCGGGGCTCGCTTCAAGGGCACTTACGCGCGACGGCGTCGGAACGGCAATCTGCGCGGCAGCGGAAGCCGAGGCGGGTGCGGCAGGTTTGCCGGTCCCCTCCTCCGCAACCACCTCCGGTTGCTGTTCGTCGCTGCCACCCGCGCGGGAGTTGGCCAGCACAACAGGCGAAGATTGCGCAGATCCCGCCAGCACCGCGGCGCCGGCCGCAGGCACGGGCTGGGGCAAGGCAACGGCATCCGCCCGCCCGGAGCCTGAACCGGTGTCTGCTTCCACTGGATTGGCTGCCTCGGGCGTGTCGCCGGCGGACGGCGTCGCCGTCACGGCGCCTGCGGGCATGGCCGGGTGGTCGATGGTTGCCACGATGTCCCTGATGTGCAGGGCTTCGATGCCGCCGTGGTCCGCAATGTAGGCGATGCGGCCATCGCCGAGCGGCCGGGGAAGGCGGCCGCGCACGCCCGGTGTGGCCTCGATGATGCGCGAAGGCCCGTCCTTGTGGCGGAGCCAGTGGATGGTGCCGTGCGCCTCCACCGCGCTGGCTGAACCGGTGGCATCGGGCACTGCGGCACCCAGGTGCTTTGAAGTCTTCAGGAGGGCGGGGCGGCGGGACTGCGAGGCGGACCCGAGGGTGATATCAAGGCGGACGGCCTCGGACCCAAGGTCCTTCAGTACCCACAGTTCACCGGCGGATTCGAAGATGACCCGGCTGCCGTCCGTGGCGGCGTGGCGGACGTAGAAGTCCTCGTGGTCGGTGTGCCGGCGCAGGTCCTTGCCGTTGGGAAGGACCGAATAGAGGTTGCCGTAGCCCTCGTGGTCGGAGAGGAAGGCCACCCGGCCACCCACCCACAGGGGATCGGCAAAATTTCCTTCAAGGTCCGGCAGCAGCCGTTCGAATTCGCCGTTGCCGTCAGTATCGATCCACAGCTTCCCTGCCGTGCCGCCGCGGTACCTCTTCCACCAGGCGGGTTCGCGGGACAGCACGCTGGCCACCACGACGGGGCGCTCATCACCCACTTCCGGGCCGAAGGCCACCGACTCCACGGGACCAAACGGCAGTTCTTCCGCCCAGCCGCCTTCGAGCGGCACGCTGTACGCATGTGTGTGGCGGCTTTCGGCCTGCCGGAACGCGCTGGTCACCACCACGGCGCCGCCGGCGGTGAAGCCCTTGACCCGGGTGGTGCTGTGGCCGAAGTAAGTCAGCTGCCGGTAACCGCCGCCGTCGACGTCCGCCGCGACCACTTCCGGCGCCGTTCCCTGGACCACCGTCCACACCAGCTTCTTGCCGTCCGGGGTGAAGCGCGGGTTGCGGGCGGGCAGCTGGAGCGAGGAGATACGCCACGCGCGGCCCCCGTCCAGTGGCGCAATCCAGACGTCATCCTCGGCCACGAAGGTGACCAGATCGCCGTGAAGATGCGGAAAACGGAAGTAGCTCGAAGAGGTCATCGTTCGATCATAGTCATCCCTTACCCGGCGCCGCGGGACGTGCCTTGGGGCCGGGTCCGTGGTGTGATGGAGCATGCGCATCCTTATGTCCGGGGCCTCGGGAATGATCGGCACGTCCATGTCCGCCACCTTCAGGGAGGCCGGGCATGACGTCGTGTCCCTGGTGCGCCGGGAACCGAAGACGGCCGCCGAAGTCCGCTGGGATCCGGCCGCCGGAGAACTGGATCCCCGGGCACTTCAGGGCGCGGATGCCGTCGTCAATCTTTCCGGTGCCGGAATCGGCGACCGCCCGTGGACGCGCAAGCGGGTTGAAGAGTTGTTCAGTTCGCGGCTCCGGTCTACGGAAACCCTGGTCCGGGGGATGCAGCAGGTGGACAGCCCGCCGCCCACCTTCATCAGCCAATCAGGCTCCGGGTATTACGGCGACGCGGGATATACCGTGCTTCGCGAAGATGCCTCCGCGGGGTCGGGCACCCTGTCCCGCATCTGTGTCGAATGGGAACAGGCCGCTGCCGCAGCCCCGCCAGGCGTGCGGACTGTCACGCCCCGCACCGGCGTTGTCCTCAGCCGCTCAGGCGGCGCCTTGGGCAGGCTGCTTCCGCTCTTGCGCCTCGGCATCGGCGGACCGTTCGGGGACGGCCGCCAGTACTGGCCATGGATCTCCCTGCCGGATGTGTCAGAGGCTTTCCTGTTCCTGCTGGAATCCGACATCC
>Ga0308160_10008240_pt1 | contig 10187 bp, 9 predicted proteins | sample PhyFR1_FD_201036 | JGI IMG/M metagenome (GOLD analysis project Ga0308160, IMG submission 201036) | Phyllosphere microbial communities from UC Gill Tract Community Farm, Albany, California, United States - DLSLF.R1 | ecosystem: Host-associated > Plants > Phyllosphere > Unclassified | place: USA...
AACAGCACGAAGGTGTCAGGCGCTGCTGAGATCGCCGTTCTGATGTTCGAATCAATCTGCGACCCGAAATCTCGCCACAAGCCAGACATCGTCACCGCCAACATCATGTTGAAACACTATGTCGCGAGGGGCGACATTGAAGCGATGTCGTCTGTCATGGCCAAGCTGTCAAGTCTGAAGCTGAAGCCTGATGTATTCACTTACACCACGGTCGTCGAAGGGCTTCTCAAGAGCGGTAGAAGGGAGGTCGCGAGAGATACGCTGGATTTGATGGAATCGACCGGGATCGCCCCAAGTCCCCACACCTACGGTCTACTGATAGGCGATCTCGCACGGGCAGGCACTAGGGAAGACATGGCTCGAGCAGAAGCTCTTGTCAAACGCATGCGACAAGCAAAGCTGACGCCATCTACGGTCACCTACACGGCGCTGTTAGGCGGTTATTATAGAGCAGGAATGGCAGCACAAGGGTCGGCGATCCTTCGACAAATGGAGAAAGATGGCGTTGACATGAACAGGGTCACCTACAACATGATCCTCCGTTCCATACTGACTAGCAAAGAGGATGCTCCTTCTAGCAGCCCAACGCTCAAGCAAGCAGGAGATCGAACGGGTACGACCGAGGCCTGGCGAAGCATTATCAATGCCATGCTGAGTCGGGGTATCGTGCCAAACGATGACACTTGGTATATCCTGCTCTCCGGTCTTCATCGTGCGAGACGTTTCGAGGAAGCAGACAATGCCATAGACGAGATGAGGAGACAGGAATTCCGCCCAGGTGCCGGTACTGCATTGAGCAAACTGATTATCCAAATTCAGCAGAGGAAGTTGGCCAGACCCGTCATCCGGTCGGGAAGAAGTCGATGATGTATGATGTACAGAGCTGTTGTTACATTATTAATTCGATCAATTCCTTTCCGCCATGTAAACGTGACTTTGAAGCACCGTTCTGGTCTTCGCGGGTCCCGTGATTCCGTCATTCCAATCCCAGGAACTTCCTGCCTAATCCAACCTGCTGGTATCGCTCATATGCTGCAGGGAAGGGTCAAGGTCAATTAGAAGTTTCAACTCCTCAAAACGAAAGGCTTACCCCAGTAACTCCATCTTCGACCCATCCATTTCCCAAAGAACGGTACGAGCACGATAGAGAAGAGCATCTGCATTTGTCGAAGCGAATCCTCCCATTCCTCTCTGATCAGAGCCCTTTCTCGCTCCTCCTCATCACTGTCTTCGTCGGATGAAAATTCGGAGATTGAATCGGAGTCGGAAGATATGCTGGAGGGAAATGATGGGTATGAGTTGTTCGAGGGGGATGAGGAGGGACCCGGTTGAGCGCTCTTTTGGGGGAAGGTGATTGGCATGCTGAAGGAGGGACCCGGGGGAGGAATTGAGAGCTGGTCTACGTGGAGGTGGTAGTCCTATGATATGGATGCTGATACTGCTTAACTGTTGTACTCAGATCTCTGAATGGCCGGTGATCAGACGCTGAAGTAGCCAGGCTGACGACAAAGATTGGATCACCGATTCAAGTTGTCCGGAGCATTGAAAGCGCGTATTCAAGCTAGCGAGACCGCGGAATCTAATGAGCGTCATCGGCTTTCCGGTCATCCAACGTCACCTCTATGGTACTGACGATCTTATGAGCTTGCATCCACATTCTGATGGACAACGAATACCCGGCACGAGCGTCTACTCGCACTTCAAATGGCATCAATGTCGACGAGCGATATGAATTCGGTATTTGCTGCCAAAAAAGCTCTGCGGAAGGTTACCGGCGCCACGCTTAAAGCCCTGGATCAGGCCCACATCTCGCGGGAATGTAAGCTCGTCTGACTCTATGTCTTTGAAGCGTTGTGCTGATCCTAATTCATTGCTAGCCAGCTCATGCCGTCCGGGAACAAATACATAAGCAAGGCATTCTGAATAATGTACGGGGCGTATCCTGCTACCTCTCTATGGAGGACGGAGAATTGACCACGACCGCTTTAGTAAAGGATATTCTTGCAGCGAGTACGTGACTGAGCATGAGCTAGACGGTGAGGCAGACTGTGGCTGATACGTATTGCGGACCGGATGATCCACACCAGATATCCCCCTCTATGTCCCAGTCATACCTCCTCCGCAGCCAAAGACCGCTGGAACCGACAAATACGCCGCGCCACCGCCAGAACACGACATGCGCATGCTGAGACTCTATTCCTTGGAGGATTTTGAGCGATGTCCAAGGGACAAGTGGGGTATCCCAGACGCAAGCTCTGGACGGCGAGATCAGGCAGAGGGAAGCAAAGACGTCAAGCGACAGGATGGTAAGCCCGACAGGCATCAGCTGATAGCAGGTCACGGATATCTGACTTTCGGCTACATGCAGCGGAGGATCCCGATGCACCGCCACTAGATGTCATCCTCGTTCCCGGTGTCAAATTTGATCGTGCTTGTGGCCGAGTAAGACGTAAAGAGGTGATACTTCGCTGTTTGTGATCGCTTATAGTCATCTACTCAGGTCGGACACGGAAAGGGATACTACGATCGATATATCCAACGATATCGGCAAGCAGCAATGGCAAGACAGCAAGAGCCGCCAAGGCTAGGTAAGTCATTCTTCAAAGTAGTCTTCCTCGATGCACTCCGCTGATGAGCTCATTGTCGCCTCCAGTCGCCCTCGCATTGCAAGATCAGCTGTCAGAGACGCTCGTTCCACGTACTGAAAGCGATGAGCTGGTCGACATGGTCGTCCTGCCGGATCAAGTCATAGGACGACAATAGACATATGGGCGCTCCGCAGCGGTTTGTTACCCTCGAAACGAGGTACAAAGTCCTCTATTCATAAATCACACTACCTGAGTAGGCGTATTCGCAGCCTCAGCCGAACATGCGTTTCGGCAGTCGGGTGGACCTTTGCTGAATCTTTCCGATCCTTTTTTTCGCTGCAACCGTCAGCTCGTTGATGTCCGCGCATGCCGTTTGCAAGTCATCCATCATTTGAGCTTCTTGCGCTCTGCGATATTTGTCTTGTTCATGCCAGATCTGGTAAATTGCCAACCTGCAGAAGTCCTCGTCGTCAGATTCTGCATATGCAATAACCTAACCCCCCACTTACCCGCCACCGAGATACTCTCGCAATGTCTTGTCGGCATATGCGATCGCTTCCTTCTGGCATTGTCTTGCCTGTCGAGGGGCTTGCGCAGTCTTGACAGAGAAATCGTCCCAGATAGTCTTAAGCGAAGTGCATAAGCGTTAGATAACTTCCTTGCCGACAACACGGACTACGGTACCAACTTGGCTCAGCTGCATCATCAGCTAAGACGAGAGATTTGGATTAGCAACTTGTTATTTTGATGGATCACGACACGTACTTCTCGGAGCTTCTTCAGAGATTTGTTTTCTTCCTTCATCAAAGGCTGCAATCCTGCGGCCTGGCTCGTGGTTGTCTTTGCGTCGAAAGCGACAACAGTCTGCTCGCCCTTCGCAGTAGACAGATCCGAACGTTCTTCTTCCTCAGCAACTCGATTCGCTTCCACGCGCTGTCGTTTGACTTTGGCCTTGTCTACTCGGGGCACTCTGTGTCAGGTCCAGGCGATTTCACATAGCGGTCGAGATTCTGACATACCCAATTCTGCGAGGATCGCATTCGTATCGATTGACTCGACCCCCAAATCTTCGTCGTCACTATCGACTTCATTCTTCCTCAACGGAGAATTGGTCACTTCATGTTTCTTTGCTTTCGTTCTAAGGCCGCTGTTATCTGTCATCCTTCTCTTCCTACCTGTCGTTTCTTCATTTGCGGTAGCTTTTCGCTTCATGGAGCCTTGCGCGACTGGTGCCATCGAGGTTGTCGTGCCTGTGATGGGATGTCCCACACCGTCTGCTGCCCCGTCGCCCGACGGAGGGAAACTTTTGAGGTTCTTCTTCTGCACAGATACCTATGAGCGGAAGTGAGAACTCGATCTTCCTTGTAGACTTTGACGCAAGTGAATCTTACCTCTACATCGAAGGGTGTCTTTGGAATTTCTCCCTTGCGGGAGATCCTGTCCGATTTGAATTTGTATGCTGGGGTAGGGCTATTCATCTCCTCGTCGCCGATAAGATCCGAATAGCCGGCTTCGCCTTGTGTCGGTTGAGTCATCAGAGGTTGAGAAGGGGCAGAAAAAACATCGTCTTCCATCGGGCGGACGGGTCGATCTAGTGAGGTGGAGGGTGTCAAATGGGTAGTCGTTTGATGCCCGACGTTTCCCTTGCTCGCTTTGGGCGTACTTGAGGCAGCCGCGCCCATCTCGAATTCCAGTATATGCTGAGGAACAGTCTGTACAGCAAATCAGCAGGAACCCTCTGCATTCATAAGTATTTGGATTTCACCTTAGATTTCTCGCCCTGACAAGAAGCCTTCTTCCTGGTGGACATACTCCCTTTCCCACGAGATCCGTTGCCATCGGACTTGACATTCTTTCCTTGCGTCGTTGTCATGCGCGATAAAACTACCGGAGTCTTCAAACTGGCCTTCTTACGATCTTGACGAAATACGAAAATGTTCCGTCAGGCTTGGACGGCGATTCGCTTGGGGCTGCTCACATGTGATAGGTGACTTTGTCTTCGGCAGGAAAAGCCAATCGCCTGAGCCCTGCCTATCCTCTCGCTGCGCTTCTTCGGCGGTTTCGTTCTCTGGATCTGGAACGCCAAAAATACCTGTGTCTTCCCGGACAGAAAGTGGACTCGAGCCGATGACCGGTTCTGAAGGTGCGGATTTTTCTTCGCCTGGGACGGAAAGCTTCTGGTTGGTTCTGCTGCGTGTAGCCCGTGCGGTTGCGACACTCGCCATGGGGTTCCGCGACTTATCTGGTGTGTCATTCAAGTTTGAGTTCGCTCGCAACTCTTTGCTTTTGGAATCCTTGGGTTGGCCCTTCTGTTTAGTCTTCTTCTTCTCCAGCGCAGAAGGCGCAACTGTGGACACCTTACTCCTTTCCTCCGCTTCGAATGGCGTATCCTCGTCTATAACAGCATCTTCTGCAGAGACCGGGTGGCCGTCGGATGCTACAAGCAAGATCATCTCATCCGTTGTTAGCGAAGGTGTTAGTCCCCTAATATCATCGGTGGCTGACCTGAGATTCGGGTTTCATATGACTCAATCGGGTCTCGCGGATCTTCAAAGCGTCCGATCGATCCTCTAGGCATACTCATATTCACCGGGCCTTTGCTCGTTGAGGTTTTGACGGAGCCTTTGGCTGGAATCTTCGAAGGCTATATTCACGTCAAGGTGCTCAATACGTGCTGTGGTTCTTGCAGGTGTACACATCGTGTTCAGAACCGCTTACGACAAAGGTAGCGCCGAGGCTTTTTAATTCGGTCTGAAACGCGGTTAGCTCCTGGACTTGCATCCGCAAGGAAAATTCGGGCCAGAGCCCTTCGCGTTTCGGTTGCAATTTCAGGAGGTTCCCTTCTAACCGAAGGAAAGAGATAAGCTGATGATTGAAAGCTCATTCCTCTATCCAAAACTTACTGAAGTGACCCACAAGGATACTTTGTACTTTCGCTGAGAATCTGGTAGTCTCGGCGGCGAGTCTTCCCGGCAAGGGCGACTGACAGCACCACTCGACCGCATCGCCGCGGACAAAGATCATCTGGTGCGGATCTGTACCGATAGGAAGATCGTCCCTGATCATCTCCAGGAAATTAAACGCCTTCCATCTGAGAGTGGTATTCATATCAGTTCCAGAACTGGACCGGTAATGAGATCCGAGTATGTACTTTAACGGCTGGACAGAGTGCAAGGATTTGAGGCAGTCCGCGATGAAAGCCTAGAAACAGATGTCACTCAGTGTTCACGTTGACGTGAATCAAGAAACTCTTCCTCACTGGGCTGGGCTGCTGTTTCTCCTTCGAACACGCTAAGAACCGATCATAAATCGGTTTGACTTTAAGACCTTTCCGAGTCAATATATCGAGCATTTTGTGCGTGTGAGATCCGGCCATTGCAGGGCTCGACTTGGAATTTTCTGCCTTCCAATCCAAGAATACGACCACGTCCAGACAATAGAGCTGACATCGCGGCTCTGCAAGGAAGGTTCAATCGCATACATCACTTTAGAGATTACTCGGATCTCGGCATGCCTATCTCACCATCTGTGCAGGCCAAAAATACCTCCGCCAAATCGGCTCTAAAAATGTCACGCAATTTCAGCGCACTGTTGACACTTTGTCGACCCCTTGATGTGTTACTGACCCATGTATCTCCTTGAGTATCCTGGGTGTCACACTTTTCGGGCTGATGACCATCTCGGAGACAAAGGAAATCGCCTGAACATAATTCGTTCAACCCAAACAGCTCTCTTCCACCATCGACATCACTGACGAAACACTGACCCATTGCAAAACACGTTGAAAATTCGGCTTGTCTTTCGACGATTTGATGATTCTGACGGCCATCGGGCCGATGCCGCTTTGTATTGTCATCAAGTCTGCAAAGAGCTGAGATCAGCCTCAGTGCGAGATTGTCAAACGATCTCGCTTGCCTGGGTTCTTGACGGTTTGCTTCAACTTGGCCTATCAGCAGGGAGTCTGGTATTAAATAAGAGTCATAACATGAATATGAGCAAAGCGACGGACTAAGGACCTGAAAACCGGTTTTATTCAGCATGTCGGCTTTCGTGGGTCTGATGAACGACTTACCATTGAAACACGGCCTCGATGATTGGGGGCCACTGTTGTAACGCTGGATCCTCCGAGTTGGCAGACAAGCAGAGGAAGTTTACAGCTTCCTTGAAAGTAACGATAACGAGCTCGATGTCGCCGGGAGGAGTGGAGGTATACAAGGTCTACAGTACATTTCCGTGATCAGTAAAGCAAGATACAGGCTGTGGGGACACAAGCTTACGTCTTTCAAGTAAAGCATCATTCCTTTCGAAGTACCATGGTCTAGCTGGGAATAGTATCACATTCAACCATCGTTCGCCGCACGAGAGCACCGCATCCCACCTACAATTTCGAAAACGGCTTCGATCAAAACCTCAGTGTTCCGACCAGAAAGTGAATCACCGTCGGAGGGCTCAGCGTTTCTCTTTCGCTCCTCCACATCCTTCCGTAAAGATCTGGCCTGGCCTTCCGTATAGATCATGTTGTTCGCTGGGAGCATATTGATATCGAGCTGGTTTGGATGTTGTGTGAAGCCTGACGACGCAGGATGTCCAAGGGAGCTTGCACAAGCTCAATAGGGCGAAGAACCGTGCTAACCCTGTGATGCTGACTAATATCTAGCAACAACTGGATATGACTGCGTTAGTGAAGGTCTCCGAGCTAAGAAGTCGAACTTAAAGTTGATCATTCCAGGTTGTAGCTTGTGTAGCTGTGTGGAAAGATGAGCCTGAAAAACGGGTGTATGATCGATCTATGATGAAGCGGATTCGAGCGCGCAATTCACGTGGACAGCGGAAGCGTAAAGCGGAATGTTTCACTGAGTAAGATCACGAACGACTTCCGCAACCGATCATCTAGTATGCGCGAACCCATACGGCTAGATATATTGTACTCATGCTGTACAAAATTACTGGGCTCTGCTTTAATGCTGAGTCTGACAGAACCAAACATTCTCTGCCTGCACAGCGACAAATAGCTTCGGCCGAAGCAGCTGGAGTGGAATCCGACAATCTGGGAAGATCCCGAGTGTTGTTCTCTTCTCGCCTTGCCAGTGAAAAGCTACGCTTAATGTGTAGAATGGCGGCAGCGGTTATGCCCGGATGCTGAGGTGCGGCCATTTAGGGTATGTCATGATGGGGATCAGGGGTACTACCAAGGTCGTGTATGTCCATGATTGACTACATACAGCGGATGCCTTCTCCTGAAAGGCATTTCAAGGCAATCGGCGGTATAAGGATTCGGTTTCGGCATCAAACAAAGCCACTTCCACCTCGCTTTGCGTCGATCTTGGCGAAACGGACTTCGACCTTTCGTTCGTTGATGACGCAGAGTGTCGCCAAGAATAGTGCTCCAACAATCCCTACAAATCCGTAGATCGATCTGATGATCGAATCCCAGTGCCAGCAAGATGAGAAAATTCAATACTAGCAGTTCACCGGCAAAGATTCAACGGCTTACGTGAAAACGTTCTCGAGCGTGTAGTCAGTATGGGTTGTGATCTGCTCGATACACCCCAGCTGGGTCGAAGCGAACTCTGGATCCGCACAGAAACCTTGTGCACTAGTATATAGCCCTGCTATTGTTGCATTGCTGCAAGAGTAGCCACCGTAAGAGGGCAGACCCAAAGCTCGTAATTGTGCTGACTTACTAATATCCGCAACACGAGAACTGTATCGCAAGTAGGTGCATTTTAGCCATCTGAGCGGTGTTGAATAGTCTCGAAAACCTGCAAGGTCCGGATTTACCTTGTCTTGTATCTCGGCTTGATTCTCTAACGATTGCCTGACCCAGACCTTGGCAAAGTGTCGTCTTTGCCTGAGTGAAATAAACCATATACTGGTGCCGACCTATGCAGACGTTACGGAATTTCACCAAGCCATTCAATGAGAGGCAAGCCCAGTGTATGAACGAGCGAGAGACTCACCGCAGTAGCAATACACATATTGGCGACCAGCGTCCAATTGAAAGCTATGAGTAGCTTGTTTCGATATGCGGGTCTGGTGATGGCAGCAAGGGATAACACAAAGCTGGCTAGAAGACAACAGCCCGTGAATGTCCCGACTACAATGAGCGTGGTGTTTCAGCGATTACTATGATACGGCTCGAGAAAGAGCTTCGCTTCGAAGAATTGCTTGAGCTTACTGGTGGAATCGTGTTTCGTGACGGCCATGGACACCAAAAGGTCACCGACCTTGCCCACCACCGCGGCATATCCGATGGCGATGATCGCGGCGGCCAAGAGACAAATGTCAAGCAGCCACCAAAGTGCACGTAGCTTGTTCATCTTGGATGTATGTCAGAACGTCCCCTCTTAGGAATGAGATGGAGTGTCAGTCGCGGGGTGCCGCTGACAGTCAATATAGGTTGAAGGGATCAATCGATGGTCAAGGCTCCTTTCGCTTGGGCCTCATGCATTCGAGCCCTCCGGGCTTAGTCGAATCAGATCTGCATCAAGCCGTTCGTGCTATGCGGTTCCGTCCAATGTAGTGATTGCCACTGCGAGAATTATTGTTTCTTTCCATCTGTTCTAGTGGAGTTGATCATCACAAATTAAAGGTCTAGCCATCAGTGGATGGAGAAATGCCAGACAAAGGGAATCCTAGAAGCTGTCGTTTCGGTCAAGACCGACGGACCATGCCGTAACAAACAGCTTCCGCGGTGGTAGACAGGTAAGACAAACACATTGGGGCGAACTCAGTATTCGCATGCTCGCATCTATTTCATGATCAGACGATCGTGGATCTTTTAGAAGTGATGTACACTCCCCTCTCTATTCAGGGACCAATGCTTCATGCACACTCGGCTCCAAGAGCTTCGGCGAGTCTCCGTGATCGCTTCATGACTTCGCCTCTCGCGCCCATCACCGTCAATCGCAAGCTGACACCCTTTAGGTCTTCCAGAGTGTCCAGACTCTTCAATGACGTCAGCTCGAACCTGCCGAATGCCCAATTCAGAGCGTGAACATGTACGACAGAGTCGCTCGTATCTCTCAATCTGAGGAACCCTTTCACTGCGCAAGTATCGGAATGCCATTATTAGCCTCTGTTCCAGCTGAGAGCCATCCTCAACAGGACGTACCTCGATAGATCTCGAAAGGCAGCCTCTTAAGCTCGGCTTCCAATTGTTGAAGGTCTACCGGTGATCCGTCCCCGACTGCCTCCACCTCGTCCTTCGAGTTCTCTCCATCACAGTCACACTTCGTACCCTTCTCATGGTCGTGCGCATGGCCATCCCCATTGGCCGACCGCTTCTTTCCTTTGCCTGGACGATCGCCTCCTCGCCATACGCTTCTTGTTTCGATTTCGTCCATATGTGTCTCTTTCTTCCCGTCCGCACCCAGTACTTCCCAGTCGGCCGTCTCTTCAGAGCCCCGTTCGAATAATTTGGTGTCCAGTCCAAACACCAGTTCCGGTTTGAGGGGAGTGGCTTTCGATACCCGGATCATAGGCGTCTCGTCATTCAGTTCGTAAAGGTGGTCCAGGACTGAATCGAGTTCACGCTCGGTAACGAGATCGTACTTGTTCAAAAGCAGGCAATCTGTGTACTTTGCTTGAATCTGAATC
>Ga0308160_10008243_pt1 | contig 10184 bp, 8 predicted proteins | sample PhyFR1_FD_201036 | JGI IMG/M metagenome (GOLD analysis project Ga0308160, IMG submission 201036) | Phyllosphere microbial communities from UC Gill Tract Community Farm, Albany, California, United States - DLSLF.R1 | ecosystem: Host-associated > Plants > Phyllosphere > Unclassified | place: USA...
GGTCCAGGCCTCGAACGAGGGGCGCCTGATGTACTCCCCCGGCGACAAGGCGCAGGCCGACCTGCTGGCCGGCACGCCCGTCGGCGGCACCATGCCCGCCGACAACGCCAAGGCCACCGTCCTCGGGGTCTACATCGACGACATCACCGAGGGCAAGCTCGACTACTACATGCGGATGGGCGTCGCCGCCTCGAGCACCCAGTGCCAGAAGGACGCCGCGCCGACGTTCACGACCACGGTCACGATGCAGAACACGCTGGACCCGGGGGTGGCCGCGAACCTGCCCGTGTACATCGCGCCGGGGCGCTTCTTCCCGAAGGGCGACGTGGCGACGGACGTGTACCTGTACGGACCGGTCGGATCCACCCTCACGGGGATCACGGTCGACGGGCAGCCGTACCCCTCTTCCGCGCAGCCGCACCTCGGTCGCACCGTCGTCAAGCTGAGCGTCCTCGTCACCCACCCCGGGCAGACGGCGACCATCGTGGCGACGTACAGCGCACCGGCCGGAACCTACGGCGCGCTCGAGGTCCGCCACACACCGATGGTCGCGCAGACGCCCGTCACGATCGACACCCCGGGATGCGTGCCGGGGAAGAAGTAGGAGCTCGTGGGAGCTCCCGCACGGCCTAGGACGTCGGCGGAGGATCCACCGGAAGCGGCGGGTTGGTGCCGGTATCGGTAGGGACCGTCGGCGGCGTCGACGTCTCCGGTGCGGGCGGCTGCGTCGGCTCCGTCGTGGTGCCGCCCGAGGTTCCCCCGCTGCCGCCGGATCCGCCGCTGCCGCCCGATCCGCCGGAACCGCTCGACCCCGCCTCGGCGACAGCGCGCGCCTGGTCCGCGATGAGCGCGGCGAGCGCGTTGCGCCAGGCGTCCATCGCCGCGAACGGGGTCGGACCGAACGGGTCCGATGCCGCCGCGGCGGCGGCCGCATCGGTGACCGCGGTGCGGAACGGCTCCGCCGCGTCGGGGTTGTCGGCGACAGCGGTCGCGGCGAACGCCGGGAGCGACTGCCGGAAGGTCGTGATCGCGCCGCGGAAGCCCGTGCTCGCGGACGTGAGCGACACGTTCGCCGCAGCGACGTCGCGCTCGATCTGGTCCAGCGACGCGTTGGTCGCGTTCTTGCCGGCGGGCTTCGGCACCTTCACCGCGGCGAGCGCGGCGACGTACGCCTGACGCGCGGCGTCCGCCGCGAGCCGGGCCGACTCGTCGCTGGATCCGGCCATCGCCGCCAGCGGCGACGTGAACGAATCGGCATTCGCCTGTGCGGCCGCCACCGCGGCGGCGAGCGCGTCGACCGACCCGTCGACCTTCGCCACGCGGTCGGGATCGACCGTCGCGGTGGGAGACGCCTGCACGGCCAGCGGGGCGGACGCGACGGGCGACGCGAGCGCCCATCCGGCACCGGCCGCGGTGATCACGAGACCGATCGCCATCGCGATCAACTGCGGGCGCGCGAAGCCGTACGACTGGGCGTGCTGCGGCTCGGGCCGGGCCGGCGCGGGAGCGGGGAACGCATGCGTGTAGGGGTGCGCCTCGGTCGCGGCCTCGTCGAACAGATGCCCCTCAGCCGTGTCGATGAGAACGGCCGCCGGGGTCAGCCGCAGGTCGTCGTCGACCGGCTCCTGCCGCGTCGCGGGACGCGAAGCCGCCGGAGTCGGATCCGCGAACAGAGCGCCCACGTCGTCGTGCCGGTCGGCACCGGGTGCCTCGTCGTGCTCGTGCGGGAACAACGACGAGAGGTCGAAGTCGCGCCCGTCTTCGGGCTGCAGACGATCGGCGCCCGCAGTCTCTGCGGCGCCGTGCCCCTCCCGGGGCAGGTCGTCATCCGGCATCCGTCCCCGCCTTCCCACGTCGATGCGGTACTCGACTCTATCGACAAAGCAGTGGGCGCCCTGGTCGTGTCGCCTGCCGATCCCCGGGGTGCGTGGCGTGCTCGCCGAGGGCGGCTACGGCCGCCCCATCCCGAGATACGTCCAGCCCGCCGCGCGCCACGCGGTCGGATCCAGGCAGTTGCGTCCGTCGACGATGATGCGTCCGGCCGCCAGGGCTGCGGCGTGCGCCGGATCCAGCTCACGGCGATACAGGTCCCACTCGGTGACCAGCACGAGCGCCTCCGCCTTGCGGATCGCCTCGTCTCGGTCGGCCTTGTACTTGAGCTGCGGATGCAGGCGCTTCGCATTCGGGATCGCCTCCGGATCCGTCACCGTCACCTTCGCCCCGAGTCCGCGCAGCCGGGTCGCCACCTCAAGCGCCGGGGAGTCGCGCACATCGTCGCTGTGCGGCTTGAACGCGGCGCCGAGCATCGTGATCCGCCGCCCGACGACGGTGCCTCCGAACGCGTCGACCACCAGCCGCACCGCCTGCTCGCGGCGGCGCAGGTTGATCGCGTCCACCTCGCGGAGGAATCCCACGGATGCGCCGCGGCCGAGCTCCTCCGCCCGCGCCGCGAACGCCCTGATGTCCTTGGGCAGGCAGCCGCCGCCGAACCCGATCCCCGCGCCGAGGAAGCGCCTGCCGATCCGCTCGTCATGGCCGATCGCGTCCGCGAGCAGGGTGACGTCGGCGCCGGACGCCTCGGCGATCTCGGCCATCGCGTTGATGAACGAGATCTTCGTCGCGAGGAAGGCGTTCGCCGCACCCTTCACGAGCTCGGCGGTCGCGAGGTCGGTCGCGAGGAACGGGCTGCCGGCGGCGATCGCGTCGGAGTACGCGTCGCGCAGCACATCCGTCGCGCGCGCACCGGCCTCGTCCGCAGCAGCGCCCACCACGAGGCGGTCGGGGCGGAGCGTGTCGTGCACCGCCCAGCCCTCGCGGAGGAACTCGGGATTCCAGACCAGGGTCGCGCCGGCGCCGGCCACGGCCGCGGCGAGCGCGGCGGCGGTTCCGACGGGCACGGTCGACTTGCCCGCCACCACATCGCCGGGGCGCAGCTGCGGGAGCAGCGCGTCGAGCGCGGCATGCACGTAGCGCAGGTCGGCGGCTGACGAGTCCGCGAGCTGCGGGGTGCCCACGGCGAGGAAGTGCACCTGAGCGCCGCGCGCCTGCGCGATGTCGGTGGAGAAGGTCAGGCGCCCGCTCTCGACGCCGCTCGCCAGCAGCTCGTCCAGGCCCGGTTCGAAGAACGGTGCTCGCCCCTCCGCGAGTGCGGCCACCTTGCCCTGATCCGTGTCGATGCCGACCACCTCATGGCCGATCGACGCCATGGCCGCGGCGTGCACGGCCCCGAGATACCCGCAGCCGATCACAGACATCCGCATGGGAAGAGTTCACCTCGGCCCCCTCTCCCGCGTGCGGCTTCGAGGCGACGGCAGGGTGACGTGCGGATGAACGATCGGGTCACCGCGCGACGGCGGCGCCGTCGTGCCGCGGGTTCCGCGGGGCAGGCTACTTCGGCGTCGCCGTCACCAGGATCGGCAGGTGGTCCGACTCCCCCTGCGGCAGGGTGCGCACCGACTCGACCATGAACCCGGAGGCGGCGGCGAAGTCGTAGAACCCGCGGAAGACCCGGTAGCGCGTGTAGGTGTGCTGGTCGCTCATGACGAGCTCGTAGCCGACATCGCGCATGTGCTCGCTGAGCCGTTCCTTGAACACGGGGTAGTTGAAGTCGCCGACGATGAGCTGCGGCAGGCCCCAGCCGAGTTCGGAGAGCTCCGACAGCGCCGCGCGGATCTGGTCGCGTCGCAGGGCGTTGCGCGCGGTCAGCGGTGCCGCGTGCAGCGAGGCGACGAGGAAGTCGCGTCCGGCGTCGATGTCGCGCAGGCGCACGCCGAGGAGCCGCTCGTGGGCGGGGCGGAGCACGTGATCGTGCAGCGACTTCTTGACCGAGACCGCCGCCATGTCGACGAGGCGGAACGCGCTGGAGCGGTAGTAGATGGCGAGCCCCAGGCGGTTGCGCTGCGTCGTGTGCGCGAGCACCAGGCCCCCCGCGCGCTCCGGCAGCGAGGCGGTGTCCCCCTCCTGCAGGCACAGCACATCGGGGTCATGGGCGTCGACGAGGTCGTCGAGCTCATGCGCCGCCCGGTGCTTGCGCAGGTTGTAGGAGATGATCCGCACGTCCCCCACGCTACTCGCGCGTGCTCCTCAGACCCTGGGCGAGCGCACGGTATTCACCCGGTGTTCCGGATCCGCCGCTGCTCGGAATCCCCCATCACAGTCCCCTCCTCGTCTGTGAAGAGTCTCCACGTAGATTCAGAATACGGTTCGCGCTCCGTAGAGCCGTCGAACCGTCGGAGGCCGGCATCGGGGACGCCCGGCCCCGCTCTTTTCCCCGGTCCGGGAACCCGCGCATGGGGACGGCGGCCTTCGGACAGGGGAGGATCGGGGGTCGCCGCTGGGGAGGCGGCGGCTCCCGGACACATCCCGGCGGGGGTCAGTCGCCGTCGCGGTCGCGGCGGTTGCGGGTCTGCTCGGCGCGGACGGCGAGCAGGTCGTCGGCGGGGTACCCCACTTCCGTGAGCGTCAGGCCGCGCGCGGCGAGCACCTTGAACGCGCTGGTCCTGGTGAGCTCATCGCGCAGGCGGGCCAGGTCCGCCACCTCGAGGCGCCCCTCCCCCACGGCCGCGCACGCCCCGACGAGTGCGCGCACCATGCTGTGGCAGAACGCGTCGGCCTTCACCTCGGCCACGAGCACTCCGGTCGCGTCGCGCATCCAGCGGTAATCGAGCAGGGTGCGGATCGTGGTGGCCTCTTCGCGCGGCTTGCAGTACGCGGCGAAGTCGTGCAGGCCGATGAGGGTCTGCGCGGCGGCGTCCATGGCGGCCTCGTCGAGCGCTCCTCGAATGGTGGTCGTGTCGTGTCGCAGCAGCGGGTCGTAGCCGGCGCGCGCATCGGCGAGACGATAGCGGTAGCGGCGCCACACCGCCGAGAACCGGGCGTCGAAGCCCTCCGGCGCCGACCAGGTGCGCGACACCGTGACGTCGGGGTACTGGCCGAGCACCCCGCGGATCCGCGACGCGAGCGAACCGGCCGGATCCGACGCCGACCGCCCGTTGCGGCTGACGACACGCGCCCACTGCTGCTCATCGAGATCGACGTGCGCGACCTGCCCCGTCGCGTGCACGCCCGCATCGGTGCGCCCCGCGACCACGAGGCGCGGATCGGATCCGCCCGCGGCGTCGTCCCCGGTCGACGGCCCGACGATCCGGGCGAGCGCCTGCTCGATGGTGCCCTGCACGGTGCGCAGCCCCGGTTGCTTCGCCCAGCCCCGGAAGTGGGTGCCGTCATAGGCGATGTCGAGACGGATGCGCACGGATACAGGGTACCCGGGGCCATCCGCGCGGTTCCGCCGAGGCCGTGCGGGCGACCGCTCGGGATCCGCCGCGTCCCTGCCGCCTGGCCGGGACGAACCCGAAACCGGCCCTGACACCCAGTGCCGATTCATGCGACACTGAATCGCAAGCGAGGCGGCGCCCGACCGCACGCGACCAAGATCGAAGGAGATCCCATGGTCAGCAGCATCCACCCCGAGATCGAGATCCCCGCGGTTCCGATCCACGAGTACCTGTTCGGCGACATCTCGGAGCACGACCTCGACCGCGTCGCGCTCGTGGACGGCATGTCCGGCGCCGAGACCACGTATCGCCAGCTGATCGGGCAGATCGACCTCTTCGCGGGAGCGCTCGCCGCGCGCGGCATCGGCGTCGGCGACGCGGTCGGGCTGCTCTGCCCGAACGTCCCGGCGTTCGCGACCGTGTTCCACGGGATCCTGCGTGCCGGCGCCACTGCCACGACGATCAACGCGCTCTACACCGCGGACGAGATCGCGAACCAGCTGCGCGACGCCTCCGCGTTCTGGCTGATCACGGTCAGCCCGCTGCTGCCGCAGGCGGAGGCCGCCGCCGCCCAGCTGGGCCTGCCCGCCGACCAGCTCATCGTCCTGGACGGCGCCGAGGGGCACCCCTCGCTGCGCGACCTGCTCTCCGAAGGGCACCACGCCCCCGCGATCACGTTCGACCCCGCCACGCACGTCGCCGTGCTCCCCTACTCCTCCGGCACGACGGGTCGCCCCAAGGGCGTCATGCTCACGCACCGCAACCTCGTCGCGAACGTCGCGCAGAGCACGGTCTCGATCGACCTGAAGGACGAGGACCGGATCCTCGCCGTGCTGCCGTTCTTCCACATCTACGGCATGACGGTGCTGCTCAACCTCGCGGTGCGGCTGCGCGCCACGCTCGTCACCATGCCGAGGTTCGACCTGGTCGAGTTCCTGCGCATCATCGCCGAGCAGCGCACGAGCTGGCTCTTCATCGCACCGCCGATCGCCGTCGCGCTCGCCAAGCACCCGCTCGTCGCCCAGTACGACATGAGCGCGGTGAAGGTCGTGTTCTCCGGAGCGGCGCCGCTCGACGGCGCCCTCGCGCACGCCGTCGCGGAGCGCCTGGACTGCATCGTGCGGCAGGGCTACGGCATGACGGAGACCAGCCCCGTCACGCACACGATCCCGGTGGAGCGCGACGACATCGACCTCTCCTCGGTCGGACTGCTGATCCCGAACACCGAGGCCCGCCTGCTCGCCGAGGACGGATCCGACGTCGTCGTGCCCGCCGAGGGCGCGAGCGAGCCCGGAGAGCTGCTCATCCGCGGCCCGCAGGTGATGAAGGGGTACCTCAACCGTCCCGATGCCACCGCCGACATGCTGGACGCGGACGGCTGGCTGCACACCGGCGACGTCGCGACCGTGACGGCCGGCGGGGTGTTCCGGATCGTGGACCGCCTGAAGGAGCTGATCAAGTACAAGGGCTACCAGGTCGCGCCCGCCGTGCTCGAGGCCGTGCTGCTCGAGCACCCCGCGATCGCCGACGCCGCCGTGATCGGCGTCCTGGACGAGGACGGCCAGGAGGTGCCGAAGGCGTTCGTGGTGCTGCAGCAGGGTGCGGAGCTCGACGCCGAGGGCGTGAAGGCGCACGTCGCCGCCCACGTCGCCCCGCATGAGAAGGTGCGCCTGGTGGAGTTCATCGACGTGATCCCCAAGTCGAGCTCGGGCAAGATCCTGCGCAAGGACCTCCGCGCCCGCCCCTGAGAACCGGCGAGGCGTCGGCGCGAAGCGGATCCGCGAGACATCACTTTCCGCGTGAGACACCGCACCGGACGTGGTGTCTCATGCCGGATCAGACGTCTCGCTGCCGGATCTCGCTGCCGGATCAGACGTCTCGCGAGGTCTCCGCCGCGGCCGGCGCCGCCTTGGGCGTGTGCCGGAAGACGATGTAGTGGTAGAGCACGAAGCGCACCAGCACGATCACGGCGATGCTGCCGAGGTTGATCAGGTTCACCATCGCCGGCCCCGGTGCGCGGCCCGTCGTGCCCTCGACCACGTCGGCGCCGAGCCAGACGATGCCCGCGCCGAGCACGGTGCAGGCCAGGTTGACGGCGAGGAACAGCACGATCTCGGCGACGCGTCCGCGCCGGTCCCGTCCGCGGAACGCCCACTCGCGGTTGCCGATGTACGCGTTCACCAGGGCGACCAGGCTCGCGGCGATCTTGCCGACGACGAGATCCCACCCGAAGGCGTAGACGAAGAGGTTGAAGGCGCCGACCTCGATGAGGGTGCTGATGCCGCCGACGATCAGGAAGCGGGTGCCGACTCCCGCCAGACGGCGCAACCGGGAGCGGCGATCCATAGCCCTACTAGAATACCCGGGGGACGGTGCGGCCCAGGACGCCAGCGTGATCGGGCGGATCCCCGCTCCTTCCTCCGCGAAGACTCCGCCGGTGCCGCCGTGGCTCCGACGGGTCCCGCCCCGGCCCGCACGGGCCCTCCATGAGAAGGCTCGAGGTTCGAGTGCAGTACGCCCATCTGGCCGTCGTGATGCCGGCCTACAACGAGGCCGAGGGCATCGGCGGCTTCATCGATGAGATCCGCGCCGCCGTCGCCCCGCTGGCGGAGCGGGTGACCTTCGTCATCGCCGACGACCGCTCCACCGACGGCACGGCCGGCGCCCTGTCCGGCATCGACGATGTCGAGGTGCAGACCCAGCCGGCCAACCGCGGCCACGGCCCCACCGCCCTCGCCGCGTATCGCGGAGGGCTCGCACTCTCCCCCGACGCCATCGTGCACATCGACGGCGACGGGCAGTTCCTCGGATCCGAGATCGCATCCGCCGTGCGCGCCCTCGGCCGCACGGGCGCGGACGTCGTGCACGGCGTCCGCCACTCCCGCACCGACGCCTGGTACCGCCGCCTGCTCACCGCGGGCGTGCGCCTGCTCATCGCGGTCGTCGTCGGACGCGGCGTCCCCGACGTGAACACCCCTCTGCGCGCGTATCGCCCCGAGGCGCTGCAGATCCTCGTGAACGCCGTGCCCTCCGACGCCCTCGTGCCGCATGTGCACTTCTCCCTCGCCGAGGTGCGCGCCGGATTCGCCGTGCGCTACCTGCGCGTGCGCAGCATCCCGCGCCGCGGCGCGTCGAGCACCGGAACGATGTGGGGCAAGGTCGCCCGCCCGTCGTTGCCGCCCAAGAAGCTCGTGCTCTTCGCGCTCAGCGCGTTGCGCGAGGCCTGGATGTGGTCGCTGCGCCCCGGGGCGCCGCTGCGGGCGCTCGAGTTCGAAGGCCCCGGATCCGCATGACGCGGCGCCTCTCCGGAATCGCGTTCTGGATCCTGCTCGCGCTGCTGATCGTCGCGAACGCGATCGTGATGTGGCACAGCCTGACCGTGCTGCGATTCTGGGAGGACGAGGCCTTCAACCTCACCGTGCCGCGGAATCTGCTCGCCGGCCTCGGCTATGCGAGCGACGGCACACTGTCGGGTTCGACCCTGACGCCGTTCGATCCGCGGATCTCCACCGGACCGGTCGTGCTGCTGCCGGTCGCCGGGGTGCTGGTGCTGGGCGTGGATCCGGTGATCGGCGCCCGGCTCGTGCCGCTCGCGTACTGGGTGCTGCTGCTGGCGGGCCTCGGCGTGCTGGGACGGCGCCTGGCCGGCCGCTTCGGCGCCCTCGTGGCTGTCGTTCTCCCGCTCGCGTTCAACACGGCCGACAGCGTCTCCCCCATCCAGGGTCCTGCGGACCTGCTCGGCGAGATCGCCGCGGCCGCGCTCGTCGTGTGGGCGCTGATCGTGCTGCCGCGCCGCGCCTGGCTCGCGGGGCTGCTGCTCGGACTCGCGGTGCAGGCGAAGCTCATCGCCCTGCTCGCCCTGCCCGCCTTCGCCGTCGCGCTGTTCCTGCTCACCCCCGCCGCGCCGTTCTGGCGAAGGCTCGGCGCCACCCTGCGTCGCGCGATCGTGCCGCTGGTGTTCGTGGCGGCGCCCACCGTGCTGATGGAGCTGGTCGCGCTCGTCTCGCTCGGACTCACGGGCTATGCCGGCCACGTGCGCGCGCTGGGCGGCTTCCTGCTCAGCGGCGGCCAGCACATCGAGCCGACCACGGTGCCGCAGAAGCTCGGCACGCTGGCCGGATCCTGGTTCGTGCCGTGGTGGCTCGTCGCCATCGCGGTCCTCCTCGCCGCCGCTGCGGTGCTGTGGGCCGCGCTTCCCGGTCGTCGTGCACCTGCAGAGGACGGCACTCGCTCCCTCTCTCCTGACGCGGATCCGCAGGGCGCCGATGCGCTCGCCGAGCCGCGCCGACCGCGCTGGTGGGAGCGGGATCCGCAGCTGCTCGCGATCGGGTTCGGATCCGCTGTGGGTCTGCTCGCCTTCGTGGGCTGGTGGGCGCAGGCCGCTCAGCTGCCGCTGTGGGTGCGTCATCCCGCGGTGGGCGTGTTCGCCTTCGCCCCGATCCTCGCCGCGATCACGGTGCGCGCCGTGGTGGCGCTGTGGCGGCGGCGCGGCGCCTCGAACGCCCGCGGCCTCATGCGCGTGACGGCGGTCGCCGCCGCCGTCGCGCTGGCCGTCGTGCTCTCCGGTGGCGCACTCGGAGACACCGTGCGCGCCACCCGCGCTCCTGCCGAGACCCTGGCCCAGCAGCGGGCCGCCGTCGCGCCGCTCGCGGAGTGGGTGCGCGACAACGACGTGGAGTGGCTCGCCGCGAAGCCCTGGGGCGGACCCGTGTCGTCCGTCGTGCTCACCGGCGCGCACCTGGGACTGTTCGACGCCCCCGCCATGCGCCATACGCCCACCCTGGGCTACGGCACGTGCGAGACGGGATCCCCCCTCGCCGCAGCCAACGGCATCGTGATCTGCCCCGCTCCCTGACGTCCCCTCCACATTCCGAGTCGTCCCTGTGAGCGCGCCCTATGGCGTGCGCTCAC
>Ga0308160_10008244_pt1 | contig 10184 bp, 8 predicted proteins | sample PhyFR1_FD_201036 | JGI IMG/M metagenome (GOLD analysis project Ga0308160, IMG submission 201036) | Phyllosphere microbial communities from UC Gill Tract Community Farm, Albany, California, United States - DLSLF.R1 | ecosystem: Host-associated > Plants > Phyllosphere > Unclassified | place: USA...
GCTGGTTTTGAGCGATATCGAAGGCAATGCCGCCTTCCTCGATAGCGCCTTGCGTGAGCTGGGCGTGCAGGATGCCGACGGCCGCTGGGCCTACGGCACAGGTCACCTCGTCATCGCCGGCGATGCCGTCGACCGCGGCCGCGACGTGTTTGCCGTACTGTGGCGCCTGTACGCGCTCAGCCTGCAGGCGGCTGAACAGGGCGGTGCAGTGCACCTCGTGCTCGGTAATCATGAGCAGTACATGTTGCGAGGGAATATGTCGCGTGCGAATCGCGAACACATCCATACCACCGAGCGCATGGGCGGCTTCCATCAAGCCTTCGCTGCCGATACCGTGATCGGCGCCTGGCTGCGCCGCCAGCCGGTCATCCTGCAGGCCGGTAAGGTCGTGGTCACGCATGGAGGGATCGGTCCGCAAGTGGCGGCGAGCAGCCTGTCGAGCGAGCAGCTCAACGAGGCGCAACGCCGCTACTGGCAGGGGCCGGCGACGCAGTCCGCGGCACTCGATGCCGTATTGGGCCCGGCCGGCCTCACCCAATACCGCGGCTACTTCGAAGACATGGCCGATGATGCATCCCGGGCGACGCCGGCCCAGGTGACACAGGCACTCGAGCATTTTGGTGCCGACACGATCGTCGTCGGCCACTCGCCTGTCGAGCAGATCACACCCTTGTACCAGGGGCGCGTCTACGCCATCGATGTGAATACCCATACGGCTGCTTCCGAAGCACTGTTGTTCGAGCATGGCGTGGCGCGGATCATCCCGCTGCGCACGCAGCGCATGCTGGCTCCCGAGCGTCCGGCCGTCAAGACGCGGCCGCTGAACCTGGCCGGTGCCGAGGACTGGCGCACGCTCGGACGCTGGCTGGAACGCAGCCGCACGTTGTCGCAGCTGAGCTATCCTTACTGAGGCGCACGCTCGTCGCCGGCTCGTCTTACAATAGGCCGATGCGCATTCTCATCGTCGAAGACCATCCCGACATCCTGGCCAACCTGTACGGCTTCCTGGAGCCGAAAGGACATGTCCTCGACTCCGCCCGCAATGGCTACGCGGCCCTGGCCCTCGCCTCGGAAAACGAATACGACGTGATCGTGCTCGACATCGGCTTGCCGGGCCTGAACGGCCTCGAGCTGTGCGAGAAGCTGCGCGGAGAATTGGCGATCGCCACCCCCGTGCTGATGCTCACCGCGCGCGACAGCCTGAACGACAAGGTCGCCGGCTTCGACAGCGGCGCCGACGACTACCTGGTCAAGCCTTTCTCGCTGGTCGAACTCGACGTGCGCCTGAAAGCCCTGGTGCGGCGCTCGGAAGGACGCAACGCCGGCAGCAGCAAATTGCGCTTCGGCGAGCTCGCCTACGATCCCGACACCCAGCAGGCCAGCCGCGCCGGCCAGCCGGTCACGCTGACCCGCACCGGCTACGTGCTGCTGCACGCCCTCTTGAAGGCCGCGCCGCGCATCGTCACCCGCGAGACGCTCGAACAAGCCGTCTGGGGCGAGGACCGGCCGGACAGCGATGCGCTGCGCACGCACATCCACGCGCTGCGCCAGGCGATCGACAAACCATTTACGCATTCCATGCTGCTCACCGTTCCCGGCGTCGGCTACCGTCTGGTGCTCCCCGATGCAGGCGCGTGAATCCCTGCGCCGGCGCATCGTCGTCGCCTTTGTCTCTTTCGGCATCGTGCTGTCGCTGTTCTTTGCGGTGCTGGCGGCCGTCGCCGTCGAGGGCATCGAAGTGCACCTGGTCGACAACCGCCTGGCGGAAGTCGCGAAATGGGCGCTGCCGCGCCAGGCGGCCGGGCTCGCCGTCGACCTGCCGGCGGGCCTGCGGTTTCATCGCGGCGGCGCCATCCCCCTGTCGCTGCGCGACTTGCCGGCCGGCGTGACCGATGTCGAAGTCGACGGCGTCGGCCTGCACGTGCTGACCGGAAGCGACGCGGCCGGCCCCTACGTCGTGGTCGACCACGAAAGCGATTACGAAAAAGTCGAGCTCGTCGTGTACTCGATGTTCGCCGCTTTTTTTATCGGCTTCCTGCTGCTCGCCGCCGGGCTCGGCGGCTTTGTCGCGCGGCGCATCGTGAATCCGATCAGCGAACTGGCCGATGCGGTCGGCCAGGGCGCCTCGCCCTTGCCGGGCCTCGAGCGCAAGGACGAACTCGGCATCCTGGCGCGCGCCCTCGAGGCCCATACGGCCGAACTGCGCGCCTTCCTCGACCGCGAACGCTTTTTTACGGGCGACGTCAGCCATGAACTGCGCAGCCCGCTGACCGTGATCATGGGCGCAGCCGAAATCCTGATGGCGAACGCCACCAGCGAGACGACCCGCGCGCCGGCCGAACGCATCTACCGCGCCGCGCACGAGGCGGCCGAGTGCGTCACCGTGCTCTTGCTGCTGGCCCGCGCGCCGGAACTGACACGCCTGCCGCCGGTCGACATTGGCACCATCGCCGCGCGCGAAGTCGAGCGCTATCGTCCGCTGGTGGACGCCAGACCGGTCGCGCTCGAATACGACGAAGGTCCCGCGTTCGCGATCCAGGCGCCGGCCGAATTGTGCGCCGCCGCCATCGGCAACCTGATCCGCAATGCCTGCCAGTATACGGAACAGGGCGCCGTCAGCGTCGCGCTGGGCCCGGGCCGCGTCGTCGTCGAAGACACCGGCCCCGGTTTGCCGGCCGCCGTGCGCGAGACCCTGGCCGGCCACGGCGCGGCGGCCCACGCGATTCCGTCGCGCGGCTCGGCCGGCACCGGACTCGGCCTGTCGCTGGTGCTGCGCATCTGCGAGTATCTCGGCGCCACGCTCGCCTATGAAGACCGTCCCGGCGGCGGCAGCCGCTTCACCATCGCCTTCGCCGGCGTGCAAACGGCGCCGATTTCACGCGATCTTAACGTCCCCGTGACCGGGCGCTGACGGGGTCCTCTCTATCCTCGCTGCATAGGTGGCCGATTCCGGCCGCCACGCTTCGATGGATGAGTTTTGGACAACATTTTTGCGCGGCGCATCAGCGCACCCTTCCTGACCCTGGCCGTTGCCTTGCTGCTGGCCTCGGCCGGCAATCTGCCGTTCTGGTCCACCCTCACGCGCGCGACCGGCGGCCTGACCCTGGACAACCTGCCGCTGCTGCTGGGCGCGTTTGTGATGGTCGTGCTGTTCTTCAATGCCTGCCTGACCCTGGCCAGTTTCCGTTTTGTGGCGAAACCGGTCCTGATCGTGCTGGTCCTGACCGCGGCCAGCGCCAGTTATTTCATCGCCAATTATGGCGTCGTGATCGACAAGGCCATGATCCAGAACGTGTTCGAAACCGACACCCGCGAGGCGGCCGAACTCTTCAATTGGAAGATGGTCTTCACGATCGGCCTGCTGGGCTTGCTGCCCGCATTCCTGATCGCGCGCGCCCAGGTCGGCTTTCCGCAGGGAGTGCGCGGCCTGCTCAAGCGCGCGGGGATTGCCGGCGGCTCGCTGGCCCTGGCCGTACTGCTGCTGGTGGTCTTCTTCAAAAGCCTGGCGCCGACCGTGCGCGAGCACCGCGAGCTGCGCTTCCTGCTGACGCCGACGAATACCATCCAGGCCCTGCACGGCTACCTGCGCGGCAAATGGGCAACGCCGGTCGTGGTCGCGCCGCTCGGACGCGATGCCATGAAAGGCCAGGCCTGGGCCGGACAGCAACGGCGCACGGTGACGATCCTGGTGGTCGGCGAAACGGCGCGCGCCAGGAATTTTTCCCTGAACGGTTACCAGCGCGAGACCAATCCGCTGCTGGCGCGCCAGCCGGGCCTGATCAATTTCTCGCAGGTGTCGTCGTGCGGCACGGCGACCGCCGTCTCCGTCCCGTGCGTGTTCTCCGCCCTGGGCCGCGAACATTATTCGGAAGCCAAGGCTTCGAGCCAGGAAGGCTTGCTCGACGTCCTGCAGCACGCCGGTTTCCAAGTGCTGTGGCGCGACAATAATTCCGGCTGCAAGGGTGTCTGCGCCCGGGTCGGCTTCGAAGACCTGTCGCAGGCCACCCCGGGCGATCCGTTCTGCGAAGGCGACGAATGCCACGACGAGCGCCTGCTGGCCGGCCTGCCTGAACTGATCCGCAAGAGCAGCGGCGACATGGTGATCGTGCTGCACCAGAAGGGCAGCCACGGCCCCGCCTATGCGCGGCGCTATCCCGCAGGCTTCGGACGCTTCGGTCCGGTCTGCGATACCAACGAATTCGAAAAGTGCTCGCGCGAATCGATCGAAGCGGCCTACGACAACACCATCCTCTATACCGATTATTTCCTGAGCAAGACGATCGACCTGCTACGCCAGACCGCCTCGGACGAAGGCGTCGATACGGCGATGCTGTATTTTTCCGACCACGGCGAGTCGCTGGGCGAAAACAATATGTACCTGCACGGTGCACCGTATATGTTCGCGCCCAGCGAGCAGACCCGGGTGCCGATGATGCTGTGGATGTCGGACGGTTTTTCGTCGCGCTTCAGGATCGACCGCACCTGCCTGATGGCGCGCCGCAACCAGCCGATGTCGCACGATAACGTGTTTCACTCGGTGCTCGGCATGCTGGACGTGAACACGGCGGTGCTGAATCCGAAGCTGGACTTGTTCCGCGCCTGCACCCGGGGCGCCTGATTGATGCGCGTCCCCGATGAATCCGCACCGAAGCTGCTCGGTGCGCGCCAGGTCCTGTTCCTGTGCGCCGGTCTGTGTGCATCGGCACTCCTGATTTTCTGGATAGGCCGCGCCACCGACCTCGACCTGGTCCTGGCCGACGCCCTGTACGACGCCGGCGCCGGCACCTTCCCATGGCGCCATGCCTGGCTGACCGAAACTTTCAATCACACGATCCTGAAAAGCATCCTGACGCTGGCGGCGGCCTGGTTCGTCGCCGCGGCGGCCTGGGATGCCTTCCGTCCGCGCGCCGGTCGCCTGGCTCTCGACCGCCTGCGCCTGCGCGTGGTCGGCGCCTCGGCCGTGCTGGTACCGCTCGTGATCAGCATGCTGAAACAGGCGAGCGTCGCCCATTGCCCCTGGGACCTGGCGCGCTACGGCGGCACGCAACCGTATTTGCGCCTGTTCGAAGCCCTGCCTTTGGGCGTCCCGGCAGGTCACTGCCTGCCGGCGGGGCACGCCTCGAGTGCATTGTGGCTGCTGTCGCTGTGCGTGTACTGGCTGCCGGGCCGGCCGCAGGGCGCGCGCCAGGTGGCGCTGCTGGCGCTGCTGCTGGGCGGCCTGGTCGGATGGATGCAGCAATTGCGCGGCGCGCATTTCCTGACCCACACGTTGTGGTCGATCTGGCTCGCCTGCGCTGTGGTCCTGATCGTGATCGCCGGTCTGCAACGCCTGCCGGCGCGGCGTGCGGCCAGCGTACCCGAGTATCTGGCGGAAACGGTCGAAGACGCCGGCTGATTGCTTCAGCTCAGCGCGCAGTATTTTCCAACCGGCAAACTTCATGGGTTGCCCACCACTGGAGAAACCCATGCACGCTGAGTCTGAACCGTCCGGCCTGGCCGACAAGCTGGCCGCTCCCATGAATGCCATCGTCTCGCGCCATCGCGCTGCGCTGATGCCCATGCTGGGCGGCAGCGGCTCGACCGCACGGGCCGCGCTGGCCAACGACGAGGCCGTGCGCAAGGTGGCCGTGTTCTGCTACCCGCTGCTGCCCGGCATCGTGCGCCTGGCGGTGAAGGAACACAGCTTCGTCAGCTTCGTGATGGACAATCGCCACCACGTGCTTTCGCGCCTGATGGCCGACACCGCGCCGGCTGGCTGAAAGACTACTGCGCCACCGGCTCGGCTTCCTTGGCGACAGCGCGGCCGCGGCTGATGCTGTCGCCATCCTGGCGCCGCAATCTCCAGAAGATGGCCGCCGACACGACCGTCATCACGGCCAGCGCCCAGAAGGCATGGTGCAGGGCGCCGGTCACCAGCACCTGGTTCGTTTGCGGCACCCGGCCCAGGAACCAGGCCGTCACCAGCGATCCCGCCGCCAGCCCAAAACTCATCGACAACTGCTGGAAGGAGCTGGAGATCGTGCTCGCCATGCTGGTGTCGTTCGCCTCGATGTCGGCATAGGCCAGCGTGTTCATGCTGGAAAACTGCAGTGAATTGAAAAAGCCCTGCATCAGGCTGATGCACACGATCACGGCCAGCGGCGTCTCGCGCCCGACCATCCCGTACAGGGCGATCGTCAGGCCGATGAACAGGGTATTGAAGACCAGTACCTGGCGGTAGCCGAAGCGGGCCAATACTTTCGGGGCGATCAGCTTCATGCCCATGGCCGCGGCCGCCGACGGCATCATCAGCAGCCCCGACTGCCAGGCCGGCAAGCCCAGGCCCAGCTGGTACAGCAGCGGCAGCAGGAAGGGCAGGCCGCCCACACCCAGGCGCGTGAGGAAACCGCCCACCACCGAGATGCGGAAAGTACGCACCTTCAGCAGTGCCAGGCGCAGCAGCGGAAAGCGGATGCGGCTCGCATGCCAGGCATAAGCGGCGAGCAGGCCGATCGAGACGGCCAGCATCAGGCTCATCGTGGCGCCGCTCAGGGTATGTTCGCCGAAAATTTCCAGCAGCCAGGACAGGATGGCGGTACCCGAACTGAACAGGACCAGGCCCAGCACGTCGAGTGGACGCCGTTCGTCCCCGTGGTAGTCCGGCATGTGGCGCCAGACCAGGTACATGGCGATCAGGCCGAAAGGCACGTTGATGAAGAAGATCGCGCGCCAGGACGTCCAGTGCACGATCAGGCCGCCGACGGTCGGTCCCAGCAGCGGACCGATCAGGGCCGGAATGATGACGAAGTTCATCGCTCCCAGCAGTTCGGATTTCGGAAAGGTGCGCACGATGGCGAGCCGTCCGACCGGCATCATCATCGCGCCGCCCAGGCCCTGCAACAGGCGCGCCGCCGTCATCAGTTCGGCGTTCGGGGCCAGGCCGCACAGGACCGAGGCAAGCGTAAAGATGCCGATTGCAGTGAGGAACACGCGGCGCGTGCCGAAGCGGTCGGCCATCCAGCCGCTGACGGGAATGCCGACGGCGAGACCCAGGATGTAGCTGGTGGCGACCGATTTCAGGCTCAGCGGCGTGACGCCGAGGCTGGCCGCAATGCTGGGAATGGCGGTATTGACCACCGTGGCGTCGAGCTGCTCCATGAACAGGGCAGTGGCGACCAGCCAGGGCAGATAGGTTTTGACGGTGGAACTGTTCAAACGGGCCTCATCCAGCAAAGCGCGCGCGGGTGCGCAAGCTTGTCTGGATTGTCACATAAATCATGAGATGCCGATGTTCAAACGGACGCCGTCGGTACGCTATCCGCTTGTCAGCAGGCCCCTCAGAACTGGTAGCGGGCGCTGGCGACGAGGAAGTTGGCGCCGCTGTTCGGGCGCTTGATGCTGGCGTTCGAATAGTGCTGGATCTTGAGTCCCAGATCCCATTTGTTTTGCGTGACGTAGCCGACGCCGACGTGGTCGCCGAACTGGAACGCGGTCGACAGCCGGTTGTCGTCGTTGTTGTACAACTCCGAGAACAGGTTGGCGCCGACGCCGCCTTCGACATACCAGCCGAGCCTGTCGTCGCGCTGGTAGCGGAACACCGGCGTGATGCCGACCACGTACAGGTTCTGGTGCTGGCCCGGCACGTTGCGGTAAGAGGTGCCGCGCCAGTAGGCGGCCGACAGGTCCCAGTAGCCGGACAGGTGGCGTCCGTTCGAGGCGAACCAGCGGGCATCCCAGTTCTTTTGCACGGCCAGGCGCGCCAGGCGTACTTTCGGGCCGGTGCCGAATTCGAAGGAGGCCGAATCGACCCAGTTGCCGTCGGCGGCGTGCGCACCACCGGCCAGCAGCGCGGTGGCGATGCCGGACAGGATGGCAATTTTCTTATTAATGGCCATAATTGCTTTCTTATAAAGGTATGCGCCAGTCCATGCTGGCGAATAGAAATATTGTACTAGCGCGGACAAAAGCGCGTAGCGCACGTCATATTTTTGAAAGGAACTCCATGACTAACCCTGTTGTCGCCTTCCTCGGTATCGGCCTGATGGGCCGTCCCATGGCGGCCCGCCTGGCCGATGCCGGCTTCGCCCCGCGCGTCTGGAACCGGACGCTTGCCAAGGCCCAGCTACTTGCCGGCACCGGCGCCATTCCCTGCGCCGCGGTCGAGGAGGCGGTAAAGGGCGCGGCGATCGTGATCTCGATGCTGGAAGCGGGGCCGATCGTCGGCGCCATGATCGAGGCGGCCTTGCCGGCCATGGCGCCGGGAACACTCTGGATCGACATGAGTTCCACCCGCCACGACGAGGCGCTGGCCTTCCATGCGCGCCTGACGGGGCAGGGCATGCGTTTCATGGACGCGCCGGTGTCGGGCGGCGTCGGCGGCGCCGAAGCTGGCACGCTGGCGATCATGGCGGGCGGCAGCCTGCACGATTTCAGCGAAGCCGCGCCCGTGTTCGCGCCCATGGGCAATGCGCAGCTGGTGGGGCCGAACGGCAGCGGCCAGGTGGCGAAACTGTGCAATCAACTGATTGTCGGGGCGACGATCAATGTGGTTGCCGAAGCCTTGTTGCTGGCGCAGGCGGCCGGGGCCGACCCGGGCGCGGTGCGCGAGGCGATCCGCGGCGGCTTTGCCGGCAGCCGCATTCTCGAGGTGCACGGGCAGCGCATGCTGGAGCGGAATTTCATGCCCGGCGGGCAGGTGAAAAGCCAGTTGAAGGATTTACGCAATGTGCTGGCGGCGGCGGGGGAGGCTGGGCTGGTATTGCCGTTGACCAGTGCGGCGGCGCGCAGTTACGAGTCGATCGAAGGGGAGCTGCCGCATGCGGATCATGCGGCGGCGTTATTGGCGTTGGAGCGGATCAATCCGGGGCAGCGGGTGGGGAGTGCGCCGGATCGGTTGCCGTGATGTTGTAGGCCTTGGGTGTGCATGGGCACAACAGTGTGGGCTCGGGAGCCCGGTGAAACCGTGGACGAGGCCATTGGCCTCGCCCACCCCTACAAATCGATTACGTCACGCAACCGGCAACCCGGTCTCCACTAACCGCACCCAATAACTTGCCCCGATCGGCAACAACTGGTCATTGAAATCATAACTCCCGTTATGCAGCTGGCACGGTCCGAGCCCGTGCCCGCCCGCGCGGTGCTCGCCGTCGCCATTGCCGATAAAGACATAGCACCCCGGCTTTTCCTGCAGCATGAAGGCGAAATCTTCCGCCCCCATGGTCGGCTCGACCTCGGTATTCACGTTCGCCGCCCCCGCCACCGCGCGCATCGCCTCGATCGCAAACGCCGTCTGCTCGGGATGGTTGATCAGCGGCGGATAATTGCGCTTGAAGCCGAAATCGACGCTGGCGTTGAAGGCGGCCGCGATTCCGTTCGCCGTTTCCGACATGCGCCGCTCGACCAGGTCGAGCACGTCCGTCGAGAAAGTACGCACGGTACCGATCATCACGGCTTCGTCGGGAATCACGTTGGTCGCGCTGCCCGCGTGGATTTGCGTGATCGACAGCACCGCCGTCTCCAGCGGATTTTTCTCGCGCGAGATGATCGTTTGCCAGGCTTGCGCAATCTGCACCGCCACCATCACCGGATCGATGCCGCGATGCGGTTGCGCCGCGTGCGCTCCCTTACCTTTGACGACCACGCGGAACTCGTTACTCGATGCCATCATCGGCCCGGGAATCACGCCGAAGCTGCCCGCCGCCAGGCCCGGCCAGTTGTGCATGCCGTACACGGCTTCCATCGGGAACTGGTCGAACAGGCCATCCTCGATCATGCGCCGCGCGCCGGCGCCGCCCTCTTCGGCCGGCTGGAAAATCAGATATACGGTCCCGTCGAAGTTGCGGTGACGCGACAAATAGTGGGCTGCGCCCAGCAACATCGCCGTATGGCCGTCGTGGCCGCATGCATGCATCTTGCCGGGGTGGCGCGACGCATGGTCAAATGTGTTGAGTTCCTGCATCGGCAGCGCATCCATGTCGGCGCGCAGGCCGATCGCACGTGACGAATTGCCATTCTTGATGATGCCGACCACGCCGGTGCCGCCCAGTCCACGCACGACCGGGATGCCCCAATCGGCGAGGCGCGCGGCGACGACGTCGGCGGTGCGGTGTTCTTCGTAGCAGAGTTCCGGATGCGCGTGCAGGTCGCGCCGGATGGCTTCCAGTTCGGTCTGGAATGCCAGGATAGGTTCCACGAGTCTCATCTTG
>Ga0308160_10008246_pt1 | contig 10183 bp, 13 predicted proteins | sample PhyFR1_FD_201036 | JGI IMG/M metagenome (GOLD analysis project Ga0308160, IMG submission 201036) | Phyllosphere microbial communities from UC Gill Tract Community Farm, Albany, California, United States - DLSLF.R1 | ecosystem: Host-associated > Plants > Phyllosphere > Unclassified | place: USA...
GGTCGACTGGATCGACTGCTTACGACCTGTCGGCTCCGAATTCCCACCTTATGCAGATGAATCAGGTCTAGGCCAGACTTTCATCATAGTAAGCTATCCCCTCCCTGGGATGAACGCTAATGACTAGGACACTGCTATGCTCTTTGGGAACATTGAGAATGGTCATGATACCGAAGCGCCAGGCAAGACTAGCAAGTCGTTGGATGAGATTGCGCAGATCATGTTTGGTGGTTCCGAAAAATCAAAGCCAAAATATACCGCCAATGCGGGTAATCGAGCATCTGTAAGCTGCCCTCGTATGGTACAAGCTGACTGGCAGTATCTCGTCGAAGTGTTTCTCTCGAGTACGTCTTCTGATGACAGCAAGTTATAGCCGCTGATCAAACAGTCGTCACGGGACCAGACCTCAAAGAGCTTCAGAAAGACTACAAAAAGAGTCAAACCCCGACCATGACAGACGAGACCGAGACGGCCTCTCGACCGACCAAGCCAACTGCCTATGTCCCAAAGGAGCCGGTAACATTCGTCCGACCCCAAGTTCCCGAATCTGCTCAGGCGGAATCCGAAGAAGAATCAGACGAAGATGAAGATGGGATCAAAGGTGTATATTTCGAAAATGACGATGGGGAACTCGCAGAGTATGTAGAGTGAACCAAAAGGGACAGAGGCGCTGTTTATGACTATAACGATTACAATGATACTGTACTATACTATTTATGAGCATTCACATGCATACAGAGGATACATGTAGTGGGAGCAACGTGAAAGGGAGGATCAAATAACGGTCGATGGATCTACAATCTCTATAGGACTGTCTATTTCGTATCTATTTACCATTATCACACTTTCTTGCATATATCGATCACCAGCAACATCAGCGACACCATCCACCTCGCGACAGTTTCATATCAAGCATAGAATAACACAAGACCGAAAGTCACACGACCTATAAGCCAGAATTCGAGTGGCTACGGCCAATAATTCGTCGCGCAAGATGCCAGTCCCAACAGCAGTATCGACAGATCCAGATCACTGGATAGAACATGTACATCCATCTTCATTACATATCAACAACAACTGACCGTCAGATCCGTAAATGTAAACACCTACCAGAACGTCAAATGAAATTACTCTGCGCAAGAGTCCGAGATCTATTAGTGGAAGAATCAAATGTCCACCTTGTCCAATCTCCAGTGACGATATGTGGGGATATACACGGGCAATTTTGGGATGTGTTGGAGATTTTCAGACAAGGAGGTGAAGCTCCTGATACGAGTTATATCTTCATGGTAAGCTGCTGTCGCCTTTGTGGCAGGCCAGGAAGCTGAATGAAACAGGGCGATTTTGTGGATAGAGGTTATTATAGTTTGGAGACCCTTTCTCTGTTACTGGCACTGAAAGCCCGGTATGTACTGCGTCAACCGATATGAGGAGTTTGAGCTGACCGATAAGGTATCCCGATAGGATAACGCTGCTAAGAGGGAATCATGAGAGTCGGCAAATCACCCAAGTGTATGGGTTCTACGGTACGTCCTCCTGTCTGGCTCCATTGTCAATGTGCTCATGTAGTAGACGAGTGTATGCTCAAGTATGGTAACCCGTCAGTCTGGAAAGCATGCTGTACAGTATTCGATCATTTGAATCTAGCAGCAGTAAGTCTCCCTCTCACTGGACGATTGCTGATTCATCTTAGATTGTCGACGACTCGATCTTGTGTGTTCATGGTGGTTTATCACCTGATATCCGGACGTTGGACCAGGTCAGGATCATACCGAGAGCACAGGAGGTCCCTCACGAAGGAGCCTTTTGTGGTATGTTTCTCCCTCCTCTGGCTGTTCGCACTCTAATCTACAGACTTGATGTGGTCCGACCCCGACGATGTCGAGGCGTGGGCAGTCAGTCCAAGAGGGGCCGGATGGCTATTCGGCGGCCAAGTCACCGCAGAGGTCAGTCCCCAATCTAGCTTGTGACGCAGTAGCTGACGAGCAGTTCAACCATATCAACTCGCTCGATCTGATAGCGCGGGCACATCAACTCGTCCAAGAAGGGTTCAAGCACATGTTTGACGATTCGCTCGTCACTGTCTGGTCTGCACCCAATTACTGTTATCGATGTGGTAATTTGGCTAGTATCATGTCGGTCGATTCAGAGGGTAAGACGACATTCAAGACATATAACGCCGCCATCGAGAACAACACGGATAACAAGAACCCAAATCTACATCGCCTCGTATGTCCCCTCTACTCTTATGTGAACATCGCTGACAAGCAGGGAGCACCATCATATTTTGTATAATAGACATACATGTAGCCGTAACGCATCCTACAAAACACCTCCCCTACATGGTATCCTCAGCCCTCTTTCTCTTATGCTCCTTCTTCTCCTTGACCGTCAACTCTTTGGTCTCGGGGGGCGCGATAAAGTCTTCCTCCCGAACAGCCTTCTTGGCCTCGGCCTTCTCCTTTTGACTCTGCTGCTTTTGCCTCTTTTCAATCTTCTCCTTGTCCTGAGGCTTGAGGAAGTATTCTCCAGATGCGAGCTGCATGTCCAATTTGGAAGGTTGTTGAGGAGGTGGGAACGGAGTGTAGGTCTTCTTCTTGGGTGCGGGCGCGGGTGCCGATGTGGGTGCGGCAGCTGGCTGCTGGTGCACAGGAATGGAATTGGGGTTAAAGTCGGACTGTCTTCCTGCGAGCTTCTCATTCTTCTTTGCCGTCTTTTCGGATGTCTTGAGGTGTTTCTTCTGGAATTCTGGCGGATCAGCAACATCCCGGCTCTGAGATGACATGACGTACGAGGCAAGAACCTATCCCAACTTTCGCCTGCCAATTTAGGATCCTTGGCCAACTCCCGCCTGATCATCAATTCCTTGATTCGATAAATCGGGTGAACATTGTTCATGCAGTCGATAACGATTCGGCGGACTTCCTTGAGACCCTTGAACGAGCCCATTGCTGAAACGGTGTTTCCCTGTACAAGGACATAACATTCCGTGAGCAGCTCGATTGCCTACATGTCAGTCTTTGTGCTCTGTCGACACGAAATTGGTGTACCTTAAGGGTACTTCCGTTGGGCCCGACTATACGTTGACGACGTTTGACGAATCGCTCCTTGTTCCTAACCAAAGTCCCGATCTTGATCACATCGCAAGCGATATCATCCTGGAGTACTTTTATCGCCTACAGAGTCAGCCGGCCTCCTCAATAGTAGCACATTGTCAGCTTACCTGCGGGGCATTCACTCCTCTTGCCAATAACTTCAAAACATCCCGTCCTTTTAAAACGACATATGGATCCCAAGTCTTCCTAGTGGTCTTGACGGTCATTTTACCAGACACCAAATCGAGTTCACAAGCCAGGCCGACCGACTCGAGGGAGGATGTGACCTGACCCCAGACTGAGCGGAGGTATGGTTCTCGGTATTTGGGGAACAAGAGGGCGAATGATGATTCTTCCAGGAAAGGTTGGTGGTTGGCTTTATCGGGTTGGAGGAAGGGTTCGATCTTCCAGCTAGGGAATCAGTTTGGGCGCCTTGGCAGAGAAATAAGAAACTGACTGATCGATATCATCTGTGTCCCATGCTATCTCAAGTCAGTTCACGACCCCCAGACCCAGGGGCCCGACTCACGTTTCTCCTTCCTATGCCTCTTGTTCTTGTTCACCTCGACACCAGCTTCTCCACTCTCGATATCCTCATCTTCCTCCCTCTCTCTCGACTTCTTTGACTTCTTTGATGCTTTTGACGTTGATGCTTCTGCGCTCATTATTTTGGGTAATGCAAAGTAAAGATGGTCCTGTCTGATCTGGAAATCTGCCTTGGTTGATTTGACATGACGTGGTATTTGAGATACAGTGTGCCTGAGAGTGATAAGAGCTCTCTTAGGTTCAACTGTATAATCTTGTGTGCTTGACTCGAGTACATGGCTTGTACGTACATCTCTATACCTCGACTCGGTACATCAACATATATATACCTCACAGCAGAGAATAGACTCGAGACAGAACATATAATATCAGCAACGCCCCTGAAGAATGATTGATCTAATCCACTGTATGTGCCGCGACCATCATCAGAATGAGCTCGCACTGACCCCTTCCAGTCCAGCCAGAGAAAGGAGGAGACATCAATGTCGTCAAGGAGTCCCAGAAGAAGAGGAACGCCTCCGTAGAGCTAGTTGACGAGGTTATGGCCTTGTTCAACGAGCACAAGGAGGGTAAGCTGTGAATGACTATGTGGTCTCGACCCGAGCTGATCCGTAGCCAACTACAAGTCTGAGCAGCTACGACGAGAAGTCAATGCTTTGATCAAGGAGATTGGACAGATCAAGAGGAACAAGGGAAATGCCGATGAGCTCGTCGCTCAAAAGGCAGAGAAGGACAAGGAGGTCGCTGTGGTCTCGGCCAAGGTCGCTGAGTTGATCAAGAAGAGGGATGCCAAGGCATTCTTGTTGGGAAACATCGTCGACAAGAACAGTGCCGTCTCCACTACCGAGGTAAGTTGAAGTCTCTGAACGACTGGGGCGAGACTCAAAGACAGGACGACAACCCAATTCTCCGAGTCTGGCACCCAGAGCCCAATCACAAGGGCAACACCGAGCCCGGGCTCCAAGTTGAGGACAAGACTGAGGGCATCATCTCGCATCACGAGGTTCTCGCTAGACTGGAGGCATTCGACATGGAACGAGGTCAGTAGCCCATTTCACTTTGGTCACTGCAGCAGCTGATTCAACAGGTGTGAAGGTCTCCGGTCACCGAGGATATTTCTTGACAAATGACGGTGTCGACCTCAATTTGGCATTGATCAACTATGGTCTTGATTTCCTACGCAAAAAGTCGTACAAAAAGGTTCAGGCTCCATTCATGATGAACAAGGATATGATGAGTCAGACTGCCCAATTGTCGGAATTCGACGAGGCTCTTTACAAGGTAAGCTGCCTTTGATCCTTCATTGATGGAGCTGACGCCATAGATCTCTGGAGGTGATGCCGAGGACAAGTACTTGATTGCTACTTCGGAACAACCTATCTCGGCCATGTTTGCAGAGGAGAACATTGAACCAAGCAAGTTGCCAATGAAGTGAGTTTCCTGCCTATCAACTTTCGCTAATGAAAGGCTCGCTGGATACTCGACGTGTTTCCGAAAAGAGGCTGGATCTCACGGAAAGGACACTTGGGGTATTTTCCGAGTCCATCAGTTCGAGAAGATTGAGCAGGTCCGTCGTTTCAGCCAACTGGCGATACATGCACTAATGCCCAGTTTGTCGTGTGTGAGCCCGAGAAATCGCCTGAAATGCTCGATATGATGGTTGAAAACTCCAAAGAATTCTACGAATCCCTCGAACTCCCATACCGAGTCGTCAATATCGTCTCGGGTGCTCTCAACAACGCCGCTGCCATCAAGTACGATCTTGAGGCTTGGTTCCCATACCAGGGAGAGTACAAGGAGCTTGTATCTTGTTCGAACTGTACCGACTACCGTAGGCTTTCGTCTCTGTCAGAACGACCATAGCTGATGCACCAGAATCGAGGTCGTTGAATGTCAGATGCGGTTTCAAGAAGGGCGAGCAAAAGGTCGGATTTGTTCACATGCTCAACGGAACACTCTGTGCTACGGAACGAGCTCTCTGCTGTCTCGTTGAAAACTACCAGACCCCCGAGGTACGTCTACATAAAGTCCCGTGCAAGCTTCGAGCTGATCAACAGGGTCTGCGTATACCTAAAGTCCTACAGCCATACATGCAGGGTCGAGAGTTCTTGCCCTACACCGCTGAACTACCAAAATCCTCGACTAGTAACAAGAAGAAGTAGATGATGGAGTCTGGCTCATAGCTCGTAGATAGGGGACTGGGTCTAGATGTGTACATATGCATGCTGGATGTAGTATAGGGTACGGGGTGCACAAAGATAAACGCTGTATCCTCACCTCCACTTTTAGATAGCCGCGTGTCACAATCACACCCACTCTGTTCACCCTCTCTCTCTCTCTCTCTCATACGTACCATTGGACTACCCCTACACGCACCTAGATTACCCGTTGTAGACAGCATGGAGATATACGCAGCATCAGACGGATACGTCTTGCAGCTCCAAAGAAGTCTGGCAGACTATTCAACGTATGTGACCTGCCATGCCGCCACTCCTTTGCGGCAACTGACGGGAACAGTGTCGATGATCTGACCAAGGACATCGCACCACATCTGGGCATAGATAGCGAGAATGTCCTCTTGTTTCTGGAAGATGGGAGAGAAGTAAAAGATCGCGTTTTGCTAGAAGCACTAGACCGAGGAGGGTCTGGACAAGGTTCCGAGGTATGATTTTGGTTTGAAGCGCGAATCATATCACTGACGAGATCAGGCCAAGTCGGAAGTTCTCTTCCTTTTCAATCGCGAGACGTTCTGGACAGAACCAGAGATCTGGGCTTGTAAATGTAAAGAAGACCTCTTCCTGCCTCCTCTGATTGATCGTAAGTCTTTCGTCGAAGTAAGTTTGCTCACAATTACAGCCGACTCTATTCAGGACGTCTCCGAAGCGCATCAACCGTTCTACATGGCTCAAGACCATATCCACCATATCTTATCGCTCTTCGCGGCGCAATACAAGGCTCTTTCACTCGCGTACCAGAATCTGGACCATCATCTCGCTCCCCTTCGTGACGAGTGGACCAAGTTGTCCCAGACAGCAGACGAGCGGTTGAGAGAACACTCGGATCTGCTCGACTCGGCTCCGAACGACCTAGCCATCCTGCCTTTGGTACCTATCCACCCAGCATTCTGGGCGAAAAGGGACTCGGCCGGAAATGTGGTTAGTAGAGGCAAAGATGAAGCGAAAGAAAAGACTCTGGCGGATTACATTCATGCGAGAAAGATGGAAGAAGTGATAGACACTTGTAGAGCTTCGCATGGTAGGTCCTCACTCAGAAGAGAAAGGTCCGTAGCTGAGAGACTAGACGACATACAGGGACGCTATCGAGCACTGGCAGAACAGATGGAAGATCTCCTACAGATGGCTGGCGTAGAGCAGGACAGAGCGGAGCAGAGCGCGAGTGTCATCAGGCAGGAGTTTGACCAAGCTCTACGACGTACCGAGGAAGCTATCGGATCGATAGCGGAAGCGTCCCAAGATGAGCACTTTCTTGACGGTCAGTCGTCCATGCATCGTTCTCGGTCACAGCTGATAGACAGTCACGCTGGAGCTCGAGGAGATCATGCGTAATGACCTGGATCACCTCACCGCTCTCAAGGTAAGCTATCGGTATCCCGTTGGTCTATAAGCTGATCGAAAGAATGACTACACACTTGAACTCCATATCCATCTGCGGCAAGTCGCCCTCATGGAATCCCGGATTGCCGAAGTCATTAAACCACTCACAACGCTCGAGACCGATTTCAAGTCAAGAGGCGCTTTTCCGCATCTGACCCGTCTACACAACCTGCCTTTCGCCTATATATCCTTGGTATTAGAGTACCGATGGAGAAGGCAATTTGGAGGTAACTTCGCAGCATGGTGCAAGCAGCTCAATGAGGCTGTTGGCACTATGCTCTTGCCGGAAAGAGAGAGGAGGGCCGAGATGAACAAGGATATTTCCAATTTGAACTTCATCACATCATGGGGAATGAAGGAGAGCTCGACACCTCATTGCGAATTCACGATAGTCTCTGGGGCGGAAGTATTGGAAAAGCTCATTGTGGATGATATGATGCTTGATGGTAAGCCCTCGATGACGGGCTATTTGCTGATATGTAGAACTGGATCACTGGGTCAACAATCTAGCCAAGGAGGTGGAGGCGTCCATGAGTCTTGGACCCGAGCGGAACGCGCTATTCAAGACGGTCGAACAGCTCGTTGAGCGGTATCACGATCTCAGGGAATCAATCCGGGTGAGGGAACAAGTGGCAAATGACCAGTCGTGGGATACGAAAGGTCAGTTGGGTGCTCAACCAGATCCAGCTGAATCTGATGACCAGTGCTCGCCGTTATGCGGAGCGCTCGAGACAGTGGTAATGGCGACGGTACTTCTCTCTCTGGAACCACGCCTTCAGGGCAAGATCGACAACTCCTGGATGAGATGGAGCTGCGACACCGGGAGGAGGTGGACGCCATGGAGCAACAACAACTTGCGATGCAAGAAGAACTCGACCGACTACGAGCCAATCTGGGCGAAGAAGTCATAGCGCGTCAAGCCCTGACCGCTGAGTTGGACGAACGGAATCGGCTTAGCGAAGATCGAAGTCGCGATCAAGAGGACCAAACCGATTTCATCACTGCTCTACAGGCCGACATGGCGCAGGAGAAAGACCGTGCTACGGACCTGGGTGTGCGACTACAAGAAGCGCTTCTTGACGTCGATGGGCTCAAGAATACCGAACAGACTTTACTGGCCCAGCTTGCCGATATGCGAGACGAGCGTACAAAGCACTTTCAGGCGACAAGCGATGCTCAAGCGGTGGCTGATGAACTCCGATCTCGAGTAGCTGGTCTGCAAGCTGAACTGGAGTCAGTTTCGAAACAGCTCGTTTCCGTCCAGATAGAACGGGACGCGGCACTGAAGAACCAGTCGGCCGAGGCAGAACGATTGATGCGAGATCGTATTGCCGAGGCGGATGGTGATCGGGCTGTACTCGAACATCATAATGTCAATCTCGCCAAACAAGTCGAGGATCTCAACATCGAACATGCTGAAAAGCTCAATGCTGTTCGGAACAATGCGACTCGGCAAGCCGACGGGTTCAAGGCTGAATTGGCAATGAGTAAAGCCCAATTAAGGGAAGCTCAAAGGAGGGAAGCGGTCTTGTCGGATGAGGTGGCTACCACCAGAGACACTGCTACTGCCGCCGCATCAGAGAGGGCCCATCAGGTCGAAGTCGCTCGAGATGCTGTTGCGCTCGCTACGAAATACTACGACACATGTCGACCATTGTTACGAATACTGAACGCTGCGGCCACTTCGAAAAGAGCCGGATCCGACGAGGCCGAAAAAGAGAAAGAGAGAGACGAGCTGAAATCGCCTTCACCGCCTTCAGTCACTCAATCGACAGTATCGTTACGGGAAAGCGTACTTATTCGAAGTCTAGCATCTGCTCAGCAATTCGATTTGGAGGCTTTTACGGAAACGGTCAACAAGGTTGTGATTCGTTGTAAACGATATCAAAAGGCATTCAAGCATACTCGGGATCTTTGTAAGAACAAGATCAGTTTCACCGATTTCCAAAAAGGCGATTTGGCAAGTCCACTGTAATGGTTGATGCGATAGCTGATCGTCTCAGGCTCTGTTCTTGCCAACAAGGGATCCATCCCGGCGTCATTGGGCTGCCTTTAATGGTACGTGGGACATGTGCAGGTTCCGAGAGGAGCTCATCAAATCAGTCAATGCCCCCCATCACTTTCTCAAGGCCGATGAAAAGATGCAAGAAGAAGCAAAGAGTCGAGACTGGATAATGGCCCGGATCACCAGCTCCGAGGAAGCGGTAGCTGGAGAGGTATGTCCCTCAATCCAACAAGTCAACACAGCTGACGATCCAGACAAGCGATACCAATCCTATAGGCTTGACTACAGGTTTACGATACATGATTCACGGTACCGAGCCCTTTGACCCTTCGATCATGCCTCGCAATCCTCGTAGATCGACCTCGATGGGAATGAATAGTCTCTTACTACAAGAAACATCGCCTACTTCGGTCATGGGCTTGTCTGTCCGGCCGGTATTGCCTCCTTATGGTCGACAATCGAGTGGTATGATCACTGGTCTTCCATCGAGTCTGCGAGAACTCGCTCCCCTTGCCATGTCGCCTAGTGCGACGACCTCCAAGAACGAGGGATACTTTCCGCCCATGATGCCTGCTGTGGTACCGCAAATCTCAGAAGCACCTGTGGCCTCAACACCCACTCCAGCCAGTTCTGAGAAGGCGGACACCGTACCCTCTCCGCCCATCCAGGAGGCCACCGTCCCCGCACCTTCGGCCGGTCATATCGAAACACCATCAGCAGACAAGCCATCCTTATCGCCCGTGGCTGAGAGTACTCCCACCACCATACCCACGGGACCTCCACCAATCCGCACTAGCCACTACCGCACATCTTCCCGATCAACCCTATCACCAACCTTCCGAGAAACACCGCTGTTTGCCCCTTCATCACTAGGCCGTCCGGCATCGGTCGCTTCGTCCCATTCTACCCATTCTCGCGGAATG
>Ga0308160_10008250_pt1 | contig 10181 bp, 8 predicted proteins | sample PhyFR1_FD_201036 | JGI IMG/M metagenome (GOLD analysis project Ga0308160, IMG submission 201036) | Phyllosphere microbial communities from UC Gill Tract Community Farm, Albany, California, United States - DLSLF.R1 | ecosystem: Host-associated > Plants > Phyllosphere > Unclassified | place: USA...
CCTCATGGTACCAATGGTGAACACTGCGACCGAGGCCAGGAGCGTGGTGAGAGCTTCAAAATTCCCGCCGACGGGCACTCGAGGACAAGGATCACCTTTTACTGCATTCGCTCACGGAACGACGTCTGCAGAGTACCTAAAACACGCCAACGAGACTCTGATAACGATGGTTCAAATTGAAACAGCAGAAGGTGTTGACAATGCCGAGGCGATCGCTCAGGTCGCGGGTGTCGGTAAGCCGTAACCGAAGCGATGCAGGGTCATGCTGAAGGATAGACATGCTCTTTGTAGGGCCCAACGATCTTGCTTTTTCCGTCCTCGGCTACACCCCAGCAAAAGGAGACGAGGAAGCTTTCCGCGTAGCCATCGATAAGGTCATATCTGCTGCGAGACGCCACGAAAAGAAAGTGGGAATTCTTGTCTCCACAGGGTCTCAAGCTAAAGACGCGGGAAAGAAGTTTGATTTTGTGGCTATCGGAGGGGATGTTAAAGCGATCTCTTACTGGTTTGAAGCACAGCTTCAGGATGCAAGAGGGTAGAGGGGCGTAAAATACATTGTAACCGTAGTGCGATGTACAGCATGTTCGCACTCCCACCCGGCATCTATCATCAAGCCCGATGTCCTCAGATCGATATTCGTGTCGATTTCGGTTCGTGCTCAAGCCGCAATGAAGGGGATGTTGGCACACGCTAATGTACAGAAGAGCTTCTCCAGAACCGGACTCAAAGCACATACTGCCTAGAGACTGATGTTTACCCATCGAGTAGTTGCCCCAATGACCTCCCCAAACGTGCGCAGGGGTCACTATGGGGATGCGCAGTCGCGCTAGCGCCTTGGTCTCGCCGCGAGTTGTTCGCGTAATCTCTGACATCGTCGCAACGTCCCAGCCGGCACCTGCCGGATGCCATTCAGAAATTTTAAGCGAGACAATCACCTCTCGGAGAGAGTTCCGATGCGGGGTGCGGTCCGCGTCCGAGATTTTCAGCTCGGGCAAGACTACACCGACACTGCATATGAGTATAGACACGGCCTCGAAGCTAGCGAGCCCTCAAAGCGCGCAGTGATCGTTTACTATCCACTGCGTTACACTTGTAGACCTCAAATCTGGTCTGAAGGCGGCCCCCGTAAGTAGAACATCTCGACAGTACAGTGAATATCGGAAACAGTCACTCCGCTGACTGATTTAGCTATACGGAATCATCTTTCAGCATGACAGTAGCTCATAACACACTTACCAGACTCGCCTCTCTGGACACGAACGTCCTCTCCGATGCTCTCGACTTTTTGGGTCTACCCGGAGCGACAGTGGGGCTACAGCCGTTGTGGAACTGCCCTAAGATCGTGGGCCGCGCTAGTACTGTTTTAGTGGGACCTAAAAGCGATACGAAACCGACAACGCATTTACTCACGGAGGTCATCGACAACATCACCGTCAATGATCGCATACTTGTGGTGTCCGGAGGACTGGACGGTATATCTTGTTGGGGCGACATCCTCGCCAATGCTGCAGCCAGACATCATATTCGAGGTACAATCATAGACGGCATGAGCCGAGACATCGAAGGTAGCGAAGCGATCGGCTATCCAGTCTACGGTCGAGGGGTGACCATGATCAGTGCCAGGAATCGGATTGTGCAAATCGAGTCTGGTTCTCCAGTTCGGATGTCGAATGTTCAAGTCAGTCAGGACGACTATGTGATAGCCGACCGATGCGGTACTGTCTTCGTTCGCAGTGAGCGGATCGAGGAAGTCATTGACTACGCCGAGCGACTCGACCGAAAGCAACGCAGCATGGTCGACTCAGTCAGATCGGGACATTCCGTTGCGAGAACAATGCACGACACGGCTTTCGACGCGACAGAAACTGGAAAGTCGGCTGCAGACATGCCTCCAAGGAAAGCACGAGCCGCTTCGGATGAGGACAAAGAGCTGGTCGCACTTTTTGCCGACTCCGATACACCAGGTGTATCTGATGCTTTGGACAAACTTAACATTCACGGTCAAACTCTGGGTATCATGCCTCTCACCAACTACAAAAAAGTCACAGTCGGGCCCGCATTTACCGTCCGTTACGTGCCGGCGAGCGATCCAGCCGGAAGCGTCGGAGATTTCATCGACGATGTGGCGGAAGGTGATGTGGTAGTCATCGACAATGGAGGTAGGACGGACTGTACGGTCTGGGGCGATATAATGACGCAGTACTCCGGATCGCGCAACATTGCTGGGACTGTCATTGATGGTGTATGTCGCGATGTCAATAGAGCCCTTTCGGATGGATATCCACTTTTCACAACTGGCCGATATATGCGCACTGGCAAAGATCGCGTCCAAGTAGGGGCTGTCAACGATGTCATCAGTGTCGGCACCGTTCGAGTCAGCGCGCGAGATATCGTCGTCGCCGATGCGAATGGAGTTGTTGTCGTCCCTCGGCATCGAGCTCGGGAGGTCGCCAAAGTCGCACGCGAGATTGAAGCCAGTGAAACAATCATCCGCCAGATGATTTCGGAGGGGACGACCCTCGGTGAGGCTAGGACTAAGACTGGATATCACCTTTTACAGCGCAAAACCTGAGACGGGGGGGTGATATGCCCTTTGAACGGCAGCCTGGTCAGGAAGGGAGTAATTATGGTTGCACTGCTCCGCCCTTATGAGATATGCATACAAGTATGTATCGTCTCAGACCACGATCAGACAGCTTTTAACGGCGTGCTAAGCGACAGTACATAGCTTCGTTTCGTCTTACGAGTGGTGCCATACTCTCGACTGAGGCGGTCGCGAGTGTTTGGTCTGCACAACGACAGTCTCCGAGATTGAGCGTGCAGGCGTGTTATACACAAACAAGATCGGTGAATCAAGATTCATCAGGACACCGCTGTTTGGTAAAAACATTTCTACATCCTTGAGCCGGTCATCTCCAAATCCCGTTCATTCCCTTCCAGTTCTGCATATCCCCAATCCATGTTGGCCCAATCTCCCATTGGTTGCATTAGAAACGCAGACAGCTGATCTTCGGCGTCCCACTCAAAAAGGGTCGGACCCGCATTATCCATATCCAGGTGTTGTTGCTGGTTTATGCCAGTGGACGCGTACTCGCTGGAATTTGTGTCCAGTCCGCTAACCCGTATCGGATCGTTCGACTCAGGACTATCGCTCGCCCTTTCGGCACAGGGCGAATTCGCGGCAGAAAAAGATCCAGCAAGAGAAGTGAGATGGCGAAGGATACGCCGCGACACTGTGTCGAAAGCATTGCGTATGGTAGCCGTTCCGGGTGTCACAGCTTGCGAAGTCAGGTATCAATAAACAAACCAGTCTGAACCTACCGGCAAGCGCTTCCATCACAGATGTGCAGATTTGTATGTCCAGGATTGCATCGAAAAGAGCGGGAACGATGGTCCAGCCGCTTTGATGCGCTTGCCATAGCGAGTTCAGATACGTGACTCCAGCAGTGAAAAGCTGGTACATTGCGAGCCAATCTATATTGCGTCAGAGCTAGATGTGCTGGTGATCTTGAGAGCAATCACTGTAGTTTATGCCCCCCCTTCTGTACATCTCTTTGAAAGTCCGCATAACTCCACTCGCGGCCGTCAAGGCGTGTTTCAACGCAGCGCGATCGGGAGATGGACAATTTGGTGCCGGTCGGTATAGCAGGATCCGAGTGTTGTACCAGTTCAAGTCGAACCATGTTTGATTCATGAAACCACTCGAGGGGGGGTTGGACTGCCGCCAGCTGCTCAGACGTTGGAGAATACTGGTATACCAGTCTTGGGAAGGAATTCCGAGCAGTTTCTGCGAAGGAGAGTAAAGCCTGTGGTGGATCTCGCTTTGTAGCATCCGAATCTTGAAATGAGCCAGGGCTCCAAGCTTGGTGGGTGAAGGATCAGCCGGGAGTATCCCGTCTGGTTTGATGAAATGATCGTCGCAGCTCAGGGGCAGCTTGGACTCAGCGATCTCATCAAGTAGCCTGGATCTACCAACTGACCTCGGCAGTGATCCAGTCGTCTGATATGGCGGGGGGACGACCAAGACAGAGACTCAGTAAACGGTCGATGGAGTATGCACTGGGAGAGTGAGCTTGAGTGTCAGATGCCCGTACCTCCAGAAGAGCCGCTTGCCCATATCCTGTTGCAATGGGTTATCCTTGGGATCCGCGCCGTTGTGATGCAAGCCGAGATCGATTGCTGTTCGGATCGCCGCTCCCGAAAGATCCCAGACATCTAGTGTGTAAGCCTAGGTCGATCAGAGCTTTTATGACTTACTTCCGGCACTTGTCACATATAATGCGTACTGCGTCTTGAGTAGCAAGAGTCGTAATTTACTCAGATTGCTTGTTGGAGCAGTATCTATTTCGATCTAACATGAATCATGGTCTAGTGGAGCGTACCGTACCTGTTTTGCAACCCGATAAAAGTCTATATCAGTACGAGCGCCCGATATTGGACCTACCAGAAGCTTGATGACTCCAGTGTGCATACATAGGCGAAAGTCTTGGAAGTGAGGTACAACACACGGCAAGGACGTCTAGAAGTGTCAGCAAGCAAAGCAGATGTCGGCTGGGCACTCGCATAAAACTGTCAAGATATCAGAACTGGTGATCGAAGAGTGTCTTTTTGCGACTTCAGACACTGTCTGTTTGAGGGTGTCGATATGAAAGATTGGATATGCCATGTTAGTACACATAAAGAAATGTTCCAGTAGCGATTGTTGTTCTCCTGTATCAGGCAGCCTGCATTGACCAAGTGCCGAGCGGGCATGGTGAGATGTGTCCTGAATTGAGTTCCCATGAAGAGGCGATGGTATGCCGACAGTGGGAGGGAGTTGATCAAAGAGTTGCGCATTACTGGGCAGTTGATGCCATTCGTTCCGACTGGTTTGGGATCCGTGAGGAATCATTGAAAGAGATTCAACGTAGGCTGAGGTGCTCGAGAATGGCTCCATAGGTGTGGAGATCGGGCGCCTCGGTTGTCCTATGAGACTGGATGGCGATAATGCAGTGTGGTCCGCGACTTCTGCTCCAGAATCTCGTAAATTTTGTGGTCGATCTGCCTGTCGCTCCGTTTCCAAGTTGTTGATTCGATCTTGTAATTCTGAAATCATACTATGCGAATTCAGCTAGGGACGAGAAGCAGTCTGTAGAATGCGGCTCACGCCCAAGATGGAACACTGTCCTCATATTCGCATATGATTCCGAGTCGGGCACAACGCGCGCACTTTGGCTTTTCCCCACCACACTAGGCTTTTAGTTCTGGTCATCAGCAGATACGATCCTTACCTTGATTTTCCTGGCTCTGCATTTATCACATGCGACCCGTGTACCAATTCGAGACAAGTTCCTGTTGGGAGGCATCGAGTTTATCTCCTCAAGACAGCGATACTAAACATCAGCGACGCGGACCTTGCGCCGCGAACGCGGACATTGAGTCAGATTCCGCCCTGTGGGCGGCACGGCAATTGAAGGTCGTCTGGAGTCCCGGGCGTGTGGCACTTATTTCATCTGCTGACGGGATGGATGTTGAAGCGAGCCCGCAGGTGGTTTGTGCACCAACGCGCGACGGGGGAAAAACGTGACCGCGACAGGGAGCCGCGGAGGACGCCCGATAGTGAGGGATATAGGATAAACAAGACTGGAGAATTTGGGTGTTCGGCTGGATACCAATCCGAATCAGGGTGACGGCTTGAACATGTCATAAAGTTTAGGAGACACCCGCTTTCGCCAGGAAAATGGTCTCATCCGAACGCTTAATCGGGAAGGAACAAGCGGCTGGCTACTATCTGGCTCTTCATCTCCGCAGCTCCACGTGAGAGGTATCATTACTCGCTTCATCTGGCAGCTATAATTGTTCATATACTCGCTCTGAAAGTATCGCCGAACTGTAGCCAGGTATTTCGACTCAGTGATTGGGTAAGTAGAGAGGATGCCATAATAGATAAATAGTCGTGCTTAAAGCTGAGAGACCTTTGAGTCACTATCTTGGCGTTGAAGGTGGAAGATCTGACACATATAAAGCTAATCTAGCTGGAATACATGTATCTTTTGTTGCTGTTGACTCAACAGCTAGTGAAGACCCCTGACGACTACATAGAATAGGGATAAGCGAGAAATCATGGCATCTCTGGCACAAGCGATGTGATCAATCGATCCTCTGCACGTAGTCAGAGCCAAATTCATCTTTCATGCCTCAGTGGCGACCTTGCGGAGGGTTTCTTCCCAAGAATCTCGGGCCTTGCGTGTGAGCTCAATGCTGTGCTTCATCATTTACCTCCTTGACAAAACCGGGCTCGCCCAGCGCTCGACAGCTGACCACGGCAAGTGCAGTCGCAGCTTGCAGGGTTGCAGCATGCGCTTCATCGGTCCTGGCATGTTCAGTAAATCCCGGGGTATGATTATTGTGGCCCTGCTTGATGGGTATGCCGACCAACGGATGCAGAGATGGCAGCGCATACGAGACCTGCCGACGTTAGCCGCCGGTCGTACTGGATAATGTGAAACGCTCACATTGCCAAAATCGGTCGAACCGCCCGACAGCTCGCTTGGTCTGGTCTGAATCAGCAGATCAATGTTGTACATCTCTTTCATGGCGGAAGCGTACGCAGCCTTCAAGGATCAGTTCATGACATCCTGAAAGTGCGAGGCATCCTACCGTCAACGTCGGGCAGTTTCTCAAATCGTTGGTGAGAACATCCGACGTAATCTTGACGGTACAACCTGTCGCTGTTGCGGCAGCACTGTGCGTCAGCGATGGCCGAGTCCCGTGACTCTCTTAAAACACGGCAGTACTTTGCTCTTGAGGTCTTCGAGAGCTTTCAAGTGTGCGGCACGAACATAGTACTTGAGCTTGGTGTAACGTGGAATGACTGTGTCCTCAGCTGGTCAATCTCGTACAACAGCTGCTTTCCGAACCGTTGGGCGCATCTCCGCCGTGTTCGATGATACCGTGGATCCTTGATCGTAAGCTTAGCTGAACGCTCCCAAAAGGCAGAAACACTTGCCGATCGGTAGGCTTGAGCTGCTGTCGCATAGCAGAAACACTGGAGTAGGCGAGGACTGCTGCATCAAGAGCATTGATCCCATCCCCTGCTCATCAGCAATCTCGTTGTAGATTGTGTTTTACAGGGAGCCGCCGCTGCGTGCGCTGGTTTGCCATAGTACTCGACTTCGATAGTCTGAATTGCAGATGTGACTCCAACGGCGCCTTTCAATCCTAGTGGCAGCCCGGCAGGGTGCTGCATCAAGCATATATCCATCTCTTTGTCTGCGGGGATCAGACTCATTTACGAAGTCGAATCAACTCACAGGCGCCTGCGTCCAGCAATTTGACTTTGCCTGCTCCCCCTTCCTCGGCTGGCGTACCAAGGATGACTAGCCGTCCAGGTATATCATGTTTCCTCATCGCCACAGCAGTACCAATGGCGGCTGCGACTCCCCCAATCGCGATAAGATTGTGCCTGCCGCTGTCAGCTCACACTGTAGGCTCCGACTCACCCGCAAGCATGACCGATGCCCGGCAACGAATCGTATTCGCTGTTGAAGCCAATTGTGCGTCCTCCTTCCCCGTGAGCATACGTAGCTCTTAATGCTGTGGGGAGATGAAAATGCCTTTCCACCCTGAAACCCTGTTGCTCCAGGTAATCCGCCAGTCGATCATGCGCCTTTTCCTCCTTGTAGGCCAGCTCGGGGTTCTCCCAGATGTAAAGTGAGATCGCCTTGAGCTCTGCAGCATGCTGCTCGATCTCTTCGGCGATTGTCTGCTGGATCTATATGTAGGTAAGTTGGGTTCAGTTTGGCTACAGCTCCGTAGAGAAGCGAAAACATACACTGGTGATATCCATTTCTAGCTTCTTTTCGAATATAGAAGGCAGAATACAAAATGGGATTTTGATCGTAGACGAACCCACGTCAACAATCATAAAGAACTCGCTTCCGTCTCTCCATCCCGATAGGCTAATCCGTAGAAGCTATTGCACGCACTGAAATGCTCTCGTTTCGGCTTGGACAGCCCAGAGGCGCTGATCAGGGAAATCTCGGTCTCGTGTCGGCAGAAGCTTACGTCATCTCCCTGGATGATGGCTGGGCATCAGGTAGAGTCACGGCGATCCGGGCTGCGCAGCGAGTCCCGATGTCTTCCGACTCAGCGTTGTTGCATGGCTACTTCGTACCCGGGCCACGTTCCAGAGAGCCTCATCGAAATCCTCGACTTTGTAGCTCTCCTCGATACCCGACCGGAATTCTGTCATCACCGCCTCCCCAGCTAACAGCAGTCGGACCCCATACCACAGGTGTCAGTCGCGGGAGGCCGACCGATGATGCTGCACATATATGATACGCCAGATCGAAGCTCACGCTTCTCGTTTACTCCCAGCATCTTCCATATGCAAGCCTTGCCCGCTTTATACGCTATCTTCTACGGACGAGTGAATGATGGACCCTTACACTGGGATGGATGTCGGATCGACTCCACCGCCCAAACTCTGATCCGATAACGTGGATTTTTGCCCAGACAGGTGATCATATGGCGGCTACGGTATAGCCTACATTAGTTCTGACCGCATTTGGCCGGAGACGAATCTGTGCGCCATCGATGTCAGATCGCCCTGACAAACTACACATGCTGTGATCTACATGTACGTCAGCTGTGGACGCGCCGAGATCCGTGGTCAGATGTTCATTCGACAGTCGTTGCGTCTTCACAATCGGCGCCCCCGTCGATTTTGTACATGATGGAATAATTACACTGGGCAAAACACGCGACCATGATCGCACACTCAGCACCTGCTGCAGCGTATAGCCTGTCCGGCTTCTCTGAGCAGGTGCACAGGCGTCCTACGCAGTGTCGATCGGCATGTTGACAAATAATATCCAGAGACCGAGATCGTAGACCAATCTGAGCGATCCAGCCAGCACAAACGCGATCCAGAATTGTCCCTGCTGAGCGAGACCGCCGGTCAATGTGGGACCGATAGTAGATGCCAGTGTCCGCAGCATCGTAGTGATCCCGTTTACTGCAGTCCTTTCTTCCGGCGCAACGACCGCCGCGATGAACGCAGCGCGAGGAGCTTGATCCATGTTGTTCAAACCCATGCGGACAAAGAAGAGTGTCATGGTGAGATTTAGTCCTGCGGGCAGCGGAAACATCAACACTGCAGCAGAAGATGGGATATGCGTAAAGACCATGGTATTTATGAGTCCAATGCGATTGGCCAAGGGTCCGGCCAGTATGGTCGAAAATGCGGCGAGAAAATAGGCGATCGAGACGATGTGACCCAGGGTTGAAGCAGAGACGTGAAACTTTGCGTCGAGGTAATACGATGTGAGAGATAGACTAGCCATGCCGTCCGCAAGAGAATCGAGGGCGAGCAATAGCCAGACCTTCCACATAACGGATCGCGTCGGCTGAGATATACGAGCAAGGTACGACTTGCGCATCGAACTTGGCTTCTCGTCACTCGTTGCATGTCTCGGAGCTTCCTGCCCCATTGGTGTCGGTTGCCCATGCCCATCAATATTTTGCAATAGGGACAACTCTGATTCTTCTGCTTCGTCCTTGGGCGATAGTCCGATCAGCTCGACATGAGCCGACAACAGCAACGCGCAACCGATGTTCACCAGTCCGAACAAGATATACAGCCCGAAACATGCGTGATAACCATCGAGGTTTGACCAATCCCGCATCGGGAGATTGTCTGCTTTGGTGAAAGTCGACTGTAAAATATGCCCAGCAATTTCGGAACCGATAGCCGATCCAAAACTACCACTGGTAACGTACCAGGACAGCACGTTCGATCTTCCTTCCGCACTGGTCAACTGTGACAAGACCGATTCCTCGATAGCACGAAATGGCCCAAAGTCACCTCCAGAAGGGCTGATAACTCCGACGATAGCCGCGAGTAGCAGCAGCCAATAATTCTCCATTGTTGCGAATACGAGGCCGGAGACGACCATCATGCAAGATCCGAACAGCAACGTCCGGCGTCTACCTAGACTATCCGCTAGCGCCGTGAGGATCAGAGTGAGAAACACATCACCCACCAGGGTGAGAGTCATAAAGAGGCCGATGCGGAAGTCGGAGAAGCCCAACGCGGAGAAGAACAGGGCGAGAAAGGTCGAATTGGCTCCATAGGCAAACATCCGACATGATCGCGCGATGATGATAAGCCAGGCATCTTTCCCGGTCTCGTATACGGA
>Ga0308160_10008251_pt1 | contig 10181 bp, 14 predicted proteins | sample PhyFR1_FD_201036 | JGI IMG/M metagenome (GOLD analysis project Ga0308160, IMG submission 201036) | Phyllosphere microbial communities from UC Gill Tract Community Farm, Albany, California, United States - DLSLF.R1 | ecosystem: Host-associated > Plants > Phyllosphere > Unclassified | place: USA...
CGAGCGACGTACTCGTATAACGCTTGAGCCCTCCTTCTCCTTCCCAACCTCGCTGACAGAAGTTGCCGCAGAAAACAAAGGCCATAGGCCGGAACTCGACCGCTTCCGCGTATCCCTCGAAGAGCTTTCTCAGAGCCGGCAAAGTCCGCGGATGATCTAGCCACACGTCGGACAAAACAACAATGGATACTTGGGAGTTGGCCTGGATAGTGGGTATGTACTTTTGCTACACAGTCAGCTTGGCGCAGAAGGACGAGTCACCTCTTCCTTGAGCGAGATTGCACCCTTCCCGAGGAAATCTACATGTCCATGTAGTGATCTAAACATAAGATTGGTCGACAACGTACACTTACCGGGAGACATCTCGCTTCTCACTGGGTGGATGTCCCATGGCCAGAACGCGGATAGTCTCCTCTATCGTGTACTCGCCCTCAATCAAGACCATACAGCCTTCCGTGAAAAGACCTTCTCCTGGCACCTCATGTAAGTGGCCGACCTCAGCGGAAAATTAGACTCACCGCGTCTGTCATGTCCAACCTGACGCGACCCTCCCCGTCTTCGAGACAGAGTCTCCCCTCTGGATCACGGGACAGCATGCCAAACAAAAGGAACAGTTGACCGGAACGACCGAGAAGGTTTCTTGTGGATGTGAGCTTGAGGTAATTGGATCTATCGTGTCCTCCGATAGCGGGCGGGGTGAAGTTCTCGTTCCTGAGGATGACCTGCTGTCAACGCTGCGCAGCTTGCAGACCATACCTCCCGAATAATGCCCCATCTTTCACGCAGGAACGCAGACCTGCTTGAGGCTTGTCCGGCGACAGACGGCTTATTCCTGGCTCTGGATATCAATATCAGAAAGTCGAAAAGGTTCTGAAGCCCACACTGTAAAACCCGCCCTGACCGGATCAAAGCGAACGGGAGGCATGTCGAAAGCATCGACGATAGCGAAATGCGTCTCCACATTGATCTCGCTGGGGTCTATCTCATCGGTGTCTTCTGTAGTCTGACGTCAGACGCATGTTTTTGGCAGAAACCTACACCTAGTTGCAAAGTCTCATAGGCCTTCTGAAGGGCAGGTAGTGATATGAGCGAGGACGAGTCTGAGATCAGCGCCCATCCTTACCAAAAAACAAAGGTAGATATACCTTCGCCCTTTAAGTACTCGCGGGCCCAAAATTCGAGACCGGCGAGCCATTCGTCCTCAGGTATCTCGTTCTACGATCAGTTGTAGCTAGACTCCGATCGCCTACTTCTGTCAGAACTTGCTCGATATACCGAAGTGCTGTTGCGGGCAGAGTGAGCGAGTATTTGGTCGAGAACACCTAAGATGAGCACTGAGACGATTAAAACAGTACTTTGACGATGGCAGTGCGCATGCGATTAGACATTGCGGAAGGCGGGTCCGTACAAGCGACGGTACACAAGCTTGCAATACACGCTGAAAGATGGACATGACCTGTTTCGCGTTCACCCTCCACCGCGCGTCGGCCCAAGGTCAAAAGCATGGGACAGTTAGGTGCGCGAGATTTGCCACTCTGTTTTAGGCTCGAGAAGATTGCATGCCGAGAGCTCATCAGCTGGCGTCCATTGATTGCCCTTTCATCACCTATCGTCGCCGAAGCGTCCAGTGCCCAACATGACTATGGCTGTGAGGAAGTTACAAGGTGAGTGTTGACCAGACATGTTGTATGAAGCTCATCACCGCATTTAATCTCCTCACTCTCTTTCGCATTCCCACTATCAGCCGAGATTGACCGGACGTTGAAAGCGGTCACTCAAGGCGTGGAAACGTTCGAATCGACTTTCGACAAGCTCAATCATGCCACGAATGCCACGCAGAAGGATAAAGTCGAGAACGATCTCAAAACACAGATAAAAAAGCTGCAACGGATGAGAGACCAAATCAAAGCTTGGCTGGGTAGCAATGACATCAAGGACAAGTCTGCTCTGCTCGACAATCGAAAGCTAATAGAAACGGTAAGACTGCGTAAGTGATAGCGCTTATTCCAGCAAATGGAGAGATTTAAAGCGCTGGAGAAAGAAATGAAGATGAAAGCCTTTTCGAAAGAAGGCCTAATCGCTCAGTCCCGTCTGGACCCGGCAGAAAAGGCAAAGCGAGATATGGTGGACTGGATTGGAACAACCACCGACGAGCTATCCCGACAAATTGAGCAAACCGAGGCCGAAGCTGAAGCGCTGCAGACAGGGAAGAAGAAGAAAGCCCAAGGCGACCGACTTCACGAGCTGGATGAACTAAATGAACGGCGGACTTGGCACACGGGCAGGCTGGAGGTGGTGCAAAGGATGTTGGAAAATGGACAATTATCGACGGAGCAGGTCGAGGCGATACAGGAAGACGTCAATTACTTTGTTGAAGCCAACGGCGTGAGTTGCTGTCCAGTAATGGTTGCTGATGGAAGGAAGAGGATTTCGATTACGATGTCGGAATATACGACGAGCTCGACCTGCAAGACGAGGAGGACTTCACGCAGGATTTCGCTCAACAGGATGAATTGTCTAATATCGACTCCGATGAGATCATCGATACAAATCCGGAACCGGCTGTCATCGCGCCTCCGCCCAAGACACCGGCCAAAGAAGAGAAGAAGCCAGTTACACCTAAAGCTACAAAGGAAACCGTCGACGAACAACCTCCAAGTCCGGTCGCAGCGAAGAAGCAACCCTCGAGGAAGAGTACGATGGAGGTGAAAGTCGCTCCTGCACCAGAAAAGGCTTCCCCCGCTCCGCCAGTGCCCCCGGTCACCAAGTCCGAGTCTGCAAGGGCACCAATGCCGGCTATCCGTTACGCTGCTGCAGCTGCAGCTGCAGTGGCCGCTGTGTCCGTGCCAGTGATCCAACAGGAAATGCCCAAGCCCAGAGAGGAAGAGTCGGAACCAGCAGCGCTGGAGGAGGTGAGCCCGCGATATGATCATCGCTGACCGGTCAGTCGTCCATTCCTCCTCCAGGTCTCTCTTCTGCCTCTACGCTGTCACAGCAGCCGCAACCAACGGTGGCATCGCCCTCTGAGTCCTCCAACCCTCTGGGTAATGGCTCTCACTCGCCAATCGTGGCTCCTGCGGCTTATCAAATACATGCAGAGTCTTCTCGCGCCGGTTCGGCCATGTCCATCAGCCCTCGACCAACACACGGCGTTCTTGGTAACCTCATGCAAAGCTTCGATGTTGCCAAGGAACTCTGTGAGTGCTTACCGGGTACGTACGCTGACTGCAGCCGAGCAACGGGGCAGCGATGTTTCTGACTTGCACTCGGCTCTCGATGGGTCATATGCCGACGCTCCCTTACAAGTGGACGCCGAACCGTGAGCTCCCTTCACCATCCGTTCTGATGACAGGCCTCGCTACTATCACCCTAAGAACCCGATCAAGACACCATCTTACTATCCTCAAGTCCGCTCGCCAATTTTGGAAGACGGTAACGTGTATAGCCGGCTGGACATCGACCAGTTGTTTTACGTGTTCTATTATATGACAGGCACATACGAACAGTCAGTTCATGCCTTTGCCCATATCCTGACCACAGATGGTGCGCCGCTCAGGAACTGAAAAAGCAATCGTGGCGATTCCACAAGCAATACTTGACATGGTTCCAGCGGGCGCACAATCCTCAAGCAATCACAGAGGACTACGAGCAAGGTGGATACTTCTACTTTGACTGGGAAAACAGCTGGTGCCAAAGAAAGAAGAGTGACTTCCGCTTCGAGGTGAGTTTCAGTGAAGTGTTTGAGCTGACAACAGTACCGGTGGCTCTCAGAACATTGACGAATCCAGATTGTCGCACGCGATGCATAGGATGGACATGCATGCAGATATTGACGCGGCGGTTCTGTGCAGCAAATCGAGGCAGAGGTGTTGATTCTGATTGCATCATCGGGCGGAATCTCGACCGTGCGTTGGAGTGGCGAAACGGTTTCAAGAACCGAAAGCCGGTTGGACGAAACGCCATCTCTCGAAACATGCGTTGAATCCGATCTGCTCTCGATGGTGATGCCAGGTCCCACAAGCTGCCGGTCGGGATCGGTACCTGTCGCGAAGGAAAATCGCATAGTCAGGGTTCACGATGAATGGTAAGGTTGAACGCACAAGCCACGGGGTCAGTCACCCGTGATCAAAGGAACTGGCCGATGGCTCAAAGGACCTGCCCAAACGCGGAGCTCGTCAGCTTGCCCCGTGAAGCGGGACAGGTGAAACGGTGCTAGCATCGAAGCCAGAAGCAATCACGCCGTTTGATGCGAATTCAGGTCCCATCAGGTAATCAATCAAATCGATCTCCGACCTCGAGGCAAGAACGTCAGCGCAATCTTACATCTTCACAAGGGCGTCAAAAGATGCGCCCCGCCATATATCCATGTCAAACTCTGAAGTCGGAGCATATCACCAGATTCGCTGATTCTTTACTTCGAAAAACTCCATACACTCACTCATATTTCGCGACCAAGGTGCGAATATCGTCCTCGACTTCGGCATCTGCATCTTGACGCTCGTCGTGGGTATGTTGACCACCTCAGCTTCGGACTCTCCTCCAACATCACATGCCATGGCGGCCTCTGAGTTACACATCCCCCTCAAATCAACCACAGCTGATGGGCCCATCAATCGCCAGCAGCGACGACCGGGGCGTCACCGTACTCCATCTCGCGTCACCAAGTCTCGTGGAATATCTAGCCCCAAGATTGAGGCGCATCACATCGTCGACGACCGTCCGAAGCAGGCCGAGACGCCAGCATTCAGAAACAGGGTGGATCTAGAGGGCAAACACAAAGGTTGGTTCATGCTTTTCCCTCAAGCTAACCTTCGTAGGTATCATGAGCGGCATACAGACCGTTCCCCAGCCATCAGATCGCCGAGGCTCATCAAACAATCACACGAGGTCTGAAACATGTCAACTTGCCCCAGGTAGATCCGGTTTTGCCACTGGAGCTCACTTCAGCCATGGACAAAATTGCGCGGCACACAACTGTGCCGAAGCAGGACAGCATCACAAAATTCCACGCGGGAAGTTCCGCCAATGCAGTGCAGCTGTCTCATCCTGAGCCAAGCCAACGGTTCACCGATGCGAGGACGTACACTCCGATCGGCATAAGCTCACGCCTGCCAGCCGGTTCGCATCGTGAGTGTTTCGCCAGGCGTTCCATCAGCGGCTGACACGCAGTCAAAGTCGATAAAACTGTGCCTCGACAGTTACACAACATCAAGCCTCAGCTCAGCTGGACCGACATCCGGGAGGAGTCTTCACAGTCCATCGAGTCTCCACTGTTCTCCGAGCAGCGCCAAGCTCGGATCCGCGCGATCATGCCCGACCTCAAGTCCTCGAGGACGTTAAGCGACAAGGATATACCCCTCCCTCAGCCGTACAATCTCGCTTATCCCCATCCCATATCCGCGTACGCCTCTCCTGGAGTCAATCCGGCCGTACTCGTGGCTTCGGGCTACGACAAGGTCCTGCAAGATCTGCTTTGCACGAATCCGAACCTTCTCAAAGGTGGTATTCTAGCCGCTGCGGCACGAGATGACATACTTCCGCCAGCTTTGACGATGGTACTCTCACCCGGAGAAGGAAACGGCATACCCGAAAGGTTGTGGACCCGGTTCGAGAGTATCGGAGGGGCGCGTCTACCTGTGGGCATCGCGGCCGCAACGCCATACGCCCGAATCGAGCCCGCAACAGGCGATTCGACTCCCAGACCCCCTCGATTCGCTGCCGCCGAGCATGCAGCCTGGGCCACGTTAGGACAGCTCACTCCACCGCAGTCCCAGCACAAAGATTACTTCCCCCACGGCCATCGTCGTAGCTCTGCGAGCGAGATAGCCGCGTGGATCAACGAATTGAGCGGCCAGCATACCATCGACCAGACAGTCAGGGATTCCGCTTGGTTCAAGACGGAGATATGCTGCGTCTGGGAGGACACAGGGCTTTGCAAGTACGGGTCTTCTTGCCAGGTAAGTTCAGCATTCGCCAAGGACCACCATAGCTGATCAGAAGTACGCGCACGGCTTGCGAGATCTGCGCCTCCCTCTGAATGTCGAACGCCTTCCAACCCCTCCCATTGACCGCTCAATTGCATCACCTGGTCAATTGCCCGATGGCTGCCTGCCGAGTTACTACCACTGCAAGCGATCTCCAATCCCCGCACCTTCTCATCCAGAGGTGCGCCGAGCTTCCATCGCACCTAAAGATCTGCCGACCGTGGACGAATACGACGTGGAGATCGCCCCTTCATATTGGAAGACCGAAGCGTTCGCGCCCATTGGCTCTGAACGCGATACGCTCGTCATGCACTCAGCTAGGAGCAGCGCTGCATACTCTCCTAACAGACGATTGGCCGAAAGACCTCTCAGTACACAGGCATCGTTGTCCAGTATATCGACCGCCTCCTCGGAATACAGCGGCCGTTACCATACCTACGATATCAGTCCGACTCAGACCGACCCCAATCCCTTCGACTTCCTTTCAACTACGAGCGGTACGAAGGCTGCCCCGGATTGGCCGCATATTATCGACTCAACTAGCCTGAATTTCTCCATCGGCCGCTCGATCTGGTGCTAGAGTCGCCGCTATGACAAGACTTGTCTGCCAGACGTCCACCCTGTTCAAGCTCCGAGATATCGGCGTACGGCACTTACAATATGCCGGAAGCCTATGACTCGACTTGCTCGCATGCTTATAACATCCTTCTTAACCCAAAGCCTATACCGTATTGTAGCGGCTCTTAGCCTTTCCCGCACGGTCAATCAGCGCTCAGATTTCTTCATTCGTTCAATAGCTCTCCCTCGTAAGTATGCCTTTCGTGCCCATCGACTGTGGATACGGACATCAGATTGGTTCTTGACAACCGCTCATGCAAACTGTGCCATGCGTCGGATAGGTTGCATTCAGATGTCCGACGATGATAACATAATATTGAGCAGAGTATACCATTTCATCTACACCGCCATACCACCGATGGGATGGCCGATGCGGCCCGAGATAGGATTGCTGTGGACTTTGTCTGTCGCGGAAGGCGAGGCACTAGGAGCATCATGAGCGGATCGGGTCGAATTTCGCTCCTCCAATCCCGCGGTGGGAATTTTGGATGCGGGCTGCGTGTACGCGAGCGATCGCTTGACGTAGAATAGCATGTATGCCTTTTGGGCCAAAACGTCTTTCAGGGCCGTAGGAGTGACTATATATCAGCCACTCATGCCCGTAGCGTAGCTCACCCTTGTCATCGTCGCAATGCCACCATTCGTCCTCACTCAGCACATCCGCCCAATAATGCCCATTGTCCAATTTGCCTTCGTGGGTGACTACAGCGAAGAGGTCGTATAGATAGAGTGAGGCAGGAAGAGTCTTTGAGTCGGCCAAGGGAGGCTCAACGTAAGGGGTCATGTCGAGATTGGCGGGAAATCGGACTGCCGATTCGACTTTGGACGAAGTAGCAGTATGTGCGAAGCGCTGTCATCAGCGTTGGTCGTTGACAACACTGTACCTTCAGCTGAAAGGAGAGGACCGATGGGAGCTTCTTGATGGCCAATTTACGAGAAGCAACCTAAACATCAACCCAAGTCAAAACGGTCAAATTAAGCTTACCACCCCGGGACCACCGCCACAATTCGAGCAATCGTAGCCTTTCGTCGCGTCCCCGACTTTCTCGGCTGCGCAGAACCTCCTGAGCATACTGGTGAGAGTAAGAACTCTGCTATCGGTGTGATCCGATGGGAAATCGAGCTGTATATCGAGCGTTGGATCGACAGTGGTCGATGTAGTGTTGCACTTAGAGCACGTAACGGAGGACGACAGAGCGCCGGAGAAAGTTTGGTCTACGCCGTGAACAAAAGCGCCGGGCATGACCGTGGATACTTACGTGCAATGCAGTTGCAGCTGGACAGTTGGCCTTTTGCATGGGCATGAATCTGCTCGAGCGCAGCTAGAAAGAAGGAATGAGCGTCTGCGATCAGCACCATCGGGCCAAATGTCTCATGTCACCGACCTTGCTGACCGTAGCCTTCCAGCTCGGCGCTGGCGTGCCACATGGAGTATAGCATGGTGATAGGACCAAATGGCGCCCGCTCTTCGCCATGAAACTGGACAATTAGCGCGGACATGACTGCGACTTGCCTCCTCGAACGCTCGGTCCATCTCGCAGCACATACATCCCTTCTCCCGATCTGAGCTCACGGTCCCCTCTGGACCCAGAAAAGGTCGTCCAGCGCCCAGACCCTTCGTACCGTTGGCACAGACGTGCCGATTGTGCTTGTCTGACAGGAAGTACGCCTTGAGAAGTGGATTGTGGATTAACGCTTGAAGCACTGCCGACAAGAAACAAGTTTGCGACAAGTTCAAAAGCGGTCGCAGGCCTAAAAATGAGCCTGAGCAATAGTCTGACTGACCTCGACATGGCGTGGTGACAGTGTGACCTTCCGCACGGGACTCAGAAGCGGACCAAGGCTTATATGTCCCCCTACCCCGCCCCCGGCCAATGATGCTGACCTCTCGACTAGGATCACCTTCTTCTTCCACCCTGACCTTTGTGGCGCGATAAAGGGCGTCGAACGTGTCGGAATACGTGAGATCATCGCATTCGGCACAGTATATGCCACCTGATGACGAGTCGACCGCTGTGGCAGCGTCAGCGATCCCGTCGGACGGTACGGGGCACTTACAAAAGCCGCAGTCGTGAGGACGTTCCTGACAATGGTCTCGCATGCAAGTCTTTCCTCGTGACGAGGAAGCCCCGAGGGACATGCAGCCCGTTACTGTACAAGTCAAACAAGCCCATGGCCGGGACAGAGCTGTGTTGCAAGCGGAACAGTACGGAGCGGACAGCTGGAATAAGTCAGGATGAGGCATCATCAGGCGCTTACCTTTCTTCGCTTGACCCCTTCTGACCTAGAGCCCCAGCGGACAATGTCTGTATAACGCCTTTCGAGATCCGTCATACGGCGCCCGAGCAGGTTTGAGCCGACATTGCCGGTGTTAGAAGCTGCCGAGCTGTCTTGATCGTCCTCGGGCTCCTCCTTGACCTGTATGCGATTGGCGCTGACAGACTCGTCGACGAGATGTTTGAGATGCTGGCACATGGTGGTATCTACCTTGTGAGAAGGCTGCGAGTGGTCGAGCTGTCCCATCATGGCGTTAACAGGCGAATGCTTTGGATTCCGAGCCAATAATGGTAAAGAGGCGAAGGCCGCTCTGTCGGCTAAGTTATTAGCTTTCCAAAGGACCGGTTCTTTCCGCCACCCGTTCTCACCGTCGCGTCGTCGCGTCAACTTCTCCCCGCCGACATTGACATCAAAACATTCTCTCTCTTTCCCTCTTCTTCACCATCCAAAAGCGTCAGCCGTCCAGATGAATCAACAACACTCACACGACAATCCTCTTCTCCATCCCCCCTTCTTCTCCATACCGGGCATATCCCCCCTTGCACCCATCTCCGCTCAGATCCAACAGGTTGACCAGCTCAATACACTCCTTTTGCAAGAGATAGATGCCAACTTCGCCAGGTTTCATCAGATCATCACAAACAGAATCTTGCCGGAAATCAAACGCTTCGCTATCGGAGCAGAGCCCGTTAGAGAGACTAGTCAGGTGCGTTCTGTCTTGCTCCACATGTGTATGTATGCAGGCTGATCCCAGTTCTGGCGTTCATTTTTCGAAGCAGCGGCAGCCGTCCGCATCCCTATAGAGGGTGACTCGAGTCATTTGGTGCCCTCACAGCAGTCGAATTACGAGGAGGATGAGACAGTGACCATCCCGGCAGACCAGTCATACCTCTCCTCGGTCCATACCGACGGTTCGTTCATGTTTCAACCTCCTACTGCGGGCGTCACAAGCTCGACACCTCTTCCGGGCAGACATGGCGGTAACAAAAGCTGGGAGGATAGCATAGAAAGCCCTTTCGACCGGATGGACAGAAAGCTCAGGGAGGAGCTCCGCCTCGATGAAGGTTACGCCGAGAGCAGTAGCATGCCGACGCCGAGTTTGCCCTCCGGATACAGCCTTCCCGGGTTCGCCGCAGCAGATGCTTCATACGATGTATCTACCGGCACTGTAGAGCCACGTGACTTGATCCCAAGCAGGTCAGGCAACCCAGCGAACCCGGAAGGCAATACTCCCAAAGCGAAGCGCATCGAAAACGCCAAATGGAACGGGCTTACGGATCTCCGCACTACCCCCTTGAACGC
>Ga0308160_10008253_pt1 | contig 10181 bp, 14 predicted proteins | sample PhyFR1_FD_201036 | JGI IMG/M metagenome (GOLD analysis project Ga0308160, IMG submission 201036) | Phyllosphere microbial communities from UC Gill Tract Community Farm, Albany, California, United States - DLSLF.R1 | ecosystem: Host-associated > Plants > Phyllosphere > Unclassified | place: USA...
CTTCTGACGTCGAGCTGAAAGTACGACACCTTGCAATCTCCCAGACTTTGTACCGAGATATCCACCCAGACAGAATGTATCGAGATCCTCGCCAAGGCGATACAGGGGCTCGCGGTAGTCCGTCCCAGAGATCGAAGCAGTGTCGCATCAAGCTTCCTAGCCTTCAAGCGAGTCATGGAGAACCCCGCTTCTCCGCCGCAAACGACCAACGCCGTATACGAAGCGTTGGCTGAAGTCCTTGGTCTGGCACAATTCGATCCATCATGGTTCCGCTTCCTTGCCGACAGTTTCCATCAAGTCAGGCTTCATGTACCCGTCATCAATGCTGTACGGAACGATTTTGAACTCTGTACGCCGAGTGAAGACGGTTCTCGCGGTGATCTCATCCTCAAAATGATACTGGATGATGACGACAACGAGGATGTACTCGATGAAGATACCTCCAAAGAGCTGAACAAAGGCAACCTCATATCACGTCGCAAAGCATTCATCGAAGCGGGAGGTGCCTCCCTCACTCGGAAACGCTTCGTCAGGATGATTGACGAGAACGTATACGACGCCAATCTCGTGATCATCATCCAGGCTTGTGGAGAGACGGATTGGGCAAGTGTGTTTGAGCTGGATGACGTAGAGAGGTTCGCAACGGCGCTCTAGTGAGTACTCGTCACCGGTTGGATGGCCTGACCGAATGTGCTGTGAACAATTCCGACCTCTTCTCTCTCCGACCTCCAGCCAAGACGAAGCGAAATTCGAACTCCTTCGAACGTTTCGAGCCTTTCTCAGTCATCCCGAGGCGCTCAAGCGATGCCAGAATATGCGGTTCTACCGTCCCGTCATGAACGACTTGCACGAGGATCATACTTTCACCCCGGCGGCAATGACCTTGATAAGGTTGCTTGTTGGATATGAGCGTCCAGACGATCAAGACGAGGAGTGGCTTACGATCTTGGTCAGAGTCATCTGTGCCAACATCGGAGGGTCAGTCGTTTGTCCCGTCTCACATTCTCGCTCACGATCGCTAACCTATTATCCCTTCAACAGGGCTTTCGAGGACAACAACGCCAGAATCGCCGTCATATCGCTCCTCATGATCATCATCACTATCGACCGGGCGCAGGTCGAGACCATGAGACAACTCAAGCTCGAACCGCTCCTCTTCTTCTGGTCCCATGACCCCGATCAACCTGAAGACATTAACGCCATGGCTGCCGCTCTCGGATTGATGTTACGTGGCAACGACCTTGAAGTCGATGTCGAACTTGTAGAAAACGGTTTGAGTTACCTCGACCAGTGAGTTCGCCATGTGCCTCGAAGGAGATTGTGCGTCGAAGTTGACGGTCGATCGAAATGACCCTGTAGGTTTGAACAGAAATCGCTTTCTCTGCCAGGAACGCAAGACGAGTCGGCCGATGACCCCGGCGTCGATGCGACTGACAAGAAAGAACCGGTGAGTCCGCTTGTTTTGCTATCATCATCAATCGCATCATATCGCTGATGATTCTTTTTCCTCAGAGATGCGAGCGACCCATCAAGGAAACGACGCTTGAAATAGTCGGCGCCATGCAGAAACGCGGCCTTTTGCAGTGCAACACATTTGGCTTCCAGTCACAAGGGAGGGACGATCCTGATTCCAGCTTACCCGATCTGTTCAGGGAGTACTTTGAGTGAGTCAGATAGCCAGCAGCGGTATGTCTTCACTGCCCCTGACCGATTCCCAATCCCTAGGTACTGCCACGAGAAAAGCGAACAAGTCTACGCAGCCGGCGTCCCCCTGGTGGCAACGTTCGTGTCAGCGAATAACGCTAATCCGCACGAGCTCAAAGCGCTTGAACCTGGGATCTGCAATGTCGTCATAGAAGACAGTATGGACGAAATTGCTATTCCTCCCAAGATCCGCTGGACGAAAGCCGAAAAGAAGGGACATCATCATCAGCACACTACCCTGACAGATCCCAAGCGGGCTGAGAAGTCAGACGAATTTCCTCCAAACTCCGGATTGGAAGATGATGATAGTCGAGCCGACACTACAGACACACCGAGTACCGATGGCGATGACGATGATGAAGACGATGCGAACGACAATGACGACGTCGTGCAAGAAGACGACAACGGTTCCTATGTCGTGCCAAGCGACAGCGATGAAAGCGTGGGTGATTTGAATGGGCTTGACGAATTTGGAGAAGGCGACCTTGAGCAGCCAGAGCAGACGGACGATGAGCATGAACAAGAGACCTCTGATGAAGCGAGAGTCAGTCTTGACGGGGAATTCGACGTCACGCAAGGCGGAGAGCAAACCGAAGTGTCTGCGATCCAAGATACTACCGAAGAACCGAAAGGTATGCTGTGGCGTCGAGCCATTCAGTCCAGTTTCATGCTGATGAATATTCCCCTTTAGACCGCTCATGCCATGAGAACACGTCTTGCGATGGATGCGGTGCTGAACCGATCAAGGGGACTCGCTACAAGTGCAAGCAGTGCGCAGATTGTGAGCAAGGCTGACGGACGTGGGCTATCGTGTTTCGAGGACACTGAGCTCTGTTGCAATCCATCAGACGATCTCTGCACGGACTGTCATGAGTAATGATGACCTTTCATACCACTACTTCCGTGACAAAGCCATGCTCACCTCTATTTCATTCCGCGCTAGTACTGCTCCCTACATCCACCCCGAACACACGTGGCATCCTGTCGAGCTATATGGCGACTACGACGAGGAACAGGGTATCGCTTGGTATCTCACGGACGAAGACAAGGGTGCGTAGGGTGTAGTTCCGCTTCGAGACGCCGCTGACGCTCTCTGCCCAAACCTCAGAGGTGAAACTTGGGGCACATCTCGGTATAGAATGCGTTCAATGCAAGAGGTCACCCATCTACAATACTCGAAGTCAATGTGGCGCATGTGATGGTAAGCGTTGCAATTTGACCAAGCCGTTGTTGAGCTATATCTAACCCATCATCACCACCGCATAGCGAATTATTGTTCTGCCTGCATGTCCGTCTAGAGTGTCACCGCTGTGCATTGTCTACCGAACTCACATTTTCAACATGCTCTTATCAACAGCAACGATCGAAAGGTCACGTGCAAGGAGAACGGGGGGCAGTGCTTCTACTTCATGACCACCGAGCCACCTGAACAAGGAGAAGAGACTGAAGGCCGCGACCAAGTTGAACCGGAAGGCGATGACGAATCTGACCCAGCTGCGATTGATTCGGACACCGAGGCAGAGGAAGTAGATGACGACGAAGAAGGAGATGAAGAGGAATATCACTATCCAGACGAGATCGTGGCTTTGGCTAAAGCAGTAACGACAATGCTTTGGGCTCTCAGATACAAGTCGAGCGGTGAAGAGGACGGCAAATGATACGCAACGCACTTCGGAATAGTTTTGGAGTTTTCTTGATGTAACGTTTCTCTGACGACCCTAAATTTGGATACATGTAGAAATAACGACGCTCTATTTATGTACGTCGCCTATGTCACCCATGAAAAGCCACATCAACAGAGGCAAAATGACGAGATCTCGAATATGCTCTGCAATGATGACATTTGCATCCGCGCTGGCTTTGTTGACGTTGTCGTCGTCGAGATCATTTCATCAGACGATCAAACAGGAACATGATGATCAAACTGCATCGACAGGCCGATAGATCGATAGACCTGCTCATAGCAGTTAGCTTCGCAAAAGGGCCTGACGTCGAGTGCCAATCATGGCTGTGCTCGAAGCAGCCAGCGCCGCAGCTGCCATTCAGCACGTCAAGGCAGAAGCAGCCATGATCGCTACCTCTTCCAATGCAACTCCCGCCGGTCACCGGCTCGTGTCAGGCGAAAGAGCCTACTATCGATTTTCGGATATCACCTTCGAGGTCAGTCATTGGCAGGAGACACTTCTGAATTCCATCCCTCAATCAAGACCTGCGCACAGTGGCACAAGAAGCTGTCTCCTCATCAAGCAAACGCCCTCAAATCGCTTCTCAGCAACCAGGCTTTGACCGACCCAACTCACCCTCTGCGTGAAAAGCGAGGCGATGAAAAGGGTGTGGTATTCTACATCGGTAAGCTCCTTTACTGTAATGGCTCTAAAATCTAGCTGAATTCGAAGGACCTTTTGTAGCTACCTGTAAAGATGGCAAGTCTCGTATGTTCATCACCTTTAAGCAGGTCGAGTACCTCGTCTACTATATCGAAAAGATGAAGCTAGTCAATGGCGGAGGACGCATTCCGCTGCCTAGTACGAAGAGCATCCTGTTTGAAGAGGATCTAGACGATATGGTGAGTCTAGGAAATGGCTTTTCCAAATCTTCTGCGACTGACCTTCCGTACAATCGCTCGGCAGGTCCCTCTGATGCTCACCGATCCAGAGCTCGTCAAAAGAGCATTGAACCGGCCTCACCAGATCTACACTCGTTACAAGGAGGAACGCAAGGAAAAAGAACAGCAGAAAGAAAGTTCGCTAGATGTTGCCGAGGAGACGGAGCTACCTCCAAGCTCTCCCCCTCTCGATCCCGCTCCAGAACCCGAAATTGACGAACCCAAATCGACTGATGAAGCCAGCCCCGACCCGATCGACTCGGCTGCCAAAACGGCCTTCCATCGAGCTGAACAGATCTTGATTGTCGCTTCTTCAGCTGGCGAGATTGGTCTACCTGCCCACTTGCGTGTCGAAAGTGGAAACGCCTCGGGCAAAGCTTCCTTCCTCTCTATTCACTTCGAGGCATCGGGCTTGGATACCTTGTGTACGGTCGGATGGGCCGCAACCTGGTTCGACGAAGAGGGCGAGGAATGTCGGGATCAAGGCATGTGGATGTGAGTCGGAACGGATATGGAACTACTTGGATCTTTGATCGCTGAGCGGTTGACCCCTCGCAGTGCGGAAGATCAGGTATCCGGATCGATAGACTATCAATTCGCGCAAGCCGAGGTTCTGCCAACGTTGGACCTGCAATCTCGACTTTCTACTTTGATTACCGACGTTCAAAAGCACTCGCAACCTAAAGCTGGTCCGGTCTGTAAGTACACGAGACATCCAGATTCCCAAGCAGAAACGTTCATTGCTCACACAACATGTACGCACAGACTTGGTTATTCACTCGACCGAGAAGCAAATCGGAGACTATCGTTTGCTAGGCTTGCCGCTCGTGGACTTGGGCTACATTATGGTGAATAGTCGACAGTCTGCTTTGCGATGCGCAAGAACTGATCACTCCTAACTGATCGGACGCAGGACACTTCGGAACTCGTCACTGCCCTTTCCGAGGACTATATGGAAGCCTCTCTGCCGGATGTATGCAAGCGATTGTTTGCGGGTTCCGGTCAGCCGATCAATGGTTTCGGAAGTAGCGGCAACGATGCTTGGGTGAATAAGAGGTGATGTCCATTAAAGGATCGTCTCACTGAAACCTTTTCCGCACAGTGGAACCTCGAGCTCTTCATGACCTGTAAGAAGCAAATGGAAATGTAGAATGGGAACTTGATCTAATGCGGTCATTCCTTTCCTAGTAACCTCCTCTAAATACGACCTCGCCCGAGCTCTTCTCGAACAGGAGCCCGATTCCGACCACGAAGAAGACGAGGAAGAGGCCCGTTACTTTCGCGAAGTCCACGGCGTCGGTCTCGATGACGTGACTTTCAATCTTGACGATCTCGACTACGATATTGGTTCCGGAGGCCCCGAAGACGAGGACGATTTCGCTTGATGAGGGTATGAATGCGGAATGTATTACCACGACACACTTTACGACGGCTACACTACGTACACTTTATGCTAATGACCCAGACAAATATATATACACATATACCCTCCCACCCACATCTACCAGGCTTTCAAATCGGCGTCAGAGGTCGTTTACGGTTGTTCATGCGGTCGTCATTCCGGAAGGGTCATTGCTACGAGGCGATTCAAGGTCGCAGTCGGAAGGGAGACACCATTGGCATCGAGGTAGTCTGGAGTATAGGCGCTTGCGTGTCAGAATCTCGATGGCCATCAAGGACTCTGACCTTGTTGCGACTTACCTCTTCCCCATGTATTATTCGCGTTATCACTAGTCTCATCGCTCTCTTCCCATATCAGCGGTCCTCCAACCAGGTTTCTGTGGTGGGCCCAGTAGTTGACTATCTGCCCGAGCGCAGGTTCATACGCATTGAGCCAGGCATCGGTTGTGGTGTCAAAGCCTTCGGTGGCGGCGATCGTGGCAGGCGACGAAGAGTTGACAACGGGGGTTGGCGCTGCTCGGACCAAAGTTACACTGCAGTCGAGCAAATTGAATCGTGCAAAATCACCAGTGCGCATACGTCCCACTTCGCGAATTGCCTGACGTACATGAGCACTCGTTCCCCACGGCGCATCGACGGGATCGTTCGGGTAGGGCGTGATGCGGATCCTCGAGTGTATCCATGGGCCGATATGTGTCCGTAGCCTAGTCCTGCTGGTGTAAAATTCGGTCTCGTCGGTCCGCACCCAAGCGTCGTCTTCTGGTGGCGTCGTCGCCACGTCATAGGCAATGATCTTGGGCAACTCGGTGGTGTCGACCCTACGTTGCCTGGGCTGTTGGACCTCGAACATTTGTTCCGACACCCATCGGATCCAGTACCCGCCCCAAGCTTCGGCTCGTCTCGGCCTGGACGTGGTGTCCGAGATCAAACGCATCCACCTCGATGGTGTATCCTCTCGCCCTCCCGGTAGCATGGACAAGCATCTGGCGACGAGCTCCCGATCAATCATCCTCCTCGCAATCGGCCGAAACACCACGTTGCCATCGAAATGAAGCTCAAAGCTGTTGAGGTTGTCGATATTGATGACGGCGGCGATGGGTTCAACGCCGATACGAGGTCGGTAGTAAGGATGAGCGGCAGACCGGAGGAACGGTGGGCTAGGTCTTCGAGGAAGTGTCGGTCGACTGGCACGGGATCGAGGTCGGCTCGAGCTTGTCCCTTCGGCCGGGCTCGCAATTCTGGATAGACTGGGCGGCAGTGTTCCCTGCGACTCGCGGGTGGCTGGCACGGCCCTGGACAACTCGCTTCGTAGATCGGTTGCCACGATAGCCCTCAATCTGGTTCTCGTTGTATCGAAACGCGTGTATAATTCGTCGAGCAGTGTATGCAAGTCTCGCAACTCCTGTACATTCTGTCGAGCCGCATCCAGGGCTTGACGTGTACCCTCGTTGATGTTGGCACGACCGGCATCGAGAACCGTTTGTTGGCGTTCCTGCAGGTTTCTGGCATCATCAATCATACGTTGCAGACGATCGACATTGCGCTCGAGGTCCTGAACAGGCGGGTTGCCAAGCGTTCCACTGTTCGGTGAGCGTGCAGGAAATGGCACTCGAGGGGTAGCCGATCTGACAGCCCGGCCAACATCTGCGGCCGACGGTACCGGTCTGTTCATGACCGCATCTCTGTACGAGTGAATGTAGTTCTGTAGCATTTGATGCTGAACGAGATTGACACTGGATCCGGAACCGGTGCGCGGCGTTCCGTTCTGTACCCTTATTCCTCTGGTCGTCAAGCTTTCGTCTACCGGATCTGATGATGATGTTGCTGCTGGAGTTCTGGTCGCTCGAGACATCGCAGAGTATAATGGGACCGGGGGAATCGAGAAGCTTCGCTCTCCCGCTGGGAACAGCTCTGACGCAAAAGATCGTCGTGAGGCCGCTCTAAGCGTATCCGCCGAGACTTGATTCAAAGTTGATGGTGTTGCAGGGTTGGGAGGCTGCCCCGGATCATTCATGGTCCTCCTGACCCGCTGTCTGATCGCGTCCAGGGACGCTTTTGATTCTGCTTTCATCTGTAACAGCATCATGAGTCAGCAAACCCCGTTTCCTCGCTCGTTCCAGGCTACTCACATTGGCGAGCTTGAGTTGCTGCGATCTCCTTTCCCGACGTTCCTCCTTCGTACCCTCGATCTCTGCGCTTCCTGAACCCTTGACTATGTCGTATGTACGTTCCTCGCCACCAATCGCATCTCGACTCGCACTCGCCTCGGTCCCGTCCGAGTCGGTCGGACCCGAAGACAAGTGGGCTGGCGAGTCCACCCACTGCCAGCGATTTGAGTTGCGAGAGGGCGTAGTTCCGGGTTCAGGTGCATCGAGTAACGAACCGGTCGTACGTTCTTCTCCTCTTCTTCTTCGACTCTCAGCAAACCCCCTTTCCACGATCGATGCTCTCGCTCTCAGACCCTCGACTTCCATTCCGAGATTGATGACCCGATCATGCAACGCCGAACGAAGATCTCGAATGGAGGAGAGAATCGGTTGAACAGAGGTAAGAGCGGTGGCGTCAAGATCGGACTCGATTGGCACCTCCTCTTCACGGGCTGAGAGCTCCTGCCGAAGTCCGATCAAAGGGTCAAGGCGGTCAGAAAGGGGATCCGAGATTTGGAGATTCTCAGCGGTACTGCTAAGCAGGTTGACGAGTTCGGAAGCCGCCGCTTCGTCGAGCACGGGGATTGCTAAATTCCCTTCTTCCTCGGGCAAAACGGCAACCTCGATAGTCACTCTAATATCTTGATCCTCTTCCTCCGGGTTGGACATCTCCAGGAAGATACGTGAGAAGCACCTAGGGTCCCCGGAATGTCTTGATTCGCCTCGAGTCCCTTCAGCAAATGATGGCGGTCATGCGAGCGCCTTTTGAGTAGGGTGACCTGGTGGGGCGTGGTCGTGGAGATTGAAAAGTAATCAGAGTCAGTGGCTAGGTGGATATCGTGTGTATCCAGTCTTAATCAACCCTATATACGTTTGCAACAACCTCAAACACTCAAACTCGTCGGTGAACAACTAACTGATGAACTATGGCGTAGATCCAGGCTGAGGTCAAGTTTTGCTTCCGCGCCATGACGACCTCGTCTCGAACTTGTGAATTCATATCATCATCGATTAAGCGTCTGTGCAACTGTTGACTACATAGCACAACCTCTCTGTTCAACTTGGAGAACTCGGCCACATACGTCCAAGACGATCCCACATCAAGCTCAAGATCCACAACACCGCTGGAGCCCAAATCAGAGCCGCCTGAAGATTGAATCCTGGAGACGGTGCGGCGTCTAGTGTTCCGGCATCGCCTGAATCTTCTCCCGGCTTGTCGCATGAACCGCTGGGGTAATGGGAGCGATATCAGCATCGCAGCTCTCAATGACATCGCTCACGTTACGCAGCCCGCACCTACCACTTCCGTAAACGTCAAACGAGTCGATCCTCGTAGTCTCCTCGTCCCCTTGATTGTCCTTGACCAGGATCTACAAAGACATTCGCCTGATCAGCAGACTCATCCACCTCCAAACGAAGCGTACCTCCAATCCTCGACTCACATGTAGACTGTTGACGTTCTGGAACCGAACAAACCTCAAATCGATACGGTTACCCTTGACGTCGTTCTCGCTGAGGACCAGTTCCTGGGTAGGCTCGTGCGAATCCGCATCCCCAAAGTCGAATTGCGGTTGGTTGATGAACAGCTGTACGGTCTTGGGACCTTGGGTCGGGGAGATGGCGCTGAAGAAAGAGATCGATTTGATCTTGACCGGTTGATTGAACTGGTTCGGGGCATCAGAACAGTTGATCAGCGTTCCGACCTCCCAGTGTACTTGCAGTCCTGTAGCTCACGGGCAAGAAAATGAGTAGCTCGGGATCGCTCTCGCTTTCCAAGTACGAGCTACCTTTGGGTCCAGCACCGTTCCCGACAATCGACTTGATCCCATGATCCGAGCTCTCATTCAGACAAGTGAGCTGAGCAGTGTGAACTTGAGGCAAGAGCGATTCCTACCAGACATTAAAAAATATCAGGGGGTCAAGCTTTAAAATAGACACCCATGATCTCGACTCACTACACCGGGCTCAACAGGCGTTGACGATGACCCCGACCCTGAAGCTTCGGAGGAACCAGCAGGTGGAGGAGATCCAGCGTGAGTCTTGATCAAATTGGCAAGACCAGCTGGGTTGGCGCCCATCATCTGTTGAAGAAATGGATACGTATGAACATCGTCAGACTTCCTGGAAGAACACCTTGGCTTCACTCACCTCTCCAACCTTGTTACCTCCTTTCAAGACGATAAACGTCGGCATCGCCCTCACGCTGTAACGAGCTGCGATCGCTTGAACCCGGTCAACATCGACTTTCTGTCGAACAGATACCACTAGCTTATCAGATCAATTCAGGCCGAAACATGCTGGGATGTGAAGCTCACCAAGAAATG
>Ga0308160_10008255_pt1 | contig 10179 bp, 18 predicted proteins | sample PhyFR1_FD_201036 | JGI IMG/M metagenome (GOLD analysis project Ga0308160, IMG submission 201036) | Phyllosphere microbial communities from UC Gill Tract Community Farm, Albany, California, United States - DLSLF.R1 | ecosystem: Host-associated > Plants > Phyllosphere > Unclassified | place: USA...
CCGGAAAGGTGGAAATTCCACACGGTCGTATCGGCAAGATCTCCATCGCCCGACCCGGACAGAGGTGTCGGCGACACAGCACCGAGCTCCGCATTTGTCTGCTCCTTGGTGACCGTAACGAGACATCCTTCGCGCGAGGTGATCTCGAGCGCGAGCTTCTGTACGGCTTCCCAGTCGTTCTCCACCTGTGCGGCAGTCACAGCAGCAGACGATGTGGGCTTCTTGGGCGCAGTGGACGATGTGATGTTAGGCGAAGTGCTTGACAGGAGATGAGTGGATCCAGGAAGATTGTGCGAGGAAGATGCGCGCGGGGACGTTGAGCGCTGAGAATGTGGGATAGGTCGCGGGTAGCTAAAGGAAGTGGTGTACAGGTCCATGATCGGTTACAGGTATGCAGATTGCGAGCGGGTCGTTTGGTGATATGCTGGAAAGTCAAGTCGGGGTATCGAAACTCGGCTGGACGTATGCTTCAGGGATACAGGGGTTATGCGATGTTGTCGTCGAGATCGAAATGTGGTCGATGACTGCGAGGCGATCAGCATTATATCGACTTTCGCGCATGGCGGGAGCAGGTGAGCATGCAGGGAAGGCAAGTGCAAGACAAGTTTTCGCGGACGATGCCGCGAAACATCGGGAAGGAAGAGGACAGCTGGCAGGAGAGCACGCTTGCGGTGACTGTGCTTGACTCAGATCTCGAACCCCCTCCGCCTCGAACAGGCCGGAACGCCTCTAGTGCGCTAGAAAGGCGAATGACTTACCTCGTGTGCCGCTTTGCGTGCTTCTCAGGCGTGTATTTCGTTACTCTCGTTGTCAAGGATCTCAGTCGTCGTCAGACACAGTCGGGCAGACGCGTCGATTACGCTTGTCGGAATGGGAATCAATGCAAGATATATGCCGCCTTTCGCAGGGTATGAGACACTGTCACAAAATCGCGAAAACGCGTCGTGTCGGGTCGAAGGGGGATATAGTCAAGGTCTAAGACGAGCGAGAAGAAGAAGGAACGAGCCGCAAACGGATATAGGGGGTGTAAGCACGGTTCGAATGAAACAAGAGGGATCTTAAATTGCTGGGCTGATACTTGGCTGGACGGACCGGTCAGCTCGGTTCGTCATCTAACGCGAAGTCAAAGACGGTGGCAAAGTGGCGCAACGAACGATCTTCGGTATGGTCAAGCGGGAGTTGTGAGTGGATGACTACATGCACAGTCATACATCGGCGAGGACAATGTTGTAGGCAGATAGCATGATCAAATCCCTGCACAGCTCACTCCTTCCCCTCGAGATCTTTCCCCGCTTTGCTCAGCTTGTCCAGCCTGCCGCGCTCGCGTTCCCGCTCCTTTTCTCGCTCCTGCCGTGCGTCGTTAAGCCTCTCGCTCATCTTTTTCAGATACTTGTCGAGATCCCCCAGCACCTTGATCGCGCCGCCTTCCTTGATATCATCCCGAAGCGACTGGATCGTCTTTTCCTGCGATCCATCGGAGAACGATTCGACGTAGCGGTTGATGAGGCGATACGACGGCGAGAAGATCTGCGAGAGCGTATCCGGGATAGAGATGATCGGATGGAAGAGCGACGTGAGGGGTAGGTAGAGAAGCGCTCTGTACATAAGCTTGTGCCCGCCATCGATTTGGAGCCGACTCACCCGTGATCGCCCCATTCTAACCATTCGAGCTGATTCGTCAACTTACGCTTCTGCACCGCAGCGGAAGCGCCTCTTGATATCGTGCCGAAATCGTTCTCCCCATCGTCGTACTCCATCTCCTCCATGTATCTTCCGACGACTCCGTCCGGCGTGCCTCGGACGTAAATGAAAGAGTACGGGTCTAAGCGCCTCCTAAGTGCGTCGAATGGCGACCAACCAGACAGCCCCGCCAGCCACGATCCCTCCGTCTTGCCCATTTGCCGTTGCCCAGCTCTAGGCAGAGCGTTGTCGAGCGATGATTGAGCCTGCTCTGGATGATAGGCCGGGACGATAGGCGCCGTCATCGGGAAGGTTGGACTCGCTAGCTCTTCTCGTTTCGCGATTCCCGGCCGTAATCTAGCCAAATCTTCCGCTTGAGTCCGGATGGGTTGTCGTTTCCGCAGACAGAACATCCTGCACAGAGGCGGCGCATCGGCTCGTTGTGAGCAAAAGGTGAAGCATTTCTCGGGCTGCGCGCTTGGTCTGTTCCGTTCTTCGTACGCCGCCATCATGTTCGAGTAGGGGTCATTTGACATCGCCCCTCGATGACCGAGGTGGGGGTGATGGGCGGCTGAGGTCGTTTGATGAGGTGGCGGATGGGTGTGTGGACCGGAAGGGCGTGATGTAGAGGAAGATGGATCGCGGGATGGGGAAGAAGAGCTCGACGAGGCTTGTCCAGAGGATGGTCCTGCCGATGCGGACATTTCACAGCGATTCTAGCGGTTCTAGCGATTCTAGGGGGTCTAGGCAGTTCAAGCAGTGTCGAGTCGTTGCTCGATGATGAGCGGTCAGAGGGCGATTATTCATAGGCGATCCAGTGTCGCAATCAGCGGCAACCGCCGCCTTGTCGGTCTCCGCCGGTAGCTCAATCTTGGACTTCCTGCAATTGTTGAAATCTTAACCCTTGCTCACCCAGCGACGAACCATAATGTCGTCGCCTGTCGCGCCGGTCTCTGCGCCTCCCAGTCCGCCACTGGAAGGTATCTCCTCAACGGTAGACAGCTACCCAAGCCACGATGCCGACCTGACCTCGCATCTACCGGCCGATGCGCCAAACGACGATATTCCCCTCCACTTCCCGCCTGAACGGTCGCCGTCGCCCGAGATGCCGAACCTTCGTTTCGTGGCTTTCCCGCCTGACGAAGCTGAAGATTCCGATTCAGACGACGACGAGGTCCTTCATTCGTTACCTATCTACATGTCCGCCTCGCTCTACCCTCAAATACAGCTGTTCCAATACCCGCTCAACACGCAGACCATCTCCGCCGGGACATGGGCTCGTGAGCGGGGGAAGACTGTCACTGCGCGTGTGAAGGAGAGTGTGGGACGTGTGGAGGTGGAGGTGCCTGTGAATATGGATGTCAGTGTGTGGCGAGAAGAGCGGGCCACCGACCTGGGTTATGTGCAGGATCTGAACAACTCTGGGGGTGTCGAAGGTGGATACGGCTTTAATCGGGGGGATGACCGGTCGACGAAAGATAAGAAGAAGGACAAGAAGAAGAAAGAGGAGAAAAAGTGGGGCGACAGATTACGTCTAAGGAGCGAAGCTGTTCCGTCGACGCTGGGCACGTATGCCGGTTTGATTCATGATGGTGAGTTTGTGACTATTGGCGAGGACGAATCTGATGGTCAGGCGCATTACATTTGCACCCAATCTCAAAGGTCAACCAACTGAGAACATCCCTAGCGTACTTGGACGACTTTGACGCCAAACCCAGTCTTCGAAGAACGCACAACGATGACGACGACGACGAGCAGGCGGCGAAGAAACCGCCGGTCAAGGCTGCCACGCCTGCCACGCAGCAGCGGATTCTCAAAGTACGTTCATTCGCCGTCCGCTCTGGCTAGTTTGGGAAGACGCCTAACAGCAGGACGACGAAAACAACGACGGAAGTGGATCCATCAAAGACTTCCGAAACAAAATGTGGATGATGGCGCAGAAAGAGGCAGAAGACGAGTGGGTCCAGTACAAGTGGAACGAAGCGGGCGTAAGTATCTCATGCGTTGAGATGAAGAACACGACTAAATTGCAGGAAGAAGAATCCATGGACAAGGTCACGGCGCTGCTTGTGCCAGAGACGAAGCAGCTTCGGCTGACGTGCACCACCAAAGGACTGGACTATGTTGACAAGGCGTAGAGCGGCGCTGAATAGACGGTCGATACCCTGGAGACAGAGATCTTAGGTGGGGAGGGGGCTTCGTGCATTTGCGAGGGCAACTTGCGGCTCGCGAGGGCACAGCGATCTGACGATATGACAGTAACGATACAGCGGGATCTGCACGATCCGCGATGCATGACAATAAGGGTAATTTTGTGTGAAGATGAGACATCTGACTATCCCCCAAGCACCCCCGTCAGAGTGCACAATGATCACGTATACATGCGCTAGAGCCGCTCTTCACAACAATGCTCCAAGAAAAAATGATGCTATGCTCGCCATGTTCCAATGTCCGCCGTACTCCCTCACACACCCGCGCCCACTGCTATCCAGTCATCTCTTCGCAGCGTGCCTAGTCCCCTCGACATTCAAGTCTCGCTCCACCAGTGTCTTATCACTGCTTTGCCCACTCCTCTCCACCATGCCGTTCGTCCTACTCTCTTCGGCCTCATGCTCCGCGTCTTCTTCCAACCAAGAATACAGGTCTGAAACCGCCAAGACATTTGCCGAGTTCCGATCTTGCCATTGCTCATGCTCGGGACACACTGTGGTCAGTTTGACGCCTATATCGAACACCGGTCAACTCACATTGAGTTCGAGACAAGGGCACCCCTTGGCCAAATTGCATGTCCATAAGAACATCCCCAAAGAACGCGCGATCTGCCATGAGCAAAGATCCGACCCCCCGCCTCGTCCGACTCACGTTTGTTGCCCTCTATACCGTGTAGATGGCCGCATTTCCCTTCTCGTACGTCCAACACTTCGTCCTCCATCATATCCTCGTAGCCTTCCTGACCCTTGCCCACCTCCAAAAACGGATGACGGAGCGCGTTGGCCGCTGTGATCCGCTTCGTCGCGTCCAGTCGGAGCATACGGCCGCAAAGGTCAATAGCTTGGTCGATTCGTATGATGTGTTCTTCGGCTTCGTCAGGCGAGGGATTGGCCAGTGGTGGGGTGTAAATATGTGGGTTGAGGCGAAGTATGACGGGCACAAGCGACTCAGGCGCTGTATCAACGGTAGGTATGTTTGAGATGATCGTTCGGTCTGCCATTAGCTTGCCCGCTACAGGCATCAATCGGCTCACTATGTAATATGGCGCAGCGCTCCATCGCACTGCGGCCGAATATCGCTGCGATCTCGAGGAGAGCCTCAGTGTCGTCGTTGGAGTTGAAGACGGGGAATTTATGCGTCAAGATAGACAACAAGATGACGCCCGCGGACCAGACATCGATCGCTGAGATGAGCTGTGCTACTTAATCCCTTGGTCTCACTCACCGACTGTCTGATCGGGACACTTGAGCAGTACTTCCGGTGCTCGGAAACCCCTCGTGCCCGCTCTGTTCGTCTTGATGACGGGTCGCTTGTCGTCTGACTGAAAACCCAATTTGCCTTCAGGCAGCCTGCCTCGCTTTCGAGCGTCGTATACGGCCTGCTCAACGGTTGCCGTATCGTTGGTTTTGGTCCGTCGCCCATGAAGCGATTCCAAAGTCGCCGGCGCATGTTGACAAGATGGTTTGTGGGGTGGATGGTATCGCTGCACGTTAGTCATGTCGAAGCAATGCTCTGCGGACGGACCTCGGCAAGACCAAAATCGCACAAGACACCCTGGTATTCGTCCACATGGAATAGGAAATTTGCCGGTTTGACATCTCGGTGAACGATGCCACGTCGGTGAATGTCCTTGAGAGACCTCATGAGTGTCTGCATGTAACAACGCGTCGAGTGGGCGTCCATGTGCCGGTAGAAGTGCTGCTTGTCAGCTTGACAATCAGGTAAGTAGCGCTTGGCTCACCCGAAAATCGTCACAGATATGATACGGCATAACGATGATGACCTGGTCTCGTTCTCTGAACGCCGTGATAAGCTTTGACACGTTCCGACAGCCCCTACAGTCAGTATAACCCTGTGTACCGCTTGGCATCGGTCTCGATGGACCGCGGAGACTCACCTCAAACTCTCCAGTATGTGCAGCTCGTTCTCAATCCGCAGCGGACTGCTCGTAACCAGAATCTTCTTCAGCGCAACAGCCTTATTACTGCGTGACATGGCGATTCGCTTTTTCGTCATGTCATCGACGACTCCCGTCCAGTAGGCGTTATCGTAAAAGTGGAAAAAGGTATCATGTCCCAGATAAACCGAAGAAAATGTTCCTGACTGTCAGCATCCGCCTCTTCCAATTACACCTGTATCAACTCACCCTCGCCCAGCCGGTCCACAATGCGGTACGCAAATTCTCCCGTCTCCGGGTCTTTCATGCACTCTAGATTGTCGGCGAATTTCCGGATATCCTTCTTGATCGCTGTCCGTTCCAACACTGGCCGGTGACCCATTTCGTAGTCATCTGTATCTCCTGAATGGTACGATTGAGGCGACATGAGTTTTTCCGTCTCCCATTGTTCTTCCCCGTCATCAATCTCTGTCCCGTCTGTCCGCCGATGGTGTTCCTCTTCGAACCCTTCTGACGGTTTTTCCGTCGCTTCGGACGTTACGTGAGCTTTTGTCGTCTTTGTATTCCGCTCGAGGACCCTTGACATCCTGTCGAAAGGTTGTTGGACTAGCATGTGCGGTTCTGTCAACCATTGTGGAGTTTCTGCTCCGTCCTCGTCCTCTTCGTCACCTCCGTCTTGCTTGTCGTGCGACTCGTCCAGTTCCTCGTCCAAATGGTCGTCTTCCCCTTCAACGTCATCATCCCCTTCTTCTTCTCCCTGATCCTCCCGCAGCGTCTCGTCGCCGTCTTCCCTATATTCCCCCAAATCTTCCGTTTCCTCTGTTCCGGCGACTATCACATCTGGTTGAGGCAGATAATCCGCCATGTTCCCTTGTATAGCTGTCGAAGTGGATCCTGGAGCTATGGTCGAATTTTGCGTGTCGACTTGCTCCGAGAACAAGACACTATCGCCTCCTTCGCCCGCGTCACTCGTCTCGACCTGTATCGACTCTCCGAGCGTATAACCGTCTACGACATAATTGCTTGGGCCGGCACGGCTATGCTCCACTTCGATGTCTCCGAACTCAAGCTCCTCATCAACCGAGACAGCTCTGTCAAGCTCGACATTGAGCTCTATGGGCGTTCCGCTCCGGACGCGTTTGCTAGGCTCCGCGACGGCTTCTCGAGCTCCCCTACTTCGTTTGGAAGATTGGGAGTTGCGCCGGGAGCCATTGCTCGTGTTGTTATCATCATGCGCTGATCGATACGTCAACGTAGACGTCGAGGCGAAAGCTGAAATTGAGGTCGAGGTCGTCCGGGGCGACAGAGCAGCGTCAATTTGACGGGCGCGACTGAGAGGTTTTGGCGATGAGAGCGGGGGCGGAGTGAGAGAATCGGAAGACATGGGGGTGTGGAGCTCTTCCTCAGCTCAGCAACAAGAAGGGCGAGTCTCAAGCCGTAGAATAACAAGGATAGAGGTTAGTATAGATATTTGTATGTCATTGCTCGTCGCGTTGAAAAGGCCGGTTGAGTGGACAGGCGCGTGTTGTGATTAACAGCAACATTACGTTACAGACCGTCATGACTCGGCGATCGCCGCTGATCAGCTATGTGAGCCGTATTGTCTCCCATGCATGGTGTATGTGGGGACAGACGTAGGTCAGATACAAGCAGTGCACGACAACTAGCAGACGTGCTCAATCTTGCCACCGGTCGCGGCGCGCGGACCGAGATCTCGCGCGACAATCCGGTTAAATTGCTCCATCATCATCGCGAAAAGACTCCTGCTAAGAGCGGCGTCCCAGCGCCCCTTGCTCGACTCGTCTCTGATGAACGCATGCTGCGCTTGGACCTCCATGAACTGTCGTCAGAATCTTTCCCGAGCTGTTCGCCGCGTGGATTCGATAAGCCTGATTCTAAGTTACTCACAGACATAGTCAGTCCCGCATCGTCAAACGTGTCGCGGATGAGCGTCCTTCCTGCTCGGTCGACGTGCGTGTCTTGTTTCCCGAACACCAACGTGACCTCGCCTTTGCCCTTCAGGTCGCCGCCTTTTATCTTGGAGAGTGTGTCGTCGGACTTTCCTTTGCCCAGGGTCGCCGAGTGAACACTGGGTTCAGCGTTGTCTTCGTCTTTCACGTCTAGGACGACATACTCGGTAGCAAAGTAGCAGAAGGTAGAGGAAACTCGCGGATCGAAGGCGCACTAAGTTCAGCAGAGCGCTCGTCACAGCGAAGGCTTTTTCTCACTCGAAGAGCCTGAAAATCAGCTAAAGCATTCGGTCGAAGTGAGTTTACCGACCAGATGACCACCCAGACACATCCCTGTGGACGCTATCCTGCCGGTGCAATTTGGCAACGATGTTAACAAATCCACCGAGAGCGTCGAGTCCTATCATCAGCTGCGAACACGGTCCCAGACCTTAGCTTACCTCATCGTAGGCTTCGACAGTCTTCTCAGTCTGTTCGTTAGCTCTTGAGCCATACTGCCAATGGTTCTCTCCGAACCTTGTACTTGTTCCCCCGATCAGTTCCGTCCGTATCGTACGGGATAGCCTCTGGGCCTTCGAACTCGTGGAAAGAACTCGGCAGAGCGACAATATAGCCCTCGGAGGCGATGTTACTGGCGAATCTGGTTTCAGTCTTCATGTCGGCGAGTTGACCCACCTCTCGACCGGACCGGTCACTTGGTAGATTTCAGAGAAGACCACACATCCTGGAAACTTCGCTTCGGGGTAGTCAGGCACGTTTGGCTCGATAAGATATATTCTGATCGATCCCGAACGGCCGTTGGCAGAGGTAGGTACGTCCTTATACGAAGTCTTGACAAGCATGCTGGTTGGTAGGAGGTAGAAGCCCGGGGCTGGATGGCTCAAGTGGAGGGGATAGTCAGGCTGATATGATGATGTAGACTTCGACGGGCGTAACCCAGTCGATTACGATATCAGCCTCAAAGGGGTTCCGCGAAACGGGCAATGACGTTCCTCGCGCACCCGGCTGCCCTTTTCGGATTCGCTGCTTTCTTACACCCTCTCACTTCAATACATACACGCAACAATGTCCCTTCGATCCACCTCCCGAATCACCTCTTCCATCCGTTCCGCCTCGCGCGTTGCTCAGCGCGTCAACGCCCCGGTCGTTGCGCGCCGAGCGGCCTCTTCGGGCGGACACAAAGCCCAATCGGGCGACACCGTCTGGATGCTCGGATCTGCCGCTTTCTTCCTTCCCCTCGTGAGTCTTGCGAAGCCATGATTCCTCGAGGATACTTTCAGTGGCGTTTTTAACATCGCCGCGCGGGCGTATGATGAGTGACTAGCTGACCCCAGGGCGCATGGGTCATGACCCGAGGTGGTGGTGATCACGCTCACGGTGATGCGCACGCCAGCGAAATCGAGAACAAGTACCGAGACGGCAACCAGGAGGACCAGCACGGCCGAACTGGTCTTGAGACCACTTTTGCGGAGCCTGAGCACATGAAGAACGACGAGAAGCCAGAGGGCAACACTGGCGGTGCCGATAACGCGGACCAAGCCCCGGGTGTCGACAAGGAGAAGGAGGCTTCCAAGCAGGCTTCGGTGGGTGATGCTTTGTACTGGCTACAGTCGATCTTATGGAGACAATTGTGCTGACGGTAGGTCATCGCATCGGAGAAGGAGGCTACCGCCGTTGAAGAGCACGGAAGCGAGACGGCCCAATTGGCGGCTAAGAAGGCTCGAGGAGACGACAGCGCTAAACCCGAGCAGACCGAGGAGAAGACGGGAGCTAAGGAGGACAACTCCGAGAAGAAGGAGCAGAAGGAGGAGAAGACCGAGACCAAGGAGACCGGCTCTGACGAGGGTGACGCACCAAGCGAGCAAGCTATCAAGGACAGCTTGCACCAGGCCGAGGTGGGTGCTTGAAGTCTTGGCGTAAAGCTCGTGAGCTGACATCACAGGAAGCCGCCGTCCCACGTGCTGCTATGGACGCCGAGCGCAAGGATTAGATGTCGCCACAGCAGCGACCAGCATGGCTATGTAAACAAAATATCGAATGCAAGTAATCGAGGTCAAGCGTGGCCGGCGCGGTCGGCGTGGTTCTCGCAGCGACACTAATGGGATTGATACGGGACGTATTGAGACAATTATGAGCTGACGTACGATTGCGGCGCGCTATCATACTCGATACCCCCTCGGCTACCACTGCGGAATCTCGCTCGCCTGCGCCATAGCCTCGTCGAATCCTGCCAACCCATCGTCGCGATCTCCCAGTATCGTGGGCAAGCTCGCACTACCCAACGCCCCATCGAATAGCCGCTCGTTGAACAGGACATGTCCTGAAGGAGTTTGCTGCCCATCTCTCTCCCACTCTGCCAGCTCGGGTTGTCGATCTCGACTATCTTCCGGCAAGATCAGCGGCGGCGCGTCTTGCGGCATC
>Ga0308160_10008256_pt1 | contig 10178 bp, 11 predicted proteins | sample PhyFR1_FD_201036 | JGI IMG/M metagenome (GOLD analysis project Ga0308160, IMG submission 201036) | Phyllosphere microbial communities from UC Gill Tract Community Farm, Albany, California, United States - DLSLF.R1 | ecosystem: Host-associated > Plants > Phyllosphere > Unclassified | place: USA...
CCAAATGAACCCATCATTCGTGGGTAACACCAAACCTCCTGATTTTCCTGAACCTGACATTTCCCGTTATGACCAGGGTTTTTATCTTTATCATGAGGACGGATCAGGATCGTAGGGACTAGTTCGGGAGGCGGTAGAATCTCATTCAACCACTGATCATCGATGACGAAGCTACACATGATGAGTAAGGAGATTTCGCTTTTCTGCTCATCAGTGCGGTCAAATAGTTCCGGGTTCGACAACTCACCTTGCCAACGATCTGTTCAGCGGAGAAGGTAGGAGCTGAAGTAGTTTGACCGATCGTGAGGGCATTATGCCTCATCTCGCCATCCAAGTAGTACTCTCCAGCAGCATCAGTCGGGAAAGGTCCAGTCGACTGAAGAGGGTGGTACGTAGGTGGGCGGGTAGTTGGTCTCGAGACATTGGTAGTCCTGGCGGTGTTAGAGGAAGGTCCAGCTTCAGCGTTTCGAGATAGATCGGCCATGGTAGCGATTTTCGACGAAGTCGACTGAGCTGGTTTGGTGTTGGACGTAATCGTAGCAGAAGGCTGCGAGTTACCAGTTTGCCCTTCTCTTGCCTTTTGTCGGGCGATTCGTTCTTGCTCCATCTGAGCTCTACCAGATAGGACGGAAGGTAGGGTTGGGACACTCTCAGCAGGGGTGGCGATCTTGGTGGATACCGATGTATCGGTCGAACCGGATGTGTTTCCTGGACCAGAGAGATCCGGCTCTTCAGTGACCTCCTCGTGAGCCATCGACGCTTTCATTGCTCTATGTTCGTCAGCTATGTTGCGTATCGAGCTGAACAGCTTACTCTTCCAACATCTTCCTCTCTTCCTCCGGAGTTTCTTCCCTCTTTTGTCGTTTAGGAGCTCTCGAGTCCTCTTCAGACATCGCAATAGCCCTCTTTAGCTCTTCATCATGATCCAACTCGTGTGTTTGACCGGGATTATCGAATGCAGCGTCTGCTTCCTGAGCAGACACAGCGAGGACCCTACTATCAGCTTTGGAGAAAGAATAGGTTACCATAGCTTACCTAGCAAGCTCCTCGTCCTCCTGAGCCCTCGTTGATCTTGTTGGATCATCATTACGAGAGGGAGGTCCAACTTTCCAAGTAGCCCAAGCGGCTCTACTATTAGCTCGTCCACGGCGGTAGCTCGTGATCGTTGAGCTCACTTTCTCAATTCCATAAAATCAGTTTCCTCGGCATCAAGACCGTTCATCAAGTTATCGCAATATTCGTCAAACTCCTTCTCTTGACCACGACGAGGTACGGGACCTTTCTGTGACGTCCTGGATATAAGCTACTTTCCTGCCACTGGAGACGATCAGCTTACCCTCTCAGTATCTCAGCCATAGCTGGATCATGATAGTAGTCCATCTCCCCTATGTCTGTCAAGTATGGGTAAGTGTAATTCAACGTTCAGATGAGCTGACTGACTTTACTTTACCTCATGTCTATAGCACAATAGATTCCGTGTGGGGTCTCCCGATGAATCCAGTCAGCTCGACGCGTCTAAATGTAATGTTCCGCGCGTCACTCTTTGAATTATACAATTGTCATTTCTCTTCCTCCACTTCATACCTTCTTTCTCTCGTCACCTCGTCTCGAGTCCTATCTCACCACTCGCTACACTCTGAGCTGGATCTCAGACTATTTCGCCACGATAACTCTGTAACTCCGAACACATTCGTATCGAGGATCAAGGAGGAGAGAAAGAACAGTCACGATGGTGAGTCATTCTGAATTTATTGATGGGAGCAGAAGCTGACGCCGATAGTATATCAAAACAATCACTGTATCAGGGTTTAGGTCCTACAGGGATCAGGTAGCCGTCGAGCCATTCTCACCACGCAATAATGTCATAGTAGGAAGGAATGGAAGTGGGAAATCGAATTTCTTTGCCGGTAAGCTGACGTTTGATGGTGGTTGTCCTAAAGCTGATTCAATAGCGGTACGATTCGTCTTGTCTGACAAATACACTTCTATGAGTAGAGAAGAACGTCAGCGACTGTTGCACGATGGTACATCGCAGACAACGACGATGTCAGCATACGTCGAGATTGTCTTTGATAGTAAGCTCACCCGTCCACCACACAGAGTAGAGCTGATGATCAGACTCCGATGGACGATTCCCTACCAGCAATCCCGAGTTGTATCTGCGTCGTACAATCGGTCTGAAGAAGGATGAATATTCTCTAGATAGGAAGAGCGCAAGTAAAGCCGAGGTCATGAACTTGTTAGAGAGCGCAGGATTTTCAAGGAGTAATCCTTACTATATCGTTCCCCAGGGAAGGGTAAGCTTTCAGGTGCGCTTTCTGTGAACACAGCTGAGTGACAGATCAGCCACTTGACTAGTATCACCGACAACGAGCGATTGAACCTACTCAAGGAGGTAGCTGGTACGAAAGTCTACGAGCAGAAACGAGCGGAATCGACCAAGATCATGGAAGAGACTGGTAAGCTAGCAGTAACTTTCGTTTCTCAAGCTGACATGAAGATTCGAAACGTGAAAAGATCGCAGAGCTATTGACGTATATCGAATCAAGGCTAGAAGAACTAGAGGAAGAAAAAGAGGAATTGAAAGAGTATCAAGAGAAGGATAGGGAGAGGCGATGTTTGGATTATGCTGTTTATCAGCGTGAGCTCGATGAGACTACTAGAGTGCTTGATGGGGTCAGCTTTTTCCCTCTTAGAATATGATTCGAAGCTGATCATCTAGGTCGAGGAGGAACGAGCGAATGATATTCACCTGAATAATGAGAAACAGAAGGAATTCAACGCTCTGGACGCTAGTATGAAGGTGAACTCGCCAGTCTTTCAAATTCACAAAGCTGATTATCAGGAAAACCAAGGACTAAAGACCATCGCCGAACATTCCCTCAAAACCACATCAGCAGCATTACAGCAGTACGAAGTTGAAAAAGATCAATTGGTCCGAGCAAGAACAGAGTTAGAGTGTATGATTGCCGATTACGAAGAAGCTGGTACATCAGGCGAGGAGAAGCGAGCCAAGATCGCTGAAGAGCTGGAACAGCTTGAAAAGACTATCGAGGAGTCTGCGGGGAAATTGATTGATCTGGGGACAGAGCTGGATGATAGGACAGCAGCGGAGAAGGAGGCGAAGGAATCGTAAGCCAACCAATCCGATGCGGTCGATTCAGCTGACGATCAGGCTCGATGATACCACTTCCAAGCTCAAAGTTCTTCACGCAAAACAAGGTCGATCAAGGCAATTTAGTACTCAAGCCGCTCGAGATAAATTCCTAAACGACGAAATCAAGTCCCTGAAGGGCTACGAAAAGACCCAGCAGAAACTGGTCGAAAACCTGACATCCGATGTCGAAGGTGCCAAAACCCAACTAGAGGAACTCATGGCTACAAGTCGCCAGCAAGCCCAGGAAGATGCCGAGAGGCGAGAGGACCTGAAGAACATGGGGGAGGAGATGGCTAAGCTCAAAGGAGAGGTTGATGCGATGCAGGAACAGAGAAAGAATCTTTGGAGGGAGGATGGGAAATTGGGTCAGACTGTTTCAAATGCTAGGACTGCTATGGAAGACGCTCATAGATCTCTGCAGGGTATGATGGATAAGGTCAGTCGCCCTCGCCCGCAGTGTTTGCTAGAGCTGATTCGGTAGGACACCAGTAATGGTCTACGATCCGTCAAGGCTATTGCTACGAGGTTGGGACTAGAGGGTGTCCACGGACCACTCTATGAGCTCTTTGAGGTGTCTGACAAGTACAAGACTGCCGTCGAAGTCACCGCTGGTGGAAGGTAAGCTTTCCAAACTCATACGTTCTGGACAAAGCTGATTCCCAGCTTGTTCCAGGTCGTAGTTGAAAACGATGAAATCGCAGACAAGCTCATCACGGTAATGAACAAAGAACGAAGTGGTCGAGTCACCTTCATCCCCCTCAACAAGCTCAAAAGCGATCTACCAAGTTACCCGAAAGCAAACGACGCATTACCGATGATCTCTAAGCTCCGCTTCGACAAGAAATACAATATGGCAATGAACCAAGTATTTGGTCGAACCATCATCTGTGAAGATCTAGCTACCGCTGCTCAATATACACGTTCCCATGGTCTTAATGCTGTTACCGTTGAAGGTGATCGTGCGGATCGAAAAGGAACTCTGACGGGTGGTTTCCATGACGTACGACGTAATCGAATCGATTCTGCCAAATTAGTCAAGAAATGGCGAGAAGCCTACGAGACCGACTCTGCTCGCCATCAGGAAGTCAAAGATGGTATCAACAAATTAGAACAGAAGATCTCGCAGACAATGGGTCAAATCAGTGTCCTAGATGCCAAACGACGACATATATTGGACAGGCGAAGTCTAATTACAAGTCAAGGAACCTCGACAAGTCAGGAGCAGGAATATACGTCTCAGCGAGTTGCTCGACTTGATAAAGCACTTGATCAGGCTCAGGCGGAATATAAAGATGCTTGTGCCAAGAGGCAGAGTTACGAGGAGGAACTCAAGACGCCAATGCGACAGACTTTGACGGATGCAGAACTGCGAACTTTGGAAAAGTTGACGAAAGACCAGGTGGAGCAGAAGGAGGCTTTGATGAAGGCTTCTGCTGCACGAGCAGAGGTACGTGCATTATCCCTCTGAACATAAGCTAATAGTAGATCGCTTCTGAGAAGGCGGAACTCGAGGTCGAGCTTACCGAACGTCATCGCCGACGACGACAGGAATTAAGAGCTCGACTTGATGAGTTAGAAGGAGATGCCGGGAGTGGTGTTCTCCAAGTCGGCGAAGTCGAATCAAGGCAGACCGAACTACGTAACCTCATATCTTCGATCGAGCAGCTCGAAGATCAAGTCAAGGGTAAGCTCGCAACTCCTCCTCCAGGATTCAGCTGACTTGGCAGAAAGCGAAGCTAGAGTAGACGAACTCAAAGCTGAAATCACTACACTCGCCCAGAAGCTTGCTGAACAAGATGCTCAAGGACATGAACTCGCTAGGATCAATGCGAAGATCAGGAAGAATGAAGATCGATATCTCTTCAAGAGGCAAACGTTGAGTACGAGGAAGGACGAGTATACCAATGCCATTCGAGATCTTGGTATCCTACCCGAGGAGGCTTATACCAAATACGTTGATGTCAGCCTGGATAAGGTATGTCCATCAATAAAAGCGCTTTGATTGAATGCAGAGCTAACAGGTAGGTGGTAAAAAAGCTCCATAAAGTAAAGGAATCACTCAAGAAGTTCGCACATGTCAATAAGAAAGCATTCGAGCAATACTCCAATTTCACAAAAGAACGAGACGACCTCTTAAAACGACGAGGCGAATTAGACACATCAGCAGAAAGTATTCAAGAACTCATCGAAACTCTTGATCAACGAAAGGATGAAGCTATCGAAAGGACGTTCAAGCAAGTTAGTAAATACTTTGAAGAGGTATTTGAGAAATTAGTCCCATCGGGTAGGGGCCAATTGATCATGCAGACCAAGGCTGATGGTTTCGTTGTAAGTCTTCCCCTCTTAAACGAAACAAAGCTGATATGATAGGAGGAAGAAACAGAGGAAACCGATCCTCAGAGGTTGAAGACTGAAGTTGACAATTACACTGGAGTCTCGATCAAGGTTTCATTCAATTCGAAGAGGGATGAAGGGCAGAGGATTAGTCAATTGTCTGGAGGTCAGAAATCCTTGGTGGCTCTAGCGACTGGTAAGCTGACGTCTTGACCAGAGTGAACTCAGCTGACCAATAGTATTTGCAATTCAGAAATGTGATCCAGCCCCATTCTACCTCTTTGACGAAATCGACGCAGCTCTCGATACTCAGTATAGAACAGCTGTTGCCGGTAAGCTTCTGCGGCGGTCTAATAGAGCAAAGCTGATAATCAGCGATGATCCATGAATTATCTGAAACGGCACAATTCATCACTACCACTTTCCGACCTGAGATGCTTCACCACGCAGACAAGTTTTACGGAGTCCATTTGGAGGAAGGTGGTAAGGCCTCGAATATCATGACGATCAAAAAGGATGATGCGTTTGAATTCTTAGAGACGCCGACTAATAATAACGCTGCTTGATGATAGGTTGCCAGTTGTATATAATCAAATCATTTCATTGGGTATATAAAGTGTAAAATGCATTGCACCATGCTGTAATTGATACATCTTTCTACTGATAGTCCGTATTCTACGTCTATCTCTATTTCTATCTCACTCTCCAACTCTACATCTAGAAAGAGAAAATACCAGATCCTCTCTTCCTTCCGCCACCGAATGGATGTGTAACGGCAGCACTGACGAATAATCCGACCCTATTCATTAGCGTCACCCACAAGAGAAGAAAAAAACATACGTTAGACCAATAGCAACCGAAACAAGTTGTTCCGCTACCTGGAATCCATCACTATAAGCATTCCCACTTCCAGTTTGATTTTCACTGGCGAAACTAAAGATTCCTCCATTCCCTAGACCAGATGGCAGTTGGAAGAGGATACCGACGACAGTAACTGGGAAACTTGACCCTTTGGTGAATCGACCGAAAATGTGACCTAGGGTTCCTACTACGAATGAACCAATAGCGGAAGTCAAATCGGATCGATTGGGGAAAGCTTTGGCCGAATAGAAATTGGATACCCATCCCGCACATGCTATGAGTACCATAACCGGCTGATTGTCAGAACTATCCAATCCAGCAAAGTTAGGACATACCAATTCTTTGGCAAACAGTGGCTGTTGATTACGAAGCGACATGAAGAACGCGAAACCAGGGCAACATAGGAAATCTACTTGTCAGCTGATGATATTCAGAAAGGACATGAGGACTTACACCACCATTGTGAAGGAGTGACCTGATACCAAAGATCGGTGTTATGGGTACTAGCACATTTATAATCGCTAGCACCAAAGACAGTAAGTCCAGTGATGGTATGATATATCTCGGCTCCGATCGAAATTCCGAATCCCAAGAACAGCGAGTAGATGACACCTATCATCAGCTCAGTCCTTTACGACGTTGCAAGGGGGACATACTGTAACCAATCCTGACTGCACCAGCTGTGATATTCCTCGAAGCTAATTCCAAAGCACCAGTCAAGACGATATATCCAGGTAGAATCAACACGACACCACCAGAGACCAATGCTGTGTAACAGAAGTATCGAGTCGAAGCTAATGCGGCGGCGAGGAACGAGATGATAGTAGCGATGGCGATTTCGAAAACATTACTGAACATGTCGTTTCGAGCTGATACGATTTGGACAACACACAACAACCATCCAAGAGGAATTGTCATGAGGGCATCAATAAATGATCTGAAAAGTCAGTCATCATCCAAAACACATTGAAAATAACGTACCCGTTGAAACCAGTGACACAGATGAATGCACCGCACATTCCACCAATCAAGATCGTCTGCCACCATGAATAATAGACTGGGGCAGTCATCAACACATCCAGATCTCTCGAGGCATCATCAACCGAGATCTTGTCGTGGACCACATTCCAGTATAGATTATGGGTAGCCAGTAATTTACCCAGATCGAGACCTGTTGCTTGCTTCAAGAATTTAGTTTCGGAAGTATGTGTAGCGTCGTCGTTGAAGGAAATCAACATGGTTCCAGGTAGATAGACGACTTGGGCGTTCAATTCGAGGACTTTGGCGGTCGCTTGAATTTGGGTCTCGAGACGATGGGATGGGGATCCGAACCTGCCTGTCAGCACCCATGGAAGTTTATAGTAAGAACACATACATCATGAGGGCACGAGCGAGCTTCATCAAGAACTGTTGTCGTTGCAGGACAGCCGCCACATGCTGAATGATCTACTCGTCAGCACCATCACTGAAGGATAGACAAAGACTCACAAAGACCTCCTTCTTCTTCCTAGCTGCCTTTGCCTTCTTTCTCCTCTTCTTCTCCTTCTCCCACTCCTTCCTACGCCTCTCATCCTCAGTCATCGGTCTAGGGAAGTAATCCGGTAAACCAGCCTTCTCCATATCAGGAGTCCTCAATGGAGTCTTGCCTCCACTCATGACCCATTTCTCGGCGTTCAATGCGAAATTACCACCTTTCATCAAGGCGGTTCCACCTGACTTCAAGGCTGATACAGGTAGTTTACCAAATGATTCAAGTGTCATTCCTTTCGGTCGGAATTTATTGGATTTGACAGCCGTGTTGAGCGAAGTACCTGATGCCGAATTCTCAGTTCTACGAAGTGCCATCATATCATCGGTCGATAGAGCTTTCTTCATATCTGAACCTTCTCGAGGGGAATCACCACTCGACACAGCGGTTGACGAATGGATCGATCCAGGTCGAGAACTAGATCGAGATTGAGGTCGCCATACTTTTGGTGATGCGGGGGCATTGACATCAGGAGCAGAGTATCGAGATAATTGATATCCAGGTCTGTTCGCAGCGGGAGCAAGACTGGCATTGACGGGCGCAGCATATCCAGCGAGATTGTTTGTATTCTGCACAAGGGCACCGAAGACACCAGCACCACTTCGAGCTGCTTTGGGTCGGTCGGAATCCTTCACAATCTTCATACTTCTCTTCATCTGGTCGACGAATTTGCTCGGGGGCGAATGGGGTCGGTCAGCGACACTAAGTGCCGATCGGCTCTTGTGGAGGGGGACAAAGTCTGTCGATAGTCGGTTTGGGGTATTGCTACCAGAAGGAGAGGATTCACTAGACGATTTTCGTCCATTCTTCATCATGACCGTGTTTGCATTGGCTTGTTCTAAAGCGGCTGCTCGTAGCTGAGCTCGACTCATGGCCGCCTCGTCGTCTGATGAAGAATCATCCTCATCAGAGTTGGTCCTGGACGTAGCAGCAGAAGTCGCACCGGATTCCATGCCGTTTTGTTGACCATACAGGGCAAGAAGGGACGACAAGACGGAAGCACCAGTAGCGACGGGTGGGTTCATTCTAGGTGGTCCGCCGTCTTCAGGATATCGGTTGGCGAATTCATCCTGTTCCCTCGACATCCTAGCCGAGTGATCCTTCTCTGGATCTTCAGAAGTAGTTTCCCTATTCCCACGCTTTCCGAATGCAGAGCTGACTGCAGCAGCTCCTCTGACACGTCTCCTTAAACCACCCCATCGTCCTGTGTGTGCCCTGACTAATCCGGCGGCCTCGCTCATGCCGTCATCCTGTTTCCGCTGAGCGTTGGTGATGTTGGGTAGACCATCGGTCTCTCCAAAGTTAATGTACTCGGGTACAGCGTCGTATACTCCGTTATCCAATAGCTGATGCAAATTGTCATCATCGTCACGTCCGACATGATGAGAACCACGTCGAGACTCTTGACTGGTGACTTGCTCCAATGGTGGATCGGTATCAAGTCGATAATCGTAATCGTCATCCGTCGATATCGTCGGAGCACTCGAAGCGGTACTGGCCTGACTCAATGGCCGAGGTTGTCTATTAGATCGATGACGTTCCAAAGCAGCATGTACCCTATCGATATTGTTCTCGTCGATGGTATTACTTGGTGATTGAGGTGGATCGACCGGAGCGGGCGAAATCGTAACGATATGCGAATCGTTATTCCATTGAACCCTTCGAGGAGTCTTTGTACCGCTCAGCTGAGGTGGAGCGAGGCCACCGGGAGTAAATGAAGTAGAAGACGATCCAGTCGCTATTCCATCGGTGGTTTGCGAAATGGCGGGTTGGTGAGTCGACACATTGAGTATTGGGGGTGATGTACTTCGATGAGGTGGTGATAATGGTCGACTAGTAGGTGAGAGGGGCATGGAGAGTTTAGGTGCGGGTGAAGGGGAGATGGGTTCGTGATCCCTGTCGAAAGGGTTATCGGGGATAGACATTATGAACGCGTCGTGTTGAGTTCAGCTGCACAGGCAGCGTCTGGTTCTGAGTATCTATGCAGCTACTGATATCAGGAAATGATCTCGACGCCAGTGAGACATCGATTGACTCACCGAGCCCGTTTCCGTGTCCTAAAAATCCCTCTTGAAATCTTTCCAGTGACGTCTTCCTATCGTACCCTCCTTTCACTATCGGTTCCGGTTCCTGTCCTGAGAGTCCGGCAGCGGAGTTTACTTGTGCACAGACTGTGTGCACTCCTTTCGATGTCCAAAGGAGGTAGAGCAATTAACAAAAAGTCTATGTACAACACTGCAAAGTGATGACGACCAAGTAAATTGAGGCTTGAAGTGCGCAGGTCGATCCTTTGTGGGG
>Ga0308160_10008258_pt1 | contig 10177 bp, 7 predicted proteins | sample PhyFR1_FD_201036 | JGI IMG/M metagenome (GOLD analysis project Ga0308160, IMG submission 201036) | Phyllosphere microbial communities from UC Gill Tract Community Farm, Albany, California, United States - DLSLF.R1 | ecosystem: Host-associated > Plants > Phyllosphere > Unclassified | place: USA...
AAATGACGAGCGGTTCGCGAGGAGGCAGGCGTATGGGCTTCCTTCTGATGATATCCCGGTGATGGGGGAGGACGTGTTCGGGTTGAAGCACGAGATGAGAGGTCCGGCGAAGGGGGATGAGAGCTGGGAGATCTTGGACGATCGAAGAGCTAGCTTTGGATCTCCTCGTCACGATGTCGTTAACAAGGCTCTTGGGGAAGGAGACGAGGTTGAGCTCCTCAGTCGGAGTATTCCGGGAAGCTATATGACTGAGCGACAAAAGGGGGAGGAGGAGAATGAGAAGGGGTATGGGAGTATCAAGAGCTGGAGGTCGGCGGATAACGGGGGGTTTGGGCGGGTAGGAATGGGACGTGGGAGAATGGAGGAAGAATTCGGTGCAAGAACGAAAGGTGAGTCACAAGCCACCGCGCGGTGATCCAGGCTCGAAGAGTAGTGGAGCTGATGATGGTCGCTTGTGAACTACGTGAACTACGTGAACTACAGTGGAAGGACACCGACGAACTACATCGTTGACCAAACGCTCCTTTGAGAGTCTTCGCGCGATGACGGCGACCTTTTCTCTGCCTCTGAATCTCCGCAAGAAAGATATCGTCGGACCTGGATCTGGAACCGACGGTCCTCGATCTGTCGGGTTGAAACGCAGGCGATCGATCTTGGATCCCACCTTGTTCGGCGGTCGCACTAGAGAGCATACGGTCAAGGGTCACGAGAGGAAACGATCTAGTCCTTTCGTCTGTCATTCACCTCAGTCGGGACGATTTCGACCGTATACGCCTCCTGTGGCGAGAGTCCAGATGGAGCCTATGGAGGAGGAGGAGATTGGGGTTCCGCTTAGACATTCTCATCGCGCCGGACTCAATCGACAGAGTACTATTAGGTTGGTCGGGGAATCGACTTCGGCAGATATGATATTGAGGACATCATTGATGGGAACTCCTGAGAGTCTCGCGAGGGAGTCGCGAGACGCAGATACGAGGGAAGCGACGAGAAATCCATCTCCACCCGAATTCAGCAAATTGCCTCCTTTGAGACAAAGCACGAGGGTGGAAGAGATGAGCGGGATCGATTTTGGTCTGGACAGTGGGATGGAGAGGGAAGACGATGAAGCGCAGGAGATCTTGGATGATCGCGAGGATGCGCCGGTCGAGGCAATCACTTTGATCTCACCGACTGTTCCTGGTGCCTTCCCGACGATGGAAGTGTCAGTCACTCCCAAAAAGTCGGCTGCCCATAGTGCTGCCCCCTTCGTCTTTGGATCTCCACTCCACGGAGTCAGCGATGAACAATTCGGTCAGGCTGGTTTGGCTATCTTGGAAGAGCTCAACGCGCAATTACGGGAGAGAGGGGTCGCGGCGATAGGCGAGCCAGTCAAGGTAGAACATAAAGTTGGAGTTGGTAAAGGGGCTGGCATCGGTTTAGGACGAGGGGGAGGACGGTTTGATCAAGCCCATCAGAGGGAGTTCTCTAGGTAAGTCCGGTGTTTGACAACAAGTAGTAACAGCTGAACTGACCCTGTTATTCAGGATGTCTTCGTTGAACTCACACTACGCTGGACGGGGCCGCGTGGGATCTCAGGCTTCGGCGGCACCGACCACTGCTGGTGACCGCAAAATGATGTCGAGATTGACCTCGAACGGTCTACCACAAAACGCCAGCAATGACAGGCCCCGCGTTACCAAGCGTAAAGCATCAGCAGAATTCACCCCTTCGGCGCCTAATGGTCAACCGTTGAGACATGCCAAGTCGGCGGCAACGTTACTGACGACCGATATCGGATCGAATGGCGGTATATCTTGCGACGCACAAGACAGTCCCAGGATCAAGAGGATGAGGGTCGATCGAGTGGCTTCGACTCACGAGAGAAACGGAGGTGAGTCTGGGTTTATTTGTTGTGGGAATTCTTCCTTTCGCTGACGTTTAAGGTATTGCGAACTCAGCCACTCCCCGCTCGCGAGTCTCCAGCGGCTTCAGGGTGATGACAGCGATTGCCAATGGTACCAAGAACACGCTGTCGACTGTAAAGAAGCGTCTCTCTGGGGGTCCCGAATTGGCGTTAGCGGGCGACATGATAGCTGCCGGCGAGTTTGGCATGGGACAAGCGGGCGCCAAAGATCGTCGCTCAGCTTCGACCGTTCCAAGCAAGGACAACAGCTCGACTCTACAAGGTCGCACTGAGACCAGACTGAGGACCGTCTCTCAAACTACGGGTCTACCTCGTCCTTCTTCAGTGCTTGACAGCTATAGCAAGAAATCGACCTCCGCGCAGAGCAGCTACAACAAGAGTAGCCGACCTCCACCTCCACCTCCTAGGCCGTCGAACTCACGAGCCATATCGAAGCCAGTCGTGGCGACTACCATCATCCATCACGGCAGCTCAACCGACCGCAACTCAAGTCATGGTTCTGTCGCTACCCATGCGTACGCTTCTTCAGCGCGCGTTTGTGGCGATGGACTGGACGACTTTGGACGCACTGAGGTGTTGCGCGAGACAGTCAACTCAGTTTCTACAACTTCGTCCAAGAAGACTACTGGTAAGGGGTTGGTTACTTCATCGATCATTCGCAGTGAGACCAGGGCCGATCCCTTCAGTCTCACTTCTTCCATTGGTGCGAAGTCATTGAGACTTCGTCAGCCAGGCGAGCCAGTTATCCGCGCGACCCCGAGTCTGCCGAACTCAACGCAATCAACCGGTTTACATAATAAACCGGTCATGAATATCACTCGTACCCCGCTAGCGCAGTCGCCCTCAAGAGCTCGTCTGGTGGCCAGCAAGCAGCGCTCCTACGCTGGAAATGGTCTTCGCGACGCTTATAACAAAGGCCAGTCATCTTTCTCTGGACCCAAAGTCGGACCATCCAGCCCTCTCAAAATTAACAAAAGCGGTATCAGAGCACCAACCGTCGGAGGCCTACGACATAGGATCAGTAGTGCCGAATTGACAATGGCAGCAAAGCACCAAGACTTGACCAGCAGACGCACACGAATGACGGAGGAGAGAAAGCTTCGCGAGATGCTCGCTTGATACACAGAGCCATAGACGACGTACACGACATAGAGTTGGCCTTTTTTACGGCCTTGTTCCCGTTTGTTCCGGTTTCGGATTTCTCCATGACGAGTCGGCCAAGGCGACATAACGAATATAGTGATTTGATGAATACCCTATGAAAAGCACCTCTCGCGTGACCCGGTTATCTCTTGTAACCCAGTGCACATTCTCATCGTCATGTGGTCTCGGGAGATCATCAAGACTCCACTGCATGCCTCATTGCAGAATATTGTACAAGACAATGTGATACATCCAGGACATGGTCTAGCCTATCCGGAACTGCCATCCTGTTCGCTAGTTCGTGAAGGTTACTGGAGCATATGTAATTTGCTTGTATGGTATCCGAGTCGTGTCCGTGATATAAGCCGATGGAGAGGGGATCCCGGGCAGGAATCCCCGGCTCGACCGACATGGAAAGGGTATGTATTCTTCTTTTCTCAGTCAATGTTCACTCGGGTTTGAACATGTCGACGTATTTGTTCGTACATGAGTACCTGTAAAAAGACGCGAGACCGACTCTTAAGCCAAGAGACTCCCCTGCACATGGGTCCTTCGAGTCCAGCTTACCATTCCCAATCAAAGTTGTTGCTGACATCACACCAGCATTTTCCTCTTGCGTGCGCTTCTCCTTGTGGGCAATGCTAGATGAGACAAATATATTGGCATCAGTTACGAACCCGAATGATATCGATGGGCAAAGACACAGCAGCGAGTGACATACCTGGAAAGGCTCGTGTCGGTAACCAATATCCTCGAAAAAGTGGATCTGTTCTTTCTTCGCGAATAAAGCCGCTCCGATCGAATGGACCGGGGCGTCACCCTGTTTTGTGAAGAGTAATGATAGAGTCAGCTTTCATAGACCCAGTGTGAAATGCCGGAGACCTGACTTGCCCATCGCTCATAATAGAATCCTCCAGCTTCATCGAGGTGTTCAAAGAACTTGACATAAGCTTCTGATCTCCAAAAGTTCAGGTCACCAATCTCAAAGTTTGACCAGACTATGGTGCCGAAGTATTGCAGCGCGGATATGCAGTCAGTGCTGATACGTGATGCGCGAGGCGGACATGGATGGATTTGAGCACTGACAATGGCACCTGTTGTAAGTCTCTCCATTGTCGTCACTCAAAAACTTCATACCGTTCCCCTCCGGAATGTACTCGGGGTACTTGGTGATGAATTCTTTCAGGTCCCAAATTGGATCAGAACTCGAGTATTTCGCATCTGGCCGTCAGGTCCATAGCCTCGCTCACCTTTGACGGACTTCCACAACGTTGGAATCGTTTCGATATACTCAAATAACGAGATCGTGAACCCATAGACCTTTCCTTGATCTTGCATAACAAGGAACGGATCATATGCTATAATGTTCGCAGACGCGGACAATTAGCATGCGTGTAGAAAAATGTGAGCTATACCAAAGGGAAGTGGACTTGCCGATATCGCAGAAGAACTTGACAGAAGGCCTATTGTAGACAGGTGCGAGCGAGGTCAGCTGTGTTCATCGGTGTTCGGTCCGAGGGTATAGAACCAGAGACATGACGTGACGTCCTGACTCACTCAACTCTCCAGTAGTAATCGTAATCCGCCAAGAGCTCATGTCTGAAGAAGAACTATCCCATTGCAAAGAGCTTTATCAGCTTTGAACCTCTCTTCGACTCTAGTCACATCTGATACCCACTCCGGAATTGAACCGACACATGTTTCTGTATGGCACAGAGTGCCCATAGATGACTTTCTGACGGATCATTTCTTCACGAGCCGCAGTCGCTTTGGTCTCGTCGATCCAGTCGGGCTGAACCCAGTCCGAACGGGGAATAAGACCGTAATGACACTTCTGGGACGTCAACGCTTGAGTGTATCTGAAAGCAAGAGACGGAAAACAAAACGCGAGTTGAGCAATGAGTCAAGATGAGGGGACCCAGATAAAACAACGAGAGAGACGTACTGCTTGAAGATATCATCGAATGGCTCATCATTCAAAAAGACCCAATCGTACCCTGCCCAATGATTGAATCGGTCTTCCATCTGCTTCATACTCTCCAGCATGCTCCACAGATCCGAGTTTCTTGCCAATGCGACAAACACGGCTTTGGCTTTGCGCCGATGAGGGTCTGTATGGTTCTTAGGTATCGAAGTGGGAGGAATGACCATGGAACCCTCGAGCCAGGGGGTATGCTCCGAAGCCCAACCGGGAGAGCCAGCGTTCGGGTGATAAAGGGTTGACCCCGAGGTGGGATTAGAAGATGAGGAGAAGATCTTGTTCATCTTCGTATGATGCGAGTAAGCGGATGATGTTAGACTGAGCAGAAGGTGCAGGCCGAACTGTGACACATTGAAAAGGTTAGCACGTCAAGCACGTCAAGCTTTTAAATGCTCTTTCATCAGCCAGACTCACCAGCATGCCGCCCGCTGCGGCTATAAATCTCCATTTCGGCACGATCATGTTAGGCAGATATCGGATACCTGACCTTGGAGTGTTTCCCAGCTACATGACCTATCGTCAACGTCAAACAGAGGCTTTTCATATCCTTGATCATATCGTTCGAAACCCTTGGCTGTGCTCGACGTTGTCAAAGGCGCACGCGGATGCAAAGCGGCCGCAAACCGGATGACGGCATCGTCGTCACTGCGCACCTTCAGCTAGAGGGATGTCGCAGCCTCGCTCTGATCGCAGCTGTAAAAGCTTCAGGAAATTGAATCGAGGTATTGGTAGTCTTCAAGACTCAAGGATTACATCTGCACCGGAAACACCAAGACGGAACAGCGATTCCAGTTCAACATGTCGTTTCGTCGCTTGAACCCGCTATATAGCAGGTCCGCTAGGGCGACTCAGACTTCCTTGCCTGCGCTGCAAGGTATTCTTTCCGCCGAACGCAAAATCTCTAAACTCTTTATCCCGCTCCTTCTTCTCTTTGACATCATCCTCTTCCCCAGCAGATGAAGCCTCTTCCTCGTTGCTCGCTGAGACAACTTGCGGGCGATCTTCTGACGCAGACTCTCGCGCAACGCTTTTCACAGAGCCAGAGTCGGGTCGCCGGTCGTCGTGGGTATCGGGATGTTGTAAGCTGACCATCACCTCTGTCCAGGGCGTTCCGACTTCCAGTTCGGCCTCGTCGGGTTCTTCGGCAAAAGCCTCGAGGCTAGAGCTCGAACTGCCAGAACCTCCACCAGCGGACGAGAAGGAGAAGGAGGACGAATTAGAGGGTGGATCCGGACGGGTGTATTCGTGGCTAATTCCCGAACTCCTATATCTGATACCTGAGCTGGCGAGATCAGATCCTGTAGTCTGCCCTTCTCCACGATGGCCGAATATTGGTCCGCTGCGGGCCTCATCGACAGGGCGATGCCCATCATCCAGCGAAGAACGCTTGTTCCACTTTCTTCTCCCTCGGCCGGTAGATGAAGCGGAAGATATGGAGGAAGACGATGATGCTCCATCTCGACCGCTGTCGTCTGAGGATGACGTATAGAATGCGGAATCAGCATTATAGCTGGTACCGAAAGAAAAGCCAGCAACGGGTCCTCCGACAGAAGCGGTGCTGGGTCGGCTTTGCGCTGAAGCGGAAGAACGCCTCGGAACCACGCCTGTCCCACTGCCTAGGCCGAATGAAGTCCCATTATCAGCGGTCATTCCGTAGGCCGCTGGCGTGAATCTCGAAGCAATCCCGGAGCCGCGAGGAGAGGACAATGGTTGGGCCGCACCCAGCGAGTTGAGACGTGCTCTAGGGTTGCTCAGACTAGGTCCAGAACCTCTTCGATCGGACTCGCTCAAGCTGGATCGTTTCCCGGGTAGGTTTGCCCTATGATAGTCGTCGGAGTCGTCGGAAAAGGGATCCACTCCTCTGTCTCGATGGAAGGAGCGCGGGTTTTGCTGAAAGATGTCTTCCCTGAACCCGATCGGGTTTGTGTCGTGGACAGCTTCGGTCATCTGGGGTGTGTAGATGTTATTGTCGTCTTCATTGATATCAGAGGGCCCTCGATCGTCAGCACCCCTGACGGTAGAGACTGCGGAACCACTTCTCGTGTCCCTCAATGTCTGAATGCTACCTGTCGAGCTCCCGGTCACGCTCGTGCTCCCACTAGTCGACCGTCCATCTTCCGATACGTTGGACGGTCGACGGTGATCAGAGTCTGGAGGCTGGAAAGGGAGCAATCCCGGCCTCATCGCCACAGCCGCGCTGGCTCGCCCGGTCAGTCCCAACGATGGGCCAATCGGGTGGGCCAATGAGTTCCTCCTAGCATATAGGTAGGCACTCGATACCGTAGTCCGTTCCCATTTCGTCCCCTGGTCAACCACAATCGGTCCAGCGTCCGACGAGAACGATGCTCGGGCAAATGTAGACCGAGCTGGATCGACCAAGTTGAATTTGGGTTGAGATATGGGGAATGAGATTGAGGGGTTGCGCTCCTTGTTCATCCACGTTGGGTCATACCTCACGGCAGGCATACTCCCACGTCTCAGTGCAGCCATTGACGATGAGACACCTTTCGAAGTGGATGGAACTGGACTTGCGCCAGTTTCGACCATGCCACCACTGACCAATCCCGCGAGACTCGGCGGAACCGGAGTATCCACCGGACCCTCCCTTCCAAAGCTCAAAATGCTTCGTCTCTTTGTGCTCGTTGCCCTAGACAGATTGACTGCACCTGTAGCGGCAGCAGAAACGGATCCAGGAGGTAAAGCCAAGGAAGGCCCCGTGGCGGCTTGTTCATAACCATTGTCGAGAGTAGCTCGACGAGATTGCAATAGCGAGCTGATCTTCGGATCCGGTGTTTCGGTTCCTTCAAATTCCTTCGCCTTTCTCTCGTCTCCTTCCTGCTCTCCGCTCGATGACCCCGTACTTGTGGTCACCAAAGGCACAGTATTGCTATGCACAACGCTCGGCCTTCTAACCTCGGTCTCAGTCCCAGTGCCTACGCTGGCGAGCATCACCTGGTTCACCGTCGACATCCTCCTCAGACTTCCAATACCCGGACCCACAGCCACAGCTTCTTCCACCGGCCGTCTCAGTGGCAGATTCAGCGGTCCCGCTCGCAATCCCCCTTTCAAGGAAGACTCGGATAATCTTCTGCCCGTTGGATCTTCAAAGTCGTCAACATCTGGATTGAGGATGGGGTATTCGAAAGGACCCAATTCGGTCGCAGGGGTACCAAGGATCTGGTCCGAGACCGCATTGATCGATCCGAACTTGAATGTAGATAGAGAACTGACCAATCCCGTCGTGTCTTCGCTAGGATCACCTCTTCGAGGATTGTCACTGATCGAGGACCTTGGTCCGATGTCAGGATGAGTTGGGAAACTCCCTCGCGATGTTCGATTGAAATAACCCGGAAGGGACGTTCGCATTACTCCTGGAGGTTTCGTACTTATGGCTCTGTCATCGCCAACAATATCATCCCTGTATAAAGAAAGTCAATGGCAATGAATTGTCAGCTCTTGTGCTACTTGATTCAACCCCTATGCAGAGGAAAGTTACAGCCAGTACGTACATCCGAACCTTCGGTCCTAGACCACTCGGATGACCAGCTTGCATCTCGCTTGAATCTGTTTGACTAGACCGCCTATCCCTGGCAGGTAGCCCTGTCCGACCGAGAGAAGTACGTCTCGTCGCACTTCCGCCACTGGGTGAGCCGCCTGGACCGCCCATGACGTTTGAGGGAGACGTTGAGTGGTTGTTCATGAGGCCCGAGCGATGGTGATTATTCGCAGCGAATGACTATCGCTGATGTCAAGTTGGCGATGGATTGCTCTCCTGTTCCAGATCTTGCAGGTGTGCTGAAATTCACGACCGGATGAGACGTCTAACCAAGTAAACGCGCTCCGGGAAGCTAGCTGAACCTTGTAATATTCTTGCAGCAATGCGGTCAGGGTCAGATTCCGTCTAGTCTCTCTTGAACCGAGTCCGTGATCGTAGCGATACCTGACCAGCGACTTGCTGACGCTATCGCGATCCGCTTGACCGTTGGTATGGTAGATGATCCGCCCACAGCCTAGAACGAGGTTCCCGAAATAACGTTCCACACGAGCGTGTTACGTGAAGGTCCAGTGTATGCGTGTGTAAAGCTGCGGGTGGGTATAAAAGATGCTACGTTTGAACCGACCACCTGCAGATGACCTCAGATGATCAAAGGTAGAGCCTGCGACTCGCAACTCCTATCTGCTGAGGTGGTCGACATGTCGACATTCTAGCTGCTTGTCAGTGCCACCCTTGCAGAATGCTCCCCCGGCCAACCGGCGAGAACCGAAATCTCTCGCGTTCGCGTCGTATAAGCGGATGCAAATGCGGCCTTGAAGCTTCAGACGAAGCGGCGCGAGAGAGCATTCCGTCTGATTTAGCTATTCGTATTGCGGTAATGAGAGGAGAGGCGAAGATTTGCGAAATGCAAACCAAGAGTAGTTGGGCTGACCATTCTAACGAGTGTCTATCTGAACGAACTCCTAGTAAAAGGATCTCCAAAAAGACGCCTGCTGGGTGAGGCGAGAACGAGACGCATCGTCGTCGACGCTGTCGAGAGTATCGAATCGTCTGCCTTTTTAACGACAGAGCCCTAGCTTGGCGCCACCACTATAGCTCGTCCAAGTTCATTCAGTCCTAAATCTGATTACTTGTTGATTTAAGGATCTTCGAGTCAGTTTAGCAACGATCTTCGATTCGTGTCGCTATGCCAAGCCCACAGCAATCTGCGGTTACGCTCAAGACATGAACGTCCGCAAATGTCGTCTCCTGTTTCGTTTCACTCTGTGATTTGATAAAAGCCGTCGTCAGACCATCACACTTAGAGAAGCAGAGCTCTACGCTTAGACTGGTGGTAAGATATCTTTCTGACTTACGGAAAAAAGCGTATCTGTCAAATTGCCAATCCATGTTTCCGGCGTTACCGGATCAACACCAACCAGATGCTTGGTGAAGGGCCTCCCGGCCTGTTGAATATAAGCCATTATGATGACATCCAAGAAGATATTCTGTCGGAGCTTCAATGTTCTGTTCAAACGACGATGATGTACGACCAGGAGAATCAAAGTCGAAATGCAAATTCGTTTGTATATATGCTATTGATCATACAACATCGACTTGGACGTAACACCCTCTTCACCTACAACTTGGCCTTGTCGCCCGCGCTCTCACTCTT
>Ga0308160_10008259_pt1 | contig 10176 bp, 6 predicted proteins | sample PhyFR1_FD_201036 | JGI IMG/M metagenome (GOLD analysis project Ga0308160, IMG submission 201036) | Phyllosphere microbial communities from UC Gill Tract Community Farm, Albany, California, United States - DLSLF.R1 | ecosystem: Host-associated > Plants > Phyllosphere > Unclassified | place: USA...
GAGGAGGAGTCGCGAGTAACGCTTCGAAAGAAGCTGATGAGGCGGCGAAGAAGGCTGAGCGAGATGCTCTCGCTGCTGGGTAAACTCTTCCCTATTTCTACGATCAACGCTCAACGCTGACGTCGTCTTCTATTACAGTAAATCCGCTGCGACTGCCGCCGCTGAGAGTGTTCGAGCCAAATTCAACGCCATGCTCAAAGGTCGACGAGGACCCGTTCAAGAACCCGACAACTCGACCGAAGCTGCTCGTCGTCGCGATCCTGATGCTACCGATTATCATGTACGTCTCTCTCTCTCTTGCTCCATCGAATGAAGGGATGTTTGAGATGACTCGACTACTCTTCCCCTTTTCGATAGGCTGTCGTGTGGATCAACGATTACCCTCAGAAAGCTCGATGGAAGGTCACGAACAAGGATACTATGGTACACGTACGTCTCGACTTCTTTCTTGACTGTTTCAACTTGATTCTTCCTGAGCTTACGATCTTTCCGATACCTTCTCTTTCCTCTCCTCTCCCTGATCTCCCCTATCTTGCAGTTTGTCGAATCTACCGGAGCTTCGATCACCAACAAGGGTATCTTCTACGAACCCGGCAAGGAACCTGGTCCCAACGATTTACCGAAACTTCATTTACTCATCGAGTCGAACGAAGAGTTCCGAGTAAGCCTTCCTCTCTTCCTTGACAGGCACGATCGTGCGGTCCGCTGACTAAGTGATCTCTCACTTCTGAACAGGTCAAACACGCTATCGCCGAAATCAAACAAGCTCTCATCGAAGGTGCAACGATGGCGCTCGAGGTAAGTTCCCTCTTTTCAATAGTCGTGCTTTTTCTTCCTACTCACTTCGTTTCCCTTCTCTCGTAGGCTGAACAACGTCAACCTATCGGTGGTGCAGGAGGAGCTGCAGCAGGTCGTTACAACGTGGTATAATCCTTATCTTCTCTTTCTCTCTATCGTCACTGTAAACTTCATTGAATTCGTAAATCACTTATCTCGTTTGTCTCCTTACAAGCTTTGTGTTCTATCGTCGATGGTCAGAGAGCCAGGGGAGATCTCGTCGTAATCAGGCAAGCCCTCTGCTCTTTTTCTTTTTCTCTCTCGTGTTGTGCTCTTCCGAAGTGCGCGGTCAGAGTCTCTACAAGCTTACCTTCGCTTGATTCACCTCCTCCTTACGCTGTCAGCAACGCGTCCTTACGCTTCAAGCATCACGGAAACTAGTGACTGCTCTCGGACGAACGAAACAGCTGGCATCGAATCGTCCTATCGTCAACAGTTCGATTCATCGTTGCGTCGCTTCTTCAGACGCTGAGTGAGAGTCTCCTTCTTCTCCTCTACCCTGGCTTCGTCCTCCGAGACGTCAGCAAGCAAGTCAGGTCTGACTATGTCGACGAGAGAAGCCGCGACGATAGAATCAGGTTAATGCCATCAGTATCCTCGCGCTCGGTGAGCTCTCGCACTCCCTCTCCTCGTCGATCGTACTCGCTAGGAATGAGCGGGAACGGCTACTTCGGCAATGAACGAGGTGTGCTGACGAGATTCCTGACTTATCGTAGAAAGCTCGTTTGCAATTTAAATTACCTGATCGATCCCTGGTCGGCTGCTTCCGTTAGTCTTCGAATCTCTTGTTACGATTCTGCACCGAAGCCAGACTCTGAAGCGATATCTTCGAGAACAAGGTCTTGCGATTTCTCGAGATTCCCTCTTTCCTTCTTTCCCTTCACTAGAAGATCTCAGCACCTCGCTTTAAAGGCCTCAAGACGATTCAAAGATCTCTTAGCATTGCACTTATCTTCTACGGTGCGTCTTAGCTTGCCCTCCGGCGTCTGGAAATCGCTCATCCCTTGTTGACTTCATCTCGCACAGTCCTCCTTGATCACAATGGGCTTCTCCCTCCTCCCTCCCGAGCTAGTTCACGACATTTTCCTCCACGTCGACCGAGATGACCTCGAATCGCTATGCCTCGTCTCGCGACTCGCCTATTCGGAGGCGTTACCTTTCCTTTACGATTCAATTGGCATCAATTGCGCAGAGAAAGAACAAAGGTCGTTTTATGGAATGTTGGCTGGTATGGCATCCGGGGACTGGGCGGATGGAAAGCTAGATATGAAGGAGATCGACAGGATAAGCGAGGCTTACGACGTTGTCCACGAGAAATACTTCGCAACTCTCGCCAAACATCCCAACTACGCGAAGTACCTCAAGAACCTCGAGCTCTGCTTGTACTTGGAGGATCCTCCCAACCTCGAAGATACCTACATCGAACAAGCAAAGTATCTTCTTCGCATGAGCACCAACCTTCGTTTTCTCGCAATTGTGAACGCTTGGAGGTACGACGATCCTTGCGAGAAGCACATCGGAACTATCCTCGCTCGAGTCCCACCTTCCGTCGTCAAGCTCGACTTGACCGGGTGCAATGTCACGCCCGAGACGATTCTCAAGCTTCTCGGAAAGCTCCCTCGTCTCAAAACCCTCACTCTCGCTTCCGACTACACTCAGGGAGAATGGCGCATCCGTAACCCTCCACCTGTCACTCCGAAACTAGTCCACCTCGACAAACTCTACCTTCTCCACCCTTTCCACGGCCGGTTCTTTCTCCAAAAACTTCTCTACTCTTCCGATTCTCTCCGTTCGATCTGGACTGCCCCATTCTCACTCCAAGCCCTCTCTCCTCGATTTGTCTCCCACCTCACCGAGCTCGTCGTCGTTGGCGAATTCCATTCTCCCGCTTACCCCCTTTCGACCCTCGTCAACGATCTCGTTTCGACTCTCGAATCCTGTCACAATCTTCACACCTTCAAGCTCGTCGCGAAGGACGAAGAGCCCCACCTTGAGCTATGGCGCGCTCTCAGCCGTATCGAGATTCTTCAGTACCTTCCTCAATCGATTCGACAAATTAGTCTACACTACACGCAACTCAATCTCAAGATGATCGCTCGTTACCTGCACTCCGCCCCTTCACTATTCAAACGAATCGAGCTCGATCGCTTGATCAGGCTTGAGGAGGATCAAATCGATGAAAGCGGTGAAGTATTCGACCTAGCAGGAATCGATAGAGTCGATGAAGTCGCGAAGGGAAGGGGAATCGAAGTGGGATGGTATTGTCAAGGCGAGACCTGGGAGGACATACAGGAGAGGAATAGGCAGATGTGTGAGGCGATCAAGGCATTGTCTGCCCAGTGGGAGAAAGAGGGGAGGTTCAGAAAGAGCACGGTGACAGCGACGGTCGAGGCGGGGGATAGCGCTGAAGTAGCCGAGGGTGCTGCTGGGTCACCATCAGACTCTGATAGTCAATATCAGCAGTTAACGGAGCAGAAACGCTTGGACTAGAGGGATCGATATGTTTGGCGAAATTTCAGTTTGTTACAAAGTTTTTATACCGTCTCTCTCGCCAATCTCTCCCGTTGCTTCCCGGCCATCGCATCTGTCGACCTCGGTCGTATAGAAATTGCTCCTCAGGGTCCTATAACGCCGAAATCCAGTCTCAACCGGCCGATTCGTTTGAAAGCAAGCTCGAGCGATTTTCGGATTTTCGTTTCTTCCTTGCTCTCCTCCTTGCTCCTTGATCACACTCTTGTCACCCTCACAGTTCGCTCTCACTGCCATGAGCTTCTCCTCTCTCCCACCTGAGCTAGTACACGACATCTTCATCCACGTTGATTCAAAGGATATTCCTCCCTTGTGCCTCGTCTCACGCCTCTTCTACTGCGAAGCAGTCTCTCTGCTTTACAATACCATCGACCTCCGCGTCGCAGAGAAGGAGCTGAGAGCCTGGTGGGGTATGATGAATGCTGGAACAATCAAAACGAAGGACGAAATCGATAAGGCTTGCGAAAAGCAAGATACGATGCAGACTCGACTCCTCGCAGCTCTCACGATGCATCCTGAACACTCGAAGCACGTTCGATCACTCTTCCTCTACTTGTATCTATCGGATCCTGCAGATCCCGACGACACGGTTGTCGCTCAAGTCGTTCGAATCTTACCAACTTTCGTCAATCTCCGACAACTTACCCTCTCAAATAGCTGGAGGTGGGACGACCCGGATGAGCACCAGATCCAGTTCATTCTCGCTCACGTTCCTCAATCTACAACTTCACTCGACCTCACGGAATGCAACTTGACGAGCGAAACGATCATTAAACTGCTCGACGTTCTCCCTCGCCTCTCCTCCCTCACTCTCGCCTCCGATTTCTCCCAAGGAGACTGGATAATCCGTCACTCAACAGCCGAACCTAAACTCGTCCACCTCGAAACCCTTCATTTGCTTGATCCATTCCGCTCTCGATGCCTCCTCCAACGAATCCTCGTTCACTCCAACTCACTCCAAGCGATTCATGCCGTTCCGATCTCGATCCAGGCTCTCTCACCTCGTGCCCTCTCTCACTTGACCCAACTCGTAATCTTTGGAAACTTTCTCATTCCTTCTTACCCAATCTCGACCCTCGTTGACAACCTCGCTTCCACCCTCGAAGCCACCCATAATCTCGAGTCCCTCGATATCATCAGTGAGAACCCAGACTCCACTGAGCCATGGCAATCATTCGAACGCATCGATCTCCTCAGCTTCTTACCTTTGTCAATTCGTGAAATCTCCCTTGGATCCCTCGGAACCTCGTACTTCTCCTCGAGCTACATGATTCACTTCGTCAAGTTCGCCCCTGATAAGCTCGAACGAATCAAACTCGAACGAGCGAGGTTTGAGGAGGAGGATATCGGGCGAGTCGAAGAAGTTGCGAGGAATAAAGGGATCAGGTTGGAATGGTATGCAGGAAGCGAGCGTGGGAGCGATGGTCGGGAAAGAGATCGAGAGATCGCAGAGGGATTGAAGGGATTGCTAGTCGGGTAGGTCGAGGACGAGATGTCAGTAAAGGGCGAAAAGGAGTCGAGGAGTACGTTCGAGGGTGTACGAAAGCGTTGGGGACCGACGTCGATTCGGGCTCGAAAGGAGAGACTCAGAGATCTGAGGGTTTGCTGTCTGTACGTTAGTGAACTGAACTCGAATATCGAGCAAAGTCGTGTGATTTCGAATCTTTCCCGTCGTTCTCTCCGTTTCTCGCTTGTTCTTGCCTCGCGTTTGTGTGTCGTATACATATGCCTTTCCTTGCATCTAATCTGGGTATAAACCATCTCGCTCCATCCCTCCTTCGCTCGCAGAATCCCAAGCAATCTAATTAATCTTCTTCGCTCGTTGACGTCTCCTCTTTGCCTGCGAGCACGTTTCCTGGGATCAGCTTCATCTTCTTCATGCGGGATACATTGCGAGAGTGTTGCTCACTCTTCTAGCTCCATGTTTCCTCGCCGTCTTTCCAGCACCACTGTTCCTACTAACCGGACTCGTCTTCTTCTTCATACAACTCGGCATCTTGAACGTTCTCGTTTGCTCGAGTACCCTCGACGGCGGTGTGGGTAGGGTTGGTCGAGTGAGAGAGAGTTGAGAGAAAGAACGAAGGAAAGAAGTAGAGGGAGTTGGGGTACGGGTCACGAGGCGAGCCGTAGATGTAAAGAGGGATCTTGATATCAGGTTGAGCATCTCGTTGGGTTGATTAGGAGTCGTGTGCGAGGTGGAAATGGGAGAGAAAGTGAGAGCGAATTCCTCATCTCTCGCTATTCACTCCGACTCCCTAGAGTGCTCAGATCTACTGCTAGAACTCCTCAAGAGATTCTCACTAAGCTACTAAACGAAACTCAACCGCTCCCACGCTCCTGATGACTCTTCTCCTCTTCGCTCCGAACGATTGTCTCTCTCACCTCGACTACGCTCCCGTACACGCTGAAAACTCGCACAGCGTAGAAGAAGGTGATGGAGAGCTCACTGGTATGCTCAGATGAGGCGGCTTGAGGCGAGGGATGTGCTGAGTTCCTCGAATTGTTTTTTCAGATTCTCTCGAAGCTCTCTCTGTTCTACAAAGAGAACTCGTTACTTCTCTCGCTACCTTGCTTTCCGAAGCACACCAACACGGTGAAGCTGTGTTGAACGAGAATGCTATCAATCTGCACTTGAAAGAGAACGCACAAGGTACGCTCTCTCTGTTCCCGTCTTGCTCCCCTCTCTCACAATTCGAGGATCGGCTTATCCTGATCGTCGACTACGAGAGATCGTGGCTCATTAGGTATTATAAAATCCAGCTTGCGACTCTTCCTTCAGCAAATCTCAGCAGCCTTCAAGAGTCTCTTGCAAGGATTCCAATCCTCTGCCCCTTCTCCCGACTCTGCTTCCCTCGCCATCTCAGTATCCAACGATGTCGATCCTCTCGAATCCGAGAAGATGGCAAAGGAACTGGAGGTGGATGGTAAAGACGAGGAAGGGGAAATCGAAGGTGAGCCCTGCACGCCTTTCTCAGCCTTCCTTGGTCGAGCTGAGTTTGCCGTCGTCGTTCAGCGTTCTTCTTTGAGGTGGTTCAACTCTACGAGGAGATGGTCTTCATTCTAGTCGCTGCCAAAGCTCAAATGGACTCTCAATTCTCAGAGGAACTCGATAGGATGAAGCAGACTCATCGCTTGAGAGAGGAGAAGAATGGTAAGCTTCCTTTCGACTACTCAGCAGTACGAAGCAGATGCTGAGGATCTAAGGAGTCGACAGAACAAGCCCGTCAATCGATTCTCCAATTCATCGCTACGATCGAAACCGCCACCCAAGCCTTGCTTGCCGACAAGGAGGGAGACCAGCAACCTCCGCCTTACTCTGAGTGAAGGATTCCAGAGCGAGGGAAATGTTACATAGCTGCGAACAAAAAGGAAACAATGCTTGTTGTAGTTGTCACGGAACAAATTTACGAAAATGAACAAACTTCTTCTCGATCTCAGAATTAGTGTTTCGACTCAAACAAGACAGCTCGAGAGGTAATTACGCATCCTTATTCGGTACAGGTGGCGCGTTCCTCCCTCCCCCGTTCGCTTGACCATTCAAACTATTCACCGTAACCGTAGCCTCCCTATCTCTTCCCGCTCCACTTGGCGCCCTCAACCCCCCTTCTTCCGCTCTCTCTCGTTCCTGTCTCTCGGCAAACAACGCTTGAGATCGTTCAGTCGATAATCTCTGGTACGCACTCCGGTGGAACGCGTTCAAGGAAGTCAAGAATTTCCGTCCGGTCTAATCAATCTCTCACCAACACGTCAGTTCGGAAGAGAAGGGAGTAAAAGGAAGAGAGACGGACGGGGTGGGAACCGATTTGATCGAATAATTCTAGGGTTGCGTTACGCACGACGGGAGAGGGATGGAATAGCCCAAAAGCGAGGGGGAGGAGTCCACCAAAGTGGGAGGGAAGATGCGCGAGAAGCTGTCGACCATTAATCCATACTAGCGTCAGCAGGAGATGAGAGCTAGTTGAGAGAGATTGACGAACAGCAGTGATTTCAGAGTCGGATTTGACGCTTTGTGCGAGAGTCTGCACGATCAGAGTAGCTTCAGATGTCGAGAGTTGTCGACCTTGTCGCAGTCGAGAGAGCTGGTGAGATAGGTCAAACTCTCGTAAAGGTGCGAATTCGAGTAAGTTTCGGAAATTCTGTCCGAGTTCTTCTTCCGACTCAGCGCCCGAGCTTCGTGAACTGAACAAGAATAGGAGCACTCACCTGTTGATAAGATGTATAACTTTTCGTGGCCATCCACCCCTCGATTCTCGGTGCATCTCTCTGTAGTTCCCTCATCCCTTGATGCTCGTCCCCAAACACGACTCCACTTCCCAACCTCCCCTCCCGAAACGGAGCACACGGGAACCCGATCGAAGTGATCGAAGAAGTTTCTTCCTCCCATCTCGAAGCGAGTCGTACGAATCGAGAAGCGTACTCGGTGAATCTTGCTCGGATGACGGATTCTCCGTAATGAGATTGAATGGCGTGCAGAATCTATCGAGAGCATAGCCAGAAGTTCAGCTCGCGAGGTCAAAGAGGGAGTAGACAGGAGTGAATAGACGAACCTCTTCCATGAAGATGTTGTCTGGACTATCTCCCTTATCTCCTTTCTCTTTCTCTTTCTCCTTCCCCCCATCTTCAGCTCCACCGTCTATCCGAGTACCCTTCGAGGTGTGGTTGTGGTTGCTAGGTGCTGGAGGTCGGAGATCTTTCGAGATCGTGATTTTGCCAGTTTCGATATTACACAAAACGTCCCACCAACTAGGTCGATCCGCGAAAGCAGGATTACAAACTCCTGCGATATACCCAGGTCTACGACATCCGACCGAGATCACTTCACGATCCACAGGTCACAAAGAGAGAATGGTAGGGAAACTTACACATTCTCGAGATTGTCCAAATTACTCAGATTCGTATAAGGGAAAGTCCTCTCCTCGAACCCACCCAACACTGCTCCACATCCACTCGCGAGTGCGCAAGCGGCGAGTACTAGGTCTGCTACTTTCCCTGCTGCTTGACCGTGTCCCAAGAAAACGACTCGGTGAGAAGTGATGAGTGCGTTGAAGAGGAGAATAATTGGAGGTGTGGAGTGACCAGAGGTATGGAGTGAAGGGTGGAGGACGGAGGAAGGCACGAGGGAATGAGGAGAGGAAAAAGTTTGAATTAGGTTGATCAGGGAGTACTATTCCCGCAATCGAGTCAGTGAGGAGTCTCGGGCTGTAGCGGTGAGAGAGAGAGGGGAAACTTACATCTCCTATCTCGGAAGGAAACGTTCCCAAAGGTATTCGTATCGGCAAGTTGATCCCACCATATCCAACTTTCGTTTCGTACCAATGCGTATCTTTTGGTTTACCTACTTGCGCTGTCGAAGCAGGTGGTAGAGATCTCCTCCCTGTTGCTGTAGAGCCAGATGATTGATCGAGAGGAGTAGCCGAAGTTGGTAATGGATGAGAAGCCGCGTTGGAATACATGAAATCCCTAGCATAACTATCTCCTCCTTCTGATGAGGTCACCGTGTTTGCCCTCGATCGAGATTGGTATGAGGACGAAGTGATGTCTTCCATTGAAGCGTTCGTTTGTGAAGCGGAAGGTGGACGGGAAGGAGGAAGTTTCGAAGTAGTCGCGATGGAGGCGAGGGAACTGATACTCCCCGATGAACGATTGTGATTGATTGCCGAGGAAGAAGAGGAAGAGGAAGGAGGGAACATGTTGCTGTGGGAACCGGAAGTCGATGCTGGACTGAGAACTTCTGCGATGGATGAATCGTCGTCCGCGAGGATTGGGGTCGAAGAGTATCGACCGTTGTTCATGACTTCTGCATCATCTGTACTGCTCTTCTTGGTGCCGAAACTCAGGTTAGACGTAGTTCTCCGTACCGAATTCCCTCTCACATCGTTCGTTTGTCCTGAACTGGGTAATCCAAACTTTTCATCGAACATGTCTTTCCGATCTGACGTTCTCAAGATTGTTCGTTCGTCGAGACTCAGAAAGGGTAGTGAGGACGTCTCCATCGAGTTGATCGCGTCGTAGAGTCGAGCGAGAACCGAGATTGAAGGTGTCGAGAAATAATCTTCGAGAGCGAGGAGTAGAATGGGTTTGTAGATTTGAATGTAAGGATTTCGAGTCGCGACGGCGAGAGCTTTGACGAGTGCTCCTCTGTATTGACAAGGTACGTTTTAGTCGAGAAGAGAGCAAGTTCAGTGATCTGGCTCACCTTCGCACGGTCGCATCTTTCTTCGTTCTGACCAAACTCATAACATAGATCAATCCTCCTCCTGCGCCTCCATCTTTCATCGTCGTTGTCTCTTCCCTCTGTTTCCCCTTCGCGATAGCTTCCAATCCTTCCGGAGTAGTCGATAGAAGTTGAGGGTCGACGGTGAGAGCAGGAATCTGATTCAAGTAGAACACGGTCCAATCCTCTGTACGATCGTGTGCACCGTCTGGTAGCATATGTTCTGCCAATAAATGATCATCTGTTCCCGTTGGAGCAGGGTATTGATGCCTCAAGACGGAACCTTCGTCAATATCGAATTCGGCGAGGAGAACATAATCGACTTGAGGGTGAATCGGATACGGATGTGGAGGATGAGAGTAGCGGGATGTGATCGATTTGGCGCCCACCGAAGAGAGGGAAGAGATGGAAGGATGCGTCGGGAGAACCATTTCGAAGAGGGGAGGGTACCAGCGATTCTATCTCTCTCCTTGACGCGCTCGGTCGTTCAATTGAAGGAGAGTGGTGTACTTTGATGTTCTGTAGTGTCGATCTGGTTTGTAGTGGTGAAGTGGGAGGAGAGAGAGAAAGGCATCTCGTAGCTCGTTTCTTGCTTC